>Ga0179593_1301055_pt1 | contig 20852 bp, 9 predicted proteins | sample CZODoug2_1_08_16_FD_185931 | JGI IMG/M metagenome (GOLD analysis project Ga0179593, IMG submission 185931) | Vadose zone soil fungal communities from Angelo Coast Range Reserve, California, USA - CZODoug2_1_08_16fungal (PacBio error correction) | ecosystem: Environmental > Terrestrial > Soil >... | reverse complement strand
TTGACAGTTTCCCTTTTGCGTGAAGAAGTTAACCTGCCTCCTTCCACCTTTTTCGCAGCCGGAGTCTTCCCCTGGTTGGGCCGTCAGTTTTCCCAACCGCAACCTCCATGAGACGCTCGGTAGAGACGAGCTAAAAAGAACCGGCCACCCCTCGTCTTTCTATTTCTTCAGCTTTTCATCGTGGGCAACCGGGTTAAATACAGCCTCCGTTTTGGGAATGGTTCTAATCACCTTCTTTCCCCCCGCGCCCCGACCTGGTCCCCATTTAGTGCCGTTCCAATCTCCTAAGCCAGTAGATCCTTGTCCCTTTCCCCCTTGTCTTTTTCCCGGCCCCTCAAGTGTATTCAAATTCCTGCATATACCACTCACCGTTAGATTGAGATTGTCTCCGAAGAAACCTCGGATTCCTTATTTTTTTCCATCCGACCTGCTAAGAGCATCCGAAGACGAGAACCTTTTTGCCTGGCATCTTCTTAAGCTCTTCGAGGGCTCCTTCCCCCCTATCGAGACCCCCAGATCCTTTTTTGTATAACTGGGGGAATGCCATCTCTCTTTACCGAGACATTCACCCGACTGCTAGCGCCCTCCTCCAATGCCCTTTCTCAAAGCCTCAGCTCTTTCGAGCCGTTTCGTAGACACGAATTTGGCGTGTTTCCAAAAATGAAGTTAGCCTAGAAGGATAGACTCCCAATAAGGGGGCGCGAAGAGGAACTTTTTTTTGGCCGTTTGGTACATCTGTACGCCGGAGAAGATGGCGGACAAACATTCCCGATCTTCGTTTTTCTCCCCGTTTTTTTCCCCCAGTTCCGAGTAACTCTTCCGAGAGATAATAGGTGGTGAGAACAAACGTTCCAAGTCCATATTGCTTTTTTCGCCCTTCCAGCGCTCGCCAAGCCTTACAAGCTTTGCGACTATTAATCAGCCGTGGTTGGTTCCTACAGTCCTCCCCCATTCCCTGATGGATGTCCCCAAATATCTTGAAAATCAGACAAGTTAAAAACGGTCCGCCCGTCCTTTTCCTGCGCGTCCTTCCCCTCTCTTTTTGACACACAACATGCCCACCCATTGCATTTTCTTTGGCGCTTCCCTTTCTGCCGCCATTTTTTTTTTTTTCCAATCAAACCTGCAAGAGTCACAACACCGATCACTAGCACGTACCTTTGTCCCTCCCCACCTACGCCAACCAAACGCCTTGAATGCGACTTTTCAAAAACTACAGAACGCCTGGTTGAATTTTCCCCCCAATCGTCCTCCGCTCTGTCTCCACAGCGATTTGAGGTGCGTCAAATGACGGACCTTTTCGTCGACCCAATAGCTTCCGCTGTCAACAAATTGGTTCATAATGGCGCAATCGATGAACATAGGGAGAGTAACAGTCCGGCCTCTCCCCCGGTCTGATTTCCACACTCTCGGCAGTAGCAAGTGCAAATCTCCTCGCATCCACTCGCTCCCAATCAGCGTGATTGTTTTACTATAAATTTAATGAATTTGAGTATTCTATGAATGAGAGAGCTTATACACCGGTTATAGCGGGACTCAGATTTTTTACCACTAGTATTCATCTAGAGAAAAAGCAAATGCAGAAACAGTCTTTCGTCCGGTCTTATGTGTGGCAGGGTGAGAGTCGATCGGAAGGTTCGACTTAAATTCCTTTACGGAAGGCTGCCGCGTAAACGACACGAGTCCCTCCGTCGTGCCGGTTGAGCTGCAAGCGAACGTTAATTAGTTTGGGATAGGATGGCGTAAGCAAGGAGGTTTTCTCGGTAGTTTTGACAAACCCCGACGGGAGAGAGGAGCGTTTTGGCTGCTATTGTACGACATACGACAGCTTAGTATCAGGCCCCCCGCATGCTTTCCCCAGAGCATTCACCTGGAGGGAGTGAGACCCCGAGAACAGAATACAAAGTGTCTTGGGGCGGAATTCAGGAGGCGGAACGGACAGAGGAGAAGCCGATGAGTAGCGGAGACAAGGAGAATGACCCAACAGCTAAGAAGCCAATCCCCCAAGTTGGAGAAGGCTTGGAGGAGAGGGAGCAAGGCTCCCCGTAGCATTCCTGAACTGTAAAGACCCCGTTCCTTCCGCGAGAAGGGTAAGCCGTGCAGGCTCCCAGTCCCCATACCGAGACACGCACTGAAAAATACGGGCACTTCACGCTGCCTCTGTCCCCCCCCCATCTCACCTTATCGTTTTTGGGGCGTCTTTTAGGTTTAAGAGTTTTCCGCTCCCTTCTTTCGTCGATTCCCTGGACCTTAACGCGAAAGGTCGGAGAGTACAGAGAGGAAAGGGAGATCTCCCAAAGGGAGTATCTACTAGGACCCTTTCCTCGTACCTCTATTCTCCGTCTGCCCGAGGGAAGCTTCGTCGTCCATAGACTGGTACAAGGTAAAGGGGATGGTGGTCCCTTCATTTGACGGATCTGGCGTCATTTTCTGGGGTGGCCTTTTCCGACAGAAGCTCATCATCCCCCAGCCTGTGTCTGCGCTAGCGCGTGTCGGCAGGTCTTGAACCCGGGTTAATAGATCGACTTTCCCCTTCCCTTTTTCGCAAATGTCAGCCAATTGGCCTGGTTATCATCCATCTGATGTATAGACTCTCTCCGTTGATCCCCAATTTCTAACCCTTGGTGAGTTCAAAGGGAGATTGTGACCGGAGGTGCGCGTGGAGAAAAAGCGGAGAGGTATAATCATATTGTCAAAAATTACCTAACAGAAGAAGGGGTGCGGGTAGTTTCGGGGGAGTGCGAAGTTGTTTCCTGCGACGCTGATTACAATAGCGGATTAGAATCTTGCACTAGTAGTGAGAAGTTACCTCGGACAGCTATACGGAAGGCATAAACTGAGGAGCCCGAAATCACCATAAAGAAGAGGCTTCCATTTCGCGTTCAGGTAATCCGAAATTGCAAATTTCAGTATCCCGGTAGGCCCCAGAACTCGCGTTTCCTTACTTGGATTTTGAAATTCGGCGCAAGAGATCGGATCTTTCTTGTTATAGGGGGGCCGAAATTCCAAGATTAGTGAAATCCGAGAGTATCGAGCAGCCCTTCCTGGAATACAGACAAGAGGGACGAGATGAATGGAAGTAGTCAGGTTCTTGCGTGGATATGGCTATAAGCAGGTGCAATGAACTGATTCACAAATTGAACGGTGTCATTCCCTGTCTACCTTTGACCCTGGGAGGTGAGAGGCCCCGAAAGAGTATCCTCTTTTCCTTTCCATACCTCCTTTTTGGGTGAGTTCTAGAGGTGAGATCCAGCATCTCGCGCCGAGTGTGACAACGTTTAGATCATTTTTCTGACGTTTTCATCTGATTTCCGGATATTTCCTGGAAAGAGTTAAGGTAACGTAATCCTCACCCCAGCCCCCCCCCCGCATCATGCGGAGACAAGTCCCTGCTCTATTCCTGGTCTTTTTGCCATTTCAGTGCCCTTGATCTCCAAGGGACGAATTCGATTGCGACTCTTCCTCCGCTCCCCGAAATCCGATCCCCCCCTCTTCCGAAGCTGAATTAATGCGTAACCATGTATAGAAATCCTCGGTGCCTCGTTCTGAGGACGGTATTTGACACTTGCGAATCCCCAGACCTCTTCGAGAAGATATTGTGGTTTGCAGGGCGATCCCTCCGCTGAGAGCATTTTTTTCGATGCCCCAGGAACGGCCAGACTCGGCCTAGGCTTTTTTTACCGACGTCGTTGTCATCCTCCCCGCGCACCTAAAAAAAAGTTACGAACGGGAAACACGCTTTGCCCAAATGTGTGAACAAACGGATAGTACAGTGCTTAGATTTTATGGGTCCAAGAGCTTGATTATCTTACCGAGATTTTTGGCGCAAATACCTATTCAGCAAAGTTTTCAAAATGATGTTTAGCCCCTTGCGATCAAATCCGAAACTGTCTATCTGCAATCCTCTGTTCGATGACAGCATCGACAAGCTGGCATTGTTTTTACAAATTGATTGATGTAGAAAAGCAAAGAGCACCCATCTATGTTCCGACTGACGTAAAGTAAAATGGGCTTTCCGTCATACAGCGATTTTGATGTGGCTAATTCTTATGACCGCCACCCAACCGTCACCCGGCTCATGTCGGCTCCGATTTGATTGACAACACGAAGGGAATGATTGTTCCAGGCAGAGAGGCCCCGATGTGGGCCATGGATGAGGTTTGAATATACTCTACGGTGGCATGCTATCGATAAAGCGTTTTACGCGAGCTGGATGCGAGGTTCCTCGATGTGACTTAGCGAAGGACATGTCCTCCTCGCTCAGGGGGCTCGGTTTCCCTCCTTCACCCGCCCATAATTCCTTCCGCAAACAGACGGTGATTGATGCTAAAGAGCCGTTCGATTGTAACGTATTCCTTTTGATTGCAGGCGTATCCGGGAATTATCTGTATTGATGTAAACTTGTAAAGCGCTTCTGAGTAAGGTATTGATTTGAATTACTGAGATCCTGGCACAACCTTCCTCACGCTTGATAAGCAGAAGAAGATTCAACACTTTGTTGCTCTCTTCTCTGCTAATTTTGGGGTTCCCCGACTTAAAAGCTTTTTCTTTTTCGGATACGGCTTTAATCCCGACGTCCCCACACTTGATGTGTCACTGCGATGCCATCTACCGGCTCCGTTGAAGTTAATGCGCAAATGGGTTCTCCTCTGTGGCCGGTCGTATCTCCGATTCCAGTGTCCCCATCCGCTCTGTTTTTCCTTTGAAAACTAATGCCCCCGACATGTTACGGCCAATTAACTCATGGCTACGACCAAACCCTACCAGCTTAGATTTTAGCATCAACCCTCCACGCTTGACTCTTGGGTTTGTGGTTCTGCGGTCACCTAATACTTTCCCTTCTAACTTCCTCGGTCCCCACCCTGCGCCACCTGTAACAAACATCATACCGGCAGAAATCCACTTTTTCTCATTTGCGATGGTTAGTCCTCGAAGATCGTTCCACGCTTGGCCCCCGCCGACGAGCACCGTGAGGACAATAGCCTCCTCCTTTCCCCGTTCCAGTAACACCATCCATGTAGCCTACACAAGCACTGACAGGGGTTGTTGTGAGAGAGGAGGTGAGACGCTTAAGATGAGAGGGAGACACCCAGTATGATGGTCATCGAAAGTAGGCTCCGGCTTTTTCGAGACTCCCACCGCCTTCCGTCTCTACAGTGACAAATTTTGCAGCTCTCTCCTGGTTTCGACTGACGGCACCCAAAACATGCCTCGTCGCTTTGCGGATGATCCCACATGCTTATCAGAAAATCTCCCAAAATCCCACATCCCCCGCGTGACTGCTCTTTAGCGTGTTTTGGTGACCTTCCACCATCTTAAGTGTTATGTGTGAGCCCCCCGGGTCTTGCGTCAGATTCTTTGAGTAGGTTGGTGTACTCCTTTCATTTTGATTTCCCCCTTGTCGAGCATCTCTTTTGCCGCGACATAAGCGATGTCATCCCTTTATATGTTCCAATAGCTTCCCGCGACAGGTTGAGCCGGTTGAACGTGTTTAATGTGCCCACGACGTAGTGGTCATGGATTTTGATGGATTTCTGTAATGATCACCACACTTACCACCTGATGCACTCGTCGGCCCAAGAGGGCTACCTTCTCTTGTCTCTCGCTTGCGTCTCCCGAATTTTTTATTGGCGCCCGGTGGGGCTCCTTAACAAAGACGATTATACACCGGCAAGGAGCCCCCCGCGGAACTTTTCAAAAACAACAAAAGGGTCCTCACGGATAATTTAGTCCTGGTTTGTCCGGCCCGGCCCTTTCCCGGCTACACTTCTACCACCCCTGACCCCAAAATTCCCCCGCTTTATACGCCCCAACGTGTGTCCTTCGCGTGAATCCTCGACGGCGTTCTCCGTTTCGACTTACCTATGTCTCGGCAATTTCTCTATCTCGACGCCGCAAAGTTCCGATTATTTTCGAGTGCCAGTGTCCTCGGAAGATCATCGACTTCCTTTTGTGGCGCTCTTTTCATGCCCGTTCTCCAAGCCACTTTTTTTATGAGCTGATCAGGCCCTCTGCGGCGACGCCCCCAATAGGCCGTTTTCATCACCAAGGTTTTCCCACTTCGTGTCTCTTCCCAGGAGACCCTTTAGTAAAGATCGATTCAAAGGGCTCCTCATCAGATTTATTATTTTTACTCCGTGCATCATCTAACTTGTCCCGGGAGTTGGCGGGTAACCTGCAGATGCTTGCATTGGGACTACAAGTTGGAAAATGCAACTTTATTTCCCTCTAAGTTGCTACTCTTGTTCGATTGCCTTCCTAAATTTGACCCAGCGGATTGTCACCCTTAATGGCTCAGCTTCAAAACACTCTTCTTTACTGTGAACCTGCCCCCTTGTATTGAAGGCCCAAATTTTCATTTAAGGTTGTCATCGTTGTAGCTATCGCCAATCTCCCAATTTTTCTCTGTCGGCTTGCGTTGACTGGAGCCCCCAAGAGGTTGCGAGGTTTCGTCGAAATTTTTCTTATGCAGAGGTTCACGCGCTTCGCTCGATAACCCCCCAACCCGTTCCACATTATCTTCTTTTCCCATAATCTTTGTTGTGTGGGAAGTCTATGTTTTTCCCCGTTTTTCTCGTTCGACTTGCCCTTTCGTGAAACCTGCCCATTTAACGACCTTGCGTCAGCCGAGCTCACCGTGTTCTGCCCATTCCCAACGCCCCCCCCGCGTACGAGATGACTGTGTTGCATGAAGTCGACGTTCGCCGTAAATCCTCGGCCAAAAGAGCTATTAATTCTGGGGCCCCCAACGGTTAACCCCCCTCCCCTACTTTTTGCAAGGTCTCCTTCCGCTTGCCCTCTTCGACGGTTTTTTTAGCCCATGTTACTTGCCGCAATCTCCGTAACTACGATCTATCCATAGAGGGAACATTCCATTGGTTTTTTGGTGCCTCGGCTAAAGTTTATACGTAGACAATTCTTAATATGGCGCCAACTCCCCTGTTCTTTAGATGTTTTTTTCTTTTTTGCCCGGATAGTCGACGCCTAATGAACTCGTACCGATTCTTGGCCCTCCCACGATCGTAGCAAGGCCGTTCCAGCAGATTCGAACACTTTCGACGGCCTTTAGTGGGCCTACGCCTTCGCGGTTCCGGGAATAAGCTCAGCCCCAATTGTGAGCCGCATACCCTAATTGCGCCGTCCTTAGAAAATGCCAATTCGAATTGCTCTTTGCCCCCCGACAACTTTCCGCTTGCGAAAAGCCCCCCCTTGAATTTGATTTCGCGTAGCGCTTCTCACATCCTCCTGGCGCCGGCTACCACCTTTTCCCGATTTCTTACTTTACTCCTCACTTTTTTTTCTTTTTCGGAACTCCAAAAGGATGTTGGGTGGTATCGCTTCAGTTAAAGCTTCCTACAAACCATTCACTGCATCTTAGTTTTTTCCTCCAAGGTTTGTTTGGACTTACGAGTGTCCCCTTAGTAGATACCTCTTAGCGCCCACGCCGGTCGCCCAGAATGCTGGCTTGCTCAGCCATTCGAGCCACTATTCACCTCTGCGGTTTCCCGTTTGTCAGTTGGTTCACGCCTACAGTCTACCCAGATGGATTACCATACGTCGTGAACAGGATTACCTTTTTTCAACTTTTGGCCGCGAAGCGGCTCGGCAGTTTTCGCTATGGTGTAAACCCAAAAGATAATTGGATTTTGAGCCCCTATTCGTCTCTCGGTTCCATCGGCGTCCCTCCCCCCCCCCCCAGTTCAATTTTTCCACCAGTCAACTGATTCCCGCACCACCCACGCAAAGAAATAGCTCATTACGGTGTGTCCCCAAGGACCCTGGTGCCACGTCTGAATTTCCGGCCGCCAACCGCGCCCCCAAGAAAAACCCATACTCACCGTTTTGTTAATTTGCCATCGCTTGCGATCGGAAATTTCGCTTGGAGGCAGTCAATCCTACTTAAGGGTTTTCCCATTCCGTTTTTACAAATCAGATGCAGATGCACACCCCCACTGGTTGGTCCTAAGGATAGGTGCCTGCTAGGCGCAAAGCCGGACGAACGTAGAGAAAGACTCGTTTTGGTTTTTCAAAGATAAATCTCCGCCCTAAATAGCGCACATCCTAAGAGTGCTTTTGCAGGCTCAAAGTTTGTTTTTTGATCCTTGGGCTCTAGACGTGCGGCGCGATCAATAAACGGTTATAGGAGTATTACTAGGTGGAAAAAATAGGAGAGTAGATCGAAAGAAGACAAAAATACCACCCTCCCCCGGTAAGCTGTGGGGAAGGTGAGGAGGTTAAAGGAGGTAGACAGGGACATTCATAAGGAAGGAAGCCTAGAAAAAAAGCAAAAGTCTTTTGGTTGTGGGGTGGTTTTGGTTTTTCTTTTGTTTGTGGATTTCTTCTTTTTGGGTGTGTGGGTTTTTTTCTTGTTTGGGTGGAATCGCTTATTTTGTGAGGCTGTCAGCTTTCAGAGTTGATAGGGAGTGCAGTTCCTGTATTGGTATCCTTTTCTCTACAAGTCTGGGCTTTGACTGTTTTCCGCAACAGAAGTCGAGGGTCCGGTCGTGTCGCGAGATATCTTCCTTCCCCTTCTTCAGACTAGTCATGCGCAGGCAGCTTCCACATGGAACGGGCTCTCCATCGCCTTCCACCAGTCGTGTGGTTCACGTCTTGGAAGGCCGTCGGCCTATCGATTATCTCGAGTCGACTACAGGGGAAAGAAATTAGTCTCGAGAAGAGATAGCAACCCCTCCAGTTTGTCGCCAGTCCTTGCAGGAGGAGCTGCGGAGAAAGGGGCTGGCCAGTGCCGATACGCTTTAACTGCCAAAGACTGTCACTGGATGCGAAGGGAGCCCCGTTCACGGCGCAGTAAGATACAGCCCAGTTAAACCCGTCCCCCCAGACCGTTTGACAAGCAGACGGCGTCTAGTCAATGAATCTCACCTTCCATCTTGGGGTTTTGCTCGCTCTCTTCTTTCGGGCTGAAAGAAGGCCCCCCTCAGAAACGCGAATTAAGTACCCGGCCGAGTACGCGACTGCGAGCGCGAACCTGGATCGCCTTCTTCATTCTCACACCTAGCTTGGAGCGCTTCCAATCTTCGGACTTATACGAAGAAGGTTTCAGCAAGGAGATTGAGCTCTGCCCCTGTTTACACGATCGTAACGATGCGGTGGTGACCTATGCCGAATCTTCGAGGAGTGGAGTTCGGGGTCAGCTAAGGTAAGAATACCGACCTCCCCTAACCCCCGTCTCTGGATGCGCTTAGCTATGAGGCAGGGCGGATAACCTGGGTGCAGCTCTGCGGACGTAACCCCCAATCCGGTCAAGCCCCTCGGTCTGATGGCTTACTCACCTCTGGATGGCTACTCCGTCTCATAGTTTGATAGCACCCTTGGCTAAACAGACATGTTTCGACCCATTTCCTGCTTTCTTAGGGTGAGGTTTGACGCACAGTGCTAGGTAATCGACGGCTCTGGCCAACATCTATCTTCCATACGCCCGAGGTACCCACAGTTTTTTTCAGCGATGTGACATTTCTCTTTGTCTGCCGCTATGCGGAGACACCATAGGAGGATTAAGCATCGTAAGATGCGGCTCCAGTTACTTGCCTCCCCATTTTTTCCGGCCAATTCGCACGCTTCGTCTCGCCCCAAACCCGCAAATACTACTCCCTAATAGTCCTTTTGCGCAATTTTTTTTTTTTTAATTCTCCCGTACTCAGTTTCCGTGCAAGCCGGGTCTTCTAACTTCCTGTGAGTTTACTATATTTTCGAGACAGTTTTTTCGGCGGTGGGTCTTAGTGTCTCGTTCTGAAGCCAAGTCCTCAAGCCCATGGTGCCACAAGAGCGTCTTTTGAGCATCTGCCATAAGCCACAAGGGAGATCTTCCGGGTCGTTTCTTCCGCCCTTGTTCTGCGTGGCGGCCGTATTAGCCGGGCCAATGATTCAGGCCAATTCAGCATTTCTTCCCATCGGAACCCATGATCGGCAAAGTTGGAACTAGCAGAGAGTCTAACTAAATAGGTCTTTAAGGACGTGGTGTTTTTCTAGAGAGGACTGAACCGCATCGCGGCCGTGTTCCACCTTTTCGCTCATGTTCTTCCTTACTCGAGATTTTTTCAGAGACGCCACGCAATCAGCCTTTCATCCTTTCAGTGATCGCGGCCCTGCCTCGGTCCTTCTTTGGTGGCCATGAGCCCTTGATCTCTAAGATTGGCCCCTCATTTTTCTCTTGTTCCTGGCTTCTCCCTGGAAGACCCCTAATTCTGCCTACTCGGGTCGTGCATGGCAAACCCACCGTCAGTGAACTAATCCGGTTTTTCCTGGTACTCTGCGTACGGCTGCTTTGAAAATTTTTCATAGCACGTGAACTCGAGCCGCGTCTTCAGGGGTTTTTTTCCGGTCGAGCAACGCAAGATCTCTTCTCTCCTTTTCTTTAGACGGCACGGTGCAAGCAATATTTTTCAGATGATTAGAATTGCCGTCGATGTTTTTCCCCATCTAGCGCCCCTCCCCCAACTTCGCCCTTCAACCTCTCTGCGCACTGTGGACCAAAGATCTTCGTCCGTAGTGAGTGATGTTTTTCCCCGATCTTGATTTGCAACGAGCTTGTCCCCTCCTTCCTCCGATCAAGAGGCACATGTTTCACACATGCTTGCGACTTGCGATTAAATTTAGTTCCCCCTGATCGCCCAATCCGATCGATGAAGTCCCCAAAGATGGGTGACCCTTGTCGTACAGTCTTGAGTAGCCATCGAGCACCAAGTGATTTCCCTCACGTAATGAAGATCACCTTAATCGGAGCGTTGCATAAAGCTTGGTTGATGAGATATTAGTTCCGTAAGCTCCCAACCGGACCCTCCTACTCATATATAGCGTAGATTGCCACCACAGCCCATGCGGCTTGTTCCATCCCCCTTTGCAGCTACTAGAGGCCTAGCTTCCAGGCTATGATCTACTTCTTACGTCTGATGAAGTAAGCGATCATCAAGCTACATTTTACTCTATCCTGAAGATAAGAGAGGTTATCCTCCTTATTTTCGCGCATATTTTTTTCCTGTTACTAGTAGACGCCAGGGCCGGGAGAACTTTTACACCTCCTAGATCCATTCCCCGCCCGTCAAAAACCTAGGCGTGAGCATGATTCCATTGAGACTCCCGTTCTATGTTCCCTTTCTGTTAATGTTAGACGGTTTTCCGTATGAGTTGATGAGAATTACCAGGATTCCCTGCTCTAAGGACGATTTGAAGTCGTAATATCCTTGGTAAACCTCCCATTTTTCCCTTCCCTGCGAGCTAAGAGAAGCCGACCAATTGTTACGTTATTGACTTTGGGCTGCATCCCGACTATCTTAGCTCTTCATTAGTCGATAATGGACAGGGATACACTGGTCAACGCCCCCCTTTACTTTTTTTGGGACTGATGGATATTCCTTAACAGGGACCAGGTTCGCGCCTCTAGGGGGCGAGCTCCTTCTTGGGCAGGCTTTATATAGAGATAACGTACCGGAAAAGAGATCTTTGAGGATGGACGACAAAATAAGAGACCCCCCAAAAGGTCCAGAAGCAAAGACAGAGAGTCCTCTACAAGACCTTGCAGAGGCCATGAAGATAACTCCGAAATCTAATTCTTGGGTGGTGTCTTGTGGATCCCCGATGTATCCTTAACGGCAAGACTGCAACGTTCCACATTTTTTTCTACCGCGCACCCGGCCCCCAAATCATACGGCTCTCCCCTCCCCAAACTTGTTCGCTTTTTCGTCTTTGCGCGGAGGAAGCATTCAATGCGCCCCTAGTCAGCCCGAGAACCCCCGTTCTTCCACCGCAGAATAATCCTCTAACAACGCTCCTTCTCACAAACTTTCTGCGTTCTTTTCCCCCCATTCCACCTCTTAGAGGTGGTTACTGAGTTTTTAGGGCTGGTTCAGGCTTTTGCTTTCAAAGACCCCCCCTTCCCCGGAAGTATAGAAGGGTTTTGCCAGAGAACCGAGGATTTTAACTGCATGGATCCAGACCCGAGTTCTAAAGATGTGCCAGCTATCCCTATTGAACACAAAATTTTTGAAGCGCCGCGATTGTATTCGGGTCACAAAAAATGAAAACTCTTCGTTGCGCTCCTCCATCCATGAAACTTTCGCTACAGCCTAAAAGTGTGCAAAGACAAAGCATGAGGAGTAGACGGGGCTCTTGTTTTAGGCCTTTAACAGAAAAAGTTAGCGTTCCAGCGAAGATGTGGTTTATGCCAACGTCGGCCTTGAGTAGTGGTCTTTTCTCCGGAGGTTGGATGGACTCATTTTGGGGTGAGGGCCAAGGCGACAGCATTGTCCTCCCGAGTCCCCCCCTGACCCCACCACCGTCCCCGCGCTAAAAGGCAAGTATAATTGTTGCCCCACGCGGTCCTACTGCCCTCCCTCTCCCGTCCTTCTGCCCCAGGTTGGAATTTAAGACTGGCGGCCGCAGTTCTCTGTCCCCCCCTATGTCTTTTTCGCGGGACTGTCCTTCGAACCAAACCCTGAAAACTTCAAATTAGTTGGAAAGCTAATGTTTTGCGCGTCCCCGTTTGCTTGGTCTCCCGCATTTTCTGGCGACCGTCTGGGGGATCTACACGCGATGATCGACTAATTAGGTCCCAAGCTGAGCCCCCACAAAAAGTTGAACACGATAACTGTATGGCAGGGGTGTCCCGCAGGCGGCTTAGCGCAGAATCGCGGAACCCCAACCCCTCAAAACCTTTCCCTTTTCGTTCTAAGAACCGTGATTAGAATGAGACCGGATTTTATTCTCCCGGGATTTTTTTAGACGGGAATTCGATTTGCCCGCACTGCATCTCTATCGTCATGAGCACCTGCCAGTCTCCTCGTTTTTTCGCGCGAAATGCTGGCAAGAGCCTTCCGAAGTGCCTTTTTCTTTACGGAATCGTTATTAAGTGCAGATACCCCCGCCCACTCTATCTAGATTGCTTACTGCCCCTTTTTCGACTTCGTCCAAGCAAAGAATTCCGGTAAAGGTGGTGCAGAGTCTCTGAGTACCGGCAGTCCAGCTCTTGGTTTCACCGAGAATACTCCCCCCCTCCCCCTCTTTCTCCGGCTAGACTATCACGTGTAAGTCAAATTTTAAGAGATTGGGGCACGCGTTCTGGTCTTATCCCCATTTATCCCTCTTCCACTGCACCTTTTTCTTTCCACTAAGAGGTACGAATAGTAGCGTTTTGATTTCTGACCCTCCATGGGCGACCTCTGCTCTTGGCAGATGTGAGGAACGCTGAACAACGCGTCTGTGATGCTCGTTAACCGTTTGCCCCCCCCCCTATCCCTACTTCCTCTTAATCCGTGGAAGCGGTACAGCCTATTCTAACATTGCCACCGGCATCGATCGTCCGGAAGTGGCCTTTTTCCTTGGCCTGCCCCCCTCCGGTGAGCGCCGATGCGCTATTGACAGGCAGTTTACGCGCTTCCTCGCATTAACCTCCCACACCCCCTTTAACACCCTTTCTCTCTTTTTCATCCAATAATTTTTTTTTCCGAGACATAGTTGATTTGGTTCAGTCTATCCCTCCTTACGCTCTGTCAACCTTCCCCCGTCACTTTAACTGCCCATGCCGGCTGCCCAGGATTGGACCAAGTACATTTAATGACTACAGCCTTTCCGGTGTAAGTTACAGTTCGACCGAGCCAGTCCCACTCCTCTTCCCCCCGTATTCAGATTCTTCATTAATTATCGTTCCAACGCACAAGATCATCCACACGCCCTTAAAGCGTCTTCTTAACTCCCTTCCCCGCCTCGACGGTTAGCCTGGTGAATCAATAATCACTTCCGATTTCTACCATTCGAGGTTGACTCCTTTTTCACTGCCCTCCCGGCCGAAGTCTACGGTCACTTCTTCATCTGGCCCCTCCATGGAAAGTTTCTCTTGAGGCCCTGATGTTCGACTCCCTCCGCACTAGTATTCTTGGTCTCTCCCTTGCCATCACTGATCGTAGAAGGCCGTGTCACGAAGCCGTCGGCTCCGGCTTTAGGCTACATCGAGTGTCATTCTCCCGTTCCCCCTCCCCTGATTCGTTTCGCAGGTAATGAGCCGATTACTCGAAGGGAACTTTGTCGTTCCCCAGAATGACCTCCTTCCTTTCGAAAGAATAGGGTGAATCGGTAGTACTGAAGATAGCTGACCATGAATCCCCTCCTTCTCTTTTACAAAGCGCTGATATGTCACGATAATGCAATCATTTTTGTATCCAGTGAAAAAGGCATTTTTACTTTTGTTTCAGAGTGTATGTAAGCCGATGCGCCCGGACCCCCATTACAAGACGGAGCTTCATGGACCCGGTTTTTGAATTTCCCCGTATGTTCAACCCCCTAATTGCAGTCTTTTCTTCAAGCTTTGTAGCCCCAAGATTTTGGGCAACAAAGAAAATGCTTGCCAGGGTCAAGCGACGCCGAATATCATACAAGCGTGCCTCCTAGTTTTTTCCATCCTTTTGCCTGTTTGTTCACCTTATCACCTTCGTGGACAATATTCGTTGCCACCTTCTTCCCCACTTTTTCAACCCCCCCCTTCCGCCTTTCCTGGTCTTCCCCCGAGCGAGGAATTATGGCCCCCCACAAATGCTCACTTTTTCATTGCGTTCCATTTGTCTTCGGCTTCCTTCTGATCGCCATTGGCCACTTCAACCTGCCCCTGAGTCCCAGAACACCCCTTAAGCACAAAGAACGCGCATTCAAGGAAATGGGTCATTTCGCCCCTCCACATCCCTCCGTAGAACCCTCTCCCCAAATTCAACCTCCTTCTCCCCCCACCCCCTCCTCTCTTTCCCATATCCACTTTCCACCTTCTCCCTCCCACTCTCCCTTACCCTTTTGCTCCTAATCTTTACTGCCCTCTCTTACCCCCTCTCCATCTATTGCCTGCCCTACATCCCCCGTCTTTCCGCACCATCACTTTGGTTCACCCCATCTTGGTCTACCCCGTTATCTTTCTCTACACTTCCCTCCTCCTTCCCTCTTCCCCCGGAGTCCCACAATTCCCACCCCACTGTGCATACTAACTATCCCCTACCTATGCCCTTCCCTTCCCTCTAACTGATCTCTCTATTCTCCACCCTCTTTTTTCTTCACCCCACGCCAACCGCCCCGCTCTCCTCTCCACCCTCGTCAACTCTCCGCCCTCCCGTTCCTTTTTATCCCCCTACCCGCTCGCTCCCCCTTTCTCCGCTCATCTTTTCTCTGCCCACCACTTTCCGCCACCTTCTCTCTACAGCTCCCCCCCGCGCCGTCTTTTTTTGCGACCCTCCCCGTCGTGTGACTCCATCCCCCTCTTTCATTTTCAATGTAAATAGGAATGTCCCAATCAGAAGAATTTTTCCCGTATGCTAAATCGCCTGGTGCAAAACCTTTTTCCCTCCTGGATTTGTAGCGGACATGAGGGAGCTAAAGCCATAGTCGACTTGACAAATCTGACGCGAGGCTGGCCCGATTAAACGTATCTCCCCCTAAACTTCGACTACCACCCTTCTTCCCCTGTTCTGTTGACCGGCTTAACCTGACTTTTTTCCCCCCTTCGCATTGGGGAGGCATGAGTTCGCAGATTTAACCACGGTTCTCTGCTTCGGCCTCTCGTTTTTTCCCAAACTCGTCGCCTCTCTCCCCAATACTTGACACAAATGCTCCCATTTCTTTTAGTCCCCCCTTTTTTCCTTTATGTGGTAAGTTTTCTGGAGCTTTTTTTAAGTAGACTTTGCCCCTTCCTTTCCTTTTACATGCTCAGCTAGCCACCAACCAGTAATTCGTTTATCAGTTTTTTCCACTTTCTCAGATTTGGATTAGTTGTCTTGTGAGTATTGATAGGCGTAAGAAAAGTATTGTTCTTTTCTGTTTTCCCGTCCAACCAGAAGGCTAGATTTCCCGTGTAGTTTTTCATCCGAGAATACGAGAAGTACGAGTAGCTAGCGACCCTTTCATTCAACTAAACACTTTTAACCTTCTCTCTCCTCGCATTCCCCCCTCGTTTTTTTATTACTTTTGGGAATCAAGAAGTAGAGCACCCTAGGTTCTATCATTAGGTTCAACTCCCAAGCATATCAGCGATCTCCCCCCCCAACATGTGCCCGGCCTGCGGCGGTGGCGGAGCGAAGGGGATTTCCCCCTGCTAATTTCCTGACATGCACAGCCGGTAAGGCCGCAAAGATTTGTCTCCTTGTCACGGTCGCACCCGCCTCCGAGTTTCCCCACCTCCTAGTTCCCAACCTAGCAAGCCCGAGTTTCTCTCGTGCTATTTTCCCCTTCAGATTTTTTTCTGGGCGCTTCTTGCAGAAGTTCTCCCTCGCCGGCGTCTCCTGAGTTCTGCCGAACTCTTACGCGAAACTCGAGGAGTCACCCCGGATTCTTCCTCTCGTTTTCAAACCCTTTTTCGCTCTCTTCCCCAGAGCAATCGCGTCGTACTTATATTCCCTAAGCAGGAGGAGTCAGATTACCGCGTATCTCTTTCCGTGAGGACAAGATCGTCCATGTTAGGTTTGCACCCTTTGATTAGATATTATTCAGGCGGCTTTTAATTGGCTTCAGCGACGTTTCTACCGAAGCGCCCACCCTACCCCCCCCCACACTCTGGGATGTTCCCAGTTCGTTCTATCGTCCTTGAGTCGCACACTGTTTGTCTATGCACAGTACAATATTTTTAGCCCCAAAGGTCATTTCCCAAGATTGTGATGCTATTCCCCACGGATTTTCTCTCTCCGTCTATCATGTTGACTCGACCCCTTGTGTCTAATCCGGGATAGCACCAGGTCCTATGCTCGTGACTTGATTTTTATTTGTCCAGGGAGAGTCTTTCAGCCTCCCCCCCCCCCCCCCATATTAACTAACCCCGATCTGGGGTCCACATTTTTCCTTTCTCCCAGTGTCCAGGGCGACGTTGTTAGCTATGCGGACACACCACTCGTTTTGAGTATCGGCCGAGGCTTACCTTTAGAAGATCTAAACGTCAAGTGCTCGCCCTTTTAAACAAAACGAAGAGAGGCTCCCCTATTGTATATGACGTTTTCCATTTCCAATCCCTACTCAGGTTCTCCTTCCACCTTGCCCGTGGTCAGTAGTGAAGACTGGGGTTAATATTATGAGACTTTCCCTTTTATGTTTTCGTCTTCTTTGGAATTGGGGGAAGGCCCAGTCGCAATCTACCAGCTTCCCCCCCAATCATTAGAGAGATACCTACGTTTTCCTTTCAATAAGACCACGCCCATTGACACTGAGGCATTTCCTTTGGCTCTCCTTGTTTCTCCTTGTTCTTGTGGATTATTACGAGTTGAACACTCGGGCTCCTTTAACCGCCTTCCGGGCCCCATCCCCATTGGATAGAACGTTGGCACTTAGCGCTGATGGTATCATAAATCCTACTCTTTCCCCCTAATCATCGTGTTTTTTATAGCTATGGCTTCACGCATCAAGCGCGCAGACAAACGGTCTACTGTCGACCTTACATGGATTGCTGACTTGCCCCTATCCTCTTAATTTGCACCGCGTTAATAATTTTAAGTAAAGTAGCCTCCCGGCGAGCCGGAACTTAATTTTTTACCGTTCTATCTCCATTATAGACTCCTTGATCTCTCGAAGTTTTGGTCAGAACTTCTCTTTCGTGGAGTACCCCCCTCCAATAAGACTGCATGCTCCTCCCTGGTTCTCGACAATAATGCTCCACCCCGGAATCTCTTCCGTCACTCTGTGCCGAACGGGATTCTTTCTTTTCTTTTTTCAACCATTTCGCCTAGGGACCGAACTCGATGAGCCGCGTTTATTTTTAATGACCACATTTGCCTTTTTAGCCCAGCTTTCTATCTCCTTAGATCTGCCCGTCACCTGCTCCTCCTCGTCCCCCCCCTGTCTTTCTCCTAGAAGAAGATGGTAATAAGACGAGTCCACCGAACAAACAAAAACCCAAACGTACGCCCCTAGGCCCTTTTTACCCTTTGGGGACAAACATACGTCTTAGACTTTGATAGATTTGTTTCATCTCTTTATGATTACCCTTCCCTGTTAGTACTCCTACTTCCAAGCTCCAGAGGTGTTAGCGAACTGTTCTTACTTTTTCGTCAGCCACCTGATGATACGTCGATCGCCTGTTTGTCCAGCGATCAAAAAGATGCTTTTATGCCTTCCCTGCCCCCCCTCTTTTTTGAATGTTTTGCATCGAGACATTTTGGTTGAGGCAGCGAAACCTCACCTCGAGCGTCTCCCTCTCTTTGTGATTCTCAGCTTCGGTCGGAAAAAGTAGATTGAACCCAAGGACAATACGATCTTAGATATTCTTCCTCCTTTATTTCCCCCCAAAATCGCATGGACTGGTACTCCCTTGCCCAGTTCGATGACGAGTACCCCCCCTGCTGCCTCACCTCCCTTAGGATAAGTGACGCGATGCGCGCTATATCAGATCATGGTTTTTATCTAGAGGGATCATCCTCTTTTATTCCCTCTGTTAATTATCGCCTCGCTTTCCCTGTTTCCTATATGTCGACGCCGGTTCGCGAACTACTTCACCCGATCCCTTTGCCCTCAAAAAACTAAGTGAATCTGCACCATTCTCTTCTCTTGTCCCGTTGTTCATTGTACTGGCTTCGTATGCACGAGGAAGGAAGACGTTACCCGGTTTCCCTTATCTGCTTTACTATGCCAGTGTTGCAAGTTCATGGCATCATTGGTCATCAATTTAGCCAAGAGAGGAGAACGCCGCCACTTTTGTTATGCCCTATCTCTTTTTTCCCATTTGGAGGCGTCCTTTTTTCCCATAGAGTCCTAGTATTACAGGACCTACGTTCCTTCCCTGACGCGCCCCGACACGCTGGCTTTTTTGCTTATCTTTTAGATCCCCGCAGGTCGATATGAGAATGATAGTGTCTCTCCCTGAAGCTTGCCAGGGCTTATCTCTTATCCCGCAATGTGAAATCCGATTATGTTTGGAGGCAAACCTTCCCATGAATGAATTTCCTACCCCGCTCAAATACATAGCCTACGCATCCCAACCCCCCAATTAGATTGAAGAACCCTCCATCAATGACTTCCATATTGGTCATTTTTTCTCAGATTTTCTCAACGTAAAGGCCTTGCAAGTCGACAACTTATACCCCCCGGTCTAAAGCTAAACTACACACAAATACCCACCTTTAGAAAGCCATGGTTCGCATTTCTGATGTGATTTTAGCGAGGGAGTTAACACGCGCGCGTGACTCGGCACCGAGAAAAAGTGTGAAAATCCTCGCCTCCCTTCCTAGCCTCGCCCCATGCAGCCCTAAACTCCATTGGAGCCCAGGTTTTTACACCCCTCCGTTCCTAGTTGTTCCCCTTTTAGGTCGAGAAGATTTTCGAGCCTTATAGTTTTGCAGAGAGCCTTGAGCGTTGACCGAGGATTACTTCATTTTCCTCACTTCGTCCTGCTATGCCCCATTCGACCAAAGTTTGCAGGTTTCCCTGCTTTGTTTTCGCGGAGACCAAAACCTGGACCTTTTCGCCTATTTTTCTCTTCTTCCATCTTGACCTTTTCTCATCCAAAGCTATTTTTTGCCAATTCCCCCCGAAGGATGTGCTCCCTTCGCGCGTTCTTCTTTCGTCTGACATCCCGATCTTTAAGCGATCTTTGCAGGTGTGACCCCGGTATGCTTCGGCCTCTCTTTGCGTGTTTTGGTTTTGTGGACTCCTTGTCCCTTTTTTCCTGACCCTGGCTCTCAGATTTAAGCCGAGCGCCAAATGAGCCCTTTCCCTCAAAAACTATAATTTTTTTTTTAAAAACCGACTTCATCCCAGTTCGACCTGAAGGAACCTTTTCACTTGTCACTCCCTTTAAACGCCGTAGCTGTCCCATCTTCTTTGGTTGACTGTCATGCGTGTGTGAACACACTACCCCCTGTCATTCCCCTAGTCGTCACGCTTGTCCCTTTGATCTTTCGCGCTCTTCTGGGGAAAACATTCTGTGGCCGCCCTTCTGGGTCTATACCAACCCTGATGATCTCGGCAAAGAGTAAAAACGAGGTGCCCATGTCCCCCAAAAAACCAGGGGGCTCACGCACCCTTCCCTTGCGTTCATTTGTTGACGCCATTCTTTTTATCCGGCTAATCCTACCCACCCGAAAACCTCCCCCCTTTTCTCTTCCCTCCCCCCTTTTTCTGGCATTAGAGGAAGTGTTCTCAGATCGTTTTCTTTCCAATCAGACCTTCTATCTGTAGGCTCACTCGATCTAATCACGAGGAAGTCGACAGTGGTTTTTTCAGCAGTCGTCAAGGGTTTCCCTTCTTGCCACGAGATTCTGAATTTGATTCAAGTGTTGATTATTCCTATTACTATAAATTTAACAACTCCCCCCCCTTACTCTTGATCAGGAAATTAGAGCGTCCTACGCCCCTCTAAAGTGCCTTCTCCCCCCCTTGTTTCCGACGTAGGCTGCGTCCCGTTTCTACTTCGGCCCCGGCTTATACGAAAACGAGTTCTTTTTGCCTCTTGACTATCAAGTCTTCAATACGAATTTCCCCTTTCTTGTTCTTCAGATTCAGGAACAGAGGAGGAATGGCGACCTTCTCCCTTTCGCCGTTCCCCCCCCCCCCCTCAGGTCTCCCATCCGAATGGATACCTAGCTTTGTAGTGCATGAACACGACTGGGCGACGGTCGATCTTTCCAGTCAATTTCAATATTCCGAGAATCGGCGGATTTATAGTTGAACCGTTTCCCCCACTGGTTATATCTCCCTGTCCCCCCACCTTATCCTGTGGCATCTTCTTTACGGCGTCGTAGTACTTATCAAAAACATCGCTCTCAGCGCAGGGACTGCTTTTGGTTTTTTTTTGATTTTTGCCCGCCCACCACTCCTGTGGCCCTCTGCCCTTTTTGATGAGTTTGTTTCTCCCGCTGCGTTTTCTACCGCTTCCCAACCCTTTC
>Ga0179593_1497970_pt1 | contig 20855 bp, 34 predicted proteins | sample CZODoug2_1_08_16_FD_185931 | JGI IMG/M metagenome (GOLD analysis project Ga0179593, IMG submission 185931) | Vadose zone soil fungal communities from Angelo Coast Range Reserve, California, USA - CZODoug2_1_08_16fungal (PacBio error correction) | ecosystem: Environmental > Terrestrial > Soil >... | reverse complement strand
ACTTTTTTTTTGGTGGTCCTGCTTTTTTTTTTCGGTTTTCCGAGACTTCGAGGCCTTTTTTTGGCAGGCGGCAGTCTCTCCCCTGCAGGGTTCTCCGCTGGCTCCCCAACGGGGTTCACAGTTGTCCCCGGGGCGGCAGGAATCCCGGGGGTTTTCCCCAACAGATTTAGCGGTTTACGGGTCGCTTTTTTTATTGCAAGTTTAACCTGGTGTGACTTTTGCGGCTAAGTACGGTGTTTTTAACGTCTCTGAGTGTTTTCCGTTCCCCTGTTTCCCCAGAACTTTTTGCTTTTTTTTAGTAGGAAAAGCAACATCGAGAACGTTTCTGAGGCGAGAAAGCCAGTTTCCGCAATGTGACTTATCCCCCGCCAATCTTTCCAAGAGGGCCCGGTCTTGCAAGGCCCCGTTTTATCCTTTCTTTATGACACTCCTAACCGCCCCGTTTTGCCCTTGTGCCTTTTTGCATTGTGTCCTCCTGCTTCTGAAGGACTCTCGTCCTTTTTTGACACTTCTACAGTGGGACATGGCGGTTTAATTGGCTTTTCTATGCTTCCCCCCCCCCCCCACTTTGCTTGTTACTGTTTCCCCACCTTTGCTGCTTCATTTTCGCGGATCGATTTTTGGTTTTTTCCTTCGTTGGAGGGCTGTTACTTGAAGTGGGTGAAATTGAAAGGGTTGTTGCTTTTCTTATTTCGGATGAGTGGGCCTTTTGTTCTTCTTTTTTTCTGAAGTAATCCCCGGACGACCCACATTTCTGTACAGGGTCAGGCTCTTCCTGATGTCACCCTGTCTGCTCTTTTCCCCATTCTCACGTTCTTGGTCAGCCGCGGCGATTCCCCTTTGGCCAGGTATCCTGGACTTTTCTACTCGATTTTTCCGGTTTTTCCCTGAAGGGTTGCTGCCCGCTTTTACCCAAGCGCTTTTTAGATGGTGGGCCTGTCTCCTGTCCCGCCTGATGCTTCTTCTACATGTCTACTGTGTCTTTTAGTTCCCTGCCTGGGTTGCCGCCCTCGGAAAACCAGCTACCTTCCTATTTGTAGCTTCGCTTCTTTTCTCCCTTGTAGGCAACAGTTCTTGCTCCCCCGTTTTTCGCTTCACTCCCTGTTTTGCGGGCCCATCTGTACCCGCTGTCTTCCAGGGGATTCTGACTGCTTCTTCTCTGATTCTGTAAACCACCTCTTTTTAATTGGACAACTTGGAAGGTTTTTTGTCCAGGTCCCCCGGATACACCTTTTCCTTCAGCTCCGGCCTTTCCACCCCCCCGAGGGCTGTAGTCCCTTCTTGGCAGTTTGCTTGGATTGCCGGCGTACCCCCTCCCCCTTTTCTCACTTTTTTTTAGCATGTTTTTGGTACTTTGTGAATCAGAGGACCAGCTTTTAACCCGCTTACCGGTTGCATTCCTGACAACCTCACCAAGAGTGCCGCGCCGGTTCATCAGTTACCTTGTATTGACCCCTCCTTGCTCTTTCATTTTCTCTTCGTTGGTTTGCAGCTGGCGCGGTCTGACTTCCCTTGACCACTCGTTTTCCCCCCCCCGTAGAACCCTTGCGCCCTTTTTTCCGTTTTCACCCGGTCAGACACACCAAGCGCCCTATAGTAAAGGCTGGAATCATCTGTGCCCTTTCCCGTGTCGTTTTTTCCTCTTACAGATCTTTTTTTTACGTTCGTACAAGCGCTTTCCGCCGTGGCAGGCCCGGTCTTTTCTTTCCTCCCCCCCGCTAGCTCCCCTCGGTTAACAACCCCTACCGGACTAGGACCCCCGGCGATGGCTTGTTGCCAGAAAGTTGATCAACCATGGTCCCCCCTTTGTCCCATACGAGGGATTGGCCCGATTCCCGGTGAATTTTTTTTCCGGCTTCTTCAGCCCCAGATATGACAACCCCCCCCCAGTATTGGCAAATTCCTTGATACTGCTAATTGAACAACGTTGACCCCGAAAAGTAACAGGGGGCCCCAAAGTTTTGTCCGGCTGAGTTTGCCGACCACGGTGCCAGCTGACTTCAGGTCGTCCTTTGTTTTTTCCCCCTGTTCTTTTTTGCTTACCCCTATCGGACCTTTCCCAATGAGAGAACTTTTTGGCACTTTTTTTTGCTCCCATTTTTTTTTGTGTTTTTTTTTTTTTCACCCTGGGCGTTAACCAAACGGTTTGCTCTGGTTTCTCTCTTCCTTCCTTCTATTGATAGTTTACCCCCTGACTTCCCTGCCGCCGCCTTTAGTGCGCATCTTATTTGGATCCTCCCACGCGCGTCAACTGCGCTCGGGCTGGGTTGAACCAATGTGCCTCAACTTCATGGACCAGGAGCTGCGCTTGCGGGGGACCCCAGGTGTCTTTTTCTCATGCGCCCTTTCCACTCAAACCAAGCCCCCTCAAGGACCCTGACGGGAACGTCCTCCTACTGCTCTGGTTCAAAGCTTTGTGGGCGGAGTGTTGTCGGGACCCAGCACTTTTCAGCCCCCTGCTCACTATTTCCTCTGCCCATCTCTTTGTTTTCCGTTTTCGGGCCATTTCTCACGACCATGTTTCCCCTTCTTTTTGGGGGGGGGCGGGCGTATTCCTCCAACCCCACTCCCCCTCCCCCTCCCCACCAAGCACTCCCCATGTATTACCCCCTGGACCCCCCGACCCAGGGCCTTCGCAATTGCGGGCTCGCCCCAAAACCCCCGCCCGCACTTGTTTCACGCCACCCATGTCTGTTCAAGATCGTCGAGCAAACTTGGCGCCTGCTCCTCGACAAGGCGAATACGGCAACTCCTTTTGGTTCCTCCAACATCCACTCCTTTTTTTAACCCCCACCCGCAAGTCCCATCCCTCGGTTCCTCATCCGACAACGCCAGCCCCCCCCCCCCCCGCCCTGGACCCTTTTCTGACCGTTTTCCCCCCCCTTTTTAACGATTATTAGTCTGTTTGTAGTTGTATACGCGGATCGGCGTGCTTGAAGGCGCGCCCTTCAATGGCACTCTTTTTCACTTTCCCTATGTTAAACTTTCTGGACAAAAATACCCACTGTTTTTGCTTTGTGTGGACCTCGGTTCGCCCGGACCGGTCTCCCCATCAGGAGGCCTACGTTTTTTTTTTCGTGTTCAATGCAGACTCCCCTAAGGGACGGCGTTGATGCCAGGGGCGTTTCAACGACCTTTTTCTTTTTTTTTTTTTTGACGTCCCTTTTTCTCGTCTGGGACTTTTATCTCTCGTTGTGATGTCGTGATCGTCTCCCTGTGGGATGTTCCCTTAATCGGCCGACCCCCTCCCCTGGACCCTTTTTTCCCCTTTCCGAAATAAACTTTTTTTCTCCCACGCCCTTTTTTCTGTTCTCTTCCCGTTTCCTGCCGTTGCACTAGCCTAGGGGCCAAGACTTTTGTGGTATGATTTTTTTTCTTTCCCCCCCACCCAAGATGGATTTTGTTCCCAAGTTATTCGATGGACCCTTCGTCTTCCGTCCATATCTATATTTTTTCCCCTCCTCCTTTTGTGATCTCATCTTTAAGAATACGAAGTGCCCTTGGATCCCACTGTGGCCCGACAATCACCCTAATTTTTGTTTTCGGAGTCCCATTCCTAAGGAGACAAATTGTGAGTCCTCCTATCCACCGTTCTACCTTGTGTGAACCACCCTTAACTTGGTCGTTAGGAAAAGGGTTTTCCTGGAGGGGGCTTTGTTTCTCCACTTCTCCCATTGGTACGGTTTGCTCCGCAGTTTCCGGCACCCTGAGTCTTTTCTTTTCCCATTTCTCCCCTCCTACCGAGGCTTTAATGGTCCCTCGCCCCAGGAAGAAGGGTCCAGTCGCTGCGTGCATGACCAGGTGCTTTTTTTTTCCCCACCACGTGGCATTATTTCCGATTCCTTCATTTTTTTTCCCTCTAGATTTGGTTTGAGGCCGAGGTCTCCTGGGCGCGGTTTCGTTTTCCTCAGTCTCCCTTCCCTTTTTAGTTCTTCCATGGATTGCCTTTTCAGTCTTTGATGACTACTTGACCTTGACCCTTTCTTTGTTCTCGTTTCTTTCCACCGCTCGATTGGTGGATCGTTTCCCCCTGCCTCCTCATCATTTCCGTTGCCCCTGTCTCCCCACAGTTGTTGCTTGGATGGGCGGTGGGTCGCATGAGTCCCTCCTTTGTTTTTTTCTCTTGGTTTCGGGCTTTTTTGAAAGGACTCCGTTTTTTTTTGTTTTGAGGACCCGGGTTGCTGCAGCTTTTCTTTTCGAGGTATTTCCTTCCCCGTTTTTTGAGCTGGGTTCTTTTCTTTAGTGTTTTTTTGTGCCGGCGCCGGGATTTCGGGCGTTCTGTTCCTTCGAAGCGCCGAGTTGGTCCTTTTTGTCTCTTTTCTAGTTCGCGTTTGATTCTTTTTCGTTTGTTTCTGCAGGTTTTCTTTTTCCCTATGTTTAAGGGCCGCGATTCGGGGTCACATTGGCGTCATTCTTTTGCACCCTTTTCTCTTTTTTCTTTTTTTCCACATTCGAAATGTCACCTCTTCGTCGTTAGAGGGGTATGAGGGTCTGCTGTGTCGAAACCCTTCCTCCTTTCACCCCTTTCTTCGGGATCCCCCTCCATTTGCAGGTACTCGGCGACAGGAGTTCTTCTTTCCTTTTCCTTGGATGGTAGGGCCGTGCGATTTCACCACTCTTTCTCTTTGCCGCGTCCTATGGTTTTGGCCTTCCTTGTGAGGTTGATGGAAATTTTCCTCTTTGTTGTCTTTCCGTTTGAATTTGCTGTTCCGCTGCCTGTTGAGGGGAGGCTAGGGGCGAGCGCCCTTTCTTCTCCCCTGTTTTTCCCCTTTCTCATTTCCTCAATTCGCTCCTTCTTTATCCCGGGTAACGCAACGGTGTATTAAGCTTGAGTTGCTCGTTGTTTTGTCCCTTCCCCTATTCCTTGCACACCCCCCAATTTTCCGGTTTTCCATACATGACGAAGCCCCTGCAGATCTCGGTGACCCCGTGTTTTCCCTTGGCCCTTCCTTTTTTTCCCATTGTGTTTCCCCGTATCTACTTTCCAGTTTGGCCAGACGATTTTGTTTAATTGTTTTCTGAATACCCGTGACTTAATTTCTTTTTTGGGTACACTCCCCTCTTTCCAAAGGTATGTTGATCAAACGGTGTTTTTTTGCCCGGGCATTTTGTCTCTCCTTTGGCCCTTTTCCCCCACTCTTTTTTTTTTAGACAGGGAGCTTCTATTTTTTTTCATCAACGGGATTTGTTTGCGGCCTTCCGCGTTTCCCCCTCGGCGTTCCCCATTTTTCATTTTTTTTGAAATTGACCGGCGTGCCTTGCGATTTCGCCGTTTTTTTCATGGACCGATCTGGGTGTCCTCCTTTTTGAACCCTTTCAACCAGTGTTTTTTCCAAGGGGCGCCGGTTCTTTGTTTTGTTTTTTAGGTGGGTCTGGGAGCTTCGATTCCTTTGCACCCACTTTTTATTCAGAGTAGCACGTCGATTTTATTTCGGGATTTCAACGCGCTTTCTTTCCAAAGCTGTTAACCTTTTTTGCTTTCCTCTGTCTCCAGCAAAAAGCCGTTTTTTGCTTATCATAATGGAACGGCGCAAAGCTTCGCAAATGGGTTTTCCCGTTGTGGGTCCCGGTTTTTCTTTTTTCTCGCGAGGCCACTGGTTTTTTTTTTTTTTCCTCGGGCTAAGCCCGCGTGTGGAGGAACCTCTTCCGTACTTTTGGGGGCCTCTTTTTCCTTTTTAAAGGCCCCAGTCGCCACGCTTTTTTTTTTTTTTCCAGTAGGAGGAATGGTCCGCGAGGCTGCGCAGCGACAGTTCGAAATCCCTGCCCCCCCGCGTTTTTTTTGACAAATCCTTGTCTGTTCCTTTTTTCATTTTGGTTCCTATTGTCTTTTTTTTGTTTCACCGCCGAGGGGACGCCCTCTTTCGGCGCTACGGTTGAATGACACTACTGTTTTGGTGACCGGCCTGCCCCCCCCTTCTCTTAGGTTGTTTTGTTTTAGTTGTTTCCCACCTCATGTGATCAGTATTCCCCGAATACATCACTTTCCCGGGGACACTTTCCCCCTAAAACCGGGACTTTTTCTGGGTTTTGGTTTTTAGCGTGCGACAAAACCGTGTTTTTCTTTTTTGGGTCCCCGGCGACCTCTCCAGTCCAAGGTTCTCTTTTTTTTTAAATGGCAAACAGGTTTTCTTTTCCCTTCGCGGCTACTGCGGAGAGTGGTGTCTGCCGTCCAGGACTTTTTTTTTTTCCATGTCTCCCCGTGGCAGTGCGGTACCCTTGGGTCATTGTTCTTCTACCGGTAGTTCTCCCTCCCCCTTGAAAGTCCTGAAATCTTCGTTTTTAAACAGTGCCATCCGTAGTTACATCAGCAACCTTAAATTTCCCACTTTTTTTCGTCTTTTTTGAACCCTTCCCCCCCTCGTACACTCTCTTTCGCTGACAGTTTACCCCTGCCGTAAACTTTTTTTTTTTTTACGGCACAGCGGCAATGAAGTTGTGAAGGCATTACCAAAAAATCCTTCAGTACTTTTTCCTTCCCCTGTTTAGGGAAGGCCAGGTGCTTGACCTTTTTTCATAGATGAGTTTTCCCCCGCATCTTCCCTTGTTTGCGTTTCGTGGATGCCTTTTCACCGACTCCTTGGCTTGCCGAACGGGTTTTTCTTTTTCTGCCGAAACTTTCTGGCAACCTGGTCTTTTTCCTTCCCTCAGTCTAATGGTTATTTGTCTTTGTTTAGCCACTGTTGCGTTTTTGGGGCCTCCTCCCCCCATGGTTTCCCTTTCATTTCCACTTCCTTTCAGCCCGTTTTGCCCCTCAAACCAGGAGTAATTTCTCCGTTTTTTTACTAGCTGAAAGCGTTGTCCCGGGATTTTCCTTTTTGCTCCCAGGGTCTGACATCTTTCACCTAGTGAAAGCCATCACCACTCCTGCAGTTTACCCCATTCTTTTTTTACCGTCACCGGCAACAGTGTGGGTCATCCCGACCATTATAAAATCCTCGTACCCATCTTTTCTTTTCTTCTTGTTTTTATGAGAGATGGTTAAATTCGTCCGTTTTCTTGTTTGAAGTGTTATTTTCGATCCCTTCCCCCTCGTTTTCCTTGTTTTTTTTTGTACGTTTTTTTAGTAGTTTTTCTGGTATTCCTGAGGGTTCCCTGTGTCCCAGACCTTTTCATCTTTTTTTAAGGCAATGTATTAACTTTGCCCCCTCTTTTTCTGAGTGTTTTCGGTCGGAGGCGGCCAAGTTTTTTTTGTGCCTTTGCTGGTCCTAGCGGTCCATTCCCCGGGACGATTATTTCTAATTACAAAGTGACACCATTTTGACCTTTTTGATTTGGGCCCGAAGGGCCCATCTGACCCCCAGGGTCTCGATTGATTAAATGACAAGGGTGCACTCCAACTCTTTCATGGAAAGGACTCCCTAAATTCTTGTTTTCCTGAAGCAAAGGAGGCTCTAAGCCTTGGAACGCCCCCTACGACCGCCTTGGTGGGATTCTTATTGTTAGAACGGTCTCGGCCTTCCCTCTCTCTGTCAAGGCCCTATACCCATTGCCCCTATTGAAGTTTTTGTGCGTTTTCCTTTTCCCTCACCAACCTGATGTCTTCTTTTCCGTTGGGAACGACTTTTTTTTATTGCTGGCGATCGATTTGTCCCTACCCCCTGGGGAGGGCATAATTCTGCTTTTCTTTTCCATTCCTGGTTTTTTTTCTTTGTGCTTGTTTCGTGACACCCCACCTATGGCCTTTCCCCCGATTCGTGGGCGTTTTTTACCCCAGTACTCGTTTACGACGTTAATTTGCACCAACCGGTCGTACGCTCCTGGCCACCCCCTATTCCTGACTTACCCTTTTGCTGGGGTAGTGCGCCCAAACCCCTCTCCAGTTTTTGTCCGCCGCAGTTCCTTCCTGGGCAAGTACGCTTCCCCTTTTTCCTTCTCGTTGGCCCATTTACTTTCCCTTTCTGTGGTGCCCCCGCACACGATACCTCCCCCTTCGCCCCTTTGTTTGCCTTTTCCACTGTACCCTTTTTTCGACTTCTGGTTCGCTCGATAGTGTTCTCGCTAAGTCTCTCGTTCCTCGTATTTTTTCCCCCTGTTGCTTATGCCATTTTTCGTCGCATCTTTTTTTTCCTCTGCGATGTACTCACCCGTTCGCGCCTCCTTAATGGCGTTTTTCCCCTACGTCCCCTTGTCTCTTTGATGTACGACTTGTCCCTTTTCCTCCTTGGCCTTAGTCGCACCTTTAATTTTTCCTTTTGCGTGAACGGTTTCTTTGTTTTTTCTCCCCCAATAAACGTCCCATTCCATTCAGATCGGCCGCACACAACGATGGTGCAGTTTCTGAGCACCCCGACTTCTTCTGCATGAGCCCCCCCTGTTGTACATTTGCGAAAGCAAGGCTTTTTTTTTTCCCTCCCCCATGGTATCCATTTTTTTTTTTTGATACATTGCATGTATCGAGCCGCCCTTTCTGTTAACCGCGGGCCCCATTCCCACTTCCTTCACAGTGGAACATCTGCCGGAGGTGTTCCCTCTGGGGCCAATGTAACTTTTTTCCCACAGTGATCCCTCGGTGTTCTTGTTCTTGTTTGACCCTGTTTTTCTTAGGCTAGCCACGTTCCTTTTTGGACACTACGCTCCAACAAACACGTCCCCCCGTTTTCGTTTTTTCACGCGAGGACATCTCCCCGTGCCCTTGTTCTCCACCCAGATGGCTTCGATTTTGGAACGAATGCCAACCTGTCCCTCCTTCACCTGTTCCTCCCTCTTTTCACATGCTTTTGGAAGTTTTTTTTCCGGTCTTCGCGGCACCGTTCGAGGACCCCCCCCCCCCCCTCTTCTTCCTCTCTAACCTATTGGGTTTTGCTGCAGCGGCATCCGGCTGCATTTCCTTTTTGTTCAACACCCCTTTCCTTTTGCCCTGACTTTTACCCGCTCCTGTACTTCAAGGGTCTCGACCACAGTCTGTCTTCCCACTTTCTTTGGTTTACACTTTCGCTTCTTTGGTTTTTGAACCCCATGGTGAAGTGGCCTTTCCAGCCCTCGAGCACTTTTTTTGCCCGGGTATTCCCCCCGATCGGGCAGTGCGGTCTTTTCTTCCTGCTTATTTATCATTTTACTGTGTTTGCTCCTAATTTCGGCCGCCAGCTTCGTGAAAGCCTGTTCCTATTTTTAACCCCTGTGTTCAAAACTGGGGGCTAGTTTTCTCTGAGTGGCAGAGGACGCTGGAATGGATTTCACCCACCTGGGGGTGAGTCGGTATACGGAGCCCGGGAACCCTGCCTAGGGGGCGAGAGAAGGTTCGAGAGGTGCAAAGGGCATGGCAGGGCGGGGCGCTTTTTGGCGCTGAGTGAGCTCCCTCCTTCGTTCACCCCCCACCCCATCAGTGCTTTTTACCACAGGATCAAACCTCCCCCCATGCACATTGGTTTTTTCCCCCCAGTCTGTACTTTTTCGTGTGCACACTTTTTTCCTGTCCCCTGGTGCGTGCCTACCCACCCCCTTTTTCCCCCTTTTTCCCAGTTTCTGCACCAGTTCGCCTGATCCCCGTCCGGTGCGCTCCCGAGTCATTTAGGGGCGTGGGAGACCCGCACCGTCCCCACTTCGCCCCCTAGAATCTCCTCCTCTCTTTCCTTCGGTTTTGCGGGTTTCCCGCGACGTTTTTTACTTTTCAGCCCAATGTGCACCCCCCCCCTCCCCCCTGTGGAGTAAATCCGACCCTCCCCCGTCACTCCCTGCCACCGTCACGGCAGTTTCTACGCTTCCAAAAAAGGAAAGCCTTGACCCTCCTCTTCTCCGAACCCCCGGTTTGCCCCCCCCCCGAAACTGTTCCTCCCAAAAAACCGGAGCTCGTTTCATTTTCCCCTTTTTTGGGAGCTTCCTCGGATTCCTCCTGTTCCGTAAACCAACCTTGTCCCCTACCCACCCCCCTGAATCTTTCCCCACCTCTCCTTTTTTTGCTTCCCCCCTTCTCCCCACCTTTTCCCCCCCCACGACCGCCCACTTTTTTCTCCTTTGCACGGTTTAACGGATTTCCGATGGTTTGGGTTTTTTCCCTTCTCGGTTTTTTTTTCGGTATTTTTGTTCTGTTGAAGGACTCCCGTTTTTTGCAAGGTTTTCTTTTTCACTTTTCTCCATCTGTGCAAATACAAACTGGTGTGCTGTCTTTTTTTCCCCTTCCTCCGTTCCTTCAGCGGACCCAACCTGCACGACCTCCCCCCCTCCCCCTTCACTTCCGTGGCCTCTTTTGCTTTTCCTTTTTTCCTTGTCTTGTACATCCACAGGCAGGGTTTTTCTCCCTGGTTACGAGGGCCATTTGATCTCCTTTTCTTCTCCCCTGGCTAGCACAACTTTTGCCGAACCCAGGCGGTCCGCCCCCTTTTTCCTTCTCCCACTTTCCACGCCCAGAAACTGGCGAAGCCTTTTTTTTTTACTTGTAGAAGATTTCCTGAGCTTGGCCTGTTTTTTCCTGGGTTTTTTTCCTATTTTCCCCCCCCGAATGGAGTGTAGGGTTTATCGACTCCCCTTCTCCCGTTCACATCTTCTCTCTTTCCTCACTTCCTTTTTTTTTTTGTGTTTTTGCGAGCTTTACCTGTCCCCCCCCTTTCCGGCCCACTCTATAACTGTGTTTCCACCTCTTTTTGGGGTGTGATCTGGCCGAGCCTTCGTATCAACGGATGCCTCTGATGTTTCCTTTTTCCTGAGGAGTGCAAAAAGCCTTTCTCTTCCTGTTTGGGTTTTTGGGTTGAAATTTGGTTGCGAACCCTTTGGCAAGGTTTCGGTTTTTTAGTCCTGAAGGTTCCGGCACCCCCCCCCCTTGTTGCCCGGAGGCTGTCTCTGTTTGCTCCCCGTTTCGTGAGCCTTTCCAGGTCCCCGTTTTGGGAAGGCCTTTTGTCTTGCTTCCCCCGTTTGGAAAAAATTATTTTTTTATCTTGTTTTGTTTTCCCGGGCGGGCTGGCTTTTTGCTTTTGGGTTCTTTCCTTTTTTTTTAAGTGGCGCGGGGGTCTTTCGTTTCCACCGCCGTAGCTCAAGCTGTCCTCCCAACCCCAGTGTAGTGTTCTTTTTCACATCTTTTAAACGGACTTTATTTTGAACTTTTGAACTTTTCCTTTCGATCCCCTGATCGGCCTCTTTCCTTCGCGTACACGGTCAAATCGTCTTTCACCGTTGCCCTTTTCTCAACAGTGTGTTTTTTTTTTTTTTTTGTGTTCTTTTTTGTCCTGATGTTCCTCTTTTTCGTCTGGTCCTGGCTTTTTGGTGTTGAAGGCTTCTTGTTTGTTCTTTTTCCTTGTTTGCTTGTGCTCGCTTCCGCGATGCTTCCATTTGCCCAAGTTGCTCTGCTGAGCTTTTCTTTTTTGTGCCCGCTTTTTTTTTGGGCGTGGTTTTGTTTCGGCTCGCCGTTCGGTCTGAAGGGCTTTTCTTTTCTCCCCTTGGGTGCGTACCTGTCAGTTTGGTTTTTCTTTCTTGAGGTTTATGTGGTTTGGATTTCTTTCACTCCGCCCTCGAGTTTTTGTTGCACCTTGGGCCGCCTTTTTTTGGAATGGTGCGTTTCTCGTGAACGGCTTTCGAGTTTTCTTCTTTGGTTGGTCTGCGTCTTTTTTGCTGTTTTTTTTCCCAACACAGCCGTGACTTTCTTTTTTTATACGCCCGGGTTCCTTGTTAGCCTATTCTCCTTGAGTTTTGATGTTTGCAGTGGCCCTATTCTCAACCTTTTTTGGCGTTCGACGTCAGGAATTTTTTCCCTGTACGTGTTATTGTGGAGGTTCCCTTTTTCTTTTTTAATGACGAACTTCTTTATTTTGACGAGTGAATGGGATTGGGTTCTCTGTCCGTCTGACTGCATTTCGGAGGCCTTTTTTCTTTTTTTTCACCCCTTTTCTCACGTATACCGGTCTTTCCTTTTCTTTCCAAGGTTGTTTTTTTTCCCTAAGTTAATAGGCTTTGTCTCGCGCTTGGGTTTTTTTCAACTCTATCTTAAATCCCCAACATTAACCTTTTTCCCCAATTTTTTACCCTTTGCAGCCTTTTTCTCTTTTTTCCTCGCCCCATTGCGCCTTGCTTCCCTTTTTCAAATGGGGTGCCCCCCTCTTTCTCTGTGACAATACTTTTGCAATAGTTTTTTCAGACAACCCCAGTTGCACTCCCCCCCTGTGAGTGATTCGTGGTTTTCCAGCTCGTCTTTCCAACAGGTAGCTTTTTATTCGTGAGATTCATGCCTTCTTGCCATTTTGCGAGTGCAGGGCGCCCTTTTTGCGTAGGACCCGTCGGGAAGGCTTAACTTTTATTCACCTGGCCGGTCAGGACCCTGTGACCCCAATTTTTTCTGTACCCGCAGTGGCCGTTTTCCCCTTTACTCGTCCATTCACCGTGACTTTTTTTGCCTTTTTGCTCTGATCCAGGCTTCCCTCTTGGCTTCTTGTTCGACCCAGTTCCAGTTTCCAAACGTTTGCTTTTCGACGTTGTTGTTTTAGTGAGGAATGTGTCTTCTCAGTGGCACAACTATCTTCCTTTTGATTATCACTTAGTATGTAGGGTCTGTTACAGAGGATTGGCTCCCTTTTTTTCTCCTTTTTTAATACTTCCTTTTCTGCTTCTTTTCCCCCACCGACCTTGTTGATATCTTCCCTTGGAACTTGTAGAAAACCGCCGCCCCCTTTACCCCGTTTTTTTGAGGGGTACGTGCAGGCGGATCCATTTCACGTGCAGGCATGTTCACGCCTTTTTGTTTTTGGGAGGGTTTTCATTTCCCCCCAGTTTTGAGCCGGGTGGACGTTTTTCTCTGAGTCTTTGTTTTTTTGGGTGGTTTTTTTTTTTTCACCCCCCTTCTTTCGCCACCACCCCCCCCCCCCCCCCCCGGTTGACTCTTCTGAACTGTTCGAAGACTCTCCCTCGTAGCCTGGGCCGTCGAATAACTGTCTTCCCCCTCTTGTTTGAAAGGTTATTGGCCTTCCCTTCGGACTTCCCCCCTCGGTTCGTAGTGTTACCGGTTCTTTAGACACAATCGATTTCATTTTCCCTTACGTCTTTTTTCTCGGCAGTCCCACCCTTCCCCTGATTGAGAGGTTGACAGTAACCATCCTCCTGATCCCCCCTCCTCCATTCCCCTCGCCCCTGGTTGCAACCTTCCTATTTGTCCCCCTTTTTTCCCTGCCGTGGTCTCCCCACTTTGGTAGGTTCATGGTTTCCTCTATCCCTTCCCGGCATCTGTGATGCCCCACTTTTGCGCGGAATTGCGAATGGGGAGTCATTTCCGGGCCCTTTTTTCCCATCGTCAATCCTGTGTTTTTCTTTACGTCACATTGTCTTTTGTGGTTCCTCCAGAAGCCCTTTTTTTCCAGTTCCAGATGTCTCCCCTTTTCAGCAAAACCTTCCCTTTTTCCTGGCCGACTTTGTCTGGCCCTCCCCAATTACCCCCCCCCTATTTCGCGTGCAGGTTCCTCTCCAATTTTTCCTTCCTGCGCAGTGTGTTGCCACTCCTTAACCACCGCCTTTTACTTTTGAGAATGGCTTGCGTTCCCCTCCATTCTATTTTGGCCCGGCGCCCCATTTTTTCCTGTCCCCAAGGCTTGCTTTTCACGAGAGCATTTTTTTCTGCCTCCCCCCAGGAATGGATTCGGTTTTTCACAATTGGAGCCCATGGTCTTCCTCGAGATTGTATCGATTGTGGATTCCGTCCTGTCTTCTTTGTTCAATGGTTCCTTCTCCCCTCATAGTTCACGGATTCCCTGTTGAGCAGGTATTGCCACCCACCTTCTCCTTACAGCCGCGTAACTCTCCCTATGCCGGTTCAAACACGGTGGATCCCTTTCCTTCTTACACCCCGGTCTGTCTTTTAAGTGGTGCAACACTCAATTTCTGAAATCCCCGACCCCCTTGCCTTCACAACCGTCCCTTAGACATTTCCATTTACCTAAAAACAAAACAGGCTCCCCTCACGAAAATATATTACATCTCCCTCTCTTTTCTCAATAATAACTTTTTTTTTGTTGTTTCCTAGGACATTTTACTTTAGTCGCGTTGAGGTTCTTTTCCTGTTGGACTCCCCGGGTCTCGTGTTTTTTTTTTGCCGGGAAGGTTTTGGCATTTATTTCCGGTGGCCGATGCGTTCCTGGCCGGGTTGTGCTGGGATCGCCTGAGGAAGGTGTAAAGCTGTGCGTACAGGGTTGGGTTTACGGACCTTTTAGGCTAACTGGTTGAACCCCCGATTTCTCGGTTTCTCCTTTTTCCCGCTGCCAAGGGAAGGGTCGGGGTACCGTTGGCTTCTCCTGTTCTTCACTTTACGTTGATCTGAGGTTTGCTTTTATTTCACCCCAGTTTCCCCTCCCGTGGACTTGGGCAAAATCTAGTTAAACATTTCTTTCTTCCCTTTGCTTGCCATTTTTCGGCCTGTTCGACGCCTTTTTTCTTTTTTTTTTTGTTGACTACTCTCCTGTGAAAAGTAATCGCCCCGCCCCTTGATGCTTGCCTTGGATGGCGTTCCACAAGGTTTGGGGGGTTGGTTTTTTCCCCCACCCCAACCCAACAAAATCTTTTCTAGGAGTGGCTTCATTTCCCCCCCTTTGAGGAGATCCTGCACGGTTTTAAGTCTGTTGTGGAAGGACTTTCCCCCCCTTGTATGGATTTTTTTTTTTTTTTGGAAGGTTTGCTCTTTGGAGGTCTTTGCGATGATTGCCTCGTTTTTTTTTGGACTAACTTGAGGCCTGGGTGGTTCCGTTTTGTTGACGGTTTGATGGCATGTGTTGGCCTGGCGATTTTTGGGCGTCTTTCGTACTCTTTCCCTTCCGAGTCCAAGGACTCCCCTGAGTTTTCCGGCAATTAGAATTTGTCCCCTTGTTACACTTGGTTTTTGTGTGCGGCCCCTGCCACCACTTCTACCCCTTCGTCTTTTTTTCCATCCGTTTTTTTTAGGGCAAGTTTTTTTTCCCCTTGCAAGACGGTGATGATCGAGGTACATTGACCTCCACCGTGGTTTTGAAGTTCACCCTTCCCGCCATGCTTCGTTTTTGTTTTTTCCCAATGTTCCCGTGTCGATTTTCTCATGCTAATTTGCCTTTTTCTCCCGCGGATCCCGGCCTGTTTTTTTCCCCCGCTCGGAACTTTTATTCATTCACGTAGGCCTGCTTGTGGAGAACAGCGGCGACCCGCGGATTCCCCTAAGTTTCTTTTTGCCCCCATATTTCCGCCTTTGTATTAAGGATTCTTTAAATGACGCTTCCTTTTCTCTTTGTCCAAACTTTCCTCCATATTCTTCTTTTTTTTTGTAGACATGGAGGTGGTCAGCACATTTAACACGGATCAAAATTGTTCAATTCGCCTCTTTTTCCCCAACCGCGTCAGTCTTTTTGCCATTGATTCCTTCCCTTTAATCTCCGGCGGTAAACTCCCCCCCCCGGGGTGGGTTGAGAAACTTTCTTTGACGCGTTTGGTGTGACCAAGGTTTCTTCCGGACCTTCTGTTGCAAACCTTTTCTGTCAGCGCCTGCCCCTTGAACACATCTTCCGATTGCGTATTCCTGGACGCTTAAATGCTGAATTCCGGTTATCTATCTTTGGTGACTGGGCTTTTCTCGCCCTCACGGTGACCTCGTTGCCCCCCACCAAACTGCTGACCCCGAGCTCTTTTCTCTTACTTGTAGAAACGAGGACCCCATAGTCCCTGTTACACCATGAGAACTCTCCGTCCTGTTCCGCAGTTCTCCTCTTCTACTTGCGTCCCTTTTCTGCTTTTACTTGCCTCCGGCTGCTTTTAAGCCCTTAATTTTGCCCCCCACCTCGTTTCAAACAGTACTTTTGGGGATTTGTGCCCCCTCCACTGGGCCGTTCACCTGCCTCGATTCTTGGAGCCCCGTTCTTTTCTTTTAACAGTCCTTTTCCCCAGAGCTTTCCCCCTCTTCAACCCCTTGGTCCATTTAGGTCTTCCCTTTTCCAACCGTTTTCCTTTCCCCCGTCTGTCATTTTACATGTTTTAGCCTCCTTTTTTTTACAACCCCTTTTTAAGCCCTGTGATCCAATCTGGTTTTATTTGGCCGGTTCCCCCGTTGTTTCGTCAGGTCCGTCCCTGGTTATTTTACCTCTTTTTTCTTTTTCGCGGTTTGCTTGTCCTAACCCAACCTAGTGCCCGTTGCCCCCCCGCGCTCCGATCACGCTATTTCCACAGGTGCTTCTGTTGTCTTTCCCCCCCCCCCCAAACGGTTCCGCTAGAGGCCCATTTCTTGGCTGGATAAGGGAAACAAGGGACCTTCTAAGAGACTGGCGACGCCGGCGGGTCCCGTTTGGCTGTGATTTTTTCGTTTGCGTTTTCCTCCTCCTGCGGCGGTTTTCCATTCTTTTCAGCGTCCCCACAGGGTACATCAACGCCCGGCCTTGACCAGCTCTGATCGGCGTGCCCCCAGGTTTTTTTTCTGTAACTTTTTTCCTGCAACGACCCGGCCTTCACCCTTTTCCCCCCAATGACGCCAGTGTAGTCTACAGTTCGTCTGGGGCGGTAGTTTTCCGCCACGTCACTTTTTTTTCGTCTTTTTCTTTTGCCCCGACCTACCTCCTTTTTAAACGCTTTTCCCTCCTTGCTTCGAGGTTTCCCCCGCGACGTTCTTTGCAATTTTTTTGACTTCACACGCCCCACTGTTCTCCCTTTCCTCCCCCCGGCGTCCATCGCACAGCCCGACCTAGTTTCCCCCCCTCCTCCCTTTGCCAGTAACAAAGGGAGTTCTCCTCCAGTCACCCCCTTTATTTTTTTTTTGCGCCGGGATCTTTTTTTCCCCCCTCTCAAAGGGCTTTCCTCCCCCCGTTGTCTTCGTTTTTGATTCTTTTTCACTTCGTGCTTTTACTTTCGCACTCGGCCCTCCCCCCGGGTCCTACCACCACCCTCCTTCTTTTTTTCCATCCCGCTCCCCACGACCTGGTTCCTATACCCACCCCGCCCCATCCCCACTTCCCCGTTTTTTTTTTTGTACCTGTGAGACCACACTTGTTTTCCCCCCCTTTTCCTGAACGGTCTTTGACCTTTTCAGCGTTCCTCGATTACCCTTTGGGGCGAATCGGGTCCCTTCTCCTGACCTTTTTCCCCTTTTCCAAGGTCGTCTTCCTCTGGAAAAAACAGACCTGTGTTTTCTTCGGTTTTCTCCCGGTCCAGCGCCCTTTCGTGTTCGCCCCCTTTCTGTTCATTCTTCCCTCGGGAATTGATCTCCGGTTTTTCTCGATGCCCCGAACCTTTTCTAACAATAGGTTCCATGGTCTTTTTCCATAACTCTCGGTACGTTTTTTGAATTTGGTTCTTGCCGAACCTTTTTTTACATGCGGAGCACCTCACCTTCCCCTTTTTATCACCCATTACCCGTTTTCCTTTTTATTTCCACTCACTCGTTTCCTTCAGGTCCTGGTTTTTTCCTCGGGCCAGCCGGTGGATCTATGTTCTTTCCCCTTTCCCATTGGAGGTAGGTCCTTATCTGAGTGCCTTTTTTTCTTTTTTTTTTTCCTCCTCCTTTTTTTTTTTTTTTCTCTCTGGTATGGTTGACCCTCTGGTTCCTTCAGTTTTTACCAACCCCTTTTTGCTTCATACTTGTGTTCTTGCCCCATTTTTTTTCCTGCGTCCCCCCGGATGGTTGTTTTTTTGTTTTTTTTTTTTTGTCATCCGTTCCCGTTTTCCCTTGAGGTCTTGCTTTTTCCCCCCGCCCAGTTTGATTTCGCGGTTTCTGGGCGTGGGCTTTCGCCAGTGCCCGGTTATTTTGTTCGCGGTCGGTTTTTTTTTCTTTTTTCCGGACCCATTTGTGTGTCGGGTCCCCCTCTTTTCACCTCAGTTCAGCTTTTCCATTGCTCTTCCCCCATTTCAGATTGTTGCCCCCTTTTAGTGCATTTTCACCAATTTCCACCCCTTTTGCCCATATGTTTCCCGTCAGAGCCGTTCATTCTGGCCTTCCTGGGGTGGCTTTCTTTTTTTTGCAAATGTGGAGATTGTCTGGGCTTTTCGTTACGTGGCCAAAAAGGTAGGTTTTACAAGTTATTCATCCTCTTCCTCTCCCTCCCCCTTTTAAAATGACCTTTCGGGCTTATCTCCCCCTCTTTGCGCCGTCTTGGTACATTTTTTTTTTACAAATATTGCGTTCTTTCCTGTTTTCCTTTTTACAATTGTCTCCCAGGTACGTTTTCGTTTCTGGTTGGCTTGCTTGTCGGGATGGTCTTTTTACTCTGTCTGGATTTTCCGTTCTTCTGGTGGGGATTTGAAAGGATTCCCGGTTTTTCGGACACAAAGGGTTTGCTGGGCCGTACTTTTTCTTCCTTGGAGGAAGTCTTTCCCCCGTTGCGCTCTCTCTCGGGTTTTTTTCGTTTTCGCACCCCGGATCCCGTTTCGTCTTGTGTCGGGCATCTTTGTCGAAGTTGCTTTTTTTTAGGTAGAGGGCGTAATTGTTTTTGATGGGGAGTGTGTTTTTCGGGTTGATGGTTCGTGTTTTGCGTATTCCTTTCTTTGCCGGGGTTCACCCACACCTCTTTGCCACTTCTGGAATGTTGTCCGAACTTTCTCGGGAACCCTTCCCTCACATTATGGACAGCGAGGCAGTCGTTCGCTCGTGTTTCTTTCTTTTTATTTTCCATTTTATGAAAAAGCCCCCCGGCCCTTTCCTTCGTTATTTTTTCACCAGGAACTTTTTCTATTGATGTTACGAGTTCTCTTTGTGTACGGTATTTTTCTGGTAGGCGTGCGCTTCGGGCCACATGTTTCTGGCTTTTTTTTTTTTTTTTTCCCCGAATGTTGGTCGTGTTTTTATGCCCTTGGTTTAGCGTTTTGATTTTTTTTGCTGTTTGACTGCTGAGTATGACTCCTCGGGCGCTCTCCCCTGTTTGGCCGTCGGCGTACTGTTTTTTGGGCTTGCCCTATCCACCTTCCGTTTCTGCATCTCGCACCTTGTTCTTTTACCCCTTCCCCTTTTTAAATAGCTTTTTTTTCTTTCCTCTTTTACGTCCCTCTAGTACCCAAACAGTACCTTTGTTTAACCATCCCCTGAGACAGCGTTTCGGGCGGGCCCGCGCTTTTTTTCCCCTTTCGTTTTTCCGGGTTTTTTTTCCCCCCCAGTTTTGTCATTTTTCTTTTTTTCCTTTAGATCTTTTTTCCTAATGCTTTTTTTTCGCTTCCCCGTGAATTCTTTTGACTTGTTTCTGTGCTCGTGGGAGATGATGGGCCCATTTTTTTTTTGTAGTCAACGGGTGTTCTTCCGGGCAGGGGCGGTTTTCGGTTGTTCGTCCTCCCGTTCTGCGTCCTTCTGCCCTCTGAAGCTTTCAGTCTGCCCCACGTGGCCTGGCCTTTCCGTGTTTGTTCCCTCTGGCCGAAAGCTGATCCGCGGTTACCTTTCGGCGTTGCAGGCGTTGATTTGCGTTTCCAAGACCTTCCTCTTTTCTTTTCCCGCTTGTTCGACACGTTTTCCCAAGGGACTCCCCAAAACTGGTTCCTTCTCAGTGTTTTGGGCGAGTGCCGGGCGGCCTGGTTTTTATTGCCGTTTGCGTCAGTTCCCCCCTCCTTTTGATCACCGAGGTGATCCCATTCCCCGTTTTTATGTCTACCTTTCGGTTTTGGCAACCTCAGTCGCATGTCACTTTTTTGTTCACGTGTGCCGTATTGAGTCGTTGTTACAACGGGACCTTTTTCCATGCTAATTCTTGACCGGGGACCTTCTTTTTTCCAACTGGTGCTACCTTTGGTGGTAGTGTTACCGTCGAGCAATTTCGTTACAGGCAGTGGACCTCCCCCTCGTGTTGGCGGCGGGTCTCTTAAGGACCCTTTTGGACACCGTGTTTTGCCTTGGCTGGACACCCTTTTCCCCCAGGTCCGTCCCACGTTAGTTCATCCATTTAGAAACGTTTCTCCCCTCTGTGGCTGGAACTTTTCAGCGAATCCACCTGCATTAGCTGTTTTTTTTTTACCAGGGAACGATTTTTTCCTCTGATTCTTGCGACGGTTCCCCCCTCCGATGTCCTCTCCGGAAGATCGTTTTTCCTGAATGGCCCATCTCTTTTTTGACGATGCAGTCCCCCGCCGGCTTTTCTGTCGACTTTGGACACTAGTTCCCTGATGCCGTATCAGCACCATTGACCCCTTTTACCTTGGAACGCACCCATTTTATCTTTGTCGTTGGAGTCGTGGTTTTTTACACCCTGTGGAGTTTAATTGGGTCCCTCCCCTCTCTACCCCCCGGCTGCTTCTCCTTGTAACCCTTGATTTTCGGCTTTTTCCCAGACGGGTGACTGGGTTTTTGTGGCGCAGGTCCGGAAGGGCATCGGTCATTCTTTCTTTGATTGGTGTTATTCCCCCTCTTTTGTCGTTCCTTTTTCGCGATTACAGGATACTTCCCCCTCCCTGATTTGCCCCCTTCACCTAGTTTCCTCCCAACCCATTCCAATATTCAGTTTCCGACCCGGGTTTGCACCTTAGGCTGCACCCCTCTCTAGTGACGTTGGAACCCTCCCGCCCCTTTTTGGAAAAGGGCCTTTCCCACAATGCTGGTTGGAAATTCACCTTCCCCAACCAACCCCCCAGATTCAGGCCCTTTCCTGGCTCCGTGGACTTCAAGCTCCTCACTTTTCCGGTCTCCCCCCAATTTTTCGGTTGCCTGGTTTTTCAATGAGGGACTTGGCGGCGTTACACCGTCGTTTTCTTCTTTTTTCCTTTTGCTGCCCCTTTTGCTGTTTGGCCGTTTCGTACTGGAAAATGTCTGAATGGTTTTCCCTGACGTTCGCACGGTCCCCTCTTTTCTTTTTTTCTCGTTGTTACACGCCAATGGTGGGTTGATTCTTTCTTCTTTCCCCCCGAGTACACGGAATTTTCCCCTTTTTGTCCGCAAGGTGCCTGCGCCCATCTCTTACATCGCTCTTACCCCCCGACATTTTTTCAAGCGGCGTCCCCCAAGTGGCTTTCCTTCTTCATGTTGTCAA
>Ga0179593_1635457_pt1 | contig 20857 bp, 21 predicted proteins | sample CZODoug2_1_08_16_FD_185931 | JGI IMG/M metagenome (GOLD analysis project Ga0179593, IMG submission 185931) | Vadose zone soil fungal communities from Angelo Coast Range Reserve, California, USA - CZODoug2_1_08_16fungal (PacBio error correction) | ecosystem: Environmental > Terrestrial > Soil >... | reverse complement strand
AATTTTTCGGATAGGCGCTCACTATGCTACAATTGGTCCTAGCCTTGCGTTGGTTTTAATCTTTTTCCTCCCGCAGGGGGTGGCCGATCCCCCGATGGGGTTCGGACGTTCTCCGGTCTCGGGTCTTTCAGCCCCTTCTCTCCCTCTTCAAAACGAGCATCCTTGTTGCGACGAGGAGCGAGCCCCTTCTGGAAATTTCTGATGGTCTTCCTTTCCACTAGTCGAGTCTTTTCATAAAATACTTCAAGCAAGATATCTTCTCCTTTTAAAGTGCCCTTTTTCATTAACTTCGGGATTTCTTTTTTTCTTTTTCCGAGCTCCCCCTTTTTTTCTTCTTCCAGACACATTAGCGCCCAGATATCCCTTGGAAGTAACCTTCCCTCGTGGAGATGATTTTTTTTTTCCCTAAGTCAGAATTCTTCTTCCCCCCCTCTGATAGACAGGCCTTGCTTATCCGATAATGATTTTAAACGAATTTTTCGAAGTGCCCCTTCAAGTCCTTGAACCTCTTTTTAGGGCAATATTTGGGGTATGAAAAGGCCCTGAATCCTTACCTGATAAACCCAAAAGAGGGCTCTCCTATGACCCTTTTTTACCCTCCGTCTCCCTCAGATTTCAGGCGTTAGTTGACTTCCATGAAGGGTAGATCCTGCATGCCAGTAGAAGATTATCCCCTGTCTCGCCTTTGATTTCCCCTTTTGCCCGCGCAGACAAACGTGTTTCGGTACCTGACCTTATTGCTGGACTTTCCTTTCGGCAAGTTTTTTCGCTCTTCCTCCCCTACCCCACGGCGGCGGACCTGCTTTCCCCTTTATTCGATTGCGAACAATAGCATGGTACCCCTTTCTGTCTCGTGTTTCTGTTCACGATATGGGGTTGGACCTCCCCCCCTTTTACAGTGACCCTCCTTTCTCTCACGATCGGCTCTTTCCGACGCTCCTTTTTAACAACGGAACCTCCTTCTCTTCCTTTCAGCGACAACCTCCTCGAGTTTTTAGGTTCTGTTCGGACTTTTCCGCCAAAGAATTCATCATGGGTCGCCATTTTTCCCCTCCGCAGATTCTTTCGCTTCTCGGCCTCTCCCTGATGTGAATCAACAGTCTCCCAAGAAAAGGACGCATATTGCTTGTAGCCCCACTTATTCGTCGGTAATGTTTTCTGGAAACCCTTTCCTGATTCTACTTTGTTCTTCTTTCATCCTGGCCATCGGCCTTCCCTTTCGGGTGAATGATACCTCTCCCCCCGATTTTTTCAAATCCCTGGCCTGTCGTCCAGTGCCTCACCCCCTCCCTCCGAGACGATTAGTCACTCGGATAGAAGAGCCCTCCTGACTTTCACAGGACTTCCCTCTCGCGTGGGAGTTTTTTTTTCGTGATCTTTCTCCTCCTTTCCCCATCCTTCTGCCCTATGAGAAATTTCCGCCCTACGGTGGGAGGAGAGAAGGCCATTTTCGCCGATTGAGACAGTCCTCAGCCCTTGGACCGTAGCGCGTCTCCAGTCGCCTCCAGCTCCCGCAGACTGCTCTCGGTCCGTGTTTTCATTCTCTTCATGATGTTCACCCCCCTATTATGACGAACCTTTATTCTGTCAAGTGGATATTGGGCAAGGATTTTCTTTTTCTCCTCATGCGGCTTTTTCTCGTTGACCTTTTTAAGTTTTTGCGGGTAAGGCTGTTCTTGTTCGAGAGGTTACATTTTTGACACGGCGGTCTTCCCTCACTCCCCCTTCTTAGAACTGATGTCTTCTCCCCCTAGAGGTGCTCTTGAAGGCCTGAAAGTTTTTTTTTTTTTTTTGACCCCCCCCCTCCCGGCGACTTCCCCCCTACTGTAGCCCCGTTTATTCGACGTCCCCTTCTTTGATCCCCCCTTTCTTGGATTCAAACTCGAGCGGTACCTCGCGCCTTAACTCTTGGTCTTTAGTGACTTGCCTTCCCAGCGCGTTCGTTTTGCTTTGGCACGGTTCTGGACGCGCCTCCCCGACGATCCTAGTTGGCCGACTCTGGAGGTTGGGTCTTCCGGCGTCTCTCCGATTTTATAACTCCCGGATTGTTTAAAAGGATTTTTCCTTTCTGCCTGTGGTCTCAGTACCCTCTGGCCCACTTATGACTTCTCTCTATTTTAATCTGTTTTACGATCTCTTCGCTTTTTCGCCGTAATGACCGCCCTACCCCCGTGTCGGTCGGTTATGGTAATTTCCGTGAGGTAGACATCGTGATCCCCTCTAGGTGATCGAAGTAGTTAATCTCAGACCCCTTTTCCTGTAGGAAACCCGCTGAGAAGCTACTTTAGAGACCATTTCTATGATCTTTCACAAGACAGTCTCTGCGAATTCGGCTCCAAGGGCACCGCGTCAAATCAGAGCCGAAAACCAAATCGGTATTCCTGATTTTCCCGCCCTGTTTTGTTTTTGAGTCGGTTTTTTAAAAGCTCGGAGATCCCCCCCCAGCCGTGGTATTTTTTTTTTCCTCACTTGGGCTAAAGGTATTTCAATTAGAAGGCCTCTTGCAGCCTGTCCCCATGGACTTTTCTTTTTAAAAAGCTCTGTCGTCCCGGATCCTCATTAGTCTTTTCTTTCTAGAAGCCGCCTCCAGACAGGCTTTGATTAGACTAAGAAAATCAAATCTCAGGGCCACGCTTGGACTTCCTGCCCTCTTCGAGAACATTCATTTCAGAATATCTCTCTCCCTCCCCCCCCTTTTTTCCCCCTTTATACTTTTCATCGTTTCATGATGAACACTGAAACCCCTTTTATCTGTCCCCCCTCTCCCCTAATGGTGCTGATTACTTACGGCGACTTGGCGTCGTTGCTTCATTTTTGGCTTCTTCCTCGGCGGAATCGGAGGGCTTTTTCATTTTGGTCCCCGCGTTTCCCGAATCCATTTTTTGCCTGTTTGTTTTTTCCGAATTCCCCCCTAAGCCACTTCTGGTCTCCTCTTTTTTCGAAGGATAATTCGAACCCGCTTCTTAGAAACATGGTCTCGCTTTTTTTCTTTCGGGCAAGTTGTTCTTCTACCTGCCCCGAGGAGTTCTTCCCAGGGCTTTTTGGGCGATGTCCTTTGGCTCATCACACCGCAGGAAGGGCCCATTTCTGAGAGTCACAGAAGTCTTCCTATAAGATGCGATCTCTTCAGGCCTCTCCCCCTTTTTTGCCGCGCGACAAGTCCGTTTCACGTTGAGGACAGCACTAAGGTTGGCTTCCAAATCGTTTCCGAATGTTTTTTCCCCGGAGTCCCTCCCCTCCCCTCTTTTTTTCGGAGACAGTGATTCTTCCCATTGTCCCGGAAAAAAGTTCCACAGCCTCGTGCCAATCGATCTTCTTTTCTTTGTAATCCTCCTCCCTTCGTGTTAGATTTTTTCGGCAGCGGAGCGGTACCGATGAAATTTCCTCGATTCACCCCGCCATCGTTCCCCGCTTTCCGTAAACACGACGACCCCTTCCTAGGTTCCAGGCGATCGGCCGCGTCATAATGCTCCCTGGTAAGGTCTCTTTTTTGCCTGCCCCTTCCCTCTCCCCACGCGTAGTTTTCAAACCCTCATCACAGGGAAATGACCTTCTCAATCTGTTCTGAAGAGATCGGTCCCCTTTCCCCAACCCACCTTTTTTTCGGAGGGACATCTGTCCCTCCTCGGGTCAGGTTTATAGTAGATCTTTTCCCTCCAGGATCTTTCCTCCGTTTCGCCGGAATTCCCCATGCGAGTGATTCCACCCTTCCGCCGGCCCAAAGTCTGCTCCAGGAGCGGATTTTTCCTCTGATCTTCTCGTGATCGCTCCGTCATTTGGTGAAGTGCAATCCCTCCCCTCTACAGTCCCCATCTTCGTGCCCGTGCTGAAACCTTCGTTCCGGGAAAACTTTTTCCTGGATCTAAGCGGTCAGAAAGTTCGTCATCCTGTTGACTTTCTCCGTGGAGATTCCCTCTTTCTCCTTCGTTACACCTTTGTGCCTCTTTTTTCTTTGCCAGAGAGGACAACGTAAACCTGGTCTTTGCAGAAGTCCCCCGCTCCCCGCTCTACCTTTCTTCCTGAATTCTCTTTCGGGCAAGAAAATTTTCTTTTTCCCTGATTTCTGGGGCATGGCGTTACTCCCTTACTACGTATTACGATCTCAAAACCCCAATCCCCTCCCAAACTTTTCCCTTCTTTTTTCGAGATCGCGTTCCCTCACCTGCGATTGCTGAAATAGTAGGTTGACTCGTCTCCGGCGGCGCCCCCTCCCGACATCTTATTCGAACCTCCTACTCACCCAATATCGGCCATTTCGTATCCGAGGAAAGATATTTCCCTCATCCCGGTTGAAAGTTTCAGCTCGTTGACCCCCTATGTTGCAATCTTTTCCCTCTCAGAGCCTGCATCTTAACGGATTTTAGGGATCTTGAAAGTTTTTTTCCCAAGGACCTTAGCTCCTTCCTTTTTTGTCCCCGATGAGAGTGGTTCTATGTAACCCACTCCGGCTCCTTCCCGTCTAATACCTCCCCGCTCCCCTTCTTTTCTAGAAGGACCATTCTACTCGTGCCTAGAATAACCGAGTCCCTTTTCTGACTCCCTCGTTAGTGAATTTTTCCCAATCCCCTTAGTAGTTTTTTAGAGTTTCTCTGTTTTCTCCGTATTTTTTTCTCCCTCTAGAAGAGACTTAGCTGAGGTTGACGTTATAGATCCGTCACATGTGCAGATGTTTCAGTTTTTTTTTCCCTGATAAAATTTTTTTGGGTCACTCTAGGCTCTTCTTTGTCCTATGAGATTTCGTTTTCTTTAGTTTTACCAAAGATGGCATTTCCGGAAGGTTCCCTTCCTCTTTCGGTGTTTTGTGTATCCTCTCTTTAATAATATCCTTTTTTTGAGAGAGTCATATTCCCCTCGCAATAGATGCACCTTTTTCGCGGACTTCCTCCCTTCTTGTGTTGCAAAGCTTTTTCCCGTCGAAATCGTAACTCCCTCCGATGGACAGGACCCTTCTCATGTTGACCCCCTCGAGACCCCTTTGAAGACTCTTCGAGCCTTTTTCACGAAGCGGTCATGTTCTCTCTCCATTATGGAACTTCTCATCCCGAAACTTTCGGCGAATCGAACCACCGAAGAACTCGGTTCTCCGACCCTACTTAGAGTAGTACTCTCCCGGTAGTCCTTTTCCTCCGGAGGCGAATTCTCTCCCCGCCGGACTCCCCCTTAGGTATAGACAGTTACTTCGTTTAGTACCCCAAAGGAACAACTCCCTTTTCAGGCTACCTCTCCTTGAAACGTCCTTGGGCCCCCCCTCGTGTCCCTACCGACTTCGTTTGTTTCCCCCTAGCGGACCCCAACTCAAAAGAGACTGCCCTTCACGTTGTACTGAAAGATAGGTACATTCTCTACATCGGATGGCTTTTTTTCTGTACGCTTTTCTTGGATGGAAGCAGTGAGGAGTCATCCAGCGTACTCACTTCTACGGGTCAAACGCTTTAGGTCTTTCGTAGTCCCTTCCTTCTCGAAGCAGCGGCTTTTCCTGGCCGCGCCGATTGGGTGATCAGTGGTTGAGACCCGTTTTCTCTGGACCCCGACAAGTCTCGAGGTAGACAGTCTTTTTTCTTCGCTCAGCTGCAACTTTGTTAAGGAGGTCTCTCTTTCACGAGTCACTCACCGACTCTTCGTTATGACCCTCTCTTACCGTAACCAGTCAAAAAGGGGTATATCTTAGTGAGACCCTTTAGCGATCTTTTTCTGCTCGCCCTTGATGTCCCCTAGATAGAGCGTGAGTTTTCCGCCAGAGGAAGGTCTCTATTCTCACGACGGGTGGTAATTGGTACGCCCCCCACTTCCCCGCGCACCTTGCCACCCCAAGAACACACCACTTGTAGAGACCCCCCCTCCCACACACCCGCATCCCTGGGCTACGCTCGAGTAAGTGTCCCCCCCCCCCCCCCCCCCCCCCCCCCCCCCCCCTCCATACAATCCCACCTCTCCCCTTTCCGACCCTCGTGGCATCACTTTTCAGGCGTCGCCGTACGCTAATTGTTTCTCTTGAGCCTGCTACGACGACCCAACCTCCTTCTTCCGTAATTTCCCCTCTTCCAAAAGTGTTGTACGTTTTTTCAACTTTCGAAGATTGCTGGCATTCCTTTCGGACTGCACTTTGGAGCCCTTTTTCATCTCTTTCTCCTACGCCGCCACTCGGGCGAACTTCGCACAGCATGTTTTGCTTGACAAAACCTGGACCTCTTTTCCCTATATTCAGCGTTTCCTATGGCGATGCAGTTGAAATAGATGTTACCAGTTCTTCTTCTCTATCAAGAGTTCCCTCCAACGGAAGCTCGTCTATTACCCACCTCCCCAAGGATAGAGTGGAACTATTGGGCCCCTATACCATGTATGCGGGCGCGCAGTTTCCCCCTCCAACGTTCCCCGCCACTTTCGCTACATGAGTACACAGATTCCCCCCTTTTTTTACGCCCCCCCCCCCCATAGATTTGAATAACCCTTATCCTTCTGAAGTCCACCCTGCCCATAGACCTCCCCCCCTTGCCCCGGAACCCTTTCCCCCAGGTCCCTTTTGGCGATTTCTGTGTCCCAAGGATCTAGGAGATCTACTAAGGTCCCTGGACCCCCCCCCCATTTTCTGCCTCTCCAAAACCTCTCCGTTAAATCAGACATAGTCCCTCCGCCTGTCTTTCTCCTGGCCCTTTCCACAAATCTTTTTGCTCTTTTCCTAAGGCCTCCTTAGTTCTCTACGCGTCCCCGCTAGCCCCTTTTCCCTGGTTCTTTGTATAGTCTTTCTTTTGCCCATCCTCCGCCCTGCTGCGACATGAAGATCCTTTGGGATTGACGCAATTTCCCCACGTAAAATCCTCCCCCTCGCGAAAGTATGACCCCCCCACCTTTCAAAGACGCCTCGATTTCATCGACGTGTTCCTCACTGTTTTTTCCTGTTTGAATAATGTACCCCTGACCCCCATCATGTATAGTGTCAAGTTATTTCAAAGTTTTTTTCCCAAGAAAGTGTCTTTTCCTCCCTCGTCGCGGTGAAACTTTTTTTACCTTTTGGTTTATGTTACCTTTTCGTCGTTATTCGCTTTTGCGGTATTTATCTTTCATCTTTTCTTCTACTGCCCCCTTAAAGGATGAACCTTTGTTCCAACCACCGCGAGGGGTTCCACTGTAAAGGGTGGAAGGCCTTTTGAAGATTCATTACCCCGTCTCCCCTTTTCCCCCCCTCCCGAAGATCCCTTCCCCCCTGAGCTGGATATTTTACTCAAGAGCGTATCGGTCCCCGTTGTTTCTCCCCTTCCTTGCTGCCTTGTTTTAGATTTATCAAAGTTGAAAAGGAGATGGAACCTATCCTTTCTGTCTTCTCCTTCATGTCCCCTTCCTGATCTCGCTTCCCCCTTCCCCTCTTGGAGGCATGCTGAAATAGGTTAGCGATTCATGCCTCCCCGGACCCCTCCGGTAACTGTCTCCCCTGCGTTGCGGGTCCGTTCTTTTCTCACCCTACCACCGACCCCCCCTTTTTCCCCTCCCCTTCCAGATAGGTTTTAAGTTTCTCCCCCCAGTTTAACCGCCCCACCGGCCGATGACGTCCCTCTACGTTTACCTCGTCGTCCCCGTTCCCCCCAGAGACGTCCTCTCGCGCCATCGCTCAAGACTTTCTTCCCCGTCGCGGTTTTTCTTGCGTCGGACAGACGGCTTTCGCGCCTGACAAGACCCTTGCTTTCCAGCCCCCCTTTCGGGCTTTTTTTCTCCTTTTTCATTCAGCCAGGTTCCGAACCCATCGGTGGACTTTTTTTCCCTCTAGGCGTTAGTCTTCAAATGTTGTACAACATCCGGTAAGGTACTTAGAGTCTTTTGTAGGCTTGCCTCTGTTTCGGGTACTTAAGTAAGGCAGTCCTTCCAAACTTTCATTGTTCTTTCTTGTTGTGGTTCCTCTTTTTTTCTCCCCCTTGAAGCCACTTTCCGCCCGACGTGGTCCTGCCTTCAAAGATTCATGATTTCCAGTCCAACCATCGAAGCCACTTCCCTTTTTCCCGCAGCTGCCCCCCTCCCTCCCGAGAACCTTTTCCGCCGCTGCTTTCACCCGGTATTGCCAATTTTGCCCACCCTGCCTATACATGTTTCGTCAATAGGTTACCTTCCAGCCCCCTTCCGACTCTTGGTGATTTTCAACGTAGTTGGAAACGCAGACGTCACCCCTTAAGGCGAAGGGAAGTTCTTTCTCAGAGAACTTCTCGATTGTTACGTGAAAGGAGTGCCGGGTCCGCAGACAAAAAAGCTTCTCGTTACCTCTTCCCCCTTTCGAGGATGTTTTTCTATTACCCCCTCAAGCGATTCTGGTAGAAGTCCTTTCCTAGTCCCTATCGCCGGACGTCTTCCCCTCTTCTCTGGAATGTTTCCAGGTGATGTTTTCCTCTTGTAGACCGGTTTTTGCGCGCTCATCAACCGCCACCGCTCTCCTTCCGAGTTTTTAATAAGGTTTTAGCGTCTTTTCCAGGAATTACCCCCTGCGCAGGCAAGGACCCTCCTCCTTCGTGTGTCCAAGAGTTTTCCTCCTCCCCTTTAGTTTTCCCTCAGAAAGGAGAAGGTTGAGTTCCCCCCTACTCAAGCATGTGGAATGGGAATCTTTCTTTTCCGCGATCCCCCATATGACCGGCCAGTAGGTGGTTTCAAGAAAAAGTTCCCTTCCCAAGAGTGAAATCGCTTTCTGGGTTGACTCCCTTTTTTAAGGAAGCTTGGTTCGTGTTTTCCATCCCTTGAGTAAAGATTCTCCCCTATCGATGGAAAGGGATCCGTAAAAGTTCCCATCGTTGAACCTTATCCTTTCCGTCCGATGATCCTGTTTAGGCACAACCCATGGGTTGAAGGCCCCTCTCCTCTTTCGTGTGAGGTCCCTGCAGGAGCTCCCCAGACCTTCCCTCAATAGGTTTTATCCTAAGAGAAACCCCTTCAGCTCCTGGCCTCGTAATTCGATCGTGGACTTGGATTCGTCCTGCACAAGCCCTCGCTTCCTCGTCATCGTCGACTTTTCTCAGGCTCGATTCCTTTCCCCAAAGACCCTCCGAATTCCCCCCTATGAGGTTCAGGATCGTCTTTCCAAGTTATCCCCCCTCCCGAAATTGATCGAGTTACCCTTTCATTCTTTTTTTTTAGTGGCACCCCTCAAGTTGAACCTCCCCCCAAAGAGGTAGTACCCCCCCCTTGTGAAGACTTTCTCGGACCACTCTCAGTATAGATCCACCTTAGAAGGCTTTCCTTCCCGCTGTGGAGCATCTAAGGTATGTCAAGTACAACTACTTTTTTTGACTTTTGGAAGTCCCTATCTAGGAAAGTCAAAGTGCATACTAAAAGCCTGTTTTCCCCTTCTCTAAACTCCTTCCGTTCATTCTACGGCTACACTCCCCCGACAGAGACTTGATTTTTTTTCGTTCCCGTTTTCCTCATTTGTTTTAAAACTTACATCCCCCTGATAGACCGGATTGCCATCCCCCTTTTTAAAGTCGTAGGGCTAGGATCTTTTCCCCAGTGACACTCCCCTGTTTGGGTCAACCCTCTGACTTTTCTCCGCTTGGGAGTGAACATTCAAGAACTCACGTTCTCCTTCCTTTTTCATACCCCCCCTTAGGCTCGCGGTACTTCCCCTCCTATAAGTATAACGTGTCAACCCCGAAGGCAGGTAGTTCCCTTCCTCTTTTTGGCTCCCTTTTTATGCTCCCCCTTTATTTTTCTCTGTCACGCGTGGAGTTTTTTTTTCCTACAAGACTTCAACGAAAAAGGAAGATTTTGTCCTGGTGCCTCCCTGGACTCCTTTGAGAAAGCTCCCCTTTTAAGGAGGTGTTTTCCTCCCAGGACCGTATTAAGGCGGGCTTCTACTACCGCCTTGTAAGAGTACTGTTCACTCTCCTCGTTTGACTTTGTTCCTCCCCTAGCTCTATTTCAGTATTCGTCTTTAATAAATGTTTCTAAGCCGATCGTCGGCCACCCCTTTTTCGATGTTTAAATTATTCTTTCTTCTCACAATGGCGACTAAGGGTCCTTTTTTCAATCCTCTGGTACCCTATGCAGATATTCTTCCACAAAAAAATCTTCTAGGAATGAGGTAAGACCCATCTCTCCTTTGCAACTCTGGAAGTTGTGTCTGGTTTTTCTATTCCCTTGTTGTTTTGAGCTCTTGAAAAAAGGCAACGACCTCTCACCTTTCGTCCCTCGGGACTACAGGCCGATCCCTAGACTCTACCCCGTAAACTCCCCCGCTTTCCAGGAAAAGGCCGACCCCCCCTTCGTAATTGCTCGCAATTCTTTTTCTCAAGCAGGAACCCCTCCCCCCCCCCCCCCCTTTGCGAAGATTTGACTTTGATCAGCGTCGTCGTCTGAATACTACTCAAGCAAATAGCGATAGCTTTTTTCCCCCCAAGTAACCCTCCCTCTCTGCCAGATGAATCTTATGTCCCCCGCTTGTTAGTTCTTAAAGCCACAGAAACCCCTCTCGACAGAGAAAACGCGTTCCCCTTTCCCGGCGTATCGCCCCTCCGGGCGGTACACCAGTACCCCCCGATCGAAGGTTTTTCTTTCCTGACAAACGTATTGTAGTCCCTCCCAGATAAACCAAGCAATCAGTTGTCTCCTTCTCGGCCTATCATAGGATTTCTTCCCAAAATTGAGGGCCCTTATCCCGGCGTCAATTAATTCCTTTTCTTAAAGGGACTCTCCCTGAGCCCCTTAAAAGCGGGTTATGACCGTTCTTCTAATGTATGGCTTGTTCCCGGTAGAATTTCGCTTTCTGACTTTTTTTTCTTTCTTTTTTCCCCGCGAATCCAGTAGTCCTGTCTTTCTCGCGAGACTCCTTTGCAGGCGCAATCCGTTTCCCTTTCCTATTTCTGGTTCTTTGAGTAGTCTTCCCCGTACCTTTTCCTTAAACTCCCAGAAAGATTTTTCAGACTTTTCTTGACCGTAGCTTCCCCTCGCCACTCGGAGGAAGTTCTTTTCTTCTCTAGGTTCTTCTTGTTTTTTACCGCTGTTTTTCCCTCCCTTTCGTCCCTAACTCCCGTGACCCCCCAAACCTTCTTTTTCTTTTGAGAAGAAGTATCTCTTATGAGCCAACTAGCTTTGCTTCTAGACAGCTGCGAAACCCCTTTGGATAGAGATTCCTGAGTAAGCATGACTCCTTACTGAAAGAACGGTTTTCGGGGTAAGTGTCACTTCTGGATCTTTTTAGGGAAACCCGAATGTCATCAGATTTTATCCTCTAGATGGGTCTATCCAAACTCCTCCCGCTTCGACCTTCCCCTTGTTCTGAGGTCTGCCCCCCAAACCATTTTCCCCTAATCGCTTTGTCACTTCTGCAGAACGTATGACTCTACCTCTCCGTCTGAGAAAATTGCTCCCTCCCCCAAAGCCTAACTCCGAACTTCTTAAAGAGAGAAACTCATGTCCCCTTGACAGTAAGAAACGATTGACTGGCCCTCTCCTTTCCTTCTTTGAGGAAAGAGATCCCTCTCCCTTCAGTCACCCCCTTTCCTTAAAGGCCCCCCCCTTTCCTTTATGCCTCATCCCCATGGAAATAAATCTTTTCCTTTACTAATTCAGGCGTGTTCCCTACTTTTTCCTCGGCTACCCCTTGAACCCCCCCCCCTATAGGACTAATTACCTTTCGATAGAAAAAACTTCTTCTATCGAATTAAATGTTCTCCCCCCCACAGACTAGAGTGGCCGGTGTGGAGGATAAGTTTCTCCCAGCCCCCCCCTCCTTTCAGTCCCTCGAGGACCGAAGAGGTCTCCACACCCTATTTCTAGTCTATACAGATACCTTTTCCTCCCCCCCCATTCGTAGCAATAGCTCCTTACAGTAGAATGACTAGTCCCCCTCTCTGAGCGGTTCCCAAGAATTGTAGATTCTCCTGGTCGTCCCCAGATTATATCATTTCCAACTCTCTTCTTTTGCATGTCTACTTTTTCAGAAGGACTCCTTCACATGACTCGTCATGTAGGGTTCCTTCGCAACCCTCGAACTTCCGGCAGAATTTTCGAAAATTACCATCGACGCAAAGAACCTCTCCTAGATCCCCCTTGATTTTTTTTTTTTTTTCTGACGTGACGTAGAAGAGTCCCCTTCCCGGACAACTCTAGATGCGTATAGAGGAATCCTAGGTGCGATAGCTTCGTCCCCCCTACCTTATGAGAACCCCGGTGGTCCTTTTCATAATTCCCCCTAGTTCAGACGGCATCTTTCTCCCTCATGTAGACCTCTCTACCTTAGAGCTTCCCCGTCCTCCGAATTTCGCGTCTTTTTTCTCAGAGGGTACATAGCCTTTAAGCCTGTTTCCGATGTATCATGCACACCCTTTTCACATAAGGTCTCTTCTATCCCTCCTTGATTTCTTTCTCCGGACGGCTTTGCTAAAAGGTTCTAGACTTTTTTCTTTTTTGCTGTACGTGAGCGTGGCCTTGATGTCTCCTTCCTCCCTTACATCATGACCTACCTCAAGTTTTCCTGTCGTCCCCCTCAGTCAAACACCCCCTTCGGGTGATAGGAAGGCCATGTAACGAATGAAGGCAAGTTCTTCCCCCATCATTCCTTTTTTAAGATCCAGACCCCCCCTTATCAAACGAGTTGATACCCCTCTCCTGACCCTGAAGCCATACGTTCTTTTTCTCGACTTCAAAGACGAGAAGGAGTGACACTTTTCCCATTGTAGTCACCCTGCAGTCTTCCTAAGCCCTTTTTTCCACCCTTTTTTAACACTATAATACGTTTAGGAGAGCCTTCCATCGTTTCGCCTTTTCCTCCAGACCCCTCCCTCCCTTCGATTATCGAGTCCCCGGCAGCCTGATTCTTCAAAGACGTCTACCCCACGAATCGACCGTTCATTGGGGGCGGAGGGTACGTAACGTTTATCGAGAGAGAGATCTGCCCCCCCCCCTTTCCTCCTCGTGGGGTCTCATTTTAAGGAGAACCCCTAGATAAATTTAAAAGAAGAACACCCCCGCCTGTCAAAGGGCGCTCAGGGAATACATGTCAGAGCTCCAAGAGGAACTTCACCTGCAACGGATTTAGAGGGCAGCCTTCGAGAAGCATCTCCAGCTTTTCACCCCAGCGGGAGAGGAGCCTTTAGAAGGAGAACTCCCCGACCCCAACGGCTCGAGAGGGGAAAGCGCTTTTTGGGGGACAGACATCGCCACCCCCCCCCTTTCCAGCATTGCCAAGACCGTCTCTTAGGTTGCCGTCCGGGAGGACCCCGCTCCCTCAGCTTTTTTTTTAGTCGTATTCAAAAGTCCCACCAGCCGGTTTTTTTTCTTTCTCGATGACTTCGTGCGCTTTCCCCCGAATGAGTGCTAGTACCGTCCGTTTTCCACGGGCCTGCCGAGCACCCCTGTTGTTTCTTTAGGTCTCCGCGCACTTTTTTAGTAGAGCCGCTCTTTTCTTTCCGTTCATGATGTCCGCCCCCCCCCCCCGTCCCCCCCCACCGCACGTTCCCTTTGACAGCCATCGAGAAAATTTTCTTACCCTCCTCTCTTCGTCACCTTTTCCCTTGCTCCCCTACATTTTCTTTTTTCTTTGCTAACTCTTTTTAACAAAATCATGAAACCGTTCTTGTTACGGAGGCACCTTCCCCCCCTGACAAGCGGCGGCGACACTTTGCTGTACGGGAGTCTTTCTCGCCCGGTCTTTTTTCCCGACCTTGTTCCTGGCGGCGACGAGGCCGTTCAACTGCTTTTCCTAGTACTGGGCGAGATTTCGCATCGCGACCTACCTACCCTGTCGATTTTTGTCCTCCCCCCTACGGCTACGTCGATAGACGGACTTTTCCCTTCTAGGTTCCTTTTGTATGTGCTCCCCCATGAGGAGTACGAGTTTGGTAGCGACTTGCGTGGTCCTTCGCCCCCCCCCCTCCAGACAATAGAGATGCCTCATTATTGTCCTCTAGGACAGGAGTCTCTCCCCTCTACGCTTCCTTTCAAGGATCCCCAAGCATGAATACGAGAAGCGCAGCAAAGCCCTCCTCTTCTGAAGTGCGGACCTCATTCCCTTTTGAGTCGTTTGAGATTGGTCCTTCTTTCTTTGAGTACTCAAGATTAGAGCGTCCAGGTCGAGGTAGGAGCCCTTTTTCTCCAGTCGGTGTTGGTTTTTTTAATTTCCCCCCCCTCCAAACCATCGTGATGTTGTGCCTTTCCGGTAAGTCTCTTCTTGCTGCCTCCTGATCCTTTATCTCTTTCACTCTCTGTTAATAAGCGGAACGTAACTACCGCGGCCCCTGAACACGCTGTCCCCCCCCAAGACCTTTCCCAGGCCTTGCAATCCGTCCGGTGTTGAAGGGTAGTTCGCCCCTTTCATGGGACCGAGCGAAGCAGGCTTTCCAAGGCCCTCAGGCCTTTTTAGGATTCCCCCCAAGGTTGAGGGAAATAGTAACCTTGTCTTGGAATCAGAGTGATAGTTCCTCTTCCCCGACCCCGGATCCCTTAATCGTCTCCTGTTTCGTACCCTGCCCTCGATTGATGACAAAGACCTCTTCCCCCCACTCTTCCGGCGACGGAGCGGTTGATTCCTTTGTATAGTCTTAAACAATATTTGTCGATCGATTAGGAAAAGTAATCTTTTTGTGCTTTTCACCAAAATATTGCAAAACTGACCCTCGCGGTTCCCTTCTTTTAACGCCTCGACACCTCTTTGGGGAAACGCGCATATTCCCCTCTGACCCCCCATTTTTTTTCTGTACTCTCTTCCTTTTTCTACGGGACCTGGTGAAGATATCCTCCCCAATCAGGTGTGCTGAAGGTTTTCCTTCCCCTCTCCTTCCAGACCCCTCTTCTTTTTCCCAGAACAGCGTGAACTCTGCTTGCTGCAACGAATGAAGTGCCAGGTTCCCCTTTTCCTTACAATGTCCCTGGGCAGGCGTTACCTTAGAAGATAAGACTCGGAAAAAAATTTTTCCCTCCCCCCTCTGTCAACCACTTATTGCCGCAGTCCCTTCTCTTCCTCTTTGACTCCCCGCCAGGACTATTTATGAGAGTTTGGGTCCCTTTCTCCGATGTTAAACTTGCGTGAACACGAACTAACCTTCTGGACATCCCCCAGGAAGCCCCCCCCTCCCCGGACCCCCTCCCCCTTTAGAGTCAGGGACTTCTCCTCTTGTGAATCCCCTAGGCAGGCCGTGATTCCTCGTTTGGATCCCCTTAGATTCTAACCCCTTCATTATTTCACAGTTTTGGATGGGGGAAAGGTCCCCCCTTTTCTCGCTTCTACCGACTTCCTGAGGCGTTTTTTTTCAATAACTTTTTCCTTCTCTTTGACCGCTTCCCCTTTGGATAGAAGCGATTTTTTTTTTTATGTTGGTGGGCGGGACTCCTCTCCCGGATTCCCTTTTTCGTTTTTCACGTTCTTTTGCAGCGATCGCGTCTTGCTTTCGTAGTTTTCCTGAACTGGCGCTCTCCCGCTTCATTTTTTCCTTTTCCTATCTTTTTTTCCCCCCCCTCGATTTCTCGGGTTTTCGATCAAAATGACGAGCATGTTCGTTCTTTCCATCGCTCTGCGATCTTCTCTTTGAAACCCTTTTTCCCCGATTTTTTTTCATGAGTAACGTCCTCCGAGATTCTTCGCATGGAAGAGGTGTATGTCCTTTTTTTCTCTCTCTATCTTTTTCCCCTTGTTGTTTATCCCCCGGGACAGACCTTCCAGTCTCTTCGCGCGGAGCCGAGAATTTTTGCACTTTATCCCCAACACGATCGACACTCGTCCTCCCTCTCTGTGGCCATGTACGAAATTTTCTAGACCCCCCCTTTCAAGAGCAACGGTGCCCCTCCCCTCTTAGCGAAATAATCCTTGGATCAGGTCGAGTCTCCCTCTCCTCAAGAAGATCCCGAAAACCCCCGATTTTAGAACAACTAACCCAGTAGGAGATGTACTTCTCAACTCCTTAGAGTAGAAGACGACGTTCTCTATTCCCCCCCTTCCGGCCCCTCGCAGTCTTTCCCAGGGAAGAGGTAGTCGGTATAGAACGCTTTAGAGCTGCTTCTTAACTCCCCCCAAAGTCCTTCGGTCTTCCCCCCTCCCCTAAAACGTATTGTTTTGGAAAAAAGCCTGGAAGCCACCCCTACCCCCCCCCACCCTCCAGGGATTAGTTTTTCGATGTCTCAAAATGTCTTCCACAAGCGAATGCCGGAGTTTTCCCCCCCTGCCCCCCTTCCCCCCCCCTTCCCCAGGGGTGCTTCTGGAAACCGATGGGTTCTTCTATTTCTCCCATTATGTTCTGCCCGTGAGGTCGGTTCTTCCCCCTCGAGTCTCTTCTTGAAACCCCCCCTCCTTCCTGGTTTCTTCTTCCTTTCTCTCTCCGGCGCCTTTCTGCTGGAAATCAGGTACGTCTTTTGCTGTGTTCATTGTGAGAACTCTTCTCGGTCGTTTCCCCCGAAATGTCTCCTTTAGATCTCTTGACTCCTTCCTTAATTAGAGGCGCCCCCTTTGGTAGCGCGAGGATCACGCTTGCTCTGAGTCTGCACCTTTTTTGACGATCCCCTGTGAGTACCGTCAGCCCAGTAGTTGGAGCTGATGTGCTCTGAGTATGTCGAGCGCCACTCGTTCTTCTGACCACGTTTCCTGCGCGTTTTTCCTTCTCAGGGTTGTACTTTGTACGTGGAACATGGTCGTTCGTGATGTCCTCCAGCCTCTCTCCCTTCATTGATAGCAAACTCTTTTTCCCTATGTCCGAACTTGGTCCCCCCCCCTCCTTCGCCGTCCGCGGAAGGCCTTTGGACCTTTTGGTAGAGCCTTCTGACAGAGAAGGGATATAATTTCTTCTCTCAGAAAAAGCTGATTCCCCTCCTATACTTTCCAGATTTGCCCTCTCCCACCCCTTTTTTCCCTTTCGTCAGCATGATGGCCATTTCCTTGACTGCCCCTTTTCTTCACGGCAGCGCCTGAGTTCTCTCGGGATTTACGCAACAAGCACCCCAGGACCTTTCCTCCCCCCAGGATGTAAAATAGAATGTCACTAGTGCTTCTTGTGTTGAAGCTTTACCGATATGAAGTGGTCTTTCTTTTCGAAGTCTCTCCTCCAGTTAGCATCGGTTCGTCCTCTCCCCAGAGCTCCCCCCCTTAGATTCTTGCCTTTCCCCCTATCGAGTTTTTCAAGATGGTGTTGTTGTGGCTCCCCCTGAAGTCGCCACCCCTCCTCTTTAAGCATGTCGCAGAATGCAAGCAGTTCTCTGCGACCTCGTAATACATTCCCCCGCCATGATTTTCTTTTTTCGTTTGCCCCTTTTCGGGCAGCAAAGCTTTTCCTAGAAGGATTGTCTCTTCCCCCCGACTTTTATGTCCTGATTTCCCCGGACTCTTCCCTCCTCCCAGCGAAGTCATTCCGCTTGAAGAAGACGGGCCTCTTTCCAGATTTGTTCGCGTTGCCTTGATCAACCAGAGCAACCGAATCGAATTTTCTTCTCAGAGACAAACCCGAAAAGAAGAGCCATCTGTCCGATAGCCCTCCCTGCTCTTTTTAATCCTTTGAGTATTTCAGGATAGTCGTAGGTAGCCACCCTCCCCCTACTTTAACAGCTGACCTCTTTTTGGGAGGAGGAGCCTTAGAATCCCCCACCCTCCTTTCCCCCCCCCTCCCCTTACAAACTTGAAAGTGCGATCCCCGATCCTTCTCCGTCCAGTAATTTTTCGCCCCCTAGATTTTTTTCCTCCCCCCTCCCTCTCGCCTGTTCATGATGTTCATCCCCACATAGTTATGGACGAACCCTTCCCTTTTTCACGTTCCTCAAGGGGCAAGACCTTTTTTTTTGAGCGCTGGCAGCCCCCCTTTTTTTTTTTTTTTTGAAAAGTTCTCTCGTGCTTTCTTTTTATTCGATGTGATTTGTCGAGGAAATCCATTTCCTTTGGTCTCCTCTGCGGCTCTTCTGCCCTCTCGAATCCTTTCTCCGAACTGTGTCTTCATCCCTTCAGGAACTACCGTGAGAGACAACTCATCCCTTGTCCCGTCTCCTACCTGTTCTCCCTTTTCCCCCTTTACGATCCCAGTTTTTGATACCTGGATAAGAAGCCTCCTCACTCGTCGCGTCCGGACGTCTCCCCCCCCCCCCCTTACCTGATGGTTTTTCTTTTCCCCTTGACTTTTTTCCTGGCCGATTCCGGCAAGACAGTTTTGAAAACGGTCATTTCACGATAGAAGGTATCTTCCAGTGACCTGTAGTCTCCCCCCTCTCTTTAAGACATCTCGGGAGGCGATTCGGTAACTTGACGGAGATGACTGATCCCCCTCCTTTCCACGAGTATCTTCCCTGGAGAGATTCGGCGTTTCTCCTGATTGTCGCACTTATATATATATTTTCCCCCCCTGTTTGTAAGAGATATCGAGAAGTCTCCCCCGCCCCCTCCCCGCTTTTTCAGATTTTTTCCACCCTTTCCCTTAGACATCGGATCGTATGCTGCCTCCGGTTCCGGCCATCGTCCAGAATTTTTCTGCGGCTCGTCTCCCCCTTCTCAGGATGAGTTTCAGAAAAAGTCCCTTCCTTTGGCCAGTTTAAAGTAGGGACCTCCCCCCTCCTCTTTTTTTCCTCTTAATCCCTTTCCCCCGTCCCGCGAACATAGGTGAAGGGAGCACAGTCGTTGACTCTCGTATTTAAAAGGAGGATATCCCCGCCTTTTTTCGGGTATCGTGATGACTGTGGATCCGCGCTCCTCGCATGATTTCTTACAAGGAAGCTTCTCCAAAAGGGCATGAAGCTCCGCAGGTGGTGTCTTTCCAAGGTCCCTATTAGTAGTAGACCTGTGAGTTAAGCACTTCCCTTCATGAGATACCTCTCCAATTCCCCCTTCAAGGCCCCATCCCCCTTTACCACTTTTCCCCGCCAAAGAAGCCTTCTCACAACTAGTTCTTGCCAATTGAGGATTCCCTTAAGAGTACATCCCCCTTTTGATGAACTCTTTCCCCTACCCTTCTTCTTGTTACTCTTGAAAAAAGGTATTGAGCGGAGGAGGCTCCCTCACGTGGACTTTTCCTCATGTGTAGCATTGAGGCGTGCTGGGAGAAAGGACCCCCGGAACAGGCTTCCTTACGGGCCTTAGCATTCTCAATCCCAGGCTAAGATAAATTTCCAGAAATTCCGTCTTCCCCCCCTCCTTGGCGAAATATCGCGTATATACGGCCCTCTAGCCCCTTCTATGGTAGATTTGACCTCAGGATTAAGTTTTCCCTCTCCTTTCCTCCCCCCCTTCATGTTAGTGAAGTTTCAGGTGCTTTATCCCTGCGGCTTAATGGCTTCTCCCTCTGGGGCGTTCTAGGAAAATCTCTAAGCTTACCTATTTTCCAGTATGATGAAAGCGCTACTTCCCCTTCTTTTCGAATATTTCAGGACTCCTCCCCCTCCGCAGGACCTCGACCATGAGTTTTTGACCTCTCCAGAGTCTCGTCTTTCCTTCAGTTCAAGGCGTTCTCCGGCGATCCCTTTTACTGAATTGAACCTAACCGACTTCGAGGAGACCTCCCTTCGGTCGTTTCGAAAGTCTCCGTAGGTGTTTTCTCACGAAAAATCTTCCAAGACCCCCCAACTACTAGCCCCCTATTTTGTGACCCCGCTCCATTCCTAGAGGAGATCCTTTCCTCTTGAGTTAGACGTTTTCTCCCTTATCCCTACAGCGATCAACGGTCCCTCGGCCACTTCGTGAAACCACGCTGAATAGCCTCCAGTCCCGGCACTTTTCAAGGCGATTCCATCCTCTTTAGGTTTCAGGGTTAAGTTCGCTCGGGTGCGGACTTTTCCCTCGAACGCCCTTTTGAAGCCCGGACCTCGCAATCGGTGGTTGAACGGGTCGGCCCGCCACCTGTTGTCGCTCTTTTCCATACGTCCCGAATCCCTCTCTCGTCTGCCTGGGCTCAAGCCCTCTTCCTCTCTTCTGGCGGGCTTCCGAAGGCTTTTCTTAACCCCCTTTCCCAACTTCCTGCGCGGGTTCATGGCACAAAGTTCTTCTCACGACCCATTTTTTCCTTCCCTTCCCTTATTGTGACTCCCAGACAGAACCACCTACCCTACCTAGGTCCCCCTTAGTGAATCCCCGGAGTGGGAAAGCGCATTTTCTCACTCGCGCCTTTGAGAAGAAGTCTCGTTCTTACGGAATTTCCCCACGAAGTTTCCCGTGGACAGTACGTTCTCTGGACTTCGGACCCAAAACCGCTTGTCAGTTGAAGACTCCTCCCCCTTTTTTCACCTAGACCTAAGAAAGAGTGCATCAAGGTCCCTCCTTTCGGACCGTTCTCTGGCCTCCGTTATGAAGACCAGATAAGAGTTTCCCCCCAACTTCCCCCCAAATCTGCCCGGATGAAAGCATTACCTTGTGAGTCCTCTTCCCAGAGTCAAGCCTTCCCCTCTTTCTGTTTTTTTTTCCGACTATGGCGCCCCTTTTTGAACCTTCAATAAAGGATACATACTTCTCTATCTTCCGTAGACCCATCGTTCTTCCACCCCCTTCGAGCTCTTCCCCTTCAGTTCCCCCCGAAGAACGCCCCTAGTTTACCCTTAGAATCGTTTTCCTGCGCGCCGAGGCTTTGATCCCTATTTTCCTTTTTTTCTTGAGATGGGGGCCCCCTTCTATCAACAAGGCCTTTTTACAGAAAAAAGGCGCTTGGTTGACAATCTTTTTTCCGACGTATGATTACGACCGAGTCCGGTTATAGACGGCTTTGATGTGGGCCTCGCTTTTTCTCGGACGACTCCCTTTTTTCAAATCTTCTTGATTTCCCTCTAGTTGGGATGTAGTACTTCTTTCTTGCAGCTCGACTCTTTCAATCTTTGACCTCCTTTTTTTCCATTTGCTCTTTCTTTTCGATCAAACATTTTTTCAGGTCGGCATGGTCCTTGTCGAGTCTTTGTTTACTATTCTATCGTGGGTTTAGTTTCTTTTTTTTCCAAAAAA
>Ga0179593_1720269_pt1 | contig 20859 bp, 13 predicted proteins | sample CZODoug2_1_08_16_FD_185931 | JGI IMG/M metagenome (GOLD analysis project Ga0179593, IMG submission 185931) | Vadose zone soil fungal communities from Angelo Coast Range Reserve, California, USA - CZODoug2_1_08_16fungal (PacBio error correction) | ecosystem: Environmental > Terrestrial > Soil >... | reverse complement strand
GGCGGCTTTTTCTCGTCTTCCTCTCCCCCCGATCCTTTTCGGGTCGCGCACGCTTCCCTTTTCGTTCGGATGTTTTTTTTACCAATGCAGATTCCTCCCCTAAGGGATTTTCGGTGAAGAGGCCACACTGGAGTCCCTGCGCCCTTTTCTTCGCGGCAGGTTGTAGGCCCCTTTTCTCAGGACCCCCGTCCGGAGCATCGGCTGCTGTCTTATTGTCGGTCAGCAGGAACCTCCGATGTTCCTGCTCCTCCGCATCCAGCAGAAAACGTTTTTTCTCGAATCTTTCTGCCTTTTCTGAGCGCCGCGGCCCCTCTCTTCCTGTGGAGACTTGCCTCGGCATAGATTCCGAACGAGGTCACCGGCCCATTTTCTTGCTGGTTGGTTGCAACTTCTTTTAACGCCTTTTTCAGCCTTCCCCTTTCCCATCATCGGCAGTCGCGTGCTCCTCTCCCCTGACATAGACCCTCCCTTTTTTCTGTTCTGCAATGGTGATCCTGCCTTGCGAGCGGAGTAGAGATAGTCCAGTACACTTGCTGCCTTCGTGCCTTGATGCAGGGAATGTCATAGACCCCCTAGATTTTTTTTCTTTCTTCTGTCTCCCACTCCCTTTCAGACGATGGAGTTTTTTTTTCCAGGGAGTCCTTGAGACGGGATACCCTTTTTTTTTGCCGTAGGTAGTGATTCATCGCAACGGAGTGAAGTCCTTAACTTTTTTTTTTTTCTCTGGAAAGGGGAAAGAATCACTCCTTTTCTCCTTGCTCCTCCTTTTCCCCAAATCCGGAAAGTGATTCTACTATTTTTCTCCCCGGACTTTGCATTTTCCCCTTTCTGAAATCGGGTCCCCTCCCCAAGGAGCTGGAAGCCGTTTCAGTACGTTCCCCTTAGGCTTTTATTCGCCCCCTTACATAATTCCCATCTTCTTTTTCCCGATGACTCTCCCCTTTTACGCTATTCTTTCCCCGCCATTGCACAGCGTGACCCGCCACGTGACGGTGACAGATTCGATGCTCGGCGCCTCCGACGTACTCTTAATCTCCTCCCCCCCCCAGCAATCTATGCTGTTTTCGGTGTTGTGTCTCCAAACCGGATGGGATCTTCCCCAAACCTTACTCTTCCATTTTCCGTCAGCCGGCCAAAGACCTCTCGGCATAGAATCATGAGGCCCGGACGCGAGCCTTCCATGGATAGACCTGCTTTCCCTCCTTTTTAAGGTAAACATGCTTCTGTTCAACTTTCTCAGCGTTTCCTGGACATCGTCGACCGCCCTCCTTTTACTTTCCTAATCTATCCCCCTAATGCAGCCGAGAGTTCCAGACTCTTCCCCTTCTTGCGGCCCATCGCCCCCTCTACCGCACGCCCCCTGTCATCTTCTTTACGCTGTCCCGGGAGTTTTTCCCCTGAAATTTGGGACCCGCTTCCTGCTGCTTGTCTTCGAGCGTCTTTGTGGGCAACGGCCTTTTTCGCGCGCGTTCTCCCCCCAACCCCCTTTCTCCTCCCACCCACCTCTGAACGGGCCGCGTGACGCGAACGGGCCATGACTCCTGGAGTACGATTTCTTTTTCCCCAAGCGCATCGAGGTGCTTTCCCGGAAATTCCTCTCTCTTCAGTGCCATTTCCTTTCCCCTGCCCTTTTTCATTAGAAGTCCAGGGTCATACGTCTTTCCCCTCCAGTTGTATGACATCGTTTTTTTTACGAAGGGGACACGGGGTTTCTGAGCGTTATCTTCTTTCTCAGCTAAGCCTCCATGGCTCGACGTCAGAATAACTCTGTTGATGTGTTCCTACACCAGTGTAGCGATGTATCTTACGTTTCCGGACGGTTTCCACTCTGAGTGGCCGCGTCCTTTTCAGGTTTCAGTCTTGCCGTGTTTTGTCCCCTCTTTGGGAAAGCGAAACCTCTTTATTGCAAAGCCCCTAATCCCTCCCGGAGACCCGTTCTCTCTTCAAGGTTTTTTCCTGCTTGATAGTAGTTGGACTGTTCGCGTAAAATCCTTCCACAGAAGCGCTCGAACCCCCCCCCCCCCATTAGGGTCCCTTTTTTTGTCCCAGATTTTTTTTATAGGGTACATTTCCTGGCCTCTCTTTCTGCGGAGTAAATCAAATTAGGCAGGGCTCGGCGGCGCGGGTCTTTCCTCTCGGCATGCCGTTTGTAGAGGAGCCTCTCCCCTCGGGATGCAGGTCGGACGTCTTCTTTCAGGTTGACCCCATTGTTGACCGGAAAGTAGTGTCTTCCTGTCTGAGTTTCTAGCCCGTTTCTCGTTTTTCTTCTCTTTTTTTCTATGACGGACCGTGCCCGAGAATATGGCTAGATGAAGTAGGCCTTTTTTTCTAGTAAGTTGCTTTTTTTCCTTTATTGATCGCGCCCCACCCATCTTGCGTCGTACTGCGTACATGGATTTTCGAATCTCGCCCGTCGACTGGTTCATCGAAGACGACTTCCACGTGATTTTTCCCCTTTCTTTTTCCAGGTTAGATTCCCCTGCCCTTTTCGCCTCATAGGCGTTCCCATCGCTCATTTCCAAACCTCCTCTGTCTCCCCCCCGGTTCCACAGGGTTGCTTCCCTGAAGCCTAGGGCCCGCCTTTCCCCTTTCCCCGTCTATCCTTGATGTATGGAAAGTTTTCCTCAGGCTTCCCCTTCTTTTGGGCCTCTTCGTCGACGTCACGGTTTTGCACAGACCGTTTTGCGATCCCCTTTCTCGTAATTTCTCTTTTTTTACGGCGCCTAAGTGTAAGTCCTGAGCATCGTCCCCTTCGTCTGTGCACAATACTCTTTCCAGGCGAGTGATCTCGCGTCTCCCAGCCGTGCCACCTTTTCTTTCCCACTTGCGGCGTGGTCCTCCGCCGCCCCCCCCCTGTTTCTCGATCTGAGGAAGGTCCACTTTCCGGCATTTCCTTTTTCTCTTCAAGGTCTTTTATCCCTGACTATTCTGTGCTCTCACCCTCTCCGCTGCCCAGCTCGCCCATCTTTTTCTTCTTCGCGCCCTCGCCGCGAGCCCTCCCCCCTTCTGGATATCGAAGTTCTTCTCCTCTTATTTGAAGGCGGGCGCCATCGTTCCTCAACCTGACCCTTTTTTCCCCCCCCTCTTCTCCCCGGGACTTAAGCGAGCCTTCTTGCTTGCTCCTTGTCGAGCCTTCCCCTTGGTGCTTCGGATGCTCTCTTCTTGAAGACCTTTCCCCTTAGATGCGGCAGGTTCTTCCCTAAGTGACAGCGGCGGCACGTCTTTTTTTTAACACCGCAGCTCCGAACGCAGAGATGTCTTTTTTTTTTTCTGGGAATTTTCCTCTCTTGCCCCTGAGCTCTACTCAGGTCGCTTTTCCCGGTAGGGATTAGACCAAACCTATCGCAACCCTCGGGCTGCGCGATTCTCCCTTTGAGCTCTTCGTCCCCTTTTTGCTCCTAATCTGGCTAAAGCTGCGAGAACTTTCCCCTCAGGATCTTTGTCGTCTTCTCATCGCAAGATGATACCCTTCTGACGTCCTTCTTTCCTAGATAGTGGGATTCTTGTACCTGCTCCTTTGACTTCTGTGTCTCCCGACCGAAAGAAGATTGGCCCGCGTAGCAGTCCTCTTTTTTTCACGACTATATGTCTTAGGCGGAGGAATTTCCCGTCACCCCTTTGACCTATTTTTTTTGTCCAATTAGGAACATACCTGCTCGGCCTGTCGGACGGCCCTTCGTTTTCTCTTTCTCTGCCCCAACGACGATGATAGTTTGGGGTTCCTCCTCTTAGTGGAATTTTTTCGTTCGTGGTAACTTTCGACCAGCGAGACGGATGTTCTCCCGATCGGGCCCGTCTGGAGAGGCTGATTTTCCTGACTCTGATTCGAAGGGCTCCCTAAGATAGATCTTTCGTCCTGCCGCCGGCGTTTTCACCTTTTGTCTACTCTACGACATTCTCTGCTCGGGAACGCCCATATTCAGGGTGAAGCTGCAGAGAAAGGCGCCCTTTTTTTCAGCACCTCCCCCCTTCCCGCACGTATATGATGAGTTCATTGCTCCTCCAGAGGCTTTCCCAACTCGTGGGGAAAACCCCTACGCACGCTGGATTTTCATCCGCCCACCCCCCCCTTTTTCCCTTTACACGGTCCCCTTCATCCTCCGTGTGAAAAAGTAGAATTCCGTAGACGATTCTTTCTGACCGGACAGTGCCCTCGGCCCGGTTCTCTTTGTCGGAACCGCCATTTTCTGGTCCTTGTGAAGCCGCTCTCTTCTGCTTTTCCTTTTACTCTTTCTCTTTGTCATTCCGTGGTCCTTTTTTTTTTGCCCCCCTCCGACAGAAAACGACCTCTCCTTTTCTCTGCATAGGCTTTCCCGTGTGATGCTACTCCCCCCTTAGGGCAAACGAGTGACTTTTTTCCTATCGCCTTTTGACATTCGAATCTCTCTTCTCCTTTCTTCCCGTTCTTGCTTTAACGTCCCCCAGTTGTTAAGATTTTCTTCGACGAACATAATCCCCCCCCGATCCCCCTACCTCTCGAAAGGTCACTCTCCGGCGCGCAGCTTTTCTTTAGGACCGCATTATGTCCCTCCCAGGTGTAGTACTTTCTTTTTCCTCCTGTGTAAATTTTTCTTCAATCGATGGCGGACTTTGCCCCCGCCTTCCATTGAGACTAAGATTACGCGAGCACTTCTCTCTGGTAATAGCCTGGGTTTCCGATGTATATTTCTGCAGATCTACCCTTTGGTAAAAGATTCGCTCCCAAGGAGATCCGCCTTGATCAACCAGATGGTCGCTCTATGACTTTTCGTACTTCTCTTCCCTAGGTGAAATTGACGCCCCCGAATTTCCCGCCGTGCGGAAGACAGAGAAGCTCTTCAAAGCTGGCTCATGCTCCCCTGCTGATGCCTTGCAGCCCATGCCTAGTTTTTGTCTTTAAGAGGGACCTGTATCCCCTTTTCCCCTTCTGTCTGAGAACCTGATGAGGGACCTCCCTCCCATACTTTGTTTTGTTGTAGTCTTTTTTCGATTCCAGAATAGCGGTGCTTTGAATCACCCTCTGGAAAGCCGGCCTCAAGGGAGCTTCCGTCAACAGCCGCTCGGCCTCTGCGGGCGCAGAGTCGAAGACCCTCTTGTCAGATCTCGCTTTTCCCCCCCTTATCGTCCTATGCCGAGGAGACTCGTTTTTCCGCCGCGCGGACCTAAGACCGCGGCCCGGGATTCAGGGCCGTCGCCGCTACGGGCGAAGGGTTGCCGGTCGAGCCGTCTCTTCCCCTTCCCCCGAATAATGTAGTACATTTACAGTTCCCTTCCCTCCCGGGATATGACATTTTTCTCGCGCACTCCCTCCGTTTCGCAGGCAAAGTCACGCAATGTCGGTCCCCAGGGACCTCCTATTGCTTCCCCCGGACCCCCCTGGCAGTCATCATGCTGTCCCCTCATTAAACAGGGCGTTTTCCGAGTCACGCAGTCGGGGGATCGGACCCTTTCCGCAAACCTCTTCCCTCCCTCCATGATACTGCCAACCTTTCTAGGCAAGGCGAGCTAGCTCCAAGGCGCTCCGCTCCTCATCGTTTCCGAATGCTCCTAGACTCCTTTCCGCTTCGACTCAGAGCATTCTTTTTCTGGTCGGAACCTCCCAAGTGAAGGACATTTTCCAGCAGAGGACCCCCTCCCGCCCAGCCTAGTGAGCTGAAATTTGAATGTCGGCGGATCCGGGGTGCTCTTTTAGAGGAATGAAGGTTTGGGCAGTTTCCTTTTTTCACCCCTGATCCCGTAGGAAGGATACGTTCTCCTAAAGGGACCCAGTATTGTAAATTCAAATGCATTGAAAACGGTTTTTCTTTTTCCCCTTTGACTAATCTTTGTCCCCCGCGGGTGGTTCTCATAGGAGCGTACCTGAACTATAGCGCGGCAGGCCTATTCAGATTTCGGGCCTTCTTACACTCTCGAAGATGGGCGTGCCCCTCAGATCGTCATGTTAGTAGCCGTCGGCCCATCAGTAGCAGCCGTTGGCAATTCCTCTCGGTGTATTCCCTTTTCTGATCACTTTCCACCCCCCTTCTTGAGCCGGCCTCGACGGGACCCCTCGAAGAAATCCGCCGTTTGCTTGAAACTCCCCCTCTATCTTTTACCGTCCGTGTAGAGCACCCCGTCCCCTAGAATCGTTCTCGGAATAGAAGATCAAGTCCGCCCTTCGCGCAGCCGTCCGGATTGCAGGTTTTGCGTTTCCTTTATTAAACACCTCTTTGCCATAGTTGGTGAAGGGGATCCCGAAGCGACGATACCAAATAGTCCTTGCTGACTTCCGAAGGTAGCGATTCTGAGTTAGGGCTGGTTCTTATAGGAGTGTTACTCGCTTTCATCTGGGTACATATGATTCGGATCCTTTTAGAGGCTCCCCGATCTCTCCTTCTCTCAGTCTATTAGCCACGTTCCGTCAAGCTTGGAGATTTTCCTAGCCCGAAGGTGCTTAGCAGTTTCCCCCCCCCAAGCGTTCATTCCGTCCCCTTTTCCTTAGAGGCGGCAGGTTGTCTACAACGTAATCCGCACTTTCCAGCGCTGGGGTCGTATGCTTTTCCGCTTCACCCCTTTTCCTTCTCTGACCCGCATAAAGCGTGCTCGGGGCTCGTCCCTCTGGAGAGCATGCGAACTCACCTTAATCGCCTTTTTCCCTCTTTCCTCCGCCCAGCGGTAACGAGGTCATTGGGTATTTTTCTTGGTCGGTGAAAGATGGAGATCTTCAGAGCCCTCAGGCCATTTCTCTCTTTTTTTATCCGGGAGATGGCGCGCTTATTTACCCGACCCCGCAAGGGGTGTTCTCGATCTATTTTTGAAGCTTGCCTCGCGAGAGAGTATATCATTCATACCGTCCCTCCCCAGATGGTCTGTAATAGACCCTTCCATATCAGCGCCTTTTGGTGCTGGAGGTCTGGAAAAAGAAGCCATTGCCTCCTCGGTCGTGGCGCCGTGCAAGTCTTGAGAGAACGGTCTGAAGCAAGTCGTATTTAGTTACCCCCCAATAGACCTTTTTTCGCCTTAGTGCCTTTCCCCTCCGCGCCGGCCCGGGCCCGCATTCTCTCCGCTTTTTTTTTTTTGGGTTGGTGGGGTGTTTTTGTGGGCCCTCCGGGTTTGGCGTGGTGTGGAGGTCCCCCTCTATCGCAACGTCGCCTCCGTTTTTGTCGACGCTCTTTCCTCTAATTCGATTTGAAATCGGTGCTCTTTTCCTACATCAAGGAGCGATGGACCTCCCCTTCTCGGGAAATTAGGCGTTTCCTGTTAGCCCCCTGTGATAACAAGGCCATCGCTTTCCTTATGACCCTATCTCTTCTCCCCTTCAACGCTCGACCTGCACAGAGTTCCGCACTTTTTCCTTTACGTTACGAGATGGGTCCCCTTTCGGAGTAGACGTGCGTCCATCTCAGCCTTCTCCATGTACCATTATTTTTTGGAAGTCATTGCCTCTCCCTTACGTCAACCCCTCCCGATCCGGCGGTGGTCAGACCGTACTGGAAAAAGTTAAGGTTTTTTCTTTTTTTTCCTGATGACTCCGGGCATCGGCTCTCGACCGCACTGGCATAGCCTTCTCCACGACTTTCCGGTTTCCCCCCTGTTCAGCGGAATGGACATTCGTCGGACTTCCCCGAGACGCGCTTCCTCATCGATTTCTGAGTACCGCCCGCGCCTCCCGCCCTGGGCCGATCTTCGCCCTCCCGACAATCTCCCTCCTCCCCTCCGAAAATTTACAGGGAGCCCCCTTCCGGACATTGGGAAACGTTGTTCAGCTTGCTGTGTTTTTCGAGCGCTGCTTGTGGGGCACCCTGAGCCCCCTTTCTTCCCTTCATCTGCTCCCGCAGTCAAGCTTTAGTGACAGGCCGTTTCCCCTTAGGGCGGTGCCTGCGCCCCTTTGCAACACCTCTCCTTCCCCCCTCTCCTCCGCAAGTGAAACGCCGCCCCGTCCCAAATTCCGCGTGCCATGCCTTCCTTCATCTCAGGCAATTCGGACAATGGTTCGCAAAGTTGATTTCCCTCTTGTGTCAGCGCCTTTCGCGTATCTCCTCTCTTGTCACCTTTTCTCTACCGCTCCGTCTTCGGACACGTCAGCCTCTTTAACAGTCAGCGTTTCCTCTGTTGCCGGGGCTTCAGTCTTACGCTGAGGGGGAGAGTGTCCTTCCCTTTTCTATTTCCTTTTTACCCCCTACTGAGATGTGTTTTCCCTTCCCAGCCCTCCCCGCACCTCACGCATGGCCAGTTCGCTGTCAATCCATGTGTCTCTCGTCCTCTTCCTTTGCGATATTTTCTCCCTCAACGCGCTCTACAATCAGTGCCCCCTCAGCGCTCGAAAACACAGGATCTGTACAATTTTACGGGAACATTATTTCCCTGGGGACGCGTCAGGAGCACTCTTTCTCTTGGAGAGTTCCAGCCTTCTTTCGGCCCAGGGTGCGGTTCTTTACTCCTCCCTGTATGCCAGATCGATGATTTCCCTGGAGGCGGTAGACGATGCCCCCCTTGTTGAACCAGCACCTCATTCTTAGTTGGCGCCCGAAGCGCGACGGATGCTGCCTTCTTCTTCTCGGCGTTCCCCCTTTCCTTCTCTTTCCCATATTTTCCAGTAGGAAGTCGGCCACCTCCGGATAGTCCGGGCTCCCCTTCCGGTGATGTAGCCCGCTTCCACCGCACCCTTCTTTGTCTTTTCCTTTTACTACCTCTTAAGATCGCCCCCTCCGTAGACGGGCAGAAATTGTCTCACACAACCGTCACTTGATGGGCATTCCCCCGCGGTGCCAGGGTCGATTCGGCCTTTTTTCCCTGAGACTCTATCTTTGTCCCTTCTGGTTCGAGGAGTGATAAAGTTTGGCTCCCTGACTCTACGGCACGATCCTTCCCTTTCCAGAGCTCCTTGAGTCTTTACGTGACCGATTTCAGAAGGACGGACAACTCCTTTGTCTCCTCGTCTCCCTGCACGGTCGCTCCCTGCTTTCGAGGGCGACGTTTTTCGACCGGATCGTCCAGTCTTCGGCGGGGCCCGGGCCGGCTCTTCGAAGGTTCCTTTCTTTTCTATTTTCAACTAACTACGACTGCCCGTTCCTTTCCCCCGTGATGCGCGCTTTTTACGAACATCTTTCGGCAATGTCCCCCTTGGGCTTCGCGAGGTTTCAAGCCGCCCTGCCTTCGATGTTCCTTTTCGTTATTCCGCCAAGTCCCTCAATTGGGCCTGTGAGCTTCCAGGAACGATATTCTCCCTCGGCTTGCCGCTCCCTACATCGTGCAAAGCTCTTTCTGTATCTTTTACTTGTTTCCCCGCGCCCCCTCGCTGCGACGGGCTCGAAAGACATGGAAGGTCTTCCAATGCGGCGCCATCTTTACCACCAGCCGCACCGACCCTTGCATGGACGTATGAAGGTCATAGAGCCTGAGATTGTCCGCTCCGGCCCTTTGCGTTCGGCCCTTTTGAGGACGAAGCCGGCCTCGCTTCCTTCCCACAGCTCCCGGCCCGTATGGTTTCCGCGCCCGCAGCTAAGCCCCCTTTTCTGGTCCCGGTTGTCCTCGGTGCGACAAACCTGCCGTTTCTTTTTTTTCCCCCGTCGGTGACCTTTGTCCTCTTGCCTCTGCACCTGGCGAGTTCCTTGTCCCTCCCGCCAATCTGCGCACCTTTTGGGCTCCCTTTTTTCCGAGACTCGCCTCGCGATCTTGGCGTTCAGCTCGCCCCGCCTGCTTCGAAGCTTTAACTCAGGTCCAATCCGGGGGTTCCTTTAGTCCCTCCCAATCCGGTACTTTTAACGCACGAACTATTATAGCTGCAATGGCTCCGAAGGATCCATCCCTTCCCGAGTTTGCTAAGTTTTTTTCTGCCTTCTGATTGTTCAATTTCGCAGTCACAATACGCACCGGCGGTGTGTGACTTTATATCTTTCCCCTCCTGTCCTCTTTCGTAACTTCCCCCCGGCGCGCCTTGAGGTTTTGACTCGCCCACCACGACGATGCTCGCCCCTTTGTTTGAGCCCCTATTGCCGCTCCTGCCGATAGAGTAGTGTTCCTTCCTACCCGTCTCCGGGGAGGATTTCTTTCCCTGATCTCTTTCATGAGGATGTTACCTAGTGTCCTTCTCTTTATGCCTCGGAAGATGATCTGGCTGCTTATTTGCTGCATGTCGACGGTCTACATGACGATTGCTCGGGACTTGGTGAGAGGCGGCGCCTTCCGGGGAAAGCTGGTCCGCTCTTTCAGCTGGCTCTCATGTCCTTCGAGTTGTCCCCGGGTAAAAACGAGTTGTCCCCCAATATGTACGACCGAGTGGATTTTTTTCCCCATCATCAGGACCCACTTGCATTTCTTCCTGTCCTGGAAGGCTCAACCCCTTTCCCACGTACCGTAGCGATTCTTTAATCGGGAAACGTGCCATAGCCTTGCCCTTCTTTTTTTCCTTTTCTTCGAACGGTTTCCTCGCTCGCTGACTTTTTTTTGCCAGCGCGGGGACCCTCCCACGTTTGTCCTTACGTTTTTGTTGGCGGTTCGAACTCCTTGATAGTTATAGGTCTGGCCGTGGATGCTCTGCTGCGCTGGAAACGAGGGAATTAGAGCGGATCGCCTCCGCATCGAGATAGCCATTTGCTCTTTTTTTTGGCCCAGAGGACGTCTCCCTTTTCCGATTTTCCTTCCCCGCTAACAGTGCCTATCCCCCTCCTTTCCCCTTCCGACTTTCCGGCGCTTTAGGCAGCATGATGACTTCCAAGGGGTTTTTCCCAGGTTCCTCATCTTTCTCTGGTCAGGTAACGCAACGACATGGCGGACTCCTGCTCTTTCAGCAGGGGTTGTTCTGATGTTTTCATTCTGAGGCGTGGAAATGGAGATTTTTTCCCCCGAGCCTTTTTCCCCTCCCTCCTCCCCGTCACCGCTCACGTCCAGACCCTGAAGATCTACTTTTCTGATCACCAGACTTGTCCGCTCGGCTTGCCGACTTCTTCTCTTTTCCTGGGTCTGAAAATTTGCCTCCGTCTCTGCCGTGCGACGACGAGGAAGACCTCCTCTCCACAGGCCGAGGCGGCTGGTTCCGCCCCCCAGCCCGGCAAGATCACCTGAGGCCCCCCCCCCCATAACTTCCTCTGTATTTCCCCCGTTTCTTTGACCTAATCTTGTTGTTGTTGAGGATATCTCTTTCTATACAGAATGGTCTCGGTGATGGAATACATTTTGAGAGTGCCTGTGTTGCTGACTTCTTTCCAGCACGCCTCGGCCTGGGGCCGGCTTTCTGAGTACGCTTTTTTTCTTCCGCCCTTTCTCCTTTCTTCTACAAGCTGAGGGCTATTTCCCTCTCGTCCCCCGCCGCGCGGAAATACGACCGCTCCTCATTCTATATTCCAGGGGCGGACCTGACTCTCTTCCGAAGCGGGTGACCGAAACTTCCTTACCCGGCTTTTCTTTCTTTCTTTGCCCCCCCTTTAAACCCCGCAACCTCACGAGGATATGGACAATCAGTTCTCGCGCCCGATGATGACCTCCCCCCTTTTTTTCAAAAGTCCCGCTCCCTTACCGAGACCGGCCCAGGGATTTCTGCAAGACAAAGGACGACCCCCTTTTCCCTGCCGGATGATCATGAACCCCAGGTCGGCCCCCTCTTTGAACGTCGTTCCGGTCCACGTTTTCAACCTGCTGCTTCCCGTCGTCCGCAACATCTTTTTCGTAACGCGCTCCCTTCCCTTCCCTAGCGTATGCGGCGCTTCTTCCAAAGGCGTCCCGCTCGAATTCTTGCGCCGCTTCATACGGATGAAGCCTTCCCCCCTCTTGCTTCTCTTTCGTTTTTTTTTTTTTTGAACAGTGAGCCCCCCAAAACGTGGCCTCGCCTCTTCCCCCGCGCTGGCACCCACCCCTCCCGGATTCACTGCCTCGTTTCGCCACTTTTGTTTCGGACTAGACCTGACGGCCCTTTTCCCCCGGTCCTTCCTCCTCTCTGCTCCTGTGTCCACGTAGTTTTGAGCCTGCCTTCCCCGTCTTTTTTAAATAAGACCTTTTCTGATGGGAAAAATTGGCCTACCCCCAGCGGGCGTACATTCTGTGCTTGGTATCTGGGAAACTCCCAGATAATAACTCATCGCGCTTGGCAGGGCAGATCAAGACCTTTTTACCTCTTTAGGGACGGGCGTCTGTCCCCTTCTCGAAGAGGGCGCCGTCATGTCTAGTTCCAAGTGACCGTAGTCCGCCGTGTCAGTCGACGATAATCTTTTTTTCCTCCCGATCACGTTTCACACCCCGGCCAGGCTGGAGCAGGCCTCTCTCAGAAACCGCCCTTTCTCTTTCGAACAGTTTCGAGGCAGGCGCGGTCACTTCCCCCCCCCCGTGCGGGGCGTTTTCCTAGTCGGTGAGCGATCGCAGATCAACGACGCACTGCTCTTTCCAGAGACTTTTGTTTTCCCCATGTTTCCGCACACCTCTTTTTCCCACCGTGCACATAGTTGGTTTCCGCAAGCCAGTCGACCCGCTTTTGATAGGTCGTAGCCCCCCTTTGACTCATTCGCGCCTCCTCCCGTGCTCGGTAGTAAGGCGGTCGCTCTTTGTACATTCGATTCCCAGGAGTAGAGATTTTTTCTCATTACGACAGGCGGGTCGGGCTTCTGCGACAAGATCGCGAGGAGCTCTCTCCCCGCTAGAAAGCATTTCTTCCCCTTAGGCGGAAAGGAATCGCCCCTAAGTATTAAGTTTTTTCCCCTCTTAAGTCCGAAAGGGCGCCCCTTTGGGCGGAGAGCGGCAAGTTTTTCTTGGACACCCCCCTTCCCCCCCCTCATCCCTTTTAGATGGGCTTTAAGAAGGAACCAGACTGGCCGGCCTTCTTCGCTACATGCCAGCTTTTTTTCTTAGTCCTTCGAAGTTCTGAGATTGTCCCCTCACGCGGAAGGCTTTTCCTGATGGAGACCTGCTTTTTCAGAGTTTCCAAGGCCAGCGTCCTTGTGGTCGGGCGGATGGTGGTGCTTCCCCCCGCCTTAAGGCCCTTCTTTCGGCCCAGGATTCAGATATCTTCTCTTCTCTGGCGGCTATCGCCCCTGCCCCCCCCGGTGATGGGGATGGGCCAGCGATGCGATGGTGTTCTTGCATCTCGCCCCAGCGAGCGGTCTTTTTTGGGAAGATATAACCAGTCCATTTTTTTTTGATGCCGGGAACTTTTCCTCTATCCCTTCAGCCCTTGTGGTGCTGGCGGCGTTTTTCCTCCACTACTCAATTGCGAAACGCTTCTTTCCAGGCGCGAGAACGGGGATCAAAGGCGCCGTGCACCTCACAAAGGGCGTGACGAGCCCCCCCACCGTCGCTCCGGCCGGGCAACGCCCCTTAAGACTCCGGTCGCCTCCTGTCTCTCGAAAGCAGGAGCTACCGTGCCTTTCTTGACGATCGTTCCTTCTTTTCGGACTTCCCCCTCAATACATCAGGCTTTACGCCGAAGTTAACGCGGAGCGGGCAATTATTTTTTTCCCCCCCCCACTGTGATAACAAGGCTCGCGTTCTGAGTTCCCGGAACATATCGATCTCACGGCCTCTGGCTGTCCTCCCTCTGGAACGTGCGAGCCCCCTGACGGTTGACGAGATGGTCGTCTTTTCGGCGTAGGACGGTCCGCTATCTCGCCATTCTCCCCCCCTTTTGCGGGGCTCTTTCCTCCCACCCTTCTCTTTTCCAACCGGGAAACGATGCGGCTTTGTCTTCTTCCCGCCCTGGAACAAGATTCCGGCTTTTCTGATGACGAAGGAAGCGGGCGTCTGAGTGGACCGACCCTGGACCTATACTGGCGTGCGCACCTCTTCCCATTTGCAATGAAGCCGGCATGGCTTACTCCCCACCCGAGACGTCTCCCTCTCAACCTGGGAATACGCAGCTTTGGTACCGCCAGCGCTGGCGATTGCCTCCTTTCTTTCTGCGCCGACCGCGGTGATCAAGGTCCTTCTGTACTGATGTGACAGTTTTTTTTTCTTTCCGGACATCTTGGACCCGCCCGAGTGTTCGAATCTGTAGCGATGCTTGTGTTCACTCACGCGCGCGTTCGCCCTCTGTCAAAACGTTCAAGGACATTTCGATTTCGGGCGATGGTTTCACGGGCCCTTCTTTCCTTTTTTTCGTCAAGGGATTATGGCTTCTTCCTGCCCCCCCCTTCCCTCAGATAACGGCAGCTTTTTAACCGCCCGAAACGGTTCCAGCGCTGCCATTCTCCCGTCCGGAAGTCATAGAAGCCCGTCATCGCGACACTGTTTAATTTTTTCCCACGTGATGACATCCGTTGCTTCCGTTGTCGATCCTTTTTCTATTTTCCTCATCTCGATACGATAAGGGCTTAGGACCCTTTTTCTGTCATCAAGGTGATGGGCATCCAGGTCGCTTTATGACGTTCCGGACTGTTTTTTTTTCGCTCCGTGGGCGGACGTTGCTTTGTTTCAGTCTTCCGGATCCCACTCGATGCGGGGCGCGACAAGAAATCCTGAGGTACCTTCCCCACCAAAGAATGGCCCGTTTTTTCCCTCAAGGCGTTTTTTGGAATTCTTCTTTGAATGAGTGTCTTAAGGACTGCCCCAGTTCAACCGTGCCAAAACAAGTGCCTTCTTCTCCCAACCCCATTGAATCGAACATCTCGGGTACCCTTGTCCGGGAAAGGATAGGGATATTGCCGATGCCCTTTATCACCCCCGTTAGGGCGCCTTCCGTTTCCTCACCTTCGTTTTCCGGCGGCGGGTTGTACGCGCGGCTGAAGTATGCTTCTTTATGAAGCTGTCTCGTTCTTTTTTGCCTCTGTTCGGCGTCGATTTTCCCCTCACCGCCTGTTGAAGGAAGTCTCCTTCGAGAAGGACTGCGGCCTCAGGGTCGGTCGGCTCGAGGACCCGATTCCCTCCCTTATTTTCCGTCTTCGATACGCGTCCCCGGACTTTGGTTGACTGGCTTTTCAGAGCCAACTACACCGCATCCTGCTTTTTCGATATGGTACATGGAGAAGGCGGTTTCTTCGTCTCTTCTTTGCCGGACATTCGTCACCCCCTTCCCTGAACGATTGTGAACCAGGGTTTGCTCATAGGCGTTTTCCCTTCATGGTATTTGGAACTCTCTGGGCCGCGAGGGCCCAGGTTGGCGCTCATTAGATCAGCGGTAACTTTCTTTGGAAATTCGTTACCCCTTCTTTCCGGGACTTACGACATCGTCATCCGGTTCTTCCCTATCTTCGACGGAACGGTTTTTTTTCTTCGACGTTTGAGATAGAGGTCTCCTGATCGTCCAGGATCGTTTTGGCCTTTGCTAATGCCCTTTCGTCAGGCCGGTGGTGGGTCGATGTGCAAACTCACTACGGGAAGGCCTTTTTTGATCCCGTGATCGCGCCGTTTTTTCGCAGTACGCTGTAGGCCCCCATTCGACGTGTGTTCTTTTCTCAGCACCACAAGGCTTCTTTTCCCTTGAGGACATTCCCGGCATCACTTGGCCTTTCAATTGGTTCCGGGGAGAGCTTCCCCTCCTCGAGATTCTTCCTCCACTCTAATACCCCCTTGCGGGTATATGTCATGGGCTTCTCTCCCCCCCCGCCGCGAGTCCTTCCGACATGGCCGGCTGGAACGAGGAGGCGTCTTTTCCGGCGGGCGACATCGGTTCTCCCGACCCCGCCCACGTTTTCCGGAAGCTAGCCTCATCCCTCTCTTCCTTCGACCATCAGGCAATTCCCTTCCGAGCGGCCGAGGTTGCGTTCTTATGCTCTCCGATTCGAGGAAGAAGCCTTATTTTTCGGCAGGTAGCGACTCCTCCTGACTTTTGGTTAAGATGACCAGTTCCTCCTCCGAACCGCAGCAGCTGTCTTCCCTTTTTCCTCTGTGCGCCGCAAGTGCCCTCCACCCCCTGCCGCTCTAGACCAGGTTCCGGTCAGTGGAATGGACGCTTTGCCTTTTTTCTTCGTTCTGTCAGGCCTTGAAGCTATGCCCTCGCCTTGCCGGACATTTTCCTTCCCTGAGGAAGAGCAGGCCTGGCGCATGGAAGGCCGCCCGCATCGAAGTCTTCCCCGACTCTGTTTCTCTCTCGCGAAGCGTTTTTTTCCATTGCTAGGAGAACGCCTGTCTTTTCACTCCGCCGAAAGCAGCCCTTTTTCTGGAGAGCGAAGAGAAGAGTCCGCCCTCTCTTTCCCTCCTATCTGGTCGGAGTTCCCTCTCCTTTGATATATTTCCAACGTCACCAACTATGTGAAATTTTTTTTTGTGCGCGAACTGCTCTTTTCACCCATCCGGTCCTGTGGTCCGCTTTTGCTCCCCATTCGGCGTGATCTGAGATTTTTTGATGATAGCACATGGTTCCTCCCTCCCGGGTTTTCCAGATTCGTGGTCAAGCGGTCCATCTTTGCGGATTCGGATTCCGATCGCGGCCGGCTCCAGCATTTGGGGGTTTGCACCTTGTGCCGTGATTCGATCTTTTGAACCTGCATTCCCCGACTCTTCTTTCTCGACCGGCAGGCGGACGAAGTCTTTTCCGCTGTCAGAAGGTCCTTTTTTTCATTGCCCATCTTCGAGAGGGTGACTTTTTGCTCCCCTTCCCGGCAAGCTGGTCCCTCTGATCGGCCTGCCTCCGATCTCGCGATAGTTTTATGTCGCTACCGATGTGTAATAGCCCCCCTCTTTCCCAACCCTCTTTTTAAGTAAGAAACCCCCCCCTTTCTTTTAGTCCATTTGTCCCCCCAACCCCCCTGGGGTCCTTCCATTGTCCCGTGCAGGCTCCAACTCCGTCCCCTTCTCTGCTTACCTTCCTTCTTTTTTCAGGTGTCGAACGGACGTTCCCCTCCCCCCCTCTTGCCCTTTCCGGAAGTAGATCCGAACGAGGCGTGACTTGCCGCTCTTTTGCGCGGGAAGGGAGATCGATTCATTTTTTGGTCCTTTTTCCCTCCAGAACGACATCGCCCCCTCTTTTTTTCGGGGATTAGGCGCCTCGTGTTCCTTTCGCCCCTCACCCGGGAATTCGAGCGTCTTCGTCCACCTGCCGGCCTCGATCTTAGGACGTAGAGGCAGGTACGCTTTTCCTCTTTCCGGAAGTGGGTGCCGATCCCTTTCTTTCAAGATCGTCGCGAGCCCTGGTTTCTATTGCTGACTCTTTTTCTCCCTCCGGGAAAAGAATCTTCTGTCCCGGTCCCTTTTTGTTCCGTTCTCGGTAATCCTCCTGCCCTCTCTTGAGCTTCAAGCTTTTTTCTGAGAATTTCGAGATGATTGGTCATAGGACTCTGTCTTCCTTTAATTTCCGAGTGGCCCTTTTCTTCTTAGCCGTTTTTCAGCGAAGCCCTCTTGGTCCCTCTTCGCCACTCCTATCGCCTTGGTCGAGATCCCTCTTAGTTGCCCTCGGTGCCGACGCTCTCTTTTTGCAAGGCCTCCGTTTGAAAGTGACGCCGAGATCGACCAGACGTCCCTCGGACGACTTTTTCCTCCCTCTTTTCCTCCCCAGGCCGGAGGAGGCGTTGCTGCTCAGTCCCCATTTGACGGTTTTTACGAGGGAATTATTCCATCCTCCCTCTTGCTGGTCCCTCGAATTTCCCTTTTGATCTCTATATTTCCTCTAATCGTTTTTTGTTTTCTCATTTGTGTATAAGCGGGTTCATCATACAGCCTTTCTGTCCATTAAAAAGCCTCAAGGTGGAGAGTTGCGGGTCTCGGCTGCAACAGCCGACTTTTTTCTCAGAGTGACAGACTTGCCCTTTTCTAGGCGGTCGTTTTTTCCTCGACACTCCTTTCCACGCTTTTTATCCGTCGGCACCCGTCCCCTTTTCCCTTACCCGCGACACTCTTTTTTTTTTTTCTTAGGCGAGGGGGTTTTCCTTTTTTTGTGGGGTTTGACCGAGGACGGTCCCGACCCTGGTCTAGCGCGCTGAAACGGCTCCCCCGTTCTCCTATTCTACCTCTTCCCCTTTTTCCTTCCAATACAGAAGGAATCCCCCATCATCGCTATCCGCCCTGCTGAAGCTAATTTTTCGGTCTTGACTAGACCGGCACCAGGGACCCTTTACAGACCTTTTTCCCCAAGGACGACCCTTCGCAGAATGAACCAGGGCGCGCTCCCTCCTTTTTGTTCCCACGCAGCGTAGGTCCCAGGCTGATTTTCTTCCCTCCTTTCAGCCCCCACTTAGTACCGCCTGCCCTCTTTCCCCAACTTGAGAGCCTCCCCTCTCTTTTTCCCTTCAAAAGGCTCGACATTCTTTTCCGAAGGCCTTTTTGATGCAGCCTATCGTAGTCAGGGAGTCGAGTTCGTCTTCTGACCCCACTCCTGTGAAGGACTTTTTCCTTCCCGATCCTCCGTTTTGTCACCACCGATAATTTCACCTACGTTTCGGACCTTGTCCTTTTTCTCCTGGCAGGTCAAAGGCGTGTTTTCCCTGTCCGATCGCTACGTGATCAATCGGATAAGTGGTTCACCTTTTTTCCCGGACCCTTAAATCAATGACTTGAATTTTTCTGGACAAATTTCACTCGCGACATATGTTCTCTTGTTTTCCGGGGGAAAATCTCCTCTTTTAGCGACATTTCTCTAGCTTAGTCATGTCATCGGCGTTTGGGCGGCTCTTTCTCCTTGAAGATGGCGTAAAGAGCATATCTTCTCCTCTTTCTCTGAACAGCTCAAGTCGAAGCTAATTTAAGCCAGCGCGATCACTTCCCCTAGGAAGGAACTTTTTTTTTTTTTTTTTTGTGTTTAAGATGTTCTCGATGGTTAGCAGTTCTATTGATTTGTTGGTTCCGCGCACCCGCGACCTCATGGACGTTGTGTTGTATCTCCCCCTTTGCGACTTGCCTCCCTGTCGTCCCCCTTTTTTCTTTTAGAGCAGATCACTTTTAGTTGTTTCTCTCTGCCGTCCTGTTCCACAGATTTCTCACTCCTTTGGTCACACCACTTGTCCAGCATCGACACCATGTGACTCCCCTTCCCCTACGTCGTTTCATGCATAGTGGTGACTGGTTGTAAAATAGACTCTCCTTTCCTCTTTTTTAGCCCCCTCCCCCTCTTAGAGCGAAGAAAATCTTTTTCCTTTTTCTGGCGGCGCGAGTATTTATTTTCGAAGAGCCGTTTTCCCGGCGTTTGCGATATGGAGTGTACATCTTTTTCCCTCTCTCCTTCGGGGTCTTTTCCGTTCCTCGAGGCGCGTCTAGGTTCTCCTCCTCCTCCCCCCGCATGTCTCTGGAGAGAGCGGCCATGCCTTCCTTTTAAGTAGTGTCTAGAGGTGCAGCTTCCATTTTCTCCGAGCTTCCTCCTCTGATGATCGGTTTTTTTCAGGGCGTTCTCAGCGATGCGGGTCTTAGAAACTGCGGTCCTGTTTTTTTCAGCATTTCCCCTTCCGCTGTATTTTTTACCTCCTGCAGAACTAGGCGTCTTTTTCCCCTCCCCCCCTCTTATTAGAGCCTTCCTCGGCCGGCGCGGCCATCTTTCTTTTTTTCCCTAACTTTTTCTCCTAATGCTAGCATAGAGCTTTTCCCATCGTTGTGCTGGTCTGTTTCTTCTTTCCAAAGATGGAGAACCTCCTCAGAGCTTCCCTTTTTTCTTCGATATCCTCGGCAGTTCTTTCCTTCCCTCTTTCCCGCTCGCCCCTACATGACCCGAAAGGGGTGATGGCTCTTCCTCTTCCCTCTTTTTGCGCGGCAGCTCGTTATCTCGAGAGAGTCGCGGACGCTATCCATTCCCACTTTCCTCCCCAACGTGATTCCCTTTTTCCCCCCCTTAAATAAGATAGATCATCGCGTTTTTTTCGGCCGCGGGAAGCCCACCCGACTTTTTGTCGTGTGCGCCTTTTCTGAGGCGAGAGAACGGCCTTTTCCTTCGTTTTAGTTGTGTGCACCCTCCCCCCTTGACAGATGCGCACGTCGGCCTTCACTTCTTTTTTTTTCCCGCCTCTAAGTCTGGACGATCCGGTCGCCCTCATCCCTCCTCGCTCCCTTTGCCGTCGTTCCCTCTCCCTGCTGTCGTGAATTGTACGTCATTCGTTTTCTTTCCCATACATCAATCTCCTTCCCCTCCGCGGAGCGGGCCCTTAGGGGTCCTTTTCCTTCCCACCTGTTTTCCTTACCCCCAAGGCCCTCGCGGCCCAGAGGAGGTTCCCTTTCGCCTTTTTCTCTCCCAAGACCGAAAGCGTGGCCAGCGTGCATACCTTGACGAGATGGTTCTCTTTTCTTCCATGTAGTTCGTAGAAGGCGCTAGCTCCCCTTTTCCATGTACTTCCTCCTGAGGTGAGGTGCGCGGGCTCATCCCCTTTTTTTCCTTTTTCAAGCACGTCCCTTTTTTCTTTTTTTCCGACGTAATCGCCGACTGGCAACCCTATTCGTTGCACGGTCGGAATCCGGCATCCTTCCTTTTTAAGCGGCCTCCTTTGCCCCCCCTGGCCTAGAAGCATCTGAGCGCGTTTTTTTTACTTTCCGGTAACCTTTTTTTAATGGGCAACCTCTGACGCTTCTGCTCGTCTAACTCCCAACACAGAGTTGCCCCCCCTCTTCAACCCGGGCTACTGTTGTACAAGCCGCGCCGTCCCTTTCCCGATTCCTTTCCTCGACAAAGCGCCCCGCATTTATCACTGGATCGGCTACGGTAACGCTGTCCCGAGAGCCCTATTCCCCCTTGACCCTTTTTTCAGGATGGGTTTTTTTTTTGGCTTGTGTTTTTTCCTTCTTTTTTTTTCCGGAGAGTTCGCCTTTTTCCCACATGAGCAAGAAGTCCCTTTTCAGGTTTCCCTCCCAGAGAAAGGGCAATGCTTTTTTTTTTCTTCCAAGGTCTTTTTTTTTTTCTGCCCAAAGCGCATCGAGGTTCCCCCCTCCTACGTGCAGCTGAAACCGTCCTTTCTATCCACCCGAGTGAAAGGCCTGCAGCCCCCCCCCTTCATAGACTTTTTTTCCAAATGGTGTAATGCCCCACTTTTGATGAATCGTGATGATGACGGTTCTTTTTTGCTGCGTTAT
>Ga0179593_1663788_pt1 | contig 20860 bp, 22 predicted proteins | sample CZODoug2_1_08_16_FD_185931 | JGI IMG/M metagenome (GOLD analysis project Ga0179593, IMG submission 185931) | Vadose zone soil fungal communities from Angelo Coast Range Reserve, California, USA - CZODoug2_1_08_16fungal (PacBio error correction) | ecosystem: Environmental > Terrestrial > Soil >... | reverse complement strand
CCTATGTTTTGTTTGCTCGGCTTATCGGAATTTTTTTCCCCGGCCGCTTTTCTTGGGACCTCGATGTTCTTGGTTCTATGCGCCACCCCTTCCTTTTTTTGTCTGAAACCCCGCGCTTTTGATGCGGAATCCTTTCCTCCCTCCTCCTTTTCTATCTCCCCCAGCTCCACCCACCAGGTTTTCTTTTTCCAGCAGGATTACCGGGTTTTGGCCTCGTCACGGCCTTTCTAGATTTCCTCGTTTTTTCTTTCTGCCTGCGCTGAAGCCTTTCGTCCTCCCCCCAGACCGTCTGCACGGTCCGAAACCTGTCTTCAGGGTACAGACCACCTCTTTTTCCCCATGGGTCCCGTATCACCTCTGCCCAGCGCCTATCTCCCCTCATCTATGCTCTCTCTCCTTTTACGTGTTTTTGAGCGCTATCCTCCGTGCGATTCCTCCTCGCTTTTTTTTTTTGAGTGGATTCCAGGGATCCCTCACATGAACCGGGAATGGCTGTCCCCCTCCGTTTGGCCTCCTATGGTTGGTTAACGCGGCGAGTTAGTGAGGATGGTGACAACGAACCCTTTTTGTCCCAGATTTCCCCAAGCATTATTGCTAAGCCGTGTTCTTCCTCGATGTCTCTCTCCCTGCTGCGGACGTAGACTTTTTCTTTTCATCTGTGAGATAGAAATTTCCCCCAGTCCAGGACTGCTCGGATCAGCATCACTCCCGAGTTAGGGCGATCCTCAGCCCCGCTTCCCCCTTTCCTTGACTCCGCTGCTTGGTCCAATTCCGTCTGCCGTTCGCCCCCCTTCCTACTCCCTAGGAGCTTCCAGATCGGGTTTCGCCAGTGAAATCTAAGCGAATCATGATCGCTTCTCTCTCATTCGCTGGAACAGGCCTCTTTTTTCCGCCATCCAGGCCCCCTGCAGGCTCGTCAATGCCTAGACGGAACCCGGAGCCCGAGAGGACTCTATAATCGAACTGCACTGGTTTTCAGAAGCCCTGCTTCGTGGCTCCCCTATCTCTTTTGCATCTGTGACCTCTCGATTTTAGCGTGTTGACAGTTGAGAACTCCCTCGCCCTTCTGACGGTTCCCCCCCCTTTCCTCCGTTTGCGACAGATTTCGAGGCTGCCCTTGCCCGTCAGGTTTCTTTTTCATGTTTTGGCCCAGTGTCGACCCCTGAACCGTACCTGAGTCTCCGAAGGTTCCTGCCTCCCCTCTTCTAAAAATTCTCAGGCGAAAAGACAAAGGGTCTCGGATCGTGTTCTCTGGTCATCGGTTTTCGAAACCTTTTCCTTTCTATATTGTAGATGTTAAGGACCGTGTTTACTGACTCATGAAATTCCCCCCCCGCATAATAGTAGGTTTACAATTTTAAGGGACGAGGGGTCTGATTATTTTTGGGAGCTTTCGAGGAAGGGATTAGAGTGATTCTTTCATTTTAACGCTTGCCGTTTTCGAGGGCGGCGCAGAGATTTTTAATCACCCGACGTTTCCCTTTTTTTTTATGAGCGTCCGACCTGTCTATGGTCCGATCGTGATTTGTAGTGTCGTCTTTGGCCTGTTTCTGGCTTGGTTCACGTCTCTTCCCTCATTTCTCGTTTTTGTGTTCCCGTTTTGCGCTTTTCAAGCGCCTCGCTCGGTCCCTTTTCTGCCTTTTGTCTTTGACTCGGCGGAATCCTATCAGATCGACGAGTCCGAGTTCTCTAACTGCAGCCCCGTCGACCGTCTTGCCTTCCAGCTTCGGCTCCAAGCACTTTTCGCGCCTCGATCCCCCTTTCTCAGCGTGGCTGCCCCGGGTCAGGCCCTTACTTCTACGTCGGCCGGCTTACTTTTGTCTTTTTAACGGACGAGTTCGGAGTTCAGGCGAGGGCGCTTATTTCTCCTGTAGCATTGAGGTCAAGGGGTATGGAAGGTTGGGGAGGGCTTTTTGTTCTTTTCCCCCGAACCTTTTTTTCTTCTCCCTTCCCCAGGGCAAATCTTTTCGTTATTGAAGTTTTTTTACATTGAAGTCTGCCCTGGGTTACATACCGATCTCTGCCATTGAAAGTTCCTTTTTTTACAGTCCCATGGTCGGAAAATAAAAAATGACGGACAGAGGCCCCTCCACCTCTCTACCCTCCCGGAAACCCGAATCCCCCACCCACATTAAGAAGAGTCATCGGTAGTTGCGTAACGTGAATCATCACTGGGGTTACGGAAGTGATCCCTTTAAAAACTCGCCTCCTTGGAGTTGACGGAGCCTCCCTCCGTACCTCCCCCTTTTCACAGTGGTTAGAACCGAGGGTCAAAGATCACCAGGCGTTTGAACAGGGTCACCCAAATCCTAGACCCCCCTTTTTCAATGCTCTTTATTCGCGTAAAACTTTTACCATCTATTCTATAATAATCAGTTTTGTTTGAGAGCGTTACCGTCTTTGAGAAATCCCCGCATTTTAAATTCTCGTCCTTCCCAGTTTTCTTTTCCTCACAAGAGTTATCACTCTGTTAGACCCCTTGCTGCGTTTGCCGGATGCTATGAGGAGAAGGACCCTTCGAGAGATGATCATCTCTCAAAAGCCCTTCTTTCCGGTTTTTTCCACTCACCTGATTGTTCCCCTCGAGGAGTAGGAGTGACGTGGCCCTTTTTCATCCGTCTCCCCGCAGGGGGTTCCGCACATTCTTTGGCCTTGAACTGCCGGTCCAGGACCGGACACCCCGGTCCTTTCCCCTTTTTTAAATCAACCTCGGGCCCGATAGCCGATTTGATGACCTCCTCCCTTTTCCTCGCGCAGCCCCCTTCCATTCGGCCTTCACAGGACCCCATTGTGGTCGCCGACGTCAGGGAGCTTCAAACGCGGCCCCCCTGTCTGCCCCGTTTCAATCCGACCTCTTCCCGGTCACGCCTTCTTGACTATACTGATTTGAAATTTTAAATCCGACCCAAGCGCGTCTGTTCAGGGTTTCTTTCCTTCCTGTCCCAGGTCGAAGGGAACGGTCTCCCGTTCTTTAGCTTCAGGAAGTTAGCTGCCCGAGGTTACCAGTCGAATTTCCGATTCCTCAACTCTTTTATCGGCAATTTTTTTTTCCATCCCCGTTCGGATTCTTCTCAAAGCGCAAAAGCCCCCCACAGCCAGCGGGAGTTTAGTCCCCCTGAGTTTTCACAGATCTATTCCCAACCTCCCTCTCCCCAAAAAAGGCGAAGACCCTAAAAATACAATTCTTCACTCCAACTTTCCCTCCTCCCCTCGAATCTTTTTTCCCAGAGTTGAGTTCCGAATGATGGAAAGAATTTCCTTTACTCTTCGCAACCTGCCCTCGACAAATTTTTGCCAGAATTCGTGATTCTAATACCTAACTTCCCGAACTCCCCCTTCAGTACCTCTTTGTAATTCAGTTCATGCCCATTTTTCTGGTCCCAGACAGAAGTCAAGAGGACACTCCCCCTAGAGGACTCTGAAATTTTTAACAACTCTCGACACCTTCTGCTCCTCCTTCGCGTCTTTATCCCTTTGCTGGTGCAATGTGTTTTTAGCTGCCTGCCCCTACCTGCGTTCCGATAAAGTTTCCTATTTCTCCTTTGTCGCTTTTTCCCTTGCCATGTAAATGATGGTAAGCATCGATAATTTTTAGATGATGGACGGTTTCTTCGCCCCGTTTTTGTCGGCGGACCTCATCGTGTTCCACCGCCCCCCCTTTTTTGAGCGTGAACGTCCCTTCAGTCGCGCTACCTGCTCTCATCCTTCGGAATTCAACCCGCGAGTATATTATTTACTTGAAGTTTTAATTCCCCAATGGTGGCTGTATGTCTGCCGCATGTTAGCCCTTTGAGATCTTTTATCTCGATCCCCCGCTGTCCCCCTTCCACCCTGATTGCTCCGTGCTGACTCCTTTTCTTCTGTGCTAGCCCCCGAAGCGGGATTGGGTTCGCCGTTTTTTATTCTGAAGATGTTGCAGATCGGAGCCAACCCTGACGTGTGCCCCCCCCCCCGATCTGTGATGTTTGCTCCTTTTCTTCAGTCACTGCGGCTGAATTAATAGATACAAACCTTCCCTTGATCATAGGATTATCCGGCGGATCCTTAGCCCCTTTCTTTTTTTCCCTCCCCCCCCCCCCCCCACGATTACTTCTGTACACCAACTCACTACCCGTGCCCCTTACCCGTCCCGTTTTTGGTTCCAGAACTCTTGCTTCGATCGTATCCAACAGACCAGCGCGATGATCTCTGTGTCTTTCACTTTTTTTCCCCTCCCTCTTCTCCTACCTTTTGAGAGAGCCCGCCGTTTTCCACTCGCACACTATTCGTGGTATCTGATACAGGGAAGTCACATTGAACCCCGATCTGCTCCCCAAGCCCCCTAATCGTTCGGACCCGACAGAAGACTCCTTCCTGGGTTGAGAAACCGCCCGTTCAAAACTCCTCCTCTGTGCATTCTTTATTTTGTATCACTGTCAGCTTTGCTGCATAAGCTGCCGACTTTTCCCCTAATTTTTTACCCATTAATTGTTATATACGATTCCCCCCCTGAAAGAATTCCCCCTGATTTCTGAGATTCCCTTCATTCCACTTCCTCGATTTTCAGCACACGAGCGCGGTGGGGGTCCAAGAAAATGCCTGTGGGTGGATTAGCCCCTATCCACTTTAAAGATGCCCTATGCAGAATTCATAAGCCTTAGCTGGCACCCTAACTCAGGCCTTTCTGCCCCCGATACATCGTAGCAGAAGCCCGGCGCACACTCTTTTTTAGCCAGTGAACCCCCAAGAGCGCTCTCTTCTCGCCTCTCCCCTTCTCTTTTTTCCCCCTTTCCAAAGCCGCTTAACAGGAGGAAGAAGAACCCAGAAACCACTAGTATGTCCCCCCGAATCTGAAGAAGTCCTTCGCTCATATCAAGCCGGTTTGAGTTCCGTTGTGAATTGAGCGCTCTGCCATCGGTGACATCCCCCCCTCTATCTCGAGTTTTTCACAGTTTCCCTCTTGAAGCCTGAAGATAGCGTCGGCCCTTTGACAAAACCTGGCTTTTTTTCCGCCTCAGGCCCGCTTTAGCCACATAACAGTTACATGGAGTTCCCTATCCTAGCCCCCCTCTTTCCCGCTCCCTGTTATTCTAATGTTTTCATGTTCCGCATGAGTTCCCCCTCCAAACACTACTCACCCCCTCGGCCTTTGCAGCAATGTTTCGCTAGAAGTCGAGCAATCTCTTTTTGGCGGTCTCCCCCAGATGGCTATGCCTCTGGCCTCGATCTAGAGGCATTTCAACTGCTTAGAATTTCCGATAGACGGTCGGATGTCTTGTTTCGTTCGCTTGCCGTACGAGGCTTATTTAGAAAGGGCCCGGCTATTTGAGAGTGGCCGGCGTTGCGGAGCCTTCCCCCTGGTCCTTTAGCCGTAGGGCCGAGTAGCTTTTCTTGATGCCTTAGATAGGAGGCATCAGTTTCGCTCTGTGTTTTTTCGATATTTCACGCATTTCCCCAGATTTCGATGCCGCCATAGGAATGTTCTTGGCCGTTCCCCTTTTCTCGAGAACGTTTAAGTTTTTCCCCCCTTTCTTGATTATTGTAGATCCCTGCCTCAATCCCCCTCCCGATTACCTCCCTTCGCCCCCCCCTTTCGAATTTTACTCGAACGCCTATGTCAGAATTCTGACAGCTTTTCTTCCTCCAGCAAGGTAGAGTCCCCGAGTCATAACTCCTAGTCTTCCCCCCCCGGGTATCATATCGTCTCTCCGGCCGGATTTTTTACCGATTTTTTTTGAGGTGGTCGTAAGTTTTTCCGTGGGTCGTTCGTCCGCTTTGATCGTCGCCTGGAACGTATCTTCTTTGCACCGTAGGGCCTGGGGATTTTTCCGAATTCCAGGTGATGCGCGTGCTTCATATTGCTCAGGAGGTTTCTCCTGTCCCATCTATTTTCTTGGTCCCCTTTTTTTTGACGGTTTTTTGAAAGATTTCTTGACTTCACCCTTTTTTCCTGCACCGAAATGGGACCGCCCCAAATGCAGCTCCTTAAAACGTCCTCTTTGAAAAACTCACGGCCCCCGCCGCCCCGTCCGCCCCCTTTTTTTTGCGAACTTTTCTGCGAATAACGGGGGGTTTTGGCCTCCAGGCCCTTTTTTTCACATCTTCCTTTCCGCCCCTCAATCCCTTCACGCAAACCGAGAGCCCCCTGTCTTTTTTTAACCCAGAGCTAGATCACCGAGTGGTGAACAGTGTCCGCCCAACTCTCCCTCCCGAAGAGGCCCTCTTTGATTTCTCAAACTATGACCCCTGTTTATACACTCAAGTTTGTTGTGAGATTCTATGTTCATCTGTCCCATCCCCCATTTCCTGGTAAGTTTTTTCGTTCCCCCGCCGTGATATATTTCTTTTTCCACCCTGTTCCGCTGCGGTTTTGGTTCTTCGGGAGTCTCGCCGGCGTTTTGAACTGTACCTTCATCCAAAGCCTCTCCAGTGCTTTTCTCAAAGAATTTGCCTTTTTCCACTGCCCTTGGCTTTTTTTTGCGGGGGCCTTCGTTTTTTCAAGTCCCCGGTGTTCTCCCTTTGCCCCTCTTTGATTCCCGGCCCCCGGTGCGCCCCCTTCTTTTTTAGTCCTTTCGGCGCAACACGTCGCCAGCCGGATTTCACCCCCCACCGTCTCCAGATTGTAGTGCCTTCCTAGAGCAGGCAGTCACGCGAAACCCTCAATTCGGACCCGGTGAACCCTTTTAGCGAGCTCCGTCCAGTCGGTAGTTTTCCCCCGAGGATTCCCGTACCCGAAAAGTTCCAATCTCATATTACCTTTCATACCCCAGATTCCCCCTGAAATAACTTACACTTGATGCGTCCTTATGAGGATAGAAGTGGCGAAGAATCGTTTTTTTCCTTTCTGAACCCCCTCGTTTGCTCCCTTCGGCGAAACCTCCGGTCAGTTCGGCTTGGCGATCTTTCCAATTACGCCCTGCCTTTTTCCCCGGTTCCCCAGCCCCTCACACCTCCCGACAAGGGCCCCGGCTCGACGTCGGCGACCCCATCGTTACCAAGCTGCCCTGCCATCCCATTACCCAATAAATGATTCTTACTCGAATTTGCTGCCCGTCCTTGCATCTCTCGACGTTTTCTGCCGGTGCCCTGCTTCTGAAATTGTAACCCCCGTAATACCCCCGGCCCGGATTTTTTCTCTCTCTGCAGGCGAAACGAAACACTCCTTTCCCTTCGGGTCCGTCTTGATGCACCCCGCGAGGCCTCCTATCGCAAACTTCCCCATAGACCTCTACGCTCTTTCGACCTAGCGGGCAAAATTTTTTCCGCCAATCTTCTCGAGCGCCCTGGTATATGTTTTATTTTGACCCCCCCACGGGTTCTCTTCCTGGGCCCATGCGGTGTCCGGCTTACCCCGCTTTTTTTTATCGTTGTCGCTGGCTCCCCCTTACGGGCAATGTCTGATGCTAAAGCCTCGCTTATCTGTCTTCTTTCGCTTCCCAAATGTGTCCTTTACGACCCTTCTGCCCCAATGCAACCCGCATACCTTTCTTTCTCACCGGCTTCAGGCAGCTCCGGAACTAGTCGGGGATTCACCGTGCTTTCTATTTTTAACGCCCTGATTAATCCGATCTGTTTCTGGGCTTGTTGGTAGCCTTTCCTCCCGTTTCCTTGAGATCTATATCTTCTATTCGCTGGCGATTTCATGGCGTACCCCCCCCACCGACTGCTTTTCGTGCCTTGCGACGACCGGCGAAACCTTTGCCGATTTTGGCCTCGATTGCTTATCGCGGAAGGGTTTTTTCTATTTGACGAAGTTTAACACCCCTCTCGGTGATGCGATCCCCTTGCGCCCGTCCTTCTTTTATTCTATCTCCTTTTCCGCTTCTTACGATCACGGCGGCTTCCTTTCATATCCTCGGATCCGTCGAATCCAGTTATGCATCAAAAGCTGAAGCCTTTCGTAACCTCATCCTAAACTTTCCTTTTCACCCCTCTTTTCACAGTTTTTAAGGACCCCATTCGGGCCCTGTTTTTCTATCACGACCAGCGCGAATCTATGTGTGTCCTTGAGTCTCGCACTGGATTCCTCTTCATCATCCGTGAGAGCTTTTTTTCGATTCCTCCCAGATCCACAGAGTTATCTCTGTCCGTGGATACAGTTAGACGTCCCAGAAACCTCCGTGTTTTCCACTCCTTTAGTCCCCGATTTTCAGTCCCCGCATCGTTTGATGTTTACGAACTTTCTCCTTTTGCCAGTTTTTAAACCCCCCCTGCTTTGATCCTCATTGTACGATATCCTCCTTTTCCTTTTTCGGAAAAGCCCCTGTGAGGCTTGTCCCCCCCCTTTTCCGGCTGAAAGGAGACACCGAAAGGCGTTTTTCAAGACCCAGAACTTCTGTCCCCAATTAACTCGCAGAAGAATCTCGCCGCTTTTTTCACAATCCCCCTGACGGGCTCAGTTGACCCCCAATAAGACTTTAGCCTCCGAAAGCTCCCTAATAGGTCCTTGTGGTAGCAATAAATCGCAAGAGCTTCCTCGAGCTTTTTTGAACCTTTCGAGTCCCCAGGCGGTGTACCCCAGCCTCCAGCAGCTGATGTCATGAAGATCTGCGGTCTGGAGGCTCCCTTCTCTCAGCCCTTTTTTCCTGAACGAATGTTGGAGCCTTTGATGCTAGTTTTCTTGCCAGCGTGTGAAAGTCCCAATTCTCGCGATGTATTGTGAAATTTTTCTCGTGTTCGATTCCCCCCTTTCTTTACTGGTGAAAGCCCTAAAATATATCGATTCGGTAGCGTTCCGGTTGTTTTCCCGAGCTATTTCTACAAGGCCCCCCTAGTCCCCCATGGACAAACCTTGTATAATGAGTCGCAAGAGGGGTCCCCACGAAAGGAATCGACCCACCCCCCATCCACTCATCCCGAGCAAGACCATTACTCGAAGTCGAGACGAGAGGTGATACATTGTTGCCGTTTCTCCCCCCGAGCGGAGAGTCTCTTCTTTTTGAAGGCTGATTCTGAGGAAAGACCACCTGCGGCAGAGGACCTACTCCCCTTCTCATTCCTGTTGAGTTTCGGATGCAGGTAGAGGTCAGCACGTTTTGGTTTCGATTCTGAGTTTTTCAGCTAGACCCAGTCCCCAGGTCCCTAATTAGCCGCCCCTGCTTTTTCGGCGGAGACTTCGCAGATTCACTTTCTTTGTGTGGGGCCTTTTGTCCGGTCGTGGCTATTTCTCTCTTAACTCGTGCTCAGTCCTTGCGCCTCGTTGCTGTGTTTCGGTGGCGATGGTCAGACGCCCTCAATTTTCTAGTAGTGTAGATCCTGAGCGGTTTACTCAGATAGTCCTCTATCTTCGAACCCCGTCCTTTCTTCCCGATATGCCTCGACATGTGAATCCTTAATCACGTTTTCGATGCCGAGATTCCTACCTATCGACTCGACGTCATCTTTTTTGACCTTTCCCCCCCCTCAGGATTCGCGTCTTCCCTGAGATTTCCCTTAAGGGTCGTTCGGAGGCTTGTTCCTGAATCCGGCGATGTCCCGTTGATCGCCTCCGCGAGGGGGCACCTTTCGGTCACACCTGTTGAGTATGCAGGTGATTCTTTTCCCTTTTCCGACACTTTACGAGGATGTCCATCCGCACCTCGGGCTCAGAGTCTGATTTTTTTTTCGGTGGTTCGACAATAATGATTTCTCTCCCCTGCGTGAGACCCCGACATGTCCGGGAAAATAAAACTCCCATCGCCCCAGGACAGCCTGTACCCGAAAACCCCAAGACTCCGCCAGGAAGAACGAGGGGGGGTTCCTGGTCAAGCCTTTGGCTCCCTGAAACTGGGACACCCCACACCCCCCAGGGTTGTAAGTTCATAACATGGACTCCTCCCGATAGCGGACTCCCCTCCGGGAACCCCCTCCAGAGCCGGTTGAGCGTTTCGACAGATTATCAACTTGCGTGGTTGACCGTCCTACCTCCAGGCCCCCTTTTTTTTTGGAAGATTTCCTTTTCCGCTTAGGATTGGAGACCCTATGAAAATTATTCCTCCTCCCTGGTTTTCTTTTCTTATTCAGATTTCCCCTTCCTCGAAGTTAAATAGTTTCTTCCCTTTGGCAGAATTGTTCCACCCCACGCCGGTTGTCTCTATCCTATGGGTAGACCGATTGCGCTGACGGTTTGCCATTCTCTGGAGGTGACCGTTGACCTTTCATGGTCCTTCCCCGTAAACCCTTTCCTTCTAGAAAGGGCAAGACCCCTTCTGACCGTCGTCTGGAGGCGGAGGGTGTTTGTTTCCTTTCGAATTCATTTTACGACCCCCTTTAGTAATGCCCCTTTTGCAGGGTCCTGAATCTGGTAGACACCAACTTCTGCACCTTTCCCGAAAACCTCAGCCCTTTTCTCCCCTATTCTTCCCCTGAGAAAGGTCTCTCCCCCCCTCGCACAATCGGGACTCAAACAGGGCATAATTTGAAGAGCTCATCCAGTAGCCCCCCTTAGCCAGATCGCACTTCCGACCAGAAGCTTAACAATACAGGACCCGAACCTTTTTTGATTCCTCTTCTTGAAAACTCATCTGCCCCCTGCAGAGCTATATGTATGATCCCCTTCATAGACCCAGTGATTGGGAGAAGAATCTCCCCTTTTTTCTTTACTTCGTCGCTAAGTTCTCTTCTTTCACCTACGGTCTCTCTCAGATTCTGATTACCGTAGGAGATCAACCCCCGACCCTGGCTGTCACCGCTTTCTCCGCATCAAGAACCAAAGCCCGAAGTGAGTCCTCTAAGTCTGGACCGCACCCCCTTGCCCAAAGACCCCCCTTAAACCTCCGACTAATACCCATAATGCTATTCCCCATCCTTCCCAGGAGCTTTGCATATCCCCGTCCTTCGTAGCCGAGACTGGTCGAGAATTGCCCCCCCCCGAAGGCTCTCCCAGGCAATCCTTCCTCATTGATCACCTCTAAAGAGCCCGAACCAACCTCATCTCTTCCCCCGATCTCCTTGATCGACGGCCCCCTCGCTAGCATCCCCCTCCAGCGATTTGATGACCCTCGAAACCTTAGAAAAAATCTTGCCCCTTATTCGTTAACACCCTCAATCTTGATTTCTTTTCGGTTTTTCGACTCCGGACCTGGCGACGCTTACAAAGGTGGTCGCCCCTCGAGTTTTCGTGGTTTACCTTTTAAAGGTCCTTCGAAATCCCCTCCTCGAAGAGTTAGACCTTACCTCCTCCAAAAGTTTTGTCTCGACTGCCTAGTCCTAGCCCCGTCAACCGCTACATACCTCTTGTCCCGATGCAGCCGCTAATTCCAGGAGCAAAGACAGGCTTAATGGCTTCTGATCCGATTCCCCCTCTGAACGCAGTACGATACATTTGATGGGTGTCTGTAGAGAATTTAAGATTTTCTTGCCCTCCACGTCTCTCAGAGACTACTGAACGATATAGCTGCGATTTTAACTTGCAGACCCACTGATTCGACTTCGATCAAGCTGCGGTCGGAAAGGAGCACTGCCTCTATGGTAGAGTTCTTCGTGGAATGTGGGATTCTCTCGGCTCCATGAAGGATTTCTTGACCCCCCAGCCTGCTCCTTGAACCGCCTGGGAGAATGTCTCTATTATAACTATTTTAATACCCCATTCCTTTTCATCCCCCGGATCTCCCTCAGTTATAATTCTGACGACGCTCCTTTTCTTCCCTGATCCCCCCGCCAAACGGGATACGTTCCTTCCACATCCAGAACCCCTGCATCTAGACAACCCTACCTTAGGATTAAAGGGGGTCAAGAACAATTCAGCTTCGGCTTCTTCCCTTTCCACGCTTGCTAGCTATTAGAGGTGTACGTCGACGAGAACGGCTTGAGAGTCTAGGAGGGGAAGTCACGTTGTGTTTTTTTCTGAGTCCCCTTTTGATCTTCTAAGGACCTCTGAATGCCGTTTTCTATTTGAGGTATCGTGGACGGGCTCGAAAATACCAGTTTCCTGTCGCTTTCATGAAGAAGCCCCCCCGGTTTTCCGCTGACCTATTGATGTCCGCCCCCCTTCCTTAATTCATTCTGAAACCCCTTCCCTGCTCTGACCGCCTGTAATCCGCTTGATCTACCGTTCCTGCTTTCTCCTCCTTTTCTTGGTAGAGATTCGAATCGTCCCCAGGACGCGTCCATATCGGTCCCTTTTTCCTGGATTTTTTTTCAAGACCGCCCCCCGGCCTGGTTGTCGCCGATCTCAACCTTCCCCCTTCCGACACATCCCCTTCGCTTAGCTGTAACCAAAATCAAAGTCGTCGTGGTGATTTTTTCCCCCCGCTTACCCCCCTGAGAGCAGCACGGCCCCCATATCTTTGGAAGTTCCCCCAGAGAATACTCCCTCTCCTATAATAAACCCGGACTTGGACCAAAATAAGACCTTCAGCATGATCCCCGAGACTCCCCCCCTTCAGTCGAATTTTATGAACTTTTTTAGCAGTGACGGTGCTGTGAATCCTACTCGTGTCTGCTGTCTCCCGCCCTCATCCTTGAAATCCCGTCTCTCTTTCGCTTTTTTTTCTAGGCAGAGATATTGGGGGTAGGATCCCAACCACGTTCGGTCCCCTGACCCTATTATAGATTTTCTGATCAGGACATGGCTCACGAAATCGTTTTTTTTTTCTAAGCGAGACGCGACACCGTAGCGTTTATCCCCGGAAGGTTCTAGGTTCAGTCCTTTTTACCCCCCGTACCCAGCACGGCTCCTACATTGCGCTGACGCGCGCACTCGAGGTGCCCCCTATGTTGACGACCCCCCCCGAGCGGGATGTCGATGTCGTGGCGCGTGATAGTGGCAGAAACTGCATGCAATTTACAACTCGAGTAGTTTTTATTGATTTTTTTTGTTCGGACCTAGTCCTGACCCTTTCCCAAAGTATAAGTTAGATGAAGCGTTGTGCGCAGTCAGCAAACGTACTTAACTTATCCGTAGTACCTTTGGTCTCAGAAATTCTATCGGAGATTAGAAGGGTTGTAGTAGTCACAATGGAGGGTTTAGTTAGGTGCATATATCTCCCTCTTGTAGCGAATTCCTCTAACCAGGCTGGTTCGGTTTTCTCTTTGCCTCAGCTTGCACAGTCCTTCTTGATCTTATTTTTTGTTAGGACGACTCAGATAGCCCGCGGAAAGAGGTTTCTAGCCTCAACATGCCGCCCGATCCCTAATTCCTTTTTGCATTCTTACCAGTTTTTTTTTCCCCCCCAAACAAGTCCGCTTTCCGCTTTCCCCGATAGAAGCGGTCAGCGATTTTTTCTGTGGGGACCTTATCTTGCTCCCCGGTTTGATTACGTTTTTAGGTCGGATGGAGGATTTGTCGGAGGTGGAGCGTTTCCTTTTTCCCAGTGGACCGTAAGCTCCTTCCAAATGATTTTCATTCGTCCTGACTGTATTCTGGCCTTGTCGCTGGAGAGTCATCTAGGTAAACTCTATTGAATCTCCAGCGGCTGGCGGACAGTGGTGGCTTCCCTGGTCTCTGCAAATGTTATTGTCCCCTCACACGGCGGAAATACACCCTGCGGCAGAGTCTTTTTGAAAGGAAGCAAGCTTTTTCCAACCCAGTTTCGACTCTCCCAGGGCTCCTTGTACGCACTTTTTCCTGCCTCATGAAAGGGGTTGAAATTGCCCATGGCTACAGGTAACCCCCCAGCCTCGCCGGGTCCCTTTCAAGTAGCGCTAAAGCTTCGGCAACCCCCCCCTTCCAGGTTTGTCTGTTAGTACCCAAGAGAAGATTTCCCCCCTTCGTGGTGAAAAGTTTTTCCCCACTGACTGAACAGAAGAACCCTTCTCCCTCTGTACGGGGGGGATGGAGCAAAGCTCAGATATAGATTTCCCTACATCCGTTGTTTTTTGATCTTTCTTGAGAACCCTTACATTTTTTTTCATTTGGGAATTTCTTTTGAGAACCTGCAACAGCAGTGATCTATCGGTTCGAATCTGGAGCTTAGGTTTTGCCTGGAGATAGGGCAGGCCGGCCCTTCCGCTGACCGATCCATCTAAAAACCTCCCCCTCCGGCCGTAGCCTCCTTTCGAAGGTCTATTGGAGGAGGATTTGGGAAGTGGCTTTCCCCCCAATCCATTTTAGACCTCCAGGGTCTTTTTAGACAACGGTTGGAAACCTCCGGGCTCCAGCCCCGCAGCCTTCCACCGTCTCCCTTCCTCCGATTGAAAAGCATCTTGATCGTGACCGAGTTCCCCCGGCACGGTCGGAAGCAATTTTTCACCTTTGCCCTCTTCCCCATGTTCGGTCCCCGGCTTCTGAGCAACGCTTTTACCTGACCTTCCGAACAAGCTACGTTCCAAATCCGACCTTTCCTTCATTCCTCTCAGTTTCGATTATGAAACTCCCTTCCCGCCACGATGTCCTCCTCTTCTATCTTGATTGCGCGGCTCGACCGTGCTTCTCGATTCACAGGCATCCCCGTCCTCCTTGTATTTCATTTCTTTTAGCGTCGATCTGATTCCTCCTTCCCTCGTACAAACGGCACGCCTGTGAAGAAGTGCGCTCGCCTTTCCAACCCCTAACAAGAAGGTTGCCATAGACGCCCTTCGCAGCGTTTACGATCTAGCCAACGACCAGGACACACACGCTCTAACCCCTCAATATCGTCTCCCTAGTCCGGACGTTCCTCTCTCGGACTACCTGAGAAGTGACTACTTTGCCCTCATCCGGGGATTCCTCCCCCACGCCAACTCAGAGTTTCATAATACTCTACCGGCCCCTCCACAGACATATATCGACCCGATAGTACCGCGCTCTGAGGCCCCCCCTCCATTTTCGAACAGAATAGCCTAGGGGTAGACTAAGCCCAAATCCCCTATATGTCCCCCTTCCTGATCTAGCCCACCGAAGTGTGATTATGTTGATAATAGGGTTTTTCCTTCTAATCCCCCCTTAAGCTTCTAACCTTTTTTTCGATTGTATCCGGTGTCCTGGTCAGAACTTCTTCTCCATGTACTCTTTACCGACCTGCTGATTGTCCTTGAACCTTCCTGCCAAGGTGTTGTCCGACGAGCTATGTTTCGTTGCTAGAAAATGACCCCTAATACGGGTAAACTATTTACCCCGCGCTAACGTGAGCCAACGTCTCCCTTTTGCTGTCCTCTGGCATGGAACGCACGCTCATCATCTGCTGATGGCGACTTGCGGCCTCCTGTTCCCCCTTTGACTATGACGACTTTCGCTCGCGATACCTCCTTTTTCCTCCCCACCCATGTGCTCTTCTTTTCCTCCTCGATGAACGGCGCCACGGCAGACTGGTTCCCCTCGATCTCCTTTTTAATTCGCTTCTCTCGGATGCCCCCACGGCTGTGAGCCGGTGCTGATGTTATCCTTGAAGACTTCATTGATCTTCTACCCCCCGTTAACTACAACCTTCTCTTCCGCAGCAGATCAGGGAGGAAATCCCTTTCCAGGTGACTCCCCCCCCGAGATGGGGCCGCTCCAGAAACAAACTCTGTTGCACTTGCCATCCTCCCGAACGATGCAGCGGGTTTAAAGCGGTCGGCTTCTTCGTTTGGACGCCGGTTCTGTTTTTTCCCCACAAAATCCACGACCAGCGCGATATATATGTGGTAAGGTCGTTTTTTTTCCTTGCTGACTTTTCTTTTCCTCATCAGGGTTTGTTTTTTGCGAGGAGACCCGCAGCTCATCCAGACCCGCGATCGAGGGATAGTGGAGAAACAGACCCACATGAATTGGTCTTATTTCCCCCGCTTTTTTGATTCTGGGCAGTCTTCTTCCTTAGTTTTGGTTGCACCTGTCCATCTTGAATCAAGGGAAACCACTTTCGATAACCCGATGATTCAAGCGTCAGCCCCGAGGGTTTCCAAAGCCTCCCTGGGGGGGGTAGAAGGGGAGCGAGAAGTGCCGTCCAGTCCCAGGAACGTCGGAACGGCTTGCATCACCCAAGCGTTTCTGCTTAAATGAAAAATGCGTAAGGTGCTGCGACCCCCCCTCCCTCGACCCAGCGAAGAGGCTTTTTTCGGGATAAGTCCCGGAATTGGAGACGTTTCCTCGGACAAGCCCCTTCCAACTCATTCGGTGGGTTTTCCCGTTTGACCCCTTTTTCCCCCCAATTTGGAGCCTCCACCTCGAGGAACAGGGCCGACCCTACATCCCCCCACATTAATTTTTTTCGGATGAAGACGGGCTCTTGCGAGATCTGTCCTCTCCAAATTACTGGTGCACCATACTGGCTCATGAGAGCCGGCTGCATTCGGTGAACCCTACCTCTTCCTTTCCCCTCTAGAGTTCAAGTTCGGCACGATCTTCAGAGTTCGTCGCGACCAACAAACCGGTGGAGATTTCAAGGAAACCCTCTCCACAGTTTCCTTCGGCCTTTTTCTTCTTCGCGGATAAGGGAGAGAATTGTTTTGTATCCCCCTCAACCTCCCAAGATCCTAGCAAACGGGAGGTATATAATTTAGACTGTTCCGGACGGAGCCCCAAACCGTTGACACATCCCAGACTAAGAAAATTTTAAGATCTTGCTCCTAGTGCTTTGGTCCTGAGCTTCTACCCGCCGCTCTATGTCAGATTAGTCAACGAGAGATTTCCTGAACCGTCCCCCCAGCGCCTTGTACAGTATACGTTCAATGATGTTTCGTTAGGCATGCCGCGTGTTTAGAGGATTATAAGCCTTGTCCGTTTTCCCGGCTCGTTCAGGCTCGCGAAATCGACCCGTGGAACCCTCAGACGTCGGCGTGACATGCATCTCCCCTTTCGATATTTAGCGTCCTATTGTAGTTCGGGCCTTGTTCCTGTTAGTTGCCTGATCTGGTCCCCTTTTTAAGCCCGCCCCGTCTTGGCTGTTTTTTTTGAAGAGGAGCGGCGCAAGTCTTCCATTACAGATGCCGTATGGTATTTTCTCCTTTTTATATCAGATACTCCTCGTCACGTGCTACTCCGCCTTGAAGGGCCTAATTCGCAGATTTTCCTGACTTTTCCAGCGCCTCATTTGTAGTCTGCAGATTTCTCCCCTGATAGACCTGCCATTCCCGCGGTATGGGTCAGCCAGTCCTTTTCCCCGATCTTTTTTTTTTACTTCTATTGAAATGACTTGATTCTATTGGCAACGGTATGGTCCTGGAAGGTAGGTTAGGGACTCCTTCCTCGCTCGAGAGGGTCCTTTGATGCCCAAGGTTTGGCTCATCTTAGGGCCCCAGTTCCCCCCCTCCTTGAAGCTCTTTTCTCCGGTCCTGGAGGCTTTTAACAGAGGACTACTTTTTTTTTTTTCCACTTCCTTTCTTTCATCCCTGCAATTTTTTTTTGGCCTTGCCGACTGAATCCACGCTTTCACGAGACCACCCGGCAGATTGACCAACTCCCCCCCCTTCCTGACTCCTCATCCTTTCCCGGTCTCTCCCTGGAATGGTCAAATTAAAGGGGTGATCGACATGGCTCCCCTTTTCATCGATCTCCTTATTTCGAGCCTCCCCGGCACAGTCCCTTCGGTATTCCCTCCCAAAGGACCGAGGTTGTGAAACCTGTCAGCAATCCTGAACATCCTCCTCAGATTCTTTTTTTGCTTTTTTTCATGACATATATACCTTTCTAATCATAGTGGTGAGAGATTTCAGAGTTGCGCATACCATCGTCCTTTTTCCATGCGTCTTATTTCTCTTTTCTTCGACTTCACCACGAAGGTGTATCCTTGTTAGAACTCTTGCTCTGAGTTTTGTCCCCCGCCTTTCCGGAGCCGCCCGGATAAGAGTCTTTCAATGTGAGTCCCCTAGCTTCCCTTTCTTTACCCCGGCGAACCCCCATTCTTAATGCTTCTTCTGGAGTGGTTGGGACCGTGGAGTTTCAAGATCCCGGTATTTTCCTTTCCGAGACCCTCGGTGACTTACAATTGCCGCGTCCCGCAGTGATGTCCCAACAAAAGTGCAGTCGATGGAACCATCACCCACCCTTTCCTTCATTTAGGAGCACTTACCTGAAGAACGAGACTAAAATCGAAAGTTACCCAGGTATATGGTGCCGAGAAGTAAGGCTCTTCAAACTTTTTTCGTTTTAACGCCCCTCATCTTTTACCACACCGCCCTTACCGTCAAGGTCAATCCGGAACCACTCCCCTCTTATCTTTCTTCCCCCCTTAACCCGAGCGCTCTTCTGAAGACCCTCGAACGCGTTGCGCAGAAGCTGTAAACATTTCAGGAAGCGAGCAGTTCTTTCCGGGCGTGTCCCAGAGAGTCCTTATTTATCTGATTAGAAGTAGACTAAACCGGCATCGCCTGGCTTTCCAGCAGCCCCGACCAGAACGAAGTGGATCATCGAAGTTTAGGACCTCTATTTTCTTGAACCCTTCCCAGTCCCAAAAGTTTACGAATCCAAATCAAGTATTTTCTTCTCCGAGCGCAAGGGTATCATTTCCTCGAGACGACGTCGGAGCCAGGGAAGACGATTTTCCTCATCTTATGATTGTCACGTCCCGCTCGGCAAGCCCGGCCTTTCTGTTCCTCGGCAGAAGGCAAGGCAAAACCTTTCTTCTCCCCCCCCCCCGGCCCTGGAACTTCTCTTTTTGCGCGTTGCGGTCCCAGATTATTTCCGGACCCCCATTATCCGAGCTTTTTAGACCGCCCGAAAAATTCGAACCATGATCTATTATCTGTCCCTTCCTGCTCTGGTTAATAGTTGTTTTCGACCTGAGTGAAACGGGGAGACATCTTACCTTTTTGTTTACTTTTTGTCAGTGTTCCTCAAACTTCGCATGTTACCAGGGAGCGGAGAACCCAACTCTTCCTCCTTGAGTGCCTTTTCGTACGCCACCGGTTTTTTTTTTGTAGAAGCTACTTCGTCGTGCCCGACCAGGCCTCCGGCTTCTCAACCTCAGGCAGCTCCCTTAGGTCAAAAGGAGGATTCCCGTGCTGATGGCGAATCCTCTCCCGCTTTTCCCCGGCCTTCCTTTTTTTTCGGTCCTCTGCGAATGTGATCTCCCTCTTCTAATATTCCTTATGATATCGTGGGTGAGTCCCTGGGGCCCAACCGATGATGTGAGCTTGCAGCGGCTTTTGACGCGACCCCCCACTGTGGCCCGCGGCGCTTCCGAGGAATTCGGGGCTTCTCGCGGCGCAACCTTTTTGCTCCAACTGATTTCTGAGGGGGGCCTTGGCATGTTAAGAGATAGAGACCAGATCCCCCAAAGGCTTTTTCTCGCAGTTCTTCTTTTTTTCTTTTGCTTATCATTCCTTTTTCTGATCCTCTCTTTGTTTAGATGTTCCCTCCACCGACCCCCGCACCCATCATCCCGAAAAGATGCCGCGGTAGGAAACACCGCTGGTCGGCTTCCCCGCCATTTTTTTTAGTCTTCTCCATCTCCCGGCAGTATATTTTCCGAGTTTCTAGCAAGGCTTTCCCTTCCTTTTCCTCATTTTTTTTAAGATATTCAGAAGTTCTTTTTTTCAGCCCGTCCCGAGATCTCTCGCTGGTAGAGTTATACCTTCAGCCGAATCCCAAACTTTTCTTGTCCCGCTGTGACTTCCTCCCGGTCGCTGCATAGTTTGGGGACTGATGGGCCGAAACTGCCGTTTTTCTAAGCCCCTTCCCATGCTGATCGCCTATATAATTCCTCTCCGTCCATTACCTGAAGAAAGTAAGCCATTTGGTATTTCTGTACTCGACCCCACCCTTCAGACCCCACTGAGGAAAGGTATCCTAATCAAATGAGAGGGTGCCCAAATCACACCTAATTTGAAATATAATAACAGCATTCCTCCCCCATTTCCGCCCCCGCTCGCTGGACCAATAACTTCCATTTCGTTTCCCCAACGACTGTCTCCGCACGCATTCTTTTTGTGCTTTTTTGGTGAATCATCGATAGAATCTCGAATCCTCTCTTCCCTTCTCGAAAAGGAGTGAAGAAAATCCCCACACCCCCGTCCCTCAATTAATACTAGTTCTCTAGCTGCATCGAAGCTTTATGAAGTGACTTCTTTTTCTCCCTCTGAGAGTTCCTCACCCCGGTTCCATCCCGCCTCTCTCTGATGCGGGATTTTTCACGACGATAGAGTAGTCCCGAACACCCCCTTGTGTTTTCTCCAATCAAAGGACCAGAGACAGCTCTCCCCCTCGGTTCTTTAGCCTTCCCCGCCTCCGCAGGTGGACCAGCGACCAAACCGAGAGACCTCCACCCCTTTACAGTCTCCAGCAGTTTCCGCGGACTCTCCTCAAACACCTCATGAACACCAGGTCTCCCTGAAACCCTCCTTCCCCCCAGAGGCGATAGAGAAGAGCTTGTTCTCTACTTTTTCTGATATTCTAACAAGACGATGTCGATGGAGAGATATAGGACAAGCCACTCGTTAGACTTTGACCAAGGGATTCTACGGTTTGGTAGAATATGATGTTGCCTTTAGTCTCCGTCTCGTATCTGATGATTTCTCATCCGTCCCGTTGATTGGCCGGAGTTAAGCCATCGGTTCCCCCCTCCTACCGCTGACGATTTGCAATGAGGAGACCTCTCGTCTCCTTTGTGGATTTTTTAGTAGTAGTTTTTTGGCCTTTGGTTGTTGGAACTTTTTCCAGCTCAGCCGAGACCCTCGTTGCTTGTTTCTTTGTGGAAGAGAAGAGACCTGTTCTCCCACCCTTCCGCCCTCTATTATAGTTTCCTGAGAGAACCTATCTTCCGTCCGAGTTCCCGAATTTTTTCCGAACTGCGCGATGCCTTCTCCTGGCAAATCTTTTCGGACGCCCCCCAATGGGTCTTTTCTAGTATCCTTTCTTCAGCTTTGTCAGGTCAGCATACAGATCGGCGATCGTCTGATTACCATCGCCCTTTGAGGAGGAACAGGATCCTCAACGGAACCGCCTAGTCGAGAGTTCCCGCCGGTGCCCCTGGACTTTTCCGAAGCGACCCCCGGCCCCCATTGATGTCCTTTTAGTCCTCCTTGCATTGGGATGCGCGTGTCCCCCTCCCTAGTTTTCCTCTTTAAC
>Ga0179593_1633695_pt1 | contig 20863 bp, 35 predicted proteins | sample CZODoug2_1_08_16_FD_185931 | JGI IMG/M metagenome (GOLD analysis project Ga0179593, IMG submission 185931) | Vadose zone soil fungal communities from Angelo Coast Range Reserve, California, USA - CZODoug2_1_08_16fungal (PacBio error correction) | ecosystem: Environmental > Terrestrial > Soil >... | reverse complement strand
CACGGAATTTTTTTGTTTTTTGCCCGCCCCAGTTTTTTGGGACTTTACTTTTTTTTTTTTTTTTTTCCCCCCCTGCGGATGCCCCCCCTTCACGACGTGGCCGGAGTACTTACTTCCAGGGTTCTTTTCCCTTTCAGTTTGATTCTTTTCCATCGTGTGAAGCCCCCTGGTCCCCTCCTGGAGAAGTTTTTTTTTATTCGGTCCCCCCCCCTTTTTCTCTGTTGCTATAGCGACCCTTTCTTTTCTTGTGTTGAAAACCCGGTTTCCCCCTCCCGTTAGATGGGTTTTCAGCCTGCTGTGATTTTCTTCACCTCGCCCGTTTTCTCCCCTCTATCGTAGTTCGGCCCCTTTTTTTTCCCCCTTTTCAGGTTTGCGGTTCCCTTCCCCAGGCTGTACCCCAGTCAGTTTTCTTTTTTTTCCCCCCCCCTTTTACCCCAACCTTTTTTTTCCCCCCCCCTGCACAAAATAGTTCCCCCTGTCAGGCTCTTTTTCCTCTCCGAATTTGTTTTCCCCCCCCTTCCTGCTGGTCGATCCGTCATGTTTTTTTTTTTTTTTTTTTTTTTTTAGTTTAAGAGCTGGTCGGTCATCGTTTTTTTTTTTTTTTTTTTATTTTCCGTCCCTTCTTTCTTTTCCTGCAGGACCTTTCCCTTTTTTTTTTTTGGGTCAAGGGTATCCCTTTCCCCCGGTATTTTCTGGAGGTTTGTCGTTTTTCCCCAGGCCCTCTTGCTGGGTTTTGGAAGATTGCTTCCCCCTTTCGTTGCCGGGCTTTTTTTTTTTTTGGGAAATGCCCTTTTTTTCCCCTTCTCCGTTTTGTTGTTTTTTTAATAGTACCCTTTCTAGGCTTGATTTATTTATTGCCCTCCCCCCTGGGTCGGGCCTAGCGCCCCCCCCCCCCCGTTTTGACATTTTTTTTTGGACCGGGTTCCCCCCCCCTCCGATGTTTTCCCCCCCCCCCCCCCAGATTATCTTTTTTCCCCCCCCCACTTTTTGTTTTTGAGTGTGTTTTTTTTCGATCTTGCCACCCCCCCCCCTCCCCCCCTACAATTACTCACCCCCCCCTGTTTAAATTCATGGTCTTTTTTTTTTTTCTTTTGAGCGACCCCCCCCCCCCTTTTTTTTTTTTCACCCGTCGGAATTTCTCACCAGCGCCCCTGGGACTTTAGCTTCCCCTTTTTGATTGCAGCGTGGTTTTTTCCCCCCTGGGAGATGTCCCCCTTTTTCATTTATTTTTCTTTTTTTTTTTTTCTTGATTTTCCCCCCCCAACGACGACCCCCCCCAAAGCAAAATCCCGTTCCCCTTGCCCCCCCGCTTACACCCCTCCAAGTTTTGATTTGGGGTTTTTTTCCCCCTCCCCCCAAATGAATATTGTTTCCCTGTGGGCGGGCTGTTTTCTTCCTGACACCCTTTGCCCCCCCCCCGATAGCGGTTCCGTTCTGTTTCCCCCCCCGATAACAGTTTTCCCCTTCTTGTCCCCACTTCTGAAACAGAATCTTTTCCTTCTCCCTAACAACGACCCTTCCCCATTTCGTTTTTTTTTTTTTTTTTCACCAAGACGATTTCTTTTACCCCCAAGCGCAACCACCTCCTCCTGATGGCTTCTTTTGGTCGTTGTTTGACCTTTTAAACCCACACTTTTCTAAACCGTTCGACCCCCCCCAATAACAAAAACACCCCTTTTTCCCCCCTATGTACAAGTCCACTTTTTTTTGAGGTTTGTTTCCCCCACTCACCCTTTCCTTCGGGCGCCTTCCTCTCTGTCATGCGACGGCGCTCCTTGGTCACTTTTTTTTTCTGGTATAAGCCCCCCAAGCTCCGTTTTTTTTTTTGCACGATTTTTTCCCCCCCCTTCACCCTGAATTACCCGGCACCCCCTGTTCTTTTCGCTATAGTTTTCCCCCTTTCACACGATTGGGCCCTCCAGCTTTTCGCCTACCCCCTCTTTTTTCCCCCGTGACTTCCCCCAACTTCTGGTTCTGGGACTTTTTTTTCCCTTTTCCACGATGCTTTACTCCTTCCCTTCAGCTCTTCGCGTTTCTCCTTTCGCAGGGTGCTTTTTTTCCTTTTTTTTTCCTACTCGTCCCTCGGGCGCCCCTTTTTTGGCCAACAAACGGCCTTTCTTTTTTTTTGAAACCTACCCGATTTTTTGGAAAAAAGACTTTTTTTTGGCCCCCCCTCTTTTTTGTTTTGCCTCCTTCTGCAACCGTTTGGCCCCCGGCAATTGTGTTACCCTTTTACTAGGTTTTTCCCCCTCTTTCTTTTTTCCCAACCCCTCCCCTGTTGGCCACTATTTTTTATCACTTTTTGACTCCCTCCTCCTCTTCCTGGGTTTTTTTCCCTGTTATTCGATCCCTTTTCCTCTTTTTTTTTTTTTTATTCTCCCCCCCTCTTTTTTTTACGGGTTTTACCAACCCTTTTCCCCCTTTTTCCGACGAATTTGTATCCCTGTTTCAACAACGGCCTCCCAGTACACGTCCCCTTTTGGCCAGAATTTCTTTTCCCTTTTTTTTTGAATCCCTGCCTTTTTGTGGAGCACCCCCCCCCCTTTTTTTTTTTTGCTTTACAGCCAATCACGACGGGTTTTTTTTTTTTTGCAACCCCTTTTTTAATTATTTTTTTTTACCCCCCCCTTAGTCTTCCTGTGGGCTCATTGACACCCTTTTTTTTTACGATTGTGTTTTTCCCCGGATGCAGAGGCTTTTTTCGGGAAAAGCGGTTTTTTCCCTCCTTTTTTTTTTACCACGTACGAGCCGTCTTTTTTTTGGGCAGAACCCCCCTTTCCCCCCCCTTTTCTTTCGACCCCCTTTCATTCACTGGTCTTCTTTTTTTTCCCCCCGGGATGTTTAATCCTGTTTTATCCCCCCCCCTTTCCAAAACGGTTCCTTTTCCCTCTGTTTGCTTTTTTCCACAAACGCGGTTTTTTTTTTCCCCTTGTATGTGGTTATCTGTTTTTTGGCCCCCCCCTTTTCCCCTGACCCAGTTGGCATCGACTTTTTTTCTGTTTTGGCGCGTTTTTTCCCCCCTTTTTTCGTAAAAAAACCCCCCCCCCCCTCTTTCCAAGGTTAGAATACATTTTTGACGACGTTCTCGCCTTTTTTTTTTTTCCCCTCCCCGTGGGTCCCCCCCCCCCCCCCCTTGTGTTTTTTTTTTTTGCCCTGTTTTTTCAAAATAGGATTCCCCGGAAAACCCCTTTTTTTTTGGGAACCCCTTCCCCAACGACGTTCCCCCCCCCCCCTGAAAGACGGAGTTTTTTTTCCCTGACGCGGCTTTGACGCGTTTTTTTTTTTTTCCCCTTTTTTTTTTTTTGCATTGTGTTTTCTGCGGGACAAGTTGCCGGAGCGGGCTTTTTTTTTTTTTTTTTCCTTCGAGGGCTAATCTTTCTTTCTCCCCGACATTCCGGTGCCACCACCCACCCTTTTGCCAAGTCCGTTTTTCTTTTCCCCGACCCCCGGGGTTGGGGCTTTTTTTCCCCCCAAACAAATCCCCCACTTTTTTTTTTGCCCCTGATTGGCCACCTTTGGTTCGTGTTTTTGAAGGGCAATCCTTCCTTTTTTTCCTTCCTTGATCGACGCGTTTTTCTTTCTCTCCCCCCCTCCTAGTTGTTTTCTTTGTTCTTTCCCCCACTGTTGTCAGACTTTTTTTTTTTTTTTTGCAAACAGCCCCCTTTTCCCCGAACTTACCCCCTCCCCCCCCACGTACGTAAGTCTTTTTTTTTCTATGGGGCCTCCCCGGGCGGGGTTGCCCAAAGGGCTTTCCTTGTTTCTGTATTTTGCCGCCCCCTCGGTGAACTTTCAGTATCAAACAGTCTTTGCTTTGCAGGTTTCCCGTTTGTGTGCGATCCCTCCCTTCTGGTGTTTTTGTTTGTTTCCTTTTTGATAGGATTTCATTGATGAGGAGTTTTGGAAGGAAGTGCCTCCCAACAGGTACGGTGGTCCCCCTTTTTTCTTTTTTTCCTTCCCAGTTTCAAACGTTTCGCGGGTTTTGAAAATATATTCCGTTTTTCCCCCAAATTTGACTGCCTCCCCCACCCTTGTTCGTTTCTCTTTTTTTGCAGTCATATTCACCCCACATACCCCCTTTTTTGGGAATTTTTGGGGCCGTTTTTTCAGTTTTCTGTCATCCATGGTGTTTTCTGCCCTTTTTTGACATAGTTCAGTCCCTTTGAACCCAGGGGTTTTCCCCTGAAGCTAACGTCCCCCCAGCCATTTGATCCTTCCAATTTTTCCGTATTTGTTTTGGTTTCTTCTTTCCTTTTTTTTTTGAGAGATCCTCACTCCCCCCCCCCCCCCCTTTCTTTTTTTTTTTCTCCCGTAGTTAAACCAACCCCCACCACTTTTGGTTTTTTCTTCTTTTCCCCCTAATCCGTGGTGTTTTTTTTTCCTGCGCCCTTTTTTTTTTTTGTTTCCCCCCCCCCCCACACACAGAGTTCTCCCTTCCCTTTTTTTCCTATGATATGACTGTCCCCCCCCCCCCCAACGGACGAATGGTTTTTCCACGTCAATTTTTCCTCCCCCTCGGGTTAATTTTTTTGAATTATGAGTGTCCTTCCAAAGGGCCTGGTCTTTTTTTTTTTTCCCCCCCCCCTGGATCCGTGTTTCCTTTTCTCCCCGTTTAATTCTTCTCCCTAAAAGGCGGTCTTCTCCCCTTGCATCCTTTTTCTTTTTCTCTCCGACCACAACCTGTTTCCCAATGGGATCGCCCCACCAAACTGGTTTTTTTTTTTGGAAGAGGTTTCTTTTCCCCCGCTTGTCTCTTTTTTTGGGAACGGTTCCCCTTCGGCACAAATTCCCCCCCCCTTCCCGCAAAGGCCTTTTTTTTTTTTAAATAACCCCCCTTTTTTTTTTTGGGCATCTCATACTTTTCCCCCCCTGCCCGTTACGGTTGTATGTCTACTGTTTTTTTTTCCCTGTGGGCTAGTTGTTTTTTTTTTTTTTTTTTTCACCACCGTTTTCCCCCTTAGCCCCCCCTTTCTTAGCTCGACCTTGCCGTGTTTCTTTCAGCACATTAGTTTTTTTTGCCCTCCCCTTTTTTTTTTTTTTTTTTTCAACAATTGTGGGCCCCCCCCCCCCCTTTTCCTTTGGGCGTTGTTTTTTTGTTTGGTTTAATTGCCCTCTTTTTTTTGTTTTTTTTCCCCAAACGCGGTTTTTCCCTTTTTCCGATGGTGTCCCCCCCCCCTTTTTTTTTCCCACCCCGAATTTTTTGGGTTTTTTTCAATAATCCCCCTCCCCCAGTCTCCTTTGACGCACTCAGGCGCGTTTCCCCCTTTGGAGCGTTTTTGTGGGTTTTTATGCCCCCCAAAACACCTTTCCAATTCCGTCGTTTTCCCCCCCCTCCCTTTGTTACCCCTTCTGTTTCGATTTCACGTAGTTTTTTTTTTCCCCCCCAACTTCCCCCCAATTTCTTTTTCCTTTTTTTTCCCCCCCCCCTTTTTTGACCGTTTCCCCCCTTTTCCCCAGATCCCCGCACCTCAAACGTCGTCTTGGTTTTTTTGTTGCCTTTTTTGTAGGCGAATCCCCTTTGTCAGAGTGTTTTTTCGGTTACGCCCTTTTTTTTTTTTTTTTCCCTCCTGCCCGTTGCTTTTTTCCCCCCCCAAACTATTGGTCTCCTGCCAAACTCCCCGATAAAATCTTTTTAGTTTTGTATTTTTTTTTTTTTTTCTCTGCCCGAGGTCGAGAGGGACCCCTCATATTTGAGAGACCGACTAACCCCCCTTGGTAATCGTTGCCTAATGTCTTTGTAGGTCGTCCCTTTTTCCCTCTCTGGGCTGTTCCCTCTTCCCCCCCTCTTCGTACGTGTCCCCCAGCCCTTTTTTTCACTCAAGAGGTTTTCTCCCTTTTTTTTTTTCACGCTCTGTCCCCCCCCTTGTCGTTCCAACATTTTCCTTCCCCACATTAAAGTGTCTTGGTCCTTTTTCACAGTTTTTTTTTATCTTGAGCCTCTGTTGCCGTTCGTACCCCTCTCCCCCCCCTTTTAAAGCTGTAAAGCGTGTTCTCTGGTGCCAGTTTCTCGTGAGCTGATGTTTTTTCTTTTTTCCGTACGTTTTTTCCTTTCCTGGGACAGTCCAGTGGCCCCTTCCCGTTGACGACCGCTTTCCCCCCCTGATCGGCACCCCTCTTTTTTTAAACCCCCCCTCTTTTGGATCCCCCCTTGTGGTTTTTTTTTTTTGGGAAGACGTTTTTTCTTTTACCGGTTCATCCTTTTTTTTTTTGTCGTTGTATAACCCCCCCCCTTCTTTTTTATTTGGCCGTTGGAAGTCATTGGTCCGAACACTTTTTTTTTGTCGGTTCCTCCTTTTTCCCACCCATTTTTTTTGCCGGTTGATCTGTTGGTCTTTGCAGTTGGCCGTTTTCTTGCGGAGTTGGTGTTTTTTTTTTTTTTTCTTGTTTTTTGTTTGCCACCCTTTTTTTTCCTCAGGTGTCGTAATCCTAGTTTCGTTTTCCCCCCCGGGTTTGACGTTTTTTTCCCGCCCCCCCCCCCCCCCTTTTCCTTTTTTTCCCCCCCCCTTTTAGCCCCATCCGTTGATTTTTTCTTTCTCGCGAAAGATCAACCCTGGTTTTTTTTTTTCGTTAAGAATAGGAATTTTCCTCTGGTCCCAGACGATTTTTTGTTACAAATCCTTTTTTTTTCCGCCGGTCACCCCCCCCTCAGTAGGACGTTTTTTTTTTCTGGTAGCGTCCCCTTCCCTTTTTTTGTATAGCGAAACCTGCGTTTTTTTTTTTTTTTTTTGAAAAATATTCCGTACTTTGGATTCTATGTCCGTCGTTTTTTTTTTTTTTTTTCGCCTTTGCTGCTTTGGTGTTCCTTGATACACCCCCAGTTCCCCTCCGGGAGGAGGCCTTCCTCCTCTCGTAGGCGCCTCCCTTTTTTTTTTTTTTTTCCCTTTTCGTGAGTTTGTTTTTTTTTCTTTTTTTTTTTACATACCCGCGATTTCATTTCTCAGTAAGGGTGTTGCCCCCCCATTTCGGTGCAGTGTTTTTTTTTTTTTTTTCTTTTTTGAGGCCCTCCATTTTTGGGGTTTCACACCGTAGCTCACGTAGCCGCTCCTTTTTTTTTCCCTTTTTGTGTTTGCGATGTTCCATTGATTTTTTTTTTTTTTTTTTTTCCTTTCCAGACCCTTTTTTTCCCAATGGAGGGGGTTTCTTCCTTTCGGCATTTCCCTCTCGTCAGCGTTTTCCCGTTTTTCCCCCCAAAGGTCCTCTTCAATCGTTTTTCTTCTGTTGAACGCCCCTGACCCTTATTGTTCCCCGCTTTTTTTCCTGGGTCTGGTCCTTTTTTTCCCCTTGCCATCGCCCCTTTTTTCTGTGGCAGGTTTGTCGTTCACGGTTTGGAGGTTAGTTTTCTTTTTGCGTTTTCCCTTTTTTTTTTTTTTCGTTGAAGGATGGGCTTCCCCCCCTCTCTTTTACATCTCCGTTTTGCCTTTTTTTTCGTCGTGTGAAAGTTCTTGGACGGGGCTGTTTTCTTGTCCTTTCCCGTTTTCTTTTTTTTTGTGGTCGGGGCCGTGCGCGGTTTTCCCCCCCCCCCCCCCCCCCCCCCAATCGACCTTCCCCACCCCGGTTCTCCCCCCTTGCAAAACCAGATCTCCCCTTTTTTTCCTTTTTCCCCCCCCCCCCCCCCTCCTTACTTTTGTTGTTGTTTTCTCCCCCCAAGAGGATCCCCCCCCCAGTTCGATTTACGGTTTTTCGGGTGGACATGGTCGGCAATTTTAGATACCCCCCCGACCCCCCTTCTTTTTTTTTTTTTTTTTCCTGGATTCCACAGTTTGCGCCGTGGTCAAGACCCCCCCCTTTTAGTACACGTTTACCTTTTTTTTCTTCTGGGGCACTTCTTTTTCTGTATAAAGTCCCTTTTTCGACGCCCTCCCCCTGGTTTCCCCCCCCTACGACTCCCCCCCCCCCCAAACCGCCACCTTTCAAAGTTTTCTGTCTCCCCTCCAAGGATGGGTTTGACTTCCCCCAAAAAACCCCCCCCCTGTGCCTACGGGGTTTTTTCCTGGGAGAGGTCTTTTTTTTTTCCAGACCCCTGACCCCAAATTTTTTACAAGGGGTCTTCCCCACCTTATTTTCCTCCCCTTTCTTTGGACGGGCTTTCCCACCAAAAAACGGTCTTTTTTCCCCCCCCCCTGCCGAGCTTTTTTCGTTTTCGTTTTTAAACGACACCCTCCCTTTTCCGGACAAGGCGTCATTTTTGTTTTCCCCCCCCTGACAAACCCCACCCCATTCGGAGGGACGTTTTTTTCCTTACGGTTTTTACCCTTCCCCCCCCCCCCCCAACAGATTTGGTTTTTTTTTCTTTTTCTACAACCGTTCGAACTGGTTGTTTTTTTCCTAAAAACACTCAATAACACGTTTCCCCCCCAGACGTTTTTTTTTTTTTTTTTTTTGTTGTGATGTTTTTTTAAACGGTTTTTTTCCCCTTATTTTTTTTTCCCCCTCTTACGTATGTATTTTTTTTTTTCTCTAAGGGTGTTCCTTCCCCCGAGGGTCCTGTTTGTATCAGCACTGTGCCCACTTTTCCTTTTTTCACCCAGCCACCTGTCCATAACCCGGACATTTCCCTTCAAACCCTTCTTTTTCCGGTTCGCCTTTTTTTCTTTTGCAACCCCCCCCTCTGGGGACACTTTTTTTCCCCCGCTTCGCATACGATTTTTTTCCCTTTTTTTTTTCCGGGGCTCACTGATGGCCGCTTTCCCTTGTGGAAATTCGGTGTTTTTTCCCTTTTACGATGGCTTTTTTTCCCTTTCGGGTAATTCCTTGTCCCCCCCGAAATCCTTCAAGGTTTTTTTTTTCCCCTGAGGATACCCCCCTTTTCAACTGCGTGCTTTTTTTTCCCATGTTCGGTTTTGACGTGAACCCCCTGTCTTTTATTCGGCGACGTGTGTTGGCCCCCCTTACGATTACGGTTTTTCCCCCCCCCTCGGGAAGGTACCTTTTTTTTTCTTCTCCCAAACACCTTCCGCCTTCCCCCCCACTGGCGGTCCCGCCCCTGGGGATCAACCTTTTTTTTTCCCCCAATTCTTTGGCCTTTTTTTTTTTTTTCCCCCCCCCCCCCCCGGTTTCGTGTTCCTTTTTCCCTTGCCCAAACGGTTGTTTCCCCGACCCCCCACTATTTCCCCCACGAACCGCGCGTCCTTTTTTTTCCCCTTTTGTATTCCGTCTCCCTCCCCTTGAAAAACGACGTCCCCGTTTGTTTTCCCAGGAGGTTTCCCAACGGGGACTTTCCTTTTTTTTTTTTCCGTAGGGAAACTTTTTCCCCCCCTTTGGCGTGCTGTTTTTCATTTTTCCGGACCAGATCCCTTGTCCACGCAAGTCCCTTTCCCTGCCACCCCCCCCCCCTTCTCTTGCTGCAACTACCCCGTGACCAGTTCTCAGATTACCCCCGTTTTTTTTGCAAAACGTTCCTTTCCCGGAAAACTGTCGCCCCTTTTCACTCGACACACACCCCATATGCCTCACGGCTGTCACCCTCCCCTTGCTTGACTACCTTTCCTCGGGTAAGCCCTCCCTCCTTTACACGTTACTTTTTTTTTTTTCTTTTTGGTTGTCCCCCCAAAAGCGTTTTTCACCCAGATCGGGTCCCCTCCCACATACAAGTTTTTTTTCCCCCACATTCAACCTTTGGGACTGCCCGTTCCCAGAGATGTTATCGTGTTTCAATATCATTTTTTTTTTTTCCTTTTTCCTATTCCTTTCCCCCTTTTTTGATCATATGGCAACAATTTTTTTTGGGCAGAGGGTTTTTTTTCCCCCCCATGCCCGTTGGTTCCCCCTTTTTTTTCCCCCCCCCCCCCCAACCCTCATATTTTTTTTTTTTTCTTTCCAGGAGTCAGGGCTTGTCCCCCTTTTTTTCCCAAGGAGTCGTGCTTTTTTTCAGGCAACCTTCCTTTTTTTCTTCCCCTAGGCGGACCCTTTTTGAACCTTTCCCCATTTGGTCCCCCACAGCTTGTTTGGGACCATGTTGCCCTCACGCAGTTTTTTTTTTTTTTTTGGTACCCCCATTTTTTTTTCCCCCCCCTCTTGTATCGCCTTTTGACCCAGGCCCCGGGTTACAAGTGTTCTCCCTTTTTTTGACGAATTTTTACTTTTTTTTTTTTCCCCCCCCTTGAGAAAACGTTTCCCCCCCCAGGCTCTCTCGGGCTATGCCCTTCCCGGTGACCTTTTTTTTTTTTCTTCTTGAGGATGACTTTTTTGCCAATTTTTTGCCTCAAAATTTTTTTCCCCCCCCATTCGGAATCCTTTTCCCTTTCCCTTTGTGCGGTTTTTTTTTTTTTTCCCCCCCTGCCAAAAAGCGTTTACCCCTTCCCCTGATGGTTTTTTCCAACCAATTGGTTTCGTGCCTTTTCCCCTTTCCTGCAATTCTTGTTTTCTCTCTGTGCTGATCCGAGCTGGGGTCCCTTCCTAGTTTTTACTGAAGACACTGTTCCCCCCCCCTTTCAGAGGTTGTGCAAAAAAAACTAGCCCCACCCATCAACTAAAACCTCTCCCTGGAAACCCTTTTTGAAAGTGCTTTTCTTCTCCTCCCGGGCGTTGCCCACTTTGATTTTTGATTTAGGCTACTGGTTTCTTTTTCTACGGGAACGTTTCTCCCCCCCCCCCCCCCCCCCCCAGAAGGAGGGCTTAATGCTTTTTTCTTGCATTGGGTGCCCCCTTTCCATTGTGGGCTTTTGGTGTGTTCTACAGCCTTTTTTTTTATCCTGTCTGAGGGGGACGCGTATGGCCTTTCCCTAAGGGCTACTTCAACGGATCCCCCTTTCTTCCCCTTCCTTGTCCCCGCTATTCATCCTTTCCGGGTCAGCCGAGTCGTGGTTTGAAGGAACCCCCCTTCTGTATTTTTTTTTTTTTTTCTCCCCCCCTCTTCACATATAACTTTAATGCGGACTACGCTAATTTTGGGTCGCCCCCCCTCACAGTTGCAGATGTTTTTTGCCACGATTAGTGCAGGGCCCCCCTTTTTCCCTTCCCTTGGTGAGTCCCCCCAGTTTTTCCCCTTTTGTCTTAATTTTTGTCCATTACGGGAGAGACATTTCTTTTTTTTTTTTGGACTATTTCCCTTCTTTTTCCTTTTGTTTTTGTTGAGAGAGTTTTTGATCCCCCCCTTACCTTCCGTTGAGATTTTCCCCTCCCCTCCCCGTAGTTCTTACTTTTTTTTTTTTTTTTTTTTGTTCTCCACCCCTTCATCTTCCCCTTTTTGCCCCCCCTACAACTTGTGGTGGATGCAGCTCCTTCCCCCCAAAGAGCGGTAAGTTTCCTCCCCCCCCTGTGGCTTCTTTCTCTTTTTTCCCCCGTACCCCAGCGGCCCCTCAAGTTTGTTTTATTTGTTCATCCTCGGGCTGACTCCATTATATGTCCCCTTCCCCTTTTTCCTGAAGTTCCTCCCTTGTTTTCTTTTTTTTTGGCCCCCCCATTGTAGACGTAGGCTTTCCCATGGCGGTTTCTTTCCCCCCCGATTCCTCTGTACCGTTTCCCCCCTTCGCCAATGGGATTTCTTTGCCCCCCCTTCCCACGGACTGGACTCCCCCCCTCCTGGTGCTACCTTTTTTTCCCCCTTTTCCGGCGTCGGCATTTTTTTTTCCCCCCCTGTTTAGCTAGCAGCCTTTTTTTGTTATTTTCAATACCAACGCCTTGTCATAAGAAAAGCTTCCCCCCCCCTCACGTTGTTTTTTTATTTTTTTTTTTTCAGTTTCTACTTGTGGGGCGTGTTTTTCCCCCCACTCTGACACCCCCCCCAGTAATTTCCACCACTCTGTTTCCCTTCCCTTCCCCCCTGAGGGAATTCATGCTTCAACTAGTGTCCCCCCCCCCCCCCCCTTTTTTTTTTATTTGCCCTTCCCCTTTTTTCCCAACACAATTGTTTTCATTTTCATGGCGTTCTTTTTGGTTTTTGTAAGTTTTCTTTGCCCCTTTTTTTCCCAAACCGCCTTTTTTTCATTTTCCGATTTTCTCACGCTTTGTGGTATTCATTAGTACATCCTGTTGAGTCTCTTTGTAATAGCCCCCTCTTCTCCCTTTTTTTTTTTTTTTAGCCTGGTCGGCTGTTCTTTCTTGTTCCCCCCAAAAACCCCTCTTTTCCCCCCCGAGCTCGTGTTTTTTTCTTTATTTTTTTGTGAACAGCGCCTTGTTTACTTGTGGTTATGGGGTTTTCTTGTCTTTTCGTCCACTTTTTTTTCATGGTCCGTTACCCCCCCCCTCCTTGTCATGGATCATTTTTTTTGGGCTTTCCCCAGGAGTCTTCGTCGCGGTGCCCCCCCCCCCCTTCCCCGAATTCCCCCCCTTTTTTTTTGCCTCTTCCCCGAGTTACGCCTTACAATCGTACCAAAAAAATCTCTTGGTCTTTCACCCTTTCCCCCTTGTATTTCCGACCACCCCTCGCCCCGCCTTTTTTTTCCGTTGTATACACCTTTTTCCCGAGGCCCCCCCCCTTTTTCCGAGGAACCGTTTTTTTTTTTCCGGAGGACCCACCCGCCCCCCCGAGTCCTCTTTTTTTTCCCAGGTGAATGTCTTTTCTTTTAATCGGTTCCCCCCCTTCCTTTTTTCTTGGGTCGGGCCCTTATTGGTTTTTTTTTTCCCGTGTAAATTCGAACCCGTAAGGCTTGGTCCCTGTGTTTTTTTTTTTTTTTTTTCCTTTTCACATCCGGGTTCGTCCCCCCAAGTTCACTTGTCGATGAGCACCCCCCTTTTTTTTTTTTTTTCCCCCTTTCTTATGTCTTTTTCCTGTTGCATTTTTGCCCCTTCCCCTTTCTGTAGCGTGGTAGTCTGTACTTTAGTTGAATCACGCTTGGCATATTCCCCCTTTTCTTCAGTGATTTCCTGGTATCCTTTGTCGTGAACTTTCCAGTGCTCTTTTGTTTTTTTTTTTTACGGTTCCTCGTTTTTGATACTGTTGTAGCCGTAACCCCCCACCTCCTGGCCGATTTCCCTTTTCCGACGTTTGTACTTCCTTCCAGCCTGCCGTGAGTTGGAGCCTCCCGTGATGTTTTTTTTTTTTTAATGGCCCTTTTTTTTCCCCCCCCCCCCCCCTTTTTTTTGATTCCCCCCCCTCTAATTTTGCTAAAACAATTTGCCGGTGATTCCCGGTTGCCCTGTGAGAAGGCGGGTCTTTTTTTCTCCTTGACCAGACTTCCTCTTTTTTTTTTTAACTCGTACTTCTTTCGTCCTTTTTTCCCCGCCGGTTTGCGTTCAACTTTTTTTTGAATTTTTTTTTTCGTTTTTTTTGCGCCCCCCCTTTTGAACGTACTCTTCCCATCGTGATTCACCTGTTGGTGATTTTTCCCCCAAAGAGATTAGTCTTTTTAGTACTCCATTAGTACACTTTCCCCTTTTTGGTCCCAGAGAATCTTCGACAGGCTTTTTTTTTCGTAGGCGTCCCTTTGGTGTAGATTTTCCCCCCCCTTTCGTGTTCTTTTTGCTATAGCTTGACCCATTTTTTTGTTGAAAATTTGTATTCGTACCCCTCCTCTTTTTCTGGGTCCCCCCTTTTTTTTTCCCCTTGCTGGAGGTTGCCTGTTATTCCCCCGGAAACACTTTTTTTTCCTGGCGCCGTACTTTCCTATCGTATGTCCCCTTTTTCTTTGCAAATAGGGAGTTTCAGTGGCCCCCCGAGAAGGGGTTTTCACAGTTCCGTGTTTCATTTTTCCCAGTCGTAACTTTTAGGGGATTTTTTTTTTTTTTCTCCCCCCCCACTCCCAGTTGCCCCCCCGTAGCTTTCTTTTTCGCATTTGTTTGCTTTTTTTTTTTTTGCGTGTGTCCCCGTGTGTCTTTTCCCAATTGTGTAGGGGGTTAGTTTAAGCGCTCAGTCCTGTTTTTGGTCATGTTTTTTTTTAAGGCCTCATTCCTTTTTCTTTTTTTGACAGCCGTCCCCCTCTCTTCTCGGGGTGGGTTCAGGTTTTGTTTGTTTTTCAATAACGGTAGTTTTTTCTTTTTTTTGGTCGGCTTTGCCCCCCTTCCCTGGAGGTTTTTTATGTCCCTTCCGATTGCGTTGTTTGGTTGATGACGGAGGGGTCTTTCTTTTTCCTTTTTTTGAGCTGTTTTCCCCCCCCCCCCCCCCCCCCCTCCCCTCTCCCTCCCCTCTGATCGATACGTGTCTTGTCAAATTTTTTTTTTTTTTTGACGGAGTGCTTTTTTTTTCCCCCCTTTTAATCCGTTCGCCTTCGGGTGCCTGCCTGTCACCAAACTCTGGTTAAAGTGAATTTGTTTTTCCTCGATGTCCCCCCCCCCCCCTTTTCCTATAATACTTTTTTTCCTTCCTCCGTGTTTTTGTTGTTGACTTTGACCAGCCCTCTTGCACCATTCCCTCCAACCCCCGGTCCCCCTTATGGTCGCTTTGCGGAATTTTCCCCTTTTCTGAACGGATTTTTTTTTTTTTTTTTCTCGCCGTCACTCCCTTTTCCCAGTCTCCTCTTGTTTGTTTTGTGGGGGTTTTTGCCACGTTTTTTCATTGTTAAACTTTTTTCCTTTTTCGACCGTGTTTTTTTTCAACCTTTTTTTTGACCTGCCACTTTTTACAACTTTTTGCACTTCCGCGTTTTTTTTTAACCTTTTTGGGCTTTTGCCCCCTTCCCCCCCCCCCCCCCCTCCTTGACCTTCCTCCTTGCGAGGCTGCAGTAGGGTCTTCCCCGATAGCGACACTTGTTTTTTTTTTTTTGTTTTCACTTCCCCCCCCCCCCTGATGGTTTACTTCTTTTTCCAAAACGATGTTTTGCACCGGTCTTTTCGCGCGTAACCCCCCCCCCCCATTACTCCTCTGTTTTCTTTCCCCAGCGCAACAAATGTTGCCGTTGTCAGAGAAGGCTTACGGTTTTCCTTTTTCCCCCACAACGATTGTTTTTTTTTTTCTTTTTTTTTCACACCCCTGTTAGACCTTTTTTTTTTGAACCCCCCCCCCAACCCAAAACCCCACCCTTTTTTTTCAACTTACCCCCCCCCCCCACCCCCTTTTTTCCTTTTGGGGATGTAACCTCCCACATCACTATTTCCTTTTGCCCCCCCTCCTAACAGTTGAGTGGTGTTTTTCCCCAGGCATCCCCCGTTGAGGGTTTTTCCTTTTTCTGGTATCAGCACCCCTCTTTTTTCCGGAGTGCTGCCCCCCAAGGTTTTTCCCCACGCTTTTTTTTTTTCTCCGTGAATTACGAACCTAGTTTTTGTTCCCCACCCCCCCGAAATTTCTTTCTTTTAGAAACCCAACCTTGGTGTGGGGTTGGGAACAGTATTCCATTCCTAAGATCAGATGTTTTTTTTTTTTCACCCACCAGTCATCCCTCTTTTTTTGGTTGGTTTTTCCCTTCGTGCACCTGGAATTTACCCTTGGCCCCTTGCAGGCTCTTTTTTTTGTGCTCTTTTTCTGCTCTTTTTTGAAGGGGCTTTTCCCCGCTTTTTTGTTCCTACCTCGTAACTTAAACCACAACCCAAGTATTTTTTTCACGCAAAAAACCCCCTTTTTTTTTCTGTTGCAGACGTGACCACTTCCGGGAACCCGGGAAGTCGTGCTTCCCCCTACGCACTTCTTTTTTTTTTTCCAAAACGGCGTTCCTCCGGGATCTTTTCTTTTTTGCATTGTTTACCAAATTTCGTAAGTTGTGACAATTCACTTCCCCAACGTCCCCCCACCCCTGAACTATTTTTTCTTTTTCCCCTTTTTGTCTTTTTCTTTGGCAGGGCTGTGTTTGACCCCCACGGTCTCCGGTTTTTTTTTGACTTTTTTTGACGGCTCTTCTTTCTGTTACGGCTACCCCCCTTTTTCCCCCCCCCCTGCCGCTCTTGTCTCCCCCCCGTCGAGTCCCCCCCCACCAAAACGGCGGTCTTTTTTTTTTTTTTTTTTTCCGTTACACTGTTCTTTTTTTTCCCCCAGATTCCCCTTTCCCCCCCCCTCCACGACAGCGGGAATCCACTGCAGTGCTTGGAAGCCCAAACTACCTTTTTTTTATTCACCCCCTTTCTTACACTGTTTGGTTCTTTTTACGGGACAACGTCCCCCCTTTTGTGCTTCCACCCCCCTTTTCCACCTGTGAAGTACTCGTGGTTGGGACCCCCCCCCCCCCCCCCTTTTTTTTTCCGTTTACGACTTTTTTTTTGACGACCTTTGCCCCCTCCTGCGTTGCACTAGCAGTTGTGGTTCTTTTGGCATTCCTCACAAAAAAAACGTCTCCCCTCGTCCCCCCCTTTTCCGACCAAGATCGGGGGTCCACCTACCCCCAATTTAAAAGGTAACTTTTGATGTCAGGGATTCCTCCCCGGTCCTTTTTTTTTTTTTTTTTTTTCAACCTATCAAAAAGTTTTCTCCCCCTTTTTTTTTTTTTTTGGATTTTCCAAAACGGCCGGCGGTGCGTATTTTTTTCCTTCCCAGAAGTTTATTTTTCTTTTCACCACGCATTAGTTTGGCGCGTGTGCAATTTGAGTAACCCTTCTTTTCCCCCCTCGTTTTCCATTTTATTTTTTCCTTACATCTCAGGTGCACCGTTTCCTTTTTTTTTTCTCGCCGGCGAATCGGTTGTGGTGGGAAAATGGCCTTCCCCCCACGTGGGTGGTCCCCCCCTCAAAAAACCCCTATATGTAAAGCGGCGCGTTTTTTCCCATCCTCATGTCCCCCCCCCGACCTTTTTTTTTTTTGGGAACACTTTTTTTTTTTTTTTTTTTTTCGTGTTACCCTCTCCCCTTTTCCTTCGCCTTGCAGATCGTGTTTCCCTTGATACTCGGGGTCATTTCCGTCCCCCCGCATTCCGGTGTCCCCCCCCCTTCTTCGGCCCCCCCCCTTCTTTCCTTTTTTTTTTCGCCCGGCGGTGTGCCGTTACTGGACCCCCGCCCATGTCTTTTTTTTTTTTTTTTCCACCACCCCCCTGGTTGCGTTTCTTTTTTCTTTTCCCACAACCCTGTTTTTTTTTTCTTAATTCCGAAAGCGGGTCGTCTTCTCGTACTTTTTTTTGTCTTTTAAACTTTTTTTGTTTTCATCGGTTTGTCGTTGTGCCCACTTAGCCCACCACCCTGCATCCTAAAAAGTAACGGACTTTTTTTAAGTGCTTTTCTCTTCTTTTTTGGCCCCTGGTTTCGGGGTGTATTTTTCCCACGATTCTGTGATGCCTTTTAATGGGTATGGATGCCCTTTTTTTTTTTCCCACCGTCAAAGATCCCCAGGAGTCCTGTGTAGTCCCTTTCCTGTTAGGCCCCTTTGTTTGGTTTTCCCCCCTGTCTTTTGGACAGGTTGTTATACTTTTTTTCTTAGGATAATGTATTCCCTTCCCCCCCCCTTTCCTGGGAGGGAGCGCCCCTTTCTAAGGGCTGCCCCACTCCCCAGTCCCGGCAGGGCCTTGCGACTTTTGTTACCCCCCGGTCAGACGTTCGGAGGGAACCCCTTCCATTTCCCCCGTCGTCCTGCCTTTAGTTGGCCATTATCAATTCTTGTGAAGGCTACCCCTTTTTTTTTCCCCGGCAGTTCTTTCCCCCCAGGTGCCCAGTCACGGTTTTGTGTCAGGCCGGTGTCTTAACCCCCCGTGGTTGACTCCCTCTTTGATTAAAACTCTATTTTCCTGCAACCCATTGATCTCAACGGAAGTTTGTTGGACTCTATGTTTTCTGTGTTGTGAGTGAGAGTGTCCCCCCCCATACCTTTCCCTCCCTTTACCCCCCAATGGCTTCTCGTCAGTTTTCACCTTATTGTGTTTTTTTTTTCCCTAGTTCTTCATGTTGCCTCCCCCTTTTTTCTTTTTTGCGCAGCTCCCTCACAGCCCCCCCGAGCGTAGTTTTTTTTCTTTTCCCCCGGTGCCCTTTTTTCAGATTCTTCCTTCGTGCGAAACTTTTCCTCTTTAAGGTTCTCCGCGTCATTTGTTCCCCTCGTTAATTTATATGTTTTCAAGGGCCTGCCCCTTTCTTGAGGATTCGTTTGTCCGCCGAGCCGTAGACGCATCACCCATTTTTTGTGATCATCATGCCTTCCCTCTGTCAGTGGCCCCCCCTTTTGCCCAATGGACGTTCCAAGGCTCGGGCACGGGACCTGACCCCGGTTCCTGGTTGTCATACCCTTTTTCCGTCGTTTTTCTTTTTTTGACATCCCCCCCCCCCCGCTAGTTGGTTTTTTTTTTTGCAGTCCCCCGGCCTTAACCGCCCTTCTTTTCATAGAAGCTTCCGCTTTTTTTTTTTTCCCTGTTGTATTTTTCGCTTTTTTCTGTGTGACCTTGTGGGGCTTATTTTCCTGCCTAACACAAAGTCCGTTCAAAGCCCCTTTTTCCTTCCTTCAGAGGGCCCCCCCCCCCCCCTTTCTTGGATTCAGCACCCCTACGGTTTATTGAACTCACTTTTTTGCGAAACCAATTTTTTTTTTTCCCACTGTTTTTTTTTTTTTTTTTTTTCCTTGGTCGCTTGTTCAGGAACTGCGTTACAATGGGTAGTAGATTCCGTCTTTTCTTTGACGCATTTGATCCTTTCCCCTTTTTCACATCCCCTCCTTAGGCCCGAGGTCTTCGTGACAACGTTGTCAGGCCCTGTCCCCCTTTCTGCCCCCCCCCCCCCCTTTTCCCCCCAACTGAGTCCCCAACTCCCCTTCCGAAGTGACCGAGCACAGCCCCAGGCTCTCGTGAGTTCGTTGCCCCCCCCCCAAACGGGTCGTAAGCCATTTTTTTTCCCCCCTCCCCCCCGAAGTTTCCCCTTTTCATTGCCCGATTCACGCAGTTTGGATTTTTTTTTGCCTTGATTTCCCCTCCGAGAGCGAGGTTTTTTTTTACGAAGTCACTCTTGCGCACAAAAACTATGCGTTCGTGAATTCGATTAACCCCCCCCCCCCCGCCCGCCGTTGTACTCCCTCTCCCCCCCCGTTCCCCTGTTTTTTTCACTTTTAAACCCTTCCATGATTACAGATAACCCTTTTTTCTTCGACCCTCCCCCCCCCCTTTTTTCCCCTTGTAGGTCGTCCTCTTTTTCCCCCCTGTAATTTTTATCTGCGGTTCTGGCCCGGCTTCTGGTTGGTTTTTTACATACAGAAGCGTGTTTCTGTAAGCTGTGTTTTTCCCCCTTCCTTTCCAGAGGTCGTTCCTTCATCGTTACGCATACAAGTTTCAGTTCCCCCCCCCTCGATAAGTTTCTTCTTCTTTTTTTTTGCCGTTTTTCCTCGTCCTTTCTTTTCCACGTGATGTAATCCCCCCCTTTCATTTCCGATAAGAGGTTTCGTTTTTGGTTTTTTCTTAGATAGTTGGAAGCTTTCCTTCTTTTATTGATTTTCTGTCTTCCCCTTTTTAAGGGTACAACTTTCCCCTGCCGTTGTTGAAGTTACTTTTACCGTTTCCCCCGATCAGTAGACAGCCTGTTTTTTTCCCCCCCCCCCCTTTGCAGCCCATCCCTTTCGGTTCCTTAGACGTTATTCGATTTTTTTCCCCCAGATTTTTTCTTTCTTTCTTCCTTTTTTTTTTTCGTGGTCGTTTCTCCCCCCCCCCCAAATAGTTCTTTTCTTTTTTGTTCCCTTTGGGCCGGTTGTGTCATGGCCCCCAAAAGAGTCGTTTTTTTTTTTTTTTTTTTTTGAATTGTTTTCCCCCCTCCCCCTTTTTTTTTTTTATAAAGGTTGTTTTCCCTCGCCGTTTTGCCGAAGGATGGCTCATTCCCGATTGATTTTTTCCCGAGGTGTCGTTCACCCCTTTCTCTTTTTTTCAGTCGTCCCCTAAGCCGGTTTGCGTCCCACCCCCCCCCCCCTTGGGGCCCTTTTTGCAGTTTTGCCCCCCCTTAAGCCTTTCACTTCCCTGTGATCCCATGTTTTTGAGGGACCCAAGATTTTCTTTTTTTCTGGCAGGAGTACTTTCCCCCCCATTTAGTTACACCATTCAGAGAGTCCTAGGAGTCATAGGCACAACGTTTTTCCCCCCTTTTAAGGCCCTTTTTCTGGTGTAGTGCCTGTACCTTTTTTTTCTTTAGGGGCCCCCCCTTAGTGCTATATCAGAAAAACCCAACCCCCATTTTTTGTGTTTTTTTTTTTGTGGTGCCTAGGGTTCGTATTTTCCTTATACAGTGGGCTGCTGTTTTCAACCGAGCAATTGTTTTTGTTGTTTCTGTTTTTTTGATGCCCCCCCCCCCCCAGTTTCCCATCTGACGTTTTTTTTTTTCATGCGGGGCCGTAGTCACTACTTAGTAGGCTTCCGTTCCTTTTTTTTTTTTTTCCTTTTTCCCTTTAGTTGTTCCTTGCCGCGTACCCACCCACCTAGCAGGCTTTCAAGTCCGGGTTTTTTTTTTTCTTCCCCCAATTTCCTGCCCTGTTAGGAGCAAATGTGGTGTTCTTTCCAACGTTAGGCCCCTTTTTTTTCCCCTTCCGACCCTCTTCTTCTTTTTGCGCTGTTCAAATTCCGTTTCTAGGTCGTAATTCTTTTTCTTAGTTACGCGCCCCCCCCCCCTTCCCCTTCAGCTCTTTTTTTTCTTTTTTTTGTTTTGGACCCCCCCCCCCCCCCCCCACAATAGGCCTTTTTTTTGGATAGTAGTGTTTCCCTAGGTCCCCCCCCCCAGTGTTCGATATTTTGTTTTTTTTTTTTTTTTTTTAAGTTTTTTGTTCTTTTTTCCTAGAAGGCCCCTTTTTTTCGTTGAATAGGAACCCCTTTTTTTTTTTTTTTCCTTTTACACTCCCCCCCCTTTCCGAGGTTTTAGGAGGCTGGTTTGTTTTTGTTGATTTTTGTAAGTGTCCCCTCTCTGTGGGGCCGGTGACTTTTCCTTTCTTTTTGGTGGAAATGCTTTTTTTTTACAATCATACGTTGCACAGTTTTCCCTTTCGGTAAGTGACTTTCTTCTTTGAAGGCGTCTGGCTATTTTCCCCCCCCCTGTTCGCTTGTTTTTTTTTCTTAGCGTTTTTTGTTGGCCCCCCCCCCTCAGGGACCCCCCTTCCCGGTCGTCCCTTCTTCTTTTTTTTTGTGTG
>Ga0179593_1666717_pt1 | contig 20864 bp, 20 predicted proteins | sample CZODoug2_1_08_16_FD_185931 | JGI IMG/M metagenome (GOLD analysis project Ga0179593, IMG submission 185931) | Vadose zone soil fungal communities from Angelo Coast Range Reserve, California, USA - CZODoug2_1_08_16fungal (PacBio error correction) | ecosystem: Environmental > Terrestrial > Soil >... | reverse complement strand
TCCTTGATCCTCACTTCCATTGCTACCTCCAATGCCCAGTCGCGGTTTGACACTCCGTTTTTCGGGTATATAGGGCTGCTTAGTCGCAAGGAAATCCTGCATGGCGTTTTGCTCCCTTTCTGCCCTTTTTTCTACGGAGCCCCCTTTTTTCGTGGTAGTAACTCTCAAGACCAGGCGTTTGCTGCCACTTTCCAAGCTTTGCTTCGGCGTTTTCTGGTGTGCAGGTCGTTGCCAATACCCTTTGGGTTTTTTTTGCTTTGTCATTGTTGCATTCGTCAAGGTTTCGAGTAGAGGCGTTCTTTTTTTTTATACACAACTTTTGCCCGCCAAGTGGATAAAAGGAGTGGTCACCCCCTACCATACTGTCTCCTTTGCTTTCATGCTAACCTCGTTCTAAAGCCCAATGCTGCCGTGATTTTGTTTTTTCTGACGTCTTTTTAGGGACCCCCCCGGGCAAATCCAGTCGTCGTTTTCCCCACCTTGCGCTGCTGTTGCGCATCTTCGTGGAGGCAGGCTTCATAGGAGGCTTTGTCTTCCATTTCATTCCGAAAGGGCCTTTTTTCCCGCCGTGTTTCCTCTTCTCGAAGAAGGTTCCATTTTCTCCCTTTTTAAGGCCTTCCTGAAGAAAGGGAATGATGTAGTGGCGCTCACGATGGCTTGTTTTTCCTGCATGCGCAGTCCTTCGCCATGTGCAAGGGCACCGCTACCTTCGTTTTTTTCCTGAATCATCCCCGAGACCTGATCAAGCGGATACCCCCCATATTTGAGCTCTCAAGGCGTCTCCCTCCCCATCCCCCCGATCATGCTCAGGGCACCCCTTCTGCGGGTGGGACACCTTGACCCTTTTCAACTTCCGACTTGATGTTATTGTCGGGGCCGGGCAGATGCCCCGGTCATGTTCCAATTTTCTGACCCCCTTCTGACCCTTTCTGGTTCCTACGACTATCCCACGCCCCCTGACACATAACTTGCGTTTCCGCCCTCGCGGTCTCCGGTACTCTTAAATCGCCTTTTTCCTTCACCCTCCCCCTCCCCCCAACTAGGAGGGATCATTTCTTCTTTTCAATCTCTTTGACTCGACAGAGCTAGAGAAGATCCCCACCGTATCCCCCGCTTTCCCTCCTTCCTCACTTTTCCACACATCCCTTACACTGTCGCGCAATGCCGATTTGCGTTCTTTGTTCCCACAGCAGGGCGAACACCTTGCGGGTCAGCTCCCTATTTTCGCCCATCAAAGCCACCAAGGCGGGCCCGATCTGTCTTTCTGTTTCACTCGGTTTTGTCTTCTCTGATCATCGTCAGAGCGACTTGCTCCCCGACATGACGACCTTTGGATCTCCGAATAGACCTCCCTCCCTTTGGTTTCTTTTCGATAGCTTAGTGCCGGGAGGACCCGGTCCCAAATTCCCTCATCTCGTGGTCGCCCCCTAGTTCCCCAGGCTTCCGGAAGCCGATCATTTCCTCCCTCTTACCAGCCGCCCAGCAACAATCCTTCGAAGGGCAGACTCCCTCCCGCCGACTACATCGCACGAACAACACCAGATGTTAGAAAACCATTCCCAGAAGTCCCCCCCCCCCCTTAGCCCCCCCCTTTCCTTCCGCCCTTCGGGCCCGATTCCCTTTTGGTCTCCTAAATCAGCCATGGCTTCTTCCCCAGATCTCTTCTTGAAGGCTTTTTTTTTCTTTCGAAAACGTTCCGGATTTGCTCTCGCTCGCCTCCCCGATTTGTCCTTTCGTTCAGTCCCTTCCCCCAGCCCGCTCTGCGAAAAATCCAGGCCCGGAAGGTGTTCCTTTCTTGACTGCCTGACCCTTGATGCCCAAAAGGGCTAGGCGACACCTTCGAGTTTATCATCTGTTGCCGCCCCCCTTCGTATACGTAGGATTTCCTTCGAGCAGGCGAAATACCTCCCCTCTTCCTTTTTTAACCAACAAGGTATCTCACCCCGTCGTCGTGCAGCCCCCTCTCTTGTTTTCCCCCCGTGTGACTGGAACGAATTCATTCCAGAAGTGGCCTTCTTTTGGTTGAAATTTTCCCTGAGCACAAGTTGTAAATTTTCCCCGCTAAGGTTGTCACTGTGCTTCTATTTTTTATTGAGCTTCGTACCAGCTTCTCTCTCCAATGACGGGGTTCGGAAAAACAGGCTTATTTGAGGAAGTGGCAGGCTCCCCAGCAAACTCGTTTGTCTTTTTCCCATTTATTCGGGCACCTGACGTCTGGTCGAAAGTGTCTCCCAGTTTTACCGGGTCTTTTTATGGTCAGTTTAGAACAAAGTCTATTCAGCTTCCTTTTTTTGTCGGTTTCCATTCATTTTGGGTTCCTTGCGCCCTCCCCTCCTTAAGTTCTTCCCCCTCTCGAATTCAGCCGACTCTTCTCGCGTGTTAAAGGTGGCACCTCATCGTGATTCAGTTGTTTTTTCGCGCTTCAGGGGCAAGTGAGAATCCGCTGTTTTTGATTTCCCCTGTCTTTTCCCCCTTTCCTCAGACTTCCTATCCTCTTGAATGTATCATTCCGACAATCATGCGATCGGCACCCCGTTTGGTTTATCCTATCATGATGGATACGCCTTTGCTTGTCACCAGCGTTAAGTATTTCCCTCTCTCTCCTCCGCCCCCTCCCCTATGCGACCTTCGAATTTCGCAAACCCCTGAGTGCCTGAACAATGTCGGATCCTTTTTTTTAATTATCCTCTGCTGTGCTGGGAGCGTTGTAGTCCACTACAGTTATCGGCACCGCCCCTTGTGCCCCTTCATGTCCGATCCTCCTGTCCAAAAACGTGTTCAGAAAAATGGATTTCCTCGTGGATGTTTTTGCCTCTTGCTTCATTGGTGATTTGGGGTTTGTCCCTCGCTGCGAACCAACTGTTTCCCAGCATGTGGTTCTCTTTAGCCCCTACCATAATAACCCGCGCCAGGATTCCCCGCGCCGGTCCCTTGTTCCCTTTTTCTGTCTCTTTTGTGTTGAGAGGATGATCCCTCCCCTAGAAGACCTTTTTCTTTGACTTTTTTTTTTGTTCAGAATTATTGGCCGAGTTCGAGGAGACCCTCGCTATCCCCCTTCTCCATTTGGCAGCGTATACCCAAAACCCCCGACCATCATCCTCCCCCTTCTCCTCTTTCCGTTGCTTACTCGTGGTTTTACCGTAATCTAGGTTCTTACGTTGCCCGCCTAGTCATTGAAGATCACCTCGTTGCTCTCCCCGCACGAAGGTCAACCAGCTTTTCCCGAAACTCCTGTCTGTGCGACCGTCTCTTTGCGCACTTTGGGTTCCTTTCGGTCACTTTTTCTTTTTTTTCCCTTCGGGGTTTACCTCCTTAAGATGTCAAAACCTGAAACCCTTCGCATAATTCTTTCATTATGGCGCGGCTGTCGACTGGATGTCTGCTTCATTTTTTTATGATCTTCGAGGCTCTTCGATTTCTAAAAGTTATTTCCTCCGCGTTTTCCTTTTCCCAATCATGAAAAGAGATGTTCGATGACTGCCGTCTATCTTCCGTGCTTCCTCCAATTTTCCTATGGAGGTTTTTCCGTTCTTTCTTTTCCCTTTTTTTGAGTTTTGCTTGAATCGGAGTATCGTCTGCTTGCCTGACGTCGAGTCTCGTCCCACCCCTCTTCAGGCGACCAACTGCACGATAGTGATAAGTTTTCGCCTTGCCCCCTGCCCAGCATTTTTGAACCTGATTCTCCTTGTCTAGCAAGGACGTCTTTAGCGTCTTTCCCCCCCCTCACGTCCCCCCTCTTTTTCTGCGCACCCCACACTCAATGTCACACCGGCCTTCGTTACTGCCTCGAATTCCCTTCCTGGTTTCCCTTTTCTCCTTTTTCGTTAAGTCCTGTTGTTTGATTGCACTCTGCAGGGCAAACCATCCGGCACCCCCCCTTTGCCCCTATTTTCCACCTGGTTCAATTGTCGCCGGTGCAATTACCTTCCCGTGCGCACTGCGGTACCCCGAAATTCGTTTTCGTGGACAACCCTCCTTTGGGCAGGTTTGCCCGCCCGACTTGTTTCGAGAACTTGTTTTGATTTTTTTTCCCCAGTTTCGGCTTTTTTCCCCTATTTTTTTTATTTTGAGTCGACAGCTCGTCTATCGACGATACCTGGACCCTTTCCTTCAAATCTGTCCCCTCGAAGAGTCGCGCCGACGCCCTTTTTGCATAGCGTTATTGGCCTTCCCACTATGCATGGCCTTTATGTGCTCGCGGCCAGCGCTGCTTCTGGGTTCCACATTTCTGTCCTTTTTCGGCGCTGCGGACCCATAAGCACTCAGGGAACGTTCCTCAGTTTATTCTCTTAAGCATTTTTCCGCTCTCCCATGTTTTTTTTTCTGAAAACCTCGAACATCGAAACAGTGCACGCTCATAAACTTTCTTGCATTTTCCTGATGCTTTTCCATATGTGTTGTCAGGGCTTTCCTGTGTTTGATGGTCTTCTCTTCCCTTCTACTTGTTTTCTCGGTTTCTGGTCGGACTCAATGATCGGCTGCCGGTTTGACCCCCGTTTTTTCCACGAGATTGCCAACTTTTCTATGTTCCTTCCCCTTTTGCTGGCGGCTTCTATCTGTAGGCATTCCTCGTTTCTCTTGGAGGCGCGCTGAGTTCCTCCTAAGACGTCTGCAACAGGTCTCCGAACCCTCCCTTCGATATTTTTCTTTCATGGGCCAGCTTGGCTTTGTGATGGCTTTTAGCTTCCGGCCATGCCCTTTTTCCCCCCAAAATTGCTTGGTTGTGTCACACGAAACCCCCGAACGCTCCCTTTGCCATTTTTTGACCATGCTGCCCTTTTGGTTCTATTTCTTCCTTTTCCCCGTTCTTCACCTTTCTTTTTTGAACGCTGTGCGCCTTTACCGGCCTTTTTTTTTTCGTGTTGCTCGATTTACAAGTCGTTATTTAGATTTTCCGCTTAGTGTCGGCGGATTTGCAGTAGATTTTTTTCAGGGGGCGTGAGCCTCTCTTTTTCCCATCCCGCTTGTACCCTCCCACTTTGACCCTGAACGGGAATATGCCCCCCTTTCACTTTTCCTCTTGCCTTCTCGTGCAACCACCCATTGGCTCCCCCGCACCTTGGTCCCTCCTCTTTTTTTTTTTCTGCTCGGACCTTTTCTGCGACGCCGGGCGAACCAGGGTCTGTCCCTTCTCTTTATCCGCGTTCGGGTACTTTTTCGACGAAGCGCTGTTTTTATTGTTGTTCCCGTGTGCAGGCGAGTCTGCAGTATCGCGTGCAGATAAAGACGGCGCTCCCGCTTTCTCTATTTTTCTTTTCCTTCCTTTCTGGAAATGCTGTTGTCATGGTTCCACCCCTATGGAAAAAACGGTTGAACTTCATCCTTAGCGTAATGCCCTTCCTCCCCCCCTTCTTTAATTTTCCCGCCTGGTTCGCCTCCTCCAGCGAAGCAGCGAAAGAAAAACCAAGTGCCTTTTCACCAACTTTCCCGTTCCGGGGCCCTGCGCTCGGTCAGTAAGACTCACCCCCCCCCCCTTTCGATTTTTTTCCCTCCTATTCTCATGCTTCCGCCACTTCGAGCTCCCTTAGTGGTTGCTTTCTCCCCACGTGTTTATGATTTCGGGAAATCGAAGTGGTTCGAATTCTGGACCCATCTCCCTCCTCTCTTCCTGAATTTTTTCAAATCCGGTTTTTGCAACCCGCATGCAAAGAGCCTTCCTTCTTCCTATCTGCGATGCAGTTCAGGTCGGGAAATTATACCCTGCCTCTACTCTTTTTACAAATTTTTTCCCGAGCGCGGCGATTTCAGGCGCTCGAATTCCCTCAATCCCTCCCTTTATCTCTATGACCTTAGGGAACATGTCATGTCACCCGCGATGGACCGGTACCATCTTTTCTTTTTTATGTCGCTTCCCTGATATTTTCTTTTCCTCCTCCCTCCTTTTTTTTCTGCTTCTCACCCGGACTTGATGCCGACTCAATGCTTTAACGTTCACTGTCCGTCGGCTTTTTCTTCTCCATCCCCTGGTCCCTAGTTATTGTTTTTACGGGGATGAGCTTCTTAGACGTTTGAAATCATCCGTTCCCTCAAACGGTACGACTTTCTTTCTCTTCGTCCTTTCCCCCTTCTTGTTTCCTCTATCGTCTCTCACAGTCAGGAAGTGGCCCGTCTTTTTTTTCTTTGGCAGGGGCTTTCATAGTGGGGGGCCGAGGGTGGCAGCTCCTTCCTTCGCCCCTCTCTATTTTTTCGAATTCTTCACAACTCCTTGGCCCCGAAATAATAGGACCTTGATTCTCTTTGATCAGAGCGAAGGGGCGGATTTTTTAATGGTTGCACTCGCGCGAACTACCAATGCTGCCTTTATTTTTTTTTCTGCTTTTCCCTGTTTTTCCTTTACTGAACGGGAGAAATCCCAGGGGCGTTACTTTTCGCCCTGTGCTGGAGGCAGGGCCCCCAGTCGGCGGCGGCCGGTGCTGCCCTGCCTTCTCCGGTGTTTTCTTTGATTTCCTCCGTGTTCTCAAGGCCCGACCTTGTTTTTTTCCTTTGACCCCCCCCCTCCGAACATGAGGTCTGGAATAAGGAGGACTGAGTTTTCTTCCACGAGTTTTTTTCTCTCCCTCTGATTTTGCAGACTCGAATCTGCAGGGCAACCTACACCTTTGATCCCCCAAAACAGGTCTATTCACCCCGAGGATCAACCCGCCCAACCTCTTTTACGGGTTAAATCAATTCTCCCACTAGGCGAGGCCCGGCTGCTTGGTGTTGGACCAAAATGTGGTGGCCATTCGGCGCCGCATTTTTTTCGGGTGCTCCCTTTTTCCTCGCCCTGCGTTCATCACAATTTCGCGACCGGTCTGACTTTCTATTTGAAAGCAAGCCCGCCTGACCATCCTGCACGGCCGTTGCGTCCCCTCTACCTCTTTCTCCCCGGTAACTCTGTAAATCGAAGTGCCCCACCCTCCCACATTTTTGCCTCCATTTTCGATCTAAAGGCGCCATATCCTTACGCTTTACTCTTCCCTTACCATTGACCAGAAAGGGCAGTGTTCCGCCAGGCTTGACTGGAATCGCGCTCGTGCGGTTTTCTGCGAAAACCACTCACATTCTCCCCTTTCCTGCTTTTCTACCAGCGTCATACCGGAAAAGCCGCCACCGACTGTTTTTGCCTCATGAGTATTGGTATCTCTTCTCGTTTTTGAGATCTGCTGAATTCAGAGACGCCCGCAAACACCCGATGATTACTTGCACTCACCCCCCGATAGTCCTCCTCCGGTTTTCTGAGACTCTTTTGCCGTGGCGTTTAAACCGGAGAACCCCTTCGGTTGATCTCTTTTCCTTTCCCTTTTTCCATTTATACGGCAGTCCCTTGAGGCCGCCCAGAAAACTTCTTTTCACCTTCCCAATCCCCTTTCAGACTTTCCCGCCAGAAGACCAAACAGCACCCCCCTTAACCCCAGATTTTAAAAATCCTTCAACTGCCAAAAAACTGCCCTTCTTCAAGGTTTTTAGATGTTCCTTTCTTTGTCTCCATGTAATCCATGGCTTTAGAGGCCCTCCCGCTTTCCCTGGTGCGGAAAGGTAGTTCCGGCCGTGCTTATTTTTTCAGCAACTGTTACAATGGACCATCCTTGACCCAGAATCGCCAGCTTGGGCGTGCAAACTTTTTTTCTCGCGTGTTTCTTCTGTGAACGAAGAACTATCGACCCTGCCCTTCCCCGGCCTGACATTTAGAGGTTTATTTGTGCGACACACTTCACGGTGCTCGTCCGCTTTTTTTTTTTTTTTTTCTGCCTTCTCCCTTCCCCATCGACACCGCCCTTCAAATCACAAACAGCGTGCGTGCCCCCGTTAGGAAATACGTGTTATTTTTTCCCCTCCTTCCCCACTCCCCCGCCTTTTTTTTGGATTGATCCCCTTTTAGATTTCCGCGTCAAAAGTGGTCCCTGTGGCACCCCTCCTTGTTTTGTTTTTCTCCGGAAGTCCTGCCATCAGGCATTTTCCTTTTCCTTCTTCCGGGTTCTGTTCTTCCACCGGTACATTCGAGGCAGTCCAATCGCCCCTTCGGTTTTGTGCCCCCCTCGTTGCAGGTTGGACAATTGGGTCGGGCACGGCCTTTTGGGCTTCTCCATTCTTTTTCCTTTTCTCTCAGTTAGTTCTGAGGTTTTTCCTCACCACCCCGAATGTAAGTGTGTTAGAAATAATTGGTGTTCTCTATTCCGTTCCGAATCCCCTTCCCCTCGTTTTTTTTTTTTTTTCTTTAAGACCTCCCCTCTAAATTATGCTCGCGGGTGGTGGGTAAAACCTCCTTTCCTTCTCGACGTTGGTAGTAGTAGAATACGCGTTTGTAATGATGAAAATGGCGTCGACTCGCGTTTGTCTTTTTTCTTTCCCCCCTTTGCCTTATCCTCTCGAAAATCATTCGAGCGGACGATCCAGCCCCGCTTTCCGTAGCAATGCTTTCCTTGCAGACTGATGGAATACGTTTTTTTGCCTGTTGACTGCTCCCCCTATTAGACGCCGCAGGAGAAACACGTCTTGAGTCCCCCCTCTGTAGCCGTGCGACAAAATGCGCGTACACGTATGGCTCCATCCTATACCCTCCCTCTTTCGGCTTTTTTTTCTCCCAACTCCTTTCCGGCCGGGTATCCCCTTTTCCGGATTTGATGACGGTGAACAGAGATTACGGTAAAAAAGGCGTCAGCCTCTTTCATTCTTCTTTGAAAGTAGGCATGTTGGGTTTGTACGAGCTGCCCCCTCCTGTTAGAATGTGGCGGCTATGTGCCCGAACAACTTCCCCTCCCCTTCCCATGTCTTCCCGCGCCGAGTCTTATCGAAAAGTTCTCCCTTTCTTCCTCATCTGTGCTTCCCTAAACTTACGAGAACTGGGCGGACGCTGGAATCCTGGTTTTTCCCTTTTTTTAGGTCGAGTTGCGGACCCCTTCCTCTCTCTTCACTAAGCCCCTTTGGCAGTTTACCCCACCCCCGCCGACATTATACACTCCGTCGAAGAAATCTGACAGTTGTCTGACTGATTTTCTCGGGCGGGGACCGGCCCCCCTTTTTTGAAGCCCTCAACAAGGGGTTCTTTTTTCAACCTTTAGGTTTGTCTAACCTACAGCTCCAGACTTAGCAGGAGTCCCCCCCCGTAGCCCCAGATTCAGCATCTTTTTTTTGACAACAAGGTCTTTTCGACCCTTCTCTTTCTTGGTTTTTTTCTTCCCTTCCCGCTCGACTGACTCGGGGAGGTCCAGTACTTTTTTTTTTTCCCCCTATTGCGTCTTCCATAATTTTGACATTGTCCAGAATTATGGGCGGGTCTGCTCGACTGGCTGTGTTTCCTCTTTCAATCCTTCCCGATTCTATGGAGATTTTCTTTCAAAGTTATAGGAAAGACCTTTGCCTTTTTTCCTTTTTCATACAAGCTGATTTTTCTTGTCGCTTTAGGAGCGAAGCACAACCCGGTACTCTCGCTCTCCCCCAAACTCTTGGGTTTTTAACAGTTACACGCTCAGCAGACTTAGGAGTGGTATCTCTTCGTGTTCCTTCGGGGATGAGGGATTCTGAAAACCACAATTATTCGTCACGACCATGGACGCTTCTTTTCATTTTTTTCCTTTCAAAAGCCCCCCCCCTAACTTCTCCTGAACTGATGGCGTAACTTTTACATTCCCTTGGCCCCCAAACTGAAGAAAGAGTTGCGGGGATCCCACTTGCAAACCTGCCGCCGTGCTATCTTTTCTGCCTCCTCTTCCAGGCCTTTTCCCTTTCCCGGACCGTGAGCGAGAGTCGTGTGAAGTCTGGCGGAGGATGTATCCTTTCCCCAACCCTCTTCCACTTTTTACCACCTTCGCTCCCCCTGGTGTTGCTTTTTTCGCACGCGAATCTCCCAGTTCTCAAGACCGTCGCCGCGTCCCTCGGGCATCCCCCTTTTCCTCGGGTTAAATAGTCCCGGAGTTCTGGCTGGTGCCTGACCTTGTTTCGCCACCTGTTGCACCTGGTCGGCGGTTTTCTCCCTTTGGTCGTCAGCTTCTATAGAATCCGAGAAACGTGACCTGTTTGCTTCCCCAGCTTCTGAAAACTCGTGAAATGTCCCTTGAACCTCCTTAGGTCCCCTCCGGTGACCGTTCCCCCTTGACGAGGAACACTGCTGGCCCTTTTGCGTCTCTCTGAGTCTTATTTTTCACAGTGTGACTTTCCCCCCTTTCCCCCCTCGCACCATAATACGATAGGACTTTTTCGCCTTTCTAGCCGCACTGCTTAGCGCCGCCCCAAAGGGAGAAACTTCACCCTATCGAAAAAACCTGCATTCATGGCCGACCTTCCTTCACTTTTTCTGACTTTTCTCCCTTTATCATATGGGTGTTGTTAGTGATGGTGATTTCGGATGGTTTTTATTTGATTACCCGTCTTCTGCCCTTCACTTTCCTTTTTATCTCTTTCCGCCGTTCTGGGCTTCCTAAGCCTCCCCCGGTTAGACTGAGAATTGGCGACCTCTTTTCGCCACTTTTGTTTGCCCCCCTTCCCACTAATCTAGCGTTTTATTTTTCCTCTATATTCGGAACGTATCGCGGATTGATGTATGCTTTTGTCGTCTTCTCTTTTCCCCTCTCTGAAGTCATTGAACCATCCCTACGGAGATCCTTAGGCAATCCCCTTTCCGCATTTGTGACGGATATGGTATGTCGATTCCTACCATTTCCGGTTGTTTTTTTCTGGTTTGTGTTCGCACACGAAAAAAGAGCCCAGTTTCCAGGCTTGCGGAACCTTCCTTTCGGTCTTTTCTTTTCTCGTTCTTTTGGCGCCTTTATTCTTGACCAAAGCAGGGCGTCCTCCTCCCGGGCGCCCCGGCTGGTGCTGCTGCCTTAGTTTCCCCCAGTAACTGGCGATTTTTTGCGCTGTTAGGCGGAGGCCGGCGTTTAGTGTGGTCCTTATGCCTTTTTCTTCAAGACCCCTCCCCCTTCATACTTTTTTTGCTGAAATGGATTGACCCCGCGGCCTCTCCCCACTTATTTCCGCCACCTTTCCGTGAAAAAAAATTTTTCCCGCCGTCCGTCTGCGATGCTGATCTGAGTTAGTGGAAGGATACCCCTCGGATTGCACCAAGGGTCGAGATACTTCCCTTCCTTGGTATTATAGATGATCCTTAGTTCTCGTTTCTTTAGGAATCGCGATTTTACGCGTTGTGCCGCATTCGTTTCTCCCCCCTTCCAGCTTTCACTCTGAGCGCCAAACCCTTGACTTTTTCTTCCAGCTGCGTTGTGTTCATTGTCCACCTTCTTAGTCGGGCCGGTTCTGCCCCAATTTTCCCCGGAACCTCTTAGCGGTTCATGCACCGTCCTCTTTTTAATGGCATCCTTCCCCCCTGCAGCCTTCCCCCCTTCCAGAGAAGCACCGCCCAGAAATCGCTGCGTGCGTCCTTTTTATTTTCCTCCCCTTTTTCTTGCATTGCGACACGGTAAGTCCGACTAGCCACCCAAAGGAAGCATTTGCAGTTCGCAGGTTCTCACTTGCTCCGTCCTCATCTCGGGTTTCCCCTCCCCCCCGCTCAGGCGCCATTGGTCGATGATTTTTTGATATTTTGCGGAACGAGCGACCCCCTCCATTGGACGAAGCCGCATCGCACCCCCCCCCCCCCCCGTATGTTTCACCCATCCGCCACACAGCGAGCCCTGCCTCAACCCCCCCCCCCAGGGTTTCAATTTCGTATTGCCGATTCGGGTCTTTCCTCTACCCTCCTTCATCCGTCTTCCTCCGGATTTCCAAGGCGCCACCACCTCCTCCACTCTCTTTCTTGGTTCGAATAAGAGCAGCCCTTCCGGCCCCGATAAGGATATGCCCGCACTCTGCATGTTCCTCCAATTCTTTATTTGGAAAGTCCAGCAATTCCCGATTCTGACTCCGTACTGTCAGCTCCTCCCATCTCTTCTTCCTCCCCCGCGTGAGAGTTGCGAGGGGGGACAGGCCGGTCTCAATCGCATGCTTCTTTCCAATGCCCGTCGCGGGTTCTGCCCCCCCTTTTGCATAGTCTTCTCCCGTGAGGGCTTTCTTCGAGCTTTGCATTCAAGCCACGTCTTATTTGCTCCTTTCAATACTGAGGACGGGGAGCATTGCTGCGGGTAGTTACCCTTCCGACCCGCGGAACTTCACCTCCCCAAAGCCTTCTTGGCTGCTAAGGGGATATCGCTTTTTCTTGACACATGGGGGGGGGGGTGGCCAGTGCCGGCTTCGTCAAGTTCTTCGTCGTTCCTTTCAACAACCTCTCTTACCGAAATCATGTCCCATCGACATTCTCCTTTTGACTTTCCCCCCCCCCCCCCCAATAGGGGCCGGATCGCTTCACTCTGCGAGTTTTTTTTCTTTTTTTTTTGTTTTTTTGTTTTTTTTTGTCCCTGACCATTTTGACGTGATTTTCTTCCCTGACTCCTCCTGAACCCAGGGCGCATTTGGCGGTTTTGCGCCCGCGTTTCGCGTTGATTCCCTTTCGGGGGCTCTTCCCCTGCAATTATGGACGGTGCATAAGGGCCTTTTTCATTCCCCCAACGCCTCAAGGTTTCCCCATGAACCCATTTCGCCCCTCCTGCCCTTTTTTTTCCTCCGCCAGGCGTTCCGATGTATGGTGTGGCGTGCCCGCCCTGTTCTCGTCTTTATCCCCCTTATATAGAAGACTGGGCAAACGCGCTACCCCCTCGCTCGCGCATTCCTCCTGCAATCCTCGTCCGCGTTTCCGCGGATCAACCTGAAAAAAATATTCATTTTGATTCCCCTTATCTGGCCCTGCATCGGCCAAGCCTGATCATCCCTTTCACTTTTTGCACACCTTTTGTGCACGAGCCCTCGGAGATTTTTGTCTTCTTCTTCGAGTCACTTGCAGAGTGTAAGGTCCCCTTCGACACCGGTATGAGCTGGTTGCTCCATCCCTCCCCCCCCGCCCCCGTTCCCCCCACCTACTCCCGGCCGGCGCGATCCCCTTTTTCCCTCTTTAAGTAACGTCGTCCCTCGACCCGCATCAACCAAGTCTACCACCCCCCGTTCCCTTTAGCTACCCTTCTTTTTTTCAGGGTACGACCCTGCGCAATGAGGAAGGACTATTCCTTTCCGCTTACTCCTACCCAGCAGGACGCAGTTAAGCCAGCATCCACCAACCCTTTCTGAGACCACCGTAGGGTGTTTCGTCTATCACCACAAGGACGAGAACCACATGTGGTCAAGCTCTTCATCGACAGGCCCTTCTCCCCAAAAATGCCACCCCAGAGGGCCCTCATTCCCCTTCCTCAGGGTGTTAGAGTCTTTTCCCCCTGCGCCGATCTGCGAATCGCGAGAACAATAGCATATCAAATTCCCCCCTCCGACGTTCCCCCAGAAGTTGACAAGCTCGACGAGATTGTGCCGCTCTTCAAAAAGTGTGGCGATAGAGGTCTCCTTTTCCCAGGCTCCCCGAGACGTCAGGACAAACAGGCGTCCCCGCGCCAGCCCCCCCCTTCTCCTTTTCACGGTAGCACAGATCCACACAGCACCCAGCCCCACCAACACCCCTCTTTACTCATGCCACCCCTGACCTAGAAATTTCCCCAGTGTAGTTGGGACTTTTTCGATGTTTCTTCTTTTCCCTGTCCTTTTCCCCCCTTTTCTCGGCCCGCTCCCCTCCGGTGCTTTCTTGCAGAGAATCCTTCCGAAAACTACTTCTCTTTGTTCCGACGCCACCGATGTGTCTGGAACTTTACCCTTTTCCTCCAAAGCTCCCATCCATGAAGCGTGTTCTCGTTTTACCGGCCGCCCCCCCCCCTTACCGGGTATGAGCATCTCGAGTTTAGAATACAGGTCCGAAACAGTCGTTCACTTTACCCCCTCCCCTTTTATCGAAGCTGCGACGCGGAGAAATAACAGATCCCCCCCCCTCCCCCACCTTCCCCAAAAAGATTAAGAACAAGTCTTGTGCACCATGCCCCGCGCCTCCCCTATCCAAACCAGTCCTTTTTTTTCTTCCCTGCAGTGCCGTCCTTAGGGCTTGCAGACACCGTTTCTCTTTTTCCCTTCGGGTTGGCTTGGTTGTTCAAATGGCCGTTTCCCCCTGCCAGATGCATCTCGCCCTTCCTCCCCCATGGACCTTGTGCCGTTCGTGAAACCGTCCCTTAGAGGCCTTTACTCTTGAGGTCCTTGGCTTCACCCCGCAACTCTTTATGCAGGTTGGCAATCGGCTTTGGCACGCCCTTTTCTTCTTTGACTCCACAGATAGAGGGAAGTTCACTCAGCTTTTCCTCCCGCTACCTAAGCGTCCGTTATTCGTGACAGATCCTTTGTTCTATATTCCTTATTTTTCCTCTGACCACTGAAGATCGACATTACGAGCCACCTCCTTTTTTTGAAAGCTGCTCTGTTCCGGTGGTAAAAACTCCTCCTTTGGTATTCCTTGGCAATATTCTTCCCCTCAGTTGCTAATCCCTTGTAATGTCTTTTTTTTCCCTTCCAGCTAGTTAAAGATTGTTTTTCAAACTTTGATTTACTCCATATCTCGTCTCTTCCCCTCCGGCTATCTAGCACTGCTCCTAATCTAATTGCACCATCCCCTGGGAATAAGGCCTGTTTTTTGACCCCCTTTTATTGGCGTGACCCGCAGGAAGCACCCTTTCTGCATTTTAACTCCCTACTTTTGCCGACCCAACAATGTGAAAGTCTGGCTCATCATTCTCCTTTATCCGTTGAGGGATGGTGTCTAGAACTTTGAGCGGCCGGCTAAGCCTTGTTGACGGATCTTCGTTCCCTTCCCGCGACACCCCGCGGTCAGACAACTGGTCCGAGTCTTCGGCGAGCTTTTTTTGGTTTGGCGTCCCTCGCACCAATGCTCAGCTGTCGAATGGTTTTCTAGCCCCCCTTTAGACACCCCCCATAATTTAACACGCTCCGCTTCCCGACCTTTAGTATCTTTCTTCCCCTTCTCCTGGTGTTTTTGGGAGAGATCTTTGACTTTCTCGACCTTGCGACTGGGAACTTTCGAGTTTGTTTTTCGCGTTGTCTTTGACCGAGCGCCTAGACTCGACCGTCTCCTCCTTTCTCCCAGCGCTCGTACAACACGGCCATGTCAACTCTTACCCAGTTCGACGCGGGTTGACCTTTCATCTCGGGCTTGCCCCTTCCTTCGCCGTCCCAACAATTTTTTTTTTAATCCCCTTGCCGCTCCCTTCTTTTGGCCCCCGCTCTTCGTCGTAACGCGTAGGTGAGCCAGACTTGATTTTTTTTTCGCACTGCCCCGGTCACCTGCTTTCCTCCGTTTTTTTACCGGGCGGCTTCCACGCCTCGTCCTGGGCCCTGCAACATCAGGCGTCTCCCATTCTGTGCAAGGTGCGGTTTTCCTTCTTCTCCTTTCGATCGATTCTGTTGGGCCCTGATCCCCTTCCTTCTGGAGTCACCCCTCTCCGCATAACATGGATCGTCTCGACGCCATTCTACGAAACGCTTTTTTTCCGAACTTCCTCCTTCGCGCGCCCCACTGACCATAGATTACCATCCCCCTGTCGGTTTTTCCCCCTCATTTTTTTTTTGCGGACTCGAAGGGTGCCGAATTAATGGGTTTGCCCGGGGTCTCTTGTTTTTTTTTTTGTTTTTTTTTTCCCACCCCAATTATTTTTTTCCCTCCCCCTATACTCTTTCAGTCCAAGATGACCTATGACCTCACTTCTATCTGCCCCTTTCTTGCCTCCAATTGTTCTGAGGTCCCTTCCTTTCCGATCCCCCCCCTCAGCAAGTGCGGGGTGAAATTCCCATTTACGGCCGCGATGTTTTTCTAATTTCCCTTCACAGGACCATTGTGCTGAGAGTCGGTGAAGTTTGGGAGAGCATCTTTTCTTTTTTTTCCCCCCTTTCCCCCCCCCCTTTTCCCCCCCATCGCGGTGCCCCTTCCGGGTGATTGCTTCCCCCTTCTTAACGCCCGACTCACCTGCTGGAAATCAGATGCTTTTTCAGGCGGGGGCCCCCCACACGCTTTCAGCTGGTCTTGCCCTCCTATTTTTCGAGATCCGTGTTGTTCGATGGGCGAATTGCCGGGTTAGATTTTTATTTCCAGTGACAGCTTCGTATACGCCGTAGGTACCTTTCCCCTCTGGTGTTTTTTCCCCGATTTAGAAACCGAAGATGTTTCCGCGGCCGACGCCCCCTGAGTTTCCCTCCTTCAAGTGCAACATCGAGACCACGCGACCTGCATGTTGCGCGCGTCTCTTCTTTTTTTTTTTTGATAAGCCTTTACCTCGGTTCGTCCAGCTGACCCCTACCCCGATCGTTTCATCTGAAAATTCCCAGCCCCGCTACGTCCGCGCCTGCCCCCGGTCTCCCATGCTTACCTTGCCAACTCATGAACCTCCCCTTTCCCTTCCACTCATGTTTGAAATGGCTAATGCAGGGGTTTGGATGATGCTGGCTACATTTTTTGTTTTTTTTTGGGGGGGTTTGGTTCGTGGCTTCAATTTTTATTCTTTGGATTTTTTTTTTTTTCTCCGGTCTTGCTTCCCCTTCTCGGTTTCCTTTTTGCCTGGACCAAGGCCGACCTCGCGATCACTTTCTTTCCCACTCACACTTTTCCTGCGCGCTTGGCGTTAATATTATCTGGCAATTTCTCGGGTTCTCCTGATGTTGGCGCGGCGCCTGCTTCATCGCGACGTCCCCACGTCGCAGAACCTCGATTATTCCGCCTCATTTTCGGGTTTTTTTTTCTGCTTTCGGTTGCCGCTTGTCGGTCCCCATTTGGTTCGGCGTTCCTGGTGGGGTAGAAAACAAAACCCGTTCTCCTGCGCCTTAGGCTGCTTGCTTTTCCACATCTGACCTTTTCTGGTCTAATTGGTAGTCCTTCTTTTCGGCCCTTCAGCTTGCTTCGATTTTGACATTCTTGAGCGCTCCTTCGGCGGGTGTTTCTTTATACCGATTTTGAGATTTAAGATGAGCGTTTTCTCTTAAGCTACGGCCGTTTTTTCATTTTTTTCCTTAGGGCGCTGCCTCCTCCTTCAGCAAAAGCCACTTTCCTCCCCTTTGTCCTCAATTTCCATTGAGTTCGGGCATCGGACCCCGGCCTCGGCGCACGATTCATTTCAGTTTTGCACCACATTTTTACCCCCTCCAGCCGGGGCCCTTTCTGTCTCTTCCTTATTTGGATACGCTCTTTACCCCGGGGCGCTCTCCTGATATTTTTGTCTTTTGTTTGACCGCTTGCACTCTCTTTCTTTCATTCAAGGTCTCGGAGCAGTGTTGTATGAGCTTGCCCGTTTTTGCGCTTTCTGCGTTTTATTGAGATAAAGACCGGCTCCCCCGCACGCTGTGAGCGTATACACTTCTTCATTCTTTCGTCTGTGTTCAGGTTTAACAAACACATTATTATCTTGTGATGACCCTTTTTCCCGTGCCTATCTCCCCTTTCATCATTGCAGGGCATCGGCCCCCCTCCCCGCCTGATGTTCGCTTTTCCCCCACTTCCCCTCGAACGCTTCCACTCCCAAAACCAGACATCTGGATTTCCCCTGTCCTTTTTTCGGTCCCCCCCCCCCTCGAGAACCCCCAAATCTTTTTCCTCGGTCGTCAATGCGTCTCGCCCCTTCGCCTCCCTCTTTTTTCTGGTCGTGGGTTCACCTTGGTTCTCTTTTTGCCCCTTGCGTTTTTCATGCGGAAACGGGCGGACTCGATCCCTCCGCTCCTCCCCCCCAATTTCCATGCCCCACGGTATGCCACAAGCAGCATGCCACTAGATAACCCCTGCCGGTTTTCACTTTTTCTGCTGTTCTTTCCCCCTTTTCCTCTTTCGGGAAAATTTTTTCTTACCCGCCGCAATGTCTTCCTGTGAGAAAAATCGCCCCCCAAATCGCCAGCGCGTGCTTGATTTTTTTTGCTCCGAAGACGCGTCCTCCTGCTACGCTTCCCTTTGAACATCTTTCAAGCACCCGGTTGTTCCCTTTCCTCCCAATTCATTTTGGACCCCCGCCGTCCTGTTTCAGCTCCCCTATTCTTTGAGATCTCTCTTCCCTGACGCGCTGTCCGCAATCGCATTCCCTTCGTTCCAATGCCCAGTCCGGTGCTTTCCCTGTTTTTTCGGGTTGCCTTGGAGGGATGAGTTCTCGCCGGAAATAAATATGCTGGGGACTTATTTTTCGCCACTCGTATGGATTCTGCGCTCTTCCCTTTTTCCACGCGGAATCGGCCCCTTCGCATTGAATGGCATTCCTTTCGGGTATCAGTGGCGCTGCTTGTGCAAATCCCGGGGGTTAGTGGCAGATTGCCCTTCTAGGTGTTTTTTCTTCTGTTCTCATTCGAACAAACTACTTTTTTCCCCGAAATCATCGACACGTGATTCGGGTTTCTCACTCTTGCTTGAGAATTTCTTATCCGCGAAAAATCGAGAAACTGTACAATGTCCGTGATTTTTTTTTCTTTACCGTCTCCTTTCCATGCAGGCTAACTTACATCTGCCGGTTTTGCCGCACCGCGTTTTCCTCGGCATTTGGAGACCCTCCTAGGCTTCGGGGGGGGCAGATCATGATTATCGATTTCCGCTAATCCCTGTTCCCTGTGTTCCCACCCTTCCTCGACTCCTTTTTTTTTCCCCAAATTCTTTCCTAAGGCTGGAAGTCCTAAGTTGGCATGATGTATGTGGAGCCCTGAGTGCGCGTCTCTTAATTATTTTAGTTGCTGCCTGGGCACCGCACCCACTGCTTCGCCCTTGCCTTGAAGACTACTGTTAAAGAGGATCAACGACCACTATCTTCCCTTTTCTAGCAAGGGTTCAAGTAGGACTCCACAGATCCCTCAATTCGCCGGAACCTGGAGGGGGTTCCCCCAGTGGTTCCACGAGAACCTAGTATGATTCGTTGGCCGCTGGGAAGTTTCAGAGTCCAGAGCAGGTCAATGTGTTTTTAGAGAAAGTAATGAGGGATGTTGCTTTTGCCCTGAAGATAACCCCCCGCTGACCTCCACATTTTTAGGCCGGCGCTGGACGCAATCGCGTCACAATTCCCCGGTTAATCGTCCATCTCAGTGCATCCCCGCACGACCCAAAGCCGGTATGCGCTTTTTTTCCATTATCGAAAAGTTCGAGCAGGTCTCGAAGACTCCCCGTAGCCCCAGAACGTTGCATGTTCCAGTCCCCCTCTCCAACTTTACGATAATGCTCGTGGTGTTTGTGTGCGCAAAAAAACACCCCGGCTCCCGACCCCTTCAGGTCAGCGGCATCGCCATCCCCCCAATCAACCCCCCCGAGGGCCCGATTGCTGCATGAGGATTCGGATTCGAGTACTTTCCCCCCTTGACGATCTGCGGCATCCTCTAGAAGAAAGCCGAATGACTAACCTCCGTTCGACCGATAGAAGCCGCCAAGCGCGAGTAATTTATTTTTCCGTGCGAACCGTCCTCATTGTCGCATCGCCCCTCTTTTTGCCACCTTTTTCCCGCCGGTCTATTATGCTCCGCCCAGAACCAACCGGCGAACTCTCTGCCCCCTGAGCCGGGCCTCCGGAAGCCACCTCTCCCCATCCCCCACCTCCAGCACACTGTAACTCTGCTGCCAGTCCTCACCAACCTGCATTAGCCATTTCAGGGCTCCGAGTTTTGTATGTAGTGTCCTGTCATCAGTTGCTTTTCGCGTCCCTCCCTCGCAGCGTCCCTCCTCATCCCCATTGACACGTTAGTATTGCTTAGTGCATTCCGACCCATTCAGGTAAATGTAAGCCGTTTCCACCCAGAATTCCGCTGCTCGTCCCCTTCCCGGTCGGACAGTCGGTTTTTTTTCTTCCTTCTCTTCCGGCTCACCCGCGCGACCCTCAACATGTCTGCGGAAGATTCCTCCATTACTTTTTCCCGACCCAGTCGTCCCTCTTCTTATTATATATCTTTCTAAGCATGTTTCCAAGAAACCCGATCTCCCCCCCTCGAACAACACGTTACTTCTCGTACCCGTCGGCGTGCAACCTCCTCCTTGTCTCTTTTGTCTCTAACCCGACTTTTTCGGATTAAAGTCGGCTCGGGCTTGTCTCCCCTCGATCCAACCCACCCCCAAAAACAACCACTTGGTTCACCTTTCACAGCGACTTCAATGTGCCTTTAGTTTTTGACAGATGCATCTAGCGTTTCCTCTCGCGTCTTTTTCTGGCCCCCCTGCGACCTTCGACAGGGAAACGAGCGCTTTTTCGGTTGTCCTCGTTAGGCAGTTTTTACAGGTTCGGTCCGGAATTCTTTTCACAAGTTTCTCGGTTAGATAGGTCCGTTTTTTCTCTTTTCGAACAAACCTCAGCACGAACTTCCGTGCGTTCGTGATCCCCATTTCTTTCCCTGAGAGCAGGCCCCTCAGGGAAGTCGGCACGCCTTTTTTCATACGCTCTTCGCGGGACGGTGTCCACACCGACTCTATGGGATATAGCTTCCGTTTTCGCGGCGTCGGCAATTCCCCCCCGTGCGTTTCCTGCTGCTTTCTCACCGATTCGGTTCGTCTTCCATTCCATATCGGGATGTACTTTCCTCCCCTCGACAATCCGGCGATCCTGTCAGTCGAGCCGCTCCCCCAATCCTTGATGGTTTTTGATTTTGCGGTTTTAACCAGCGTAAGTATTTCCCCGGTTCGTTCGGCTTCCGCTCCTACCAGTAGTCTACTCTCCGTTCGCAAACTTACCTTGTCGTTCGACCCCTTCTTTTTCCCCCTTTTTAGCGTTCGCCTGCTCGTGCTGGCTGGATGTTGACGCCCCCCTTTTACTTTTCTTTAGCCCTTTTGTTCTTACATGATGCACCCTTGGTCCGCCCGAGATTACCCCTTCCCGCGACATTCCGAATTGCGGAGAGTGATGCCTTCCTGGGTTTGTACGAGCGAAGTCACTGTTTTCCCTTGGTTAGTCTCGTCGGTCGAATCTCCACCTGCCATTAATTTAGCAACACGTCTGGCCCTTTCCCTGTTTATCGAGTTCCTG
>Ga0179593_1288678_pt1 | contig 20864 bp, 25 predicted proteins | sample CZODoug2_1_08_16_FD_185931 | JGI IMG/M metagenome (GOLD analysis project Ga0179593, IMG submission 185931) | Vadose zone soil fungal communities from Angelo Coast Range Reserve, California, USA - CZODoug2_1_08_16fungal (PacBio error correction) | ecosystem: Environmental > Terrestrial > Soil >... | reverse complement strand
CTCCTTCCCCAGATCGTTCAAATGGGGAAGCTTATAACCGTTCGATCGTGCTCGTGCGATCGCTGTTAAAAATGCTTCTTGTTCCCCGGTAAAAAAGGTTTCCCTTTCTGCACTTACTCTTACTTCCTGCAGTAACTTGTCCTTACGTGGTTACTTCCCCACGACACGCTGCTAGTATAACCTGTTCCCCGGTGATATGATTACTCTCCCCCGTGTTCGTCCGTGATGTCCTTTCAACACTACATTGTCCAATTCCGGCCCCTCTGAACGTGACGAAATCGATACGTTTGTAAATACACCCATCCTCCCCGAACGTTCCCCCGAATCAACTTGTAAGTTCGGCACCAAAACAATCCCGCACCCTTCACTTTTCTCTCTTCTTCCCCGTGAACTCCCACAAACGCATTACTACTCCACCTTTCCACCTATTTTCAGGTGCACTTCTAACCACCCGTCTGCTATGTTTCCCCCTCCCGCCGTCCCTAACGAACTTTTTCTTTTGCCCTCTCCGCCCCCAACTAAGCTGCATGGTGTTGGGCTTTTCCCACTCTTAACTCTGATCTTCTCGTCAAAGTGCCCCCCGGCGTTCATCGCCCCGTTGTAAAAGTTAAGCCGAGTTTCCCGGTGTGCTTATCGAACATTTGAAAACCCGCTTGACCATTGCCTGGGCAAATCCAATTACCCCCGGTCAAATTAAACCGCGGGAAAACGTACCTACCGCTAACCGTGTAACCACCTTCCGCTTCCCCCTTCCCCCCTCACATGGCAAGCCGGGACCGCTTTCTGTTAGAGTCCCTTCGGCGGATTGGGCGCAAGCGGCACTCCATGAAAGGGTAAGCCCTTCCGGGTCCGACGGCAATTGTCGGATCGTCTTATAGTCCTTTCCCCCCCCATGTTGTGTTATCGTGAATCCAAGTTTAAGGACCCATTCCCCTCGCCGTAGCGTGACGTCCGTTTGAAATTCTGTTGTAAGTCCCCAAACCCTCCCCCCCGTTGTTCGTTTTGATAAATCCAATGAATATGCATATCCACGTGTTGCAACTTTGCCTTTTCCCCTTGCCATCCCCCTTAACTTCGTAGCAACGCATTAAATTTCACGCTCCCCGACTCACCGTCGTCATGTCCCATAGTTGCCAGTAAAACCTTCCCCCTCAGCCAGCCCAGACCGCATCCTGGAGCTTTCCCCCCAACTCCCGCACTCCAGTACCAGTTCGTCCCTTTGCGCCTCAAGTTTCCCCCCTCCACCCCCCCCACCATAGAGGATTGAATTTCCACCGCTTCCAGCGTTTTTCCAGTTGCATCTCCACGATATTTGTTCCCCATCGCCGTACCCCCTACCACAGTTTCAAAGTCCCCTTCTTTTTCTCGCCTTTCGCTTCCCCGTAACCACCTCAGCGTCCACCGGTGGGGGGGTCCAGCTTCCACTTAATCGTCCTTACCACCGGCGTTCCTCCTTCGTCAGTCAGTTTTCCATCTGCGTTCCCGGGTTTCCTTTAAATGCTTTCCCCGACCCCACCCGTTGGCCCTTTCCCTTCCACCACTTACTTGGTAACACACGAGTACACATCCCATGAACTTCCCCCGTTTCCCCCCCGAGATTAACCAAATCCCAGACTTTCGTTACCGCTGCACTTGGGATGGGAAACCCAGCATTGTTCTGCCCATCTTGGAGCCCCTTTAACCGTTCGATGACCCGTTGTCCCCCCTTTCTTCTCCCCGAACTGCACTGTGAGTCTTTGAATACACTTCTTCCACCCCCGTTAGAATAGACGTCGCCGGCGTGAACCCTCCCCGTATTTATCACCGCAACGCTGTCGGGTCTTTCTCCTGACCCCTTTATTTCTAGTTCCCCCCGTGTTCCTGTTTTTCGTCCCTTGCTTAGCCCTGGGATTGCATAACACGTAACTCTCGCACCCAGTAACCTCCCCCCACATCCATTGTCATTCCTTGCTAATTGTTCCCCCAAAATGACCCAAACCTTTCCTTTCCTTCGCACGCGTAGAATAAGTATCGGTCGGCCCAAACAACCTCCGCAACAGACCTTTCCTCCGTTGTCGACATTTGCCCCCCACGTTCATAACCCCTTTAGGGCGCGTTACTCCTCAGCTCATAGTCTCTGGTCCCTTTTCCATTCGCCACCCCCCAATCTTGCCTTTTTAGAATCGAAGTCCCCCCCCATAATATCTATCGCTATGATGACTGCACCCCTGTCTAAGTGAAATACTGCTGGATTTCCTTTCTTGGATTTCCCCCAGGTAGAAAAGATATTGCCTCGTGCCTCTTCTGGACTTTTTGCCCCACACGCATATTTGGGAGGTTAATGACCGGATCTTCCTTGCTCCCGTCCGTTGTGACATATGCTTTCAGTTACGTACGTTTGTCCGAAATGGTGCCGGTCGGCTTGAAGTCAGTATCCTCGCGGGCTTTCCCCGTTTTGCAACTTCACAAGCCGAATACATCCCACGCTTCGTTGGGGTTGTACACACCACACCGTGAGGTGTTTAATGTTTTCTTTTGAAAGGTTTCCGCGTCAAAGTCTTTCTTCTATTTTGTTTAAAGCTTTGTGGTTGCCTTTTTGGTGCAGTCAGGGCAGACTCCCGGGTTAGCGTTATCGACTCCCCAATGGGCGGGGAGATAACGGCGTCGTCCGGGATTGGCCACGTTTATTTCTGTTGTGTTGGCCTTCTCCTTTTATAGTAGTAGCTACAAGGAGTCGTGATCGGAAGTGCCCGCCCCCCAATCTCCCAATATACCCGACTGCCATTGAAGTACGCTTCCTTCGGCCATGCCCCTCCGCCGCCCACCGCTTTCCTCTTCTGACTCTGTGTCACAGGGGTAACGAGCCTCCTGCCCCCCCCTTGGTCTACCCAGAGAGATGGAGTGAAGAGCCTACCGCCAAGTTTTTTGACTTTGCCGACTCTCGTGTCATTTCAAAACGAGCGTCATGACTCCAAAATCTCCCTCGACATAGGAATGGGCCCTCCCCTTTCTTGCTCATGGTGATCCGTGAGTCCCGTTAAAAGCCCCTCCTTGATGGCCAAGATCACCAATGGGAAACCCCGGCGGAAGTGAGACTTGTCATCACCTTTGTGCATCGAGAACGTACTTTCCAAGAGTCTTCTTTCCTGCGGCCCTTCCCGGACATTCAGATTCGTCAGGAACTGTGTGAAGTTTCTAGGATGGGATCTATAGTTTCTCCCTCCGTTGTGTTGTTTCTTTCTAATTTACGGCCGCCTAACGTCACACCGAATGGCCTTCCCCCCATGGTTTCTATCTGGATGGACGGAGATTTCCTTCCTCCCCCCCCCTATGCCCTCTTGAACTTTCCGATCAATTGCACAAGTCCTCCCACTTTCCGCTGTTGAGGCAGGGGGGACCTAACTCAAAATTAGCGTTTAACTCCCCCAAGCTTTTTTCTCGACTACACCTGAAGCCATTACGGCCACGATGTCTCTTTTCTTTTTTTCTCAGGTGTTTGCGCTCCCTTTTACAGAAGGATTGGCCAAATTCGACCACCTGAGGTGTCAGGAGCAAGACTCCCTATATATGTTGGTTTCTTCACAGCCGAACCATCAACACCGCTAGTGTCCCCCATCCCGACGCTTCTCGGTGCGAAATCGTTTGTCATGTTCGATGCCCTCCCCCCTTCTTCTAGAGCGTTTTCTCTTGGCGTCTGCACTTGATAAAGAAGACTGGAGAGGTCCTGCCCCCCCCCCAGAAATTCCCTTTATGGGAATTCTCAGGGTATCTCCCCCCACAATGGTATCCACAGCAATTTTTCGTTTTTTTTTCTAGTAAGACCACCCGGCTTTTCTCCCCAGTGCGAACATTGAAAAAGGCAAACTCGAATCCCCGCGAGATCCCAGTTCGCTTTCCACAAATTCATCCCCTCTTTTTCCCCTTTGAAATGTGTTGGGAAACACCAGATTTATTTCTTTCTTTTTTCCCACGTTTTCCCCCCACCAGTGTTAGGGGCCCTGTCACTTCAAGACAGCCCCCCCATTTAGGAAAGCGTTTAACACCTTAGTCAAACGGTGCCTGTCAAGCACGCCAATCTTTGTCCTTCAACCGACAAATGGCTTGGTCCTTTTAACATTTCCGGACCCTATCCTTATGACCCTGGCTCAAGCCCTTTGCGCTTTTCCATCCAATACCTTTAACCCCACCCATTTTTTCGTCATCATTTCTTCCCGACTTGATAAGCGGGTTCAGTGCTTGGAGCACAGAGAATTGGGGGCTAGGGCCAATGTGAACATCGCGGTTTAGCGGTTGGTGGTTCTTACCGCTCTTTTTTGGTTTATTGTCTAAGGGTTTGGCGAAGTTTGACTGTGACGTGGAGTGCTGTGTTGTGTTGCCCACAGGATGCGGCGTTTGGAAGTTCCTATGATAAGTATGGGCAAACTGCGATTTGCATGACGACGGTGAGCTTTCTTGTTTGCAGGGAAGTTTTTTTGTTCAATCAATAGTTTCTTCTCCCGGTTCCGTCTCCCCGTAAGGGTTCTCTCCTCTCCGCGTGGGATCACAAGTGTTCCGCCCCCCCCCCGAAATTTTCCCTATGAGAGTTCGAACGGTCAACTACATTTCACCGATACCACCCTGAAGGCAGTTTTTTCCTCTTTTATCGGCCCGCTTTCTGCATTTTTAAGGGTTATCCTCTGTTGCCCGTGATTTCATAAAGACGGATATTTGTCCAATCCAGGCTCCGTCACCGGGGACGCCTGTTCTGTGAGTTGCCGGGGATTGTGCCACGGTGATCGGAGGTGACACCGTTTTTCAGCTTTCTTATTTTTACATCGTGTTGAGCCTGGTGGCATCCGGGGGTTCCTCTTCGATAAGCACACCGCCCCGCATTGCAGAGGTAGCCCGCGGTTGGTCGTGTGAGCTGACTCTTCCCGGGGACGATTTGTTCCCCTGTAGCACCCATAATTGTCCCTTTTGTGTACGGGATCGCAGGAGATGCAAGCTTTGCTGTTAGTTCGGCCGCTAATAGAGCAAGCTTTTTTTTTGTGGCGCCCCTTTTGGACTGGAAAACCGCTATGGTATCCCCTGTGAGGAGTACGCAGCTCTTTTTTGTGGATGACCACTTGGGCGGAGAGATTTTGACGGGAGTTGATGGGGGAATTCTCTACAGGATGCGGGCGTGGTGTTTTGATTATGAAGGTTTGAACCACGGAGCTCTTCATTTTGACGTTACCTTTTTAGCGTGGAGAGGGTTGCAGTTCGTGTTGATGGGTTTCCCTTCCCTTTCTGTATGAGTAGGCCAGCCCACCTTTTCTATATTCCCCTCTCGGTTGGCAGGTATCAGAGCCAGAGTGCGTTGACTCACCCCCGCATTTCAACGTTGTCGCAGTCTCCCTTCCTATTCTTTCTCCCTGGTCACTACCATTGTATCCCTCCCGGTGGGTCTACCTTCTCTCCCGAGTCACGGTATCGAACGGGTATTACGGCCCCGTTTATGGCATTCCAAGACTCTGCTTTTCGCTTAAATACAGTCCTTTTACGCAACGTGGACACTTCCCACGTTTCGTGAGTGCCTTGGTTCGGGTGTACACGGTTATGGCTTTATTCTTTAAACGTTTTTCCCGGGAAGGTAATTTGCGAGTGGTCTTTCGGCAGGGGCGCGTCTTCTGCACCTCGAGTTCCGAATCACACCGTTGAAACGCCATTCTTTTTCGTGTGACGACCTTTCCCGATCTCACGTCCTTTGTTGCCTGTGCCGCTTACGATAAAGGGGGGACGATTAACCCACCCAACTACAGTTCTGTTTAGTATCTGCTCGGCGATCAGAATAGCTTGATTTTAGGGAACCGATTGGGATCCCCGATCCTTTTTTGTGGCGAAGGTTCCCACTTTAACCCCCTCTCTTGGATCGGGCTTACTGCCTCTAGGTCTGGGGGGCTACCCCTTCGACTTTTCGTGTTGGTGTTGGCCTCTCGATACATTTGCTGCGGGGGAACCGTGCTTATGCTTCATTTTTCTTTTCCGGAGCGATACTCTGCGGTAGGCTATTGGGGTTGCGCTGTTTGGACTACAGACTTTAAGCTTTATGTCCAAGGGTCGAAAAGTCGTCCGAACACGGGGCATCTATCATCTAAGAGTGGGCAGGGCTCCGACGACTCCTGTGGGCTTTCCTTCCCCACGGACTCAAAGGTCCGTTCCCGCAGCCCGAGCGGACCTGGACCTATGAAGGCCAGCGGTTCCAGCTAGCGTTTCCCCGAGCCCGGCCCATTCGGTCCCTTTTCTCCCTTGCTAGATGGAATTCCCGACTTTCGCATAGACGTATTATGTTCCCCTTCCTCGTTGTTGTTTTAGTTTCGGACTGCCGCATTCTACTTCCAGTCCTTTGTATGCCACGGGGAGCCTTATAACCAGCTTTGCCGTGCTGGTATTCCTTCTTTCGCTGCAAATTCTATTTCTCGTGAATACACTGTAGCGTAGCACTACTCCTCATCCTGCTTTAAGTGAAATTAGGGTTGTAGTCCCCGCCACGCTGCTAGGTTCGTTTAAAAGAAAAGATGACTAATCCGTGTTCGTCAGGTTATACCGCCTTAGACATATCGGTAACCAGATCCACTGCCCCCTTTCCTTCCCCATCGAGGTCCACCTCAAATTCATCATTTTCCGTCCCCGTACCCAGAAGTTGGATATTCCACCACACCATACTGAATAAACCCCGAAGTTGTCTTCGAAAAAAACCTTTCATCCACCCCCATATCTTGTCGTACTCCTCACCGTCCCTAGAGGTTTTACGTTAGATCCACCACCCCGCTGCTATGTTTACACAATAAAAGCAAATGTCTATGCTGTCTCGCCTTTCGTTATTCCGTACTAGCGGCAATGTAGTGTGGTGTGCGTCATTCCCAATCGTAAACACGTTGATCGTTTTTTCCCTCGTCACGATGCCAAAAGGTGTGCTCGAAGTCGTAGTAAACCTCCCTCCTTTGCGGTTCTTTACCCATTCGACTCGGACGACCCGCTGCCCCCCTTCCCCCGCATCCAATGTCCGGTCAACTTCAAGCCACTAGGAAAACGAAAAGTACCCTCACTCCCCGGTACAGTTGTCACCCGGACAATAAGTACGGGTACCGCTTCCGTTAGCTACATCTGCTTGGTGCCACCGAGCGGTTCCTATGTCTCCAAAGTGGCTCCCGCTTAACCCCGTTCGAACCGTGCTCTTTAGCTATGGACCCTGATGGTAGTGTTCTTTATCGTGAACTTAGTTCCTCTCCACTACTAGACGTACCTGCGCTGAACGTTCCTTTTGTTCCTGGGTTCCCCTTTTTTACCAAAATTCCCCGCCTTGCTCGTCGTGATCCCTGCCATGTTTGTATGTTAGTTTCGTCCCGGTGCTCCTTCCTTGCATACTTTAAATTAGGAGACCACAGCTTGGCCACGCTCATCTCCACGTCGTCCTTCCCCCCTCTCCCTTTGTCCACAACTTCAGCATCCGTTTGGAAATAGCTCTGTTCGGAGGCGTCCAACCCAAACTTCTTCCCAAGGGTCACAGGCCGTTTGCCCGCCCAGTCTAATACACAAACCTATTTTGCCGAGGTAACCTCCCTTTTCAGACCACTCGCGTTGTTAAAGTTAACTCGCCAACAAACTTGCTCTGTTGCTCCAACTTAACGTCCCCTAACACAGCAATTCTCTTTTGATCTCTTCGCGATAACCCCTTTTTAACACTCGCGGCCCCTTCGTTGTTTTTCTCCGTAAGTTCCCAAGTAGTTCCCCGTGATCTTCAGCGTAAAAGCAAAACTTTTTTTGTAGACTTCGGTCGTCACGTCCCTCCGGTGCCGTTGATTATCAAATAGGATGAAACGGACAAGTGGCCCTGTGCATCCCACTTTACTTTCTAAAAGTAGCTGACCCCTTTAACCCACTCCCAACTCACCTGCTTATTACCCCCGGCACCAATCGAATGTTCAAGTCTCGTAAAGTCCTGGAAGCCCTCTGCAAGATCTGTTATCCTTTTCGGACAGCGTAAAAGTCGATGCCGTGGACCCTATTAGAGTAGTGGCACATTCTTCGTTTCTGTATCTGAAAACTGTAGTCCCAGACCTCCTCGACTTCTGATAATTAACGTTTCCCTTCCTTTTTGTTACAGAAAAGAATTATTATATGTTATCCTGTCCCCGCTTATATGAAGTTGGGCCTTTCTCGTCCCTTGGGTAACCTTAAATTTCACACTCACTCCCGGCAAAACGTCCTCCTATCCACGTCGTCATTGGCCATCTTCTCTTAACCAATACCCTTTTCCTCCTTCGTACACGCCGACACGTAAGGCGAGGCCCAAAACACCTTCTACTCCACGCAAAGTCGCCGCTTTTCTGCCCCGTTCCCACTTGCCAAACTACCGATCACTCGCGTGTTTCCCGTTCCCCGCCACCCCCCCGTTGTTTGCCTCCCCATAAGTCCTAACCATCCAAGATATGAAGCTCCGATGGACTCCCACTTGAGCTTTTCAAGTGCGGGGCGCTGCGATGTTTCCAGCCCTCCTATTCCTCAAGTTTCTTTGAGGACAGCACCGTCCAGCCTACTCTTTGTGTTGTTTCCTGTAAAGGGAGTACATCCGTTGTTCAAATAGATTTGGTAAGGTGCTGTCCTCCTGGTGATTTTTTCCTTTCTTTCCCTCATGATGGAACCCTGGGGTTGAAACGTTTTTTCAACTCAATCATACCACGATGAGGGGGTTTTTTTCCCCCCCCCCCACATACCTGTACCTAAAATCAGTTTTACTTTTTTCTCGCGAACTGGTTCCGCCGCCCCTCTGATTTCGATTTTTCCCCTCATTGACACTTTTTGTTGTAGGCTGCATTTGAACCTGCCGTTTTTTCTTTGTTATATCCAGACCCAATGTCATTTGCGTCCCCCGGCGTACCCGTTCGTTCCGGGATATGCCCCTTCCATGCGCCGAGCCTGGCAGTAGCCCCTTGTGTTCTTCTTATCTTCCGTTAAAGCCACTTCGCTCCTAATACAGACTGACCCCTGTAGCGGGCACTCCTAAATTCCCGCTTAACTCCCCCTCACTTCTTCTTATCTGTTTGTCTAGCTGGTGTTGCCTTTTGTCCACTCCTACTCCCAGATACCACATAGGATAATTTTTTTTTTTTGCACCTCGCCTCCTCGGGGCTGGTCTACTTGCTAGCAGTAGTGTCGCCCCACACCCGCGCCCCCGGAAAATCCCCTCCGACTTCATGGGCGACCTCTTTTACTGGGAAAATCTTTTCTCCACGACTTGTTTTTTTCACCTCTCCTTTCTTTTCATCTTGCAACACCTCCGGCCCCGTTGAATTTCTCTTGTTGAGAATTGTATTCACCAGACCCCAGTTTTGCATCGAATCCCTCCCTAAATCGGCCATCGGCCGCCGGCCCTTATCCGGACTCCCGATGTCACTGCCATTCGGTGTTACGTTTGGTCCCCTTTTTTCCTGTTTCTATTTTTTCCTCTAAGTTTGTTAGTCTCTAAGCTTCAGCAGGTTTTCCGTTGCCCCCCACAGAATGGCAGTTCCTTTGCTCTGTCTTTGCCAGGCCGCGTCGATTCCCCTTTTTGATCGATGCCCCGGTCCCCTTTTGATCCCAAGTGCCCTTCCGCAATTGTTTTAAGCTTTTTTCCTTCAACGCTCCTCCCAAAGTCTCTCAAGTCATTTAGTCTCCTGCGAAATTTCCGGTTCCCCTGTCCGATGTCGATGGAGATTGTTTTGTGTGCGCTTTCTTGCCTACCACTCTTTCTTTAGGAAAAATTCGACCTTTCCGGTAGGCGCTGGCAACCGCTTTTCCCCCCCCATGGTTACCCTCCCTAGTAGCTTTTTCCAATTCAACCCGCTGTGGACCAACAATCTATCCTGTCCATCTTTTGTTCGTTAAGTTAGGATTGGTTTCAGCTTCCCCCCCCCTTTACCTTCCTTCCGTTAGAGCGATTCTCTTTGAACCCCTTTCCGATCACGACTCCATGTAGTACTGCGCCGTTTTTCCAACTGCCTCCCTTTTCTATCCGAAGATTTTTTTCTCCGTCAATTTTTTCAGGTGTGGCCTAAATGAAAAAGTGGTCTGTCTGAAAGTTAACCCTTCTTCAGGCCTTACTCTCTACAAACTTCCCCCCCCCCCCCTTGTTTTTCAACTAGACCAGTCACATTTTTTTGCGAGCTCCTTTCGCCTCCACAAAATTCAACAAATGATGTGCCCCTTACTCTTGGGTACCCCCCACTCCTTGGCTTCTTAGGGCTTTTTCCACTGTAAGTTCCCTCAGTTTTTGGTTCCACTTCCCTCCCCCCCCAATTTGTCCTTTATGTGAACTTTCACTCTCTTTCCCCCCGGAAGTTTACGAACTCCCCTTGGTCCATTACTCACAACGATATGTGTTCCTTTTTCCCCTTGTACCTCCCATCTGACAGGCAATAGCTGTTCTGACGGTCTATCAACTCACCTCCTCCCCCCCTCCCGACACAGCAATTTTACCTTCGTCTCCATCGGCGAAGTAGATCTAGAATTTGTTTAGGGGGACGGTCTTTTGTCCCCCTCGCCTCTGGGGGGGGGTTTTTGCCTCCTTTACCAATGGAACAACGCGTCTTTTCGCAATCCCCTTTGGATTTCCGACCTCCTTCTTTTTTTTTTTTTGGATGGCCGGTTTTCACGGAGAATTGACTTTTTGTGGTGTGTGGTTCCCCTATAATGATGAAGGCGGGCCTTTCTTTTTTATTGTCAACCCCTTTGAGATGGTGTCATGACGAATGTGAGTGGCGGTGTTTGCCTTTGCTTTCTTTTTTTTGCCTCCCCTCATACGTGTCTGCGGGTCCCCTTCAGGGAACTCTAACTTTTCCACTTTTTCTTTTAAGCTCAAGAGGTGTTAAGGAAATAACGACGCTCTTGTCTTTTCCCTTCCCCCACTTTACAAGGGACTTCCAAGCAGGAGCCCCTTCAGCTGAGCGGCACGTTACAATACCCAGTATTCATCTACTCGGTTTTTCAAGCTCTACTTAGCTACCCCTGATCCCCCGGAGCTTCTCCCTTTTTACCTCCTGGTCAAGGCGCTCCCTCTAGTTTGGCTTTTTTTCCCCGCAAGCTGATATGTACCTATATTTTTATCTATGTGAGTGAAGTTTTTGCTGAGTGTACACGGTCTTGGTTTTTCCTTTTCCGAGGTTGAAGGGATTTGAACGTAATTTCTGACGGCCTTTTCGCGGGGTTTACCCTCAGTCTCTAATTCACAAAATGGTCCCCCCGACCTCTTCTTTGACTCCTAGGCCCCTTTTGATAGCTGTGGGTTTCCTTTCAGATGTCCCTTTCCTCGTGTTGTCCTTCCTTTCTCCCCCAAAATACATTGCCGCTGTCTTTGTACTTGCTTTCGAGGCCGTAGTAGCTTTTTCGGGACTTCCCGATTTTTCTCAGAGAAGCGTGTGTTGTCGCCGGGAACTTACCCCAAGAGTGGAGAGTTGGCTTCGCCTTAGGTTTGTGGTGAACCTGTGTCCCCCGGATTCCCCCCTTCGACTTACTTTCTGTTTTGTGGAGGTTGTGGGACCAGCTCCCCAGGTCTGCGGAGTGGAACGTTGGCCCTTTCTATGACCATCCTCGGCATGCGTTAGATGTGTGGTTGGAGGTCGGGGGCCCTCATCCTTTCTTGTATTCTTTGCCCTTTCCTCTCCCAAGCTCAACGCCGACCTTTTCTTTTATTTTCAGATCTTTTTTTGGCCCGGTCTTTCCCCCCCGCCGTAGATTGTTGCTCCCCAAAACGCAATACTTCGCCGCAGGGCGACTGCTCTTTTCCCTCCCCAGTTTCACTTGTATTCAATCTCCTAACGACCCTAGTTTTCCTCTCTTCCTAGAACCCACCCTTCTCCTTTTCAATTGGTTGTGAATGGACCCCTACAGATCTTTGGATTTGCCCATCAGTCCTGTACGATAAGTTTCTTGTGGTCCACTTTCTGTTCTTACCGGGAGCGCCTGTGTCCACCTTTTGCTTTTGGAGATTTTTTTTCCAGAGCCCCCCCCAGGACGAATGAAAGTATTTATTGCCGGAAGGGTTTCTTTTGGTACGTCAATCCGATTTTATCATCCCTTTTTTGAAAAGAATGCTGACGGTTTCCCCGACATCTTTCCTTCCCCCTCCGTGGGCCTTTCGTGACGCCCTGATAAAATTTCAGGTCGCTGAAGAAAACCCTTCACAGTTCCGTGATTCTTGGCGCAGGCGGATCCATCATTTATCTTTGGGCTGGACCATGTTTCTCCCCCTCCGCCCATCGTTTTTTTCTCCTGGAAACCCAAGTCTGGGCCTGAGTTTTAGCCGAGGTTGGCCCGAACTTTTTTTCTGTCCCACAGACTGTTCTTGTGTCTTTTTGCTTGGGGGCCTCCTTTATCCCTTCTTCTTTTGCAAGAATTCTGAAGGGGTATTGTCCCCTTTCGATGGCCTTCCCCCTGACGTTGCGAGTGAGTTGCCGGGAAGTGATGGTTCTGGCGCGGTTTCTCTTTAGAGCACCTTTACCTGAACCTTTCTCCCGATCAGAGTGCGTAACGACGATCATCCTTTGGTCGTGACTTTTTCCCCCCCACACGTTAACCTTTCCCTTACCCTCCAGGTTTACGGTCCGAGTAGTGAGAAGTAATTGCTATTCACGATACAAGAACTTTTGTTACTCTTCGATACCTAGCACTTCCCTCTCCCTACGCGGTCCGTGCATGGCTCCCCCTGATTTCGTTTCCCGTCCCCTTCTACTGAGGCATATCTCTCCTTTCTTTCTTTTTTTTTTTTGAGAGTTCATGTGCCGTACGGTTTTGATATTTAGCCCTCCCGGGTGGCTCCCTAACCTTATTTCCTTTTTTTCCCCCCTGGTCCGCTCTCTTTTTCCACTCTTCGTTTTTTTTCCCTTCTTCCTACAACTGGTAGTTAAGTTTTGCAATATAGACCGTCGCCGGAGTGAGGTTTGACATCGGTTTTGGTTGGGTTTGAACCGCCACCCTGCGGCCTTTCCTTTGATTTTTAACCTTTCATGATAGATAGGTCCTTTCCCCCTTTGTTCCCTTGAGCATAAAAGTACTTTTTTTTCCCAGACCTTCACCCTCTCCCGCTCACCAGTCTAACACTTCTCAGTTTCAAATCCCCTTCCTCTTTTTCCTTCCCCCTCTCTCCCCTGGATTTTGAGGCCAAAACCCCCCTTCTGCCCTCAACGCCTCCTCCCGTGTACGCCAAAGTTTAATCCACCCAATTTTTTCTTTAATCCACTCTCTTGTTCAAGTTGTACCCATCCAACACCCCCCCTCTTATCTTTTGCCTCCCCCTCCCCCCCTAAACCCCAGCACTTCTTTTTCTCTTCGTCCTATAAAGTAAAAATATGCACTGGAGTGGTGGCTCTGTCCCACTTCGTCCCCGTTCTTCTTCAGTCGTCTTCCACTGTTCTCGCGTCGTTTCTTCCCATCTTTCGCAGGTTTCTTCTGACTCGTCTTGAAGAGGACACTGACTGCACTACCACGGTCACCATTCCCCGTCCGTGCCCCCGTCCCCACTCCCAGCACAATCACGTGACCACGCGTTCCCCCTTGCCCATCACTTTTCTCTCCCTGGCAATTTTCTCTTTCCAGTTTTTGGATTGGCCCGCCAGGACCGATCGTTAGCCTTAATGAGACCGCCCCCTTATATCGTGCCTCTGTATCTGATAGCTGGAACATTTTAGTTAGCGTTTTTCCCCATTCTTCCCTTAGCTTTTCGCCCTCCCCCTTTCCCTTCCCGTAAATTCGGTTAAGTAAAAGCAAAGCTGATTTTCTGGATCTTTTGCTTTTTTGTCTGATAGATCACCCCGTTGTCTTGTAATTTTTTTATGCGCCACGTACTTCTTTCTGCCCCATCCCTTCCATTCCCCTTTCTCTCCCCTCCCCCCTCTCCTTCTGTCCCAATCACCATCTAAGAAAGTTAAGCTTCCGGAGGTTCAAAAACAAATCCCCCAGTCCCCTTTTCTCCGTTGTCTCATACACACCCACCGATCCCCCCCCCCTAGCGTCCATTTCACCTCCACTTAGTGTTCTCATTTTTCCCGCAACCAAACATGCTACAATGCCGTACATCACCCTTCACTCCCCCTCTCTGAGCCTTTCTGCCGATTTTAACACTCGAGGCCCTGTATTTTTGTTTTCGTCACTTTCACATATACCCTGATCGTCCTCTTCACGCTCCCCAAAGGCGTGATCGGCGTAACGTCATCTTTAGTGTCAGTGCAGCCATCCGGATTGACCGACCCCTTTCCCTGCTTACCCCTACGCAAATTCCCCCCCTTCCGCTGACCCATTAAAAATAACACGCAAATTTCCCACCCTGCTTACCCACAGGCATTCCCGTCTGTCCACGTAGCGTAAATTTTCCCCGGAAAGTCATGCGGCACGATCTGTATGCTTACTTTTTTTTCCTTCCAGATAAAAGTTTACTTCTTCTCTGGTAGACAGATAGGATGCTGACACCTGTTAGGTCGTTTCTTCGTGTATAACCCAACCCTTTAGCTTTCCTTCCCTGCGTCTCTGGTGACGTCCGTTGCAATCGTGTTGTTCTGAAAACTCCCCGCTTCTGAGTCTTGTCCAGAAAAGATCTCTGATAGAACTCGTAGTCCCCCCCCTTTTTCCTTGCGTCCTACTTTTTCCCCACCTTCCCTTGCACCCCTCTCGGCTCCCCCGTAGTAGGCACCTAGCTAATTTGCCATTAAAATTCACCTTTCCCCCCTCTCATCCTGTATAGAGCGCCAAATTGTCCGCACTCCACGTTCACTCAGACTTCCTCGCACCTTTATCCCCCAACCCTCCGGCCCGTAACATCCAGTACAGTTGTCAAGTTGCCCTTCGCCCTTTTGACCCCCCCCATCGCCCCAATAACAAACAAAGCTATTCTGATCGCCTTCTCCTATTATGTGTAAGCCCCCTTTCTCTTTTTTGAGGTCTTTGTGGCTCGTCGCGGGATCCGGTAAAATACCTCACGTCGCTGGGACAGTTTAATTCCCCCTCTTGCGGGTTTCCTAGGGAGTCGGCGTGCTCCCTTCATTTTTCTTCTTTATAAAGGACGGACTTTGTGGGCGGCTTCAGTGACCTTCGTGAAGGATTAACTGGAGTTTTTCCCCCCCTTTTCCCCCCGCCCCGTCCCCAGCTCTTGGTTAACAACAACTTCCGTTGCCCATCATTTTTTTCCTGTCTTTGTTTCTAGCGCCCTGTACGCCGTGTCCGAGTTTCCCCCGTTCGTGAAGGTTATTTTTTTAGGACATGCAAACCGGGTTATTCCCGTAAGAACTTACGTCTCCCCCCCCCTTTGGCTGAAAGGCGTCTTCTCCCTGCAAATGTCGTCTCTTCTTTTTGAGGACCCCTCACTACCATTTTTATCTCTGTCAAGTTCCTTACCTCTGCCAGCTCCTAATACTCCTTCCATCCCCGCGGAGAACCTTCCCTCGTTAACTACCGTACTTGATAGATGTTGTCTCTGAGGTGCCTTTGCCCACTCCGAATCGCGTCCTACCCTAGCTCCTTTCTTTCTGAAAGAGATATTAGGTGTCGCAATTTTTCGCATCTCCTTTGTGGCAAAACCCCCCCCCCTCGCGCCCCCTCTCCACCTCTCCATCGACAGGCTTACGTATTTCCTTTAATCGAGAATGAGAGTTTTCCTGCCCTTTTTTCCCCATGTACCCCCTATAGGAAAAAAGCGGAAGTGGGACTGTCCTCCCAATTCCGTTGGTCCTCCGCTATATTCGCATCTATACCTGCTCCTTACTTCCCCTTAGACCCGTATTTTTGACGGGAAATTTGATGAAGCGTTTCTTTCCTTGTGATCCGATCCTATTCATTCAGCAGTGCTTGCTAACTCCCAGTGTGAAGGGTATCTTCTCTTCATTGCAGGGGCGGGCTTGCGATGCCCTCTTTCAAAGTGTTCAATTGCCATTTTGATCCCCTTTTCCTTTCTTTTCCGAGCAGGGGTTGAATATGCCTTTCATCAAATCGCGTTTCCCTTCAACCCCGAAACGACCTTTCTCTCCATTCCGTTCGCCTTTAGATGGAGCCTCGGTGAGTTTTCCTTTTTGCCTGCACGGACTTCTTCTAGCTTCCCCGATTCGGGGCTCTTCAAAGCCTCCCCTATTTCCAGGTGTAGATTAGATGTCCCCTTCCCCCCCCCCTCTAGTGAACTCTATGACCCTGTTGTTCCTCTTTCTGGTCGATTACCCGTTAATTAATGGTCTGCATTTTTCTGAGGTGGCGATGTCTGAGGCAATTCTATCCCTCAGACTTTTTCTCCCCTCCGGCCTACCGTGCCGCTCGATGTGAATATTTTTTCCTTCTCAATTTGGATGAAAGGTAGATACAAAGCACAGTTTTTGGATCACCCTTGCCTTTTCCTTAACTGCCCAGGGCCACTTTCCCCCCCGAGCTTTACACCCTACGTCACGCGCCAATTTCGCTCGCCACACCTATACACCTGATTGCAAGTGTAGTTGACCCCCATCTATTGAGGTATTTTGGCTTTGTCCCTGTTTCCGGAAGAATACTGCAGGAGGCCGGTCCCCTCCCCTAAACATTTAGGACCTCACTTCGTGTACCAACTTTTACCCCCCAACGACGGGTCTCCATATATGGTTGTCCTTTCACAGATAGGTATGTTTTTTTGTGCTTCCTAAGCCTCGGCACTCTTTTGATTTCCAAGCCCCCATCGACATCGCAACTCGGTATGTGGTTCCCGGCGCCAGATCACATTATTGTTGTTTTTATGGATTGGTTTCTTCAAGTTAGCGTTGGTGGTTGTGAAGCAACTCCATTTCTTGAGCCGTGAGGAGGACGCCCTCTTTTAGTGTTGGTGTCCATGAAACGGGGCGTGACGTGACGTTGAGGGTGGTGTGTGCCTTCCGTCTCCGGATGCGGCGTGAACGTGAGGATGCCGTTTTTGGACCCCGAGGGAATCCTTGTGTGAGTTTGTGAGCCCCTTTTCAGTGGCGTTGTATTAATTGCTTTTGCGAAAGTTGCCGTACTCCCTTTTTCATATCCGCGGGGCAGGGATCAGACTCTGAGTCGTCATACAACACTCCCTTAATTGTTCACTCGGAGACCTAGTTTAGTAGAAAGGCCCTTTACTCCCGAACTCCGAAATCGTCCCCCCTCTACCGAGCACTTCTAAACAGTTTCTAAGTTACCTGTTCCCGATATTCCAGTATGGCTTTTCACCATCGAATTCCCTAACTTTTTTTCAGCCCAGTACGTCCTTCTTGAGTGCAGCTCCGGTTTTTTACCCCGTTGGTGGTATTGTGGGTTACTTTTTTCTTGTTAATTTGAGTCCCGTGGAGGCAGTGTCAGGGGTTCTTCAACTCTTTGATACCCCCCCTTTTTCCCCCCCCCTTGCTTCGGGAGCGCCGCCGCACGCTTGTTGTCGGACCTCCTGGTACTGAGTGTTCTTGAAGAACACACAGTGCTTCGTAACTGGCTCCCGATTTATGAGTGCTGGTTTAGTTCCGGCGATGGGGAGACCGGCCCGAGTTTTTTTGCGATTTTTTTCAAGGAACTCGAGTGGAGCTTTAGGATGTAAGAAGAGGTTGTGGCTCAACGGGGGCCCCTTTCCTGTGCACGTGGAGTGCCTGTTGTGGGCCTCCGATAAGATCGTCGGGGACTTTCTTACTTTTCTTGAGCCCAGGAGAGTGTTGCCTGATCCGGTGATCGTGTTCGTTTTTTGCCTGTCAAGTGTACAGAATTTACCGTGATGCGCAGTGAGCGCAAGCGGGACGCCTCCCTGGGATCTCTTAAAAGATAGCTGGCAGTGTCCACGACTCGAAGCGCTTTACGTCCACCCTCCTTTCACTTGGTCCGTCACGCCGGCTAAGGAGCGGATGCGCACCGTTGAAATATTGCCCCGATACCGTTTTTGTTAAGGCTTTCCCAGCTATCCGACCCCGCCCCGGACCCATTCACTCCATCACTCCTGTCTCCCCTTTGCATGAATTCGCTTCCCAAAAAAAATTTCCGCGTGACCGCTACCTTCGTCTTTGAGTGCCGGGTTCATGCTTGTTTAACACGGTTTGCTGTGGCTTGTTGGGGTTTGGCCCCTTGAATTTGTCCCGTTTCCGGAAGTGCGATGTTCGTTCAATATTTCAGATCAGGTCCCCGCCAATGAATTTCAGAAGACGGTCCCAGTTCTGGTGACGCTGACCTAGACTATTTGGGAACCATATGCACCACCATCCCCATTTTTCGTTCGATAGGGCGCATTTTTTTCCGCCTCTTGGTTATTGGACTTCGCTTGTGTAGCACCGCTGCCCCCAATTTTTTGGGACCTTACTGTACCCCAGTCTTCCTGCGGATTCCTTTCGGTTTATGAAGGGCCGACAACGGGCTTCGAGATTTTCGTGCTTGTGTGTTGCGCTTACCTTTTCTGCGTTTTTGAAATTTGATTTCAGTGGGTATTTGAACACGGATTCTTTTATGACGACGGAGTAGCGGTTTCGTGGTCTCCCCCCCTTTTTAGTTGTATTAGTTGCATTCCTCTCAAGTTACTCGTAACCCTTTGGATCCCCGCTGTTCTTTTTCAAGAAGTCGCGTGTGTTGACGGTACCAAAACGAATTCAGTTTTCACCTCCAGGACGTTTTTATTGTCTCCGGGAATCCCTTTTGATTTACTCCCGAATTCAAGCGTGTACGAGCACGAAGATGTCAGCTTCTTTACAGTAAGGCATACCATTGGCCCGTTCTAATTCAGTACCTCTTTTCCCCCCTGTTTTTGACTCGATACTGTCTCCCCCCCCCCCCCCCCCCCCCCCCAATTTTCTTTTTCCCGATCTTTATTGAACTTCCAGGGTTGAGATCCCGTTCTCTCGTGTACAGTGTATCGCTTATAGTTGGTACCCTGAACTCATTGCGGTACTTAGTGAATCCTTATCCCGTTCCCCTTTAAATTCTCTGTTTTTCAAGCCCACCCAAACTTTTGTTACTTATTTGTGAATTTTAATCCCCCAGATGCATATGTCTACCTCCCCCCCCCCGTCTCTGATAGTTCCCCTTATTAGATCAGGTGTCGTCGAAATTCATGATGGCCCACCACTCCGTCCCCCCCTCTCCAGACAACTCGTCCGCCACTCTCTCTTTTTCTCACCACCCTCACCGTCACCTTTCCCTCCGTCTATCTGATCTTCCCACAAAAAACCTCCCTACCCGTCACAGTAGACGGGTCCAAGCCCCCTTTTCCCGAAGCAAAACGTATTCCCCCCCTAAGGCATTTTCATCCACTTCACCTTTTTTTTGTTCCCCCTTGCCTTAGACCCCCCCCCAGCTTGATAGGTGCCATCGTCCATGCACAACCCCAAGTTTAAGTCGATAGTCCGTTCTGAGGCAGACCCTCCACCCTAAGCCGCAATTTCTTTTTTTAGTCCTCGTCCCACTCGCCCTTGCCCGTAATCCCCAAGAGGGTTTGCCACCACCCGGTTGTTTTTTCCGTCGTCCCTCCCCCGGCGTTGGCGGGTCCCCGGTTTTTATCGAACTCTGAGGGAAAGACCCCCCCCTTTCCTGCCGGGCCCCTTTTTTTTTTCCACTGATTTCCAAAGGCACTCCCCGCTTTGCCCCTCACACGAACAGCCCTCCTTGTCACTGAGATTCCCCAGGCCCCCGACGTTACCCGTCCCAGTTCGAGTCCTTATTTTTTTCCCCTCCATTTCCAACCCTCTTATTCCATTCTGGGAAGTATTATAACCCCATTTAGATGCCCTTCTCGTTCTAGAAGTCTAGCTTTCCCATTCGTTGTTTCTTATCTTTCCTAAAAAGCTTTCCGTGAACTACTCTCCTGAAAAGTTATCGTTGAAAATTATTGTCTTTTTCCCCCCCCCCTCAAGCTGCTTTTCATACACTATTCTTTGATGTTTACACGTTTCTTCGTCAGGTGCTTTAACTTGAGCCCTTAAATTCTTATCCCCCCCACTTCCGGAACACAAGCTTAACTGTCATTTTTTACTTCTGAATGTGACCACCTTCCCCTTATCATCCTCATTCCCCCTCCAAAGAGAATGTCTTTCGAGGCCAAAACTTCCCCCAGAACTTTACAAGTCCAAAGTCAGCATCAGACGCCAAGATCCCCCACCCGCGGGCCCCGTACTCCGAACCCGCTCCACTCTCGTTTGATTTTCCCCTTTTATAAACAAACTCTTGCTCTGTACGAACAATTCCCTCTAAAACCCTGGCCAGTCTATGCATTCGACTTCCTCTATTCCCGTCCGCAACTCAGCCCGTAACCTTTGTAGTTGAGTGATTACCGCTGCCCATGTGACACCGTACCTGCGTCGACTTGCCAACGGCTTTGCTCGCCCCTTGTTCTTCACCCGGAGCTGGCGTTTCCCATTTTTTGATTATCGAACAGATCAACCTCCCCGATTCCTTCATCATACATTCGGTTTTCAAATTCACCCCGTCCAGTGCCCCCTTACCCATACCAGGCCCTCAACGTGTACACCTGAGCTGACCCGGCCTCACACGCGCACGTTTTCCTCCTGTCAAAAAGTTTGATTTGACAAACCCTCACGTCCACTATAGGATTCTCCCCTTCCCCTTGAAGGGTGGGGACCCCGTTCACCAGCGGTGCTAGGTCCCATAGCTGTTCACTGCTTCTTGGGATAAACTTCATTTCCTCCCCCCTCTTCGCCGTAGACTGGATGCCTTCAGGTTGAACTTCTTTTTTGTCTTCAAAGTCAACGTGTAGTCGTGATCATGTCCTGCTGATTTTTTCTCGAAACCCCCTGTTGCCCTTCCCCCCTTTCCCGCCGACCAACGTATTTTGTCTCCCCCCCCCTCACTTAACTGGAAACCTTAAACGTCAGTTATGCCCCACTTCTTTTGTCAAATCAAACCCCTTATCAGAACCTTCTACCAGCAAGATACCCCTGTTTGGC
>Ga0179593_1401389_pt1 | contig 20866 bp, 13 predicted proteins | sample CZODoug2_1_08_16_FD_185931 | JGI IMG/M metagenome (GOLD analysis project Ga0179593, IMG submission 185931) | Vadose zone soil fungal communities from Angelo Coast Range Reserve, California, USA - CZODoug2_1_08_16fungal (PacBio error correction) | ecosystem: Environmental > Terrestrial > Soil >... | reverse complement strand
CTTCGCTTAGAGCTAAATTTCTGTCCGACCCACGGTATCAAATATTTTTCGCCATTTTTTTTAGAGTTCCGGAGGTATCGAGTTACTTCTGCTTTTTTACCTCTTAACCCCCGTTTTGGATCGCATTTTTTCCCCTTTCCACACCTTCTTCCGGCACCCAGTCGAACCCAATTTCTTGGGAATCCCACGTTTCCGCTCATTTTGACCCTCCCAAACATGAACGTGAGCTCGCTTCCCTGTGCCAACTCCTTCGCAATCTTTTTTTTTGCTTGCCTTTTTTTCTGTGGATTTTTTTCTACTGTGTGGACGTCCCTTTTTACAACACCTCCAAGACCCCTGGCGGTTTGACCACTTTCCCTTTTTCGGCCAAATTCAAAGCCGGAAGATTTGCCCCCGCGCGGCCCAGGGCCTGTCCAACCCCCCCCAGCCGCACGGTTGGTTCCGTTCAGGTGCTCTCTTATGTAACATTTTTTCACTCAACACCCTTTTCCTCATCACTCCGACCTGCTTTTCCGGGATCTATCCACCGTTGCCTTCGAGCGAGTTTCTCGCCCGCCTTGAAGAACGGTCCCCCTGGTATCTTTCTGACTGATTTTACTTCAACGCACTCTTTCCTTACTTAGACCTGTGGACCTCGCCTATTTTTCAAGGGCCCTTGGCGCTAAGCTTCACGACTTCCAACCCTATACCAGCGTCCGACATTCAACTTCCGTTTCCTGCGTTACAATGGTTCCTTTCCCACCGAATCTCTGCTAGCAAAGTATCATGGCTACAAACTGTTCAGCGTTCCTCCTACCCAAAGGCTTCCCGATTTGGATGCGCTCGTCCCTATTACCTTAAAAGACCCGCCGGTGTCGCATTTTCTGGACATCTTACTCTCGGAAAATCCCCCTCCTGACTTAGCGTACTCTTTCCACTTACGTACGTCGAACGAGCTTACCCCCATCCCCCGGCCGCCCGCTAACCCTTGCCCCCCCCCGCCCGACCACTCTTGTGTCCCTGATCGGCCATCGTTGGCCCATTTCCCCTGGGCCACGTTGGTTGAAAGCTTCCCCCACCGTCCGAGTCTTCTCGTTTGTTTTTTCCTTGAACTTGACGGTTTGTTTACTACCCCTCCACCACCTTTACTTGTCAGGGTCGAACTTACTGGTCGCCCAGCTACTTTTTCCTCGTTAGGAAACAGAAGATTTACTTCCCGCCCCGCCCCACTCATCTACCACCGTGACTTCAAGCGTCCGCGACTTGTCGACCATCACTTGTTGGTCTCCTCCCCATTTGTTTCGTTGATTTTCCCTTGACCTGGTTGTGGTTTCCGAAGTTTTATTTGCCCTCCGTTCATTAGTAGAAGCTTTTCGAGTGCGTTTGCAGGGTGCGTGGTTTTGACGGAGTTTTTCCACAAAAATATGGGTTCCCCATAGCCGGCCCCTCAGCCTCCCTGTCCGAGACCTTCTATTTCTATAGTCGCTTTCTTTCTTCTTTTTCGCTTTTGGATTTGTCTGCTTACCTCTAGCTGCTTGCGCCACATACTACATTGAACATCCTCCTTCGGACCAGCCTTTTGCCTTGAGAATTCCACCGTACAGGACTCAGGCTCACGTTAGTCTATTTCCTGGATCCTTTTTCCCCCATTACATTTACGCCACGAGTCTGCCGTTTGTCGTGAACGCAACGGATTTGTATCCCTTTTTCCTTCTCTTCCTTAACCTGAAATCCTTGTCCGGTCACGAAGTCTGCGATAAAGTTGTCCCCCTGAAGTGCGAGCATGTTTCATAAACGCGCTCGCGAATAGTTTTTTTTTTCCTTTTTGTATATGTCTTGAACAACTTTTTTCCTCCTCTTAATTCCTGATTTTCGGGCCGATCCGTTCTTGCCGATCTGGTCTCGTGCCCTCACCAGTGCTCGTTGACAGGATCATAGTCGGCTTAGCCAGTAGTTTTAGGTTTTATTGTTTCGGTCAAAGAATCGTTCCCTCTCCCCCTTCCCCTCTTTCCGAGCCTGAAGCCTTTGCCCCCCCTGCTGATCCCCCCCAAGTGGCCCTCTTATGGATCCGTCCCTTACAGCACGTACGCAGCGCCGTTAGTTTTTTTCTTTGAGAGCGAGCCCCCGCCCCTGATTCCCTCCCCTTCGGTTTTCAGGCAACTCCGGTCCGAATTTTTTTTTTTTGCGATGTCCTTGTCCCCGGCGCATCGTGGTTAATTCGTGCGTCGTTCCGAGGCCGCTGTTTACAACCTCTTGTTTCTGATCAGTAATGTGATTAGTGAGCTACGAAGCGTCTGCACCCTCGGTTTAAGCTTTCCGTTCTCCCGTCGAAAGAGGAGTTCCTACTCCCTGAGACGTAATCCGCCCCGGGCCCCCTTTCTCATGCCCCGCCCTCAGCAACCTGATTTGACCCCCGATCTCCCCGAATTTACTCCCCTTGGTAGTGTATCTTCAGTCCAAGTAAGAACTCGTCTCGATTCCCTTAATAGACCTTTGCCCAGTTTCTCTCTGGACGAGCTTTTTTCTGCATGCCTCTCAACCGCTTGCCATTGTTGGCCTTCCGCCTGCAGTATCGAGTCGTAGACTTCCCCCTTTCTTTTCGACCAAAAAAAGGTAAATAAAATCCCTCTCCTTAGTTTCTGTGGCGGCCTGTTTTCTTTCACGTGTCTTACGTTGATTCGTGTCGAGTCCCGATCCTCAAGACATAGAAGTTTTTATTTTCTTCCCGAGTCGCTAGCGTCTTACATTCCTAAGGACATCTCTTTGTTGTTGGTTGCTCTTCCCTTATTTCCCCCCTACTCCACTCTTCCGAGAAATTTGCCTTTCAGTAGACATCGACACGAATATTGTCTTCCCGGCTCCCAGGAAGAACAGTCCTGCTCTCGGTCCCTTTCTGGGCCTTTCAGTTTGGTTCTTTCAACCCGGGCTTTGAGATTATGCTTGATTGGGAATGTTCATTGGGCAGCTTGGTTCAGATATCCCGCTTTCGCTTCCACTTTGTTCATTTTGGTTCTGATTTTCAGGTCGACTCGGACACGAGGACTAGTCTTCAAGAGGCCTCCCCTTTTTGTCCCGCCTTCCCCTTTCCGCTTTCGTCGGTTAGGACTCCCCTGCAAACCAGTTTTCTTTGTGCCCTTTTTCCCCTTATGGGGGTTTGATTTCGAACCTCGTATGTCTTGTGCACTGGCTCCCTGGTTTTTCCCTTTTTACGAGTGCGGCCCGTTACGTGCTCTTACCTCCGACACCGCGTTTTTCCCCACCATCTTTCCCTCGCGACGAGGTTTGAACCCCACTGCGGGTGGTAGTGTGATTTTTGTCCACAGATTCATGGTGTTTGTCGCCTAGCTTTCCGCTTGTGTTGCTACCTACGCCTTCCTGTTTGTGTGCTAGGCTTCCCCGCCTTTGTACTTTACCTTTTAGTTTTTTTTTTTTCGGGAGGAACTTTTTTGAGGACATTGTCGTTGCGAGTGCTTTTGACACGACGTTTGTAGCGCTTGCTTGAACTGCATGTCGTCGCGTTCTGTTTTTTTTCTTTTCCACTATTCCAGGACACGCCTTCGCCCCTGTTGTGCGTCGCTTCGAGATTAGCCCTTTGCGATTCCCATCGTTGCAGTCCTCGCTTCGGAAAGGCTTTTCGTGGATAGTTTCTACCCCCCAAGCGGCTTCTCGCTTCGGCGTACCGAATGGCCTTTCTCTCAGGCCCCTTTCGCTTTGACGGGCGAGTTACTGATTTCGACGGTCCTTCCCGAGATTCCCCGATTTTTTCCCGCCGGTTCTTCCAAATTTTGCGGCGCATGTGTAAGAGGCGGATTGTTAATTTTAACCTTCCCTCCATTTTTTCTTTTTTCCACCAATTTCCGGCATCCCAGCTACCTGCTCGGTGTTTGTTTGTCCGGACTCCCGTATTCGCTTTCACTTCGTTCTTTCATAATCGTCCGCCCTCTTCGTTGCTGATGTTTCTTTGTCACCCTAAATCTCCTATTTCCCTCTGTCCGTGTCGCCCGCCCCTTCTTTTTTCTTTCTGATCATGACCGCCCTTATTGCCGTAAAACGGTCAGTCCCTTTTTCGCCCCTTTTTCGTTTGAACCCACAGCTGTTGTGGGCTACTTTCTCTTACCCTTTCAATTTTTGACTTTTCGCATAAAAAAGGCTCCCATCCCTTTGTTTTTTTTCGCCCCCTGGAGCCTGAGCGTGTACGTTTTCTCGGGTTGTTCGCGCACCTACGGCCTCTTTTTGCCCGCTGGTTTGAAGGCGACGACTGCTAGGTCTGTCATGTCCCTACGTCCGACTTTTTTTTTCCTTCTTATTTCTGCCGCGTGTATTTTTTCCCTTGTACATTGCTTGTCTGCCGACGACCGACAATGTTCAAGCACGGATCGTATTCCGTCCCGTCTTTTTTTCCCCCCTTTTCCCCCTTTTCCATCGTTTTGATTCTCGCGCTTTTTCGTTTTCGCATGACCTTGTTTTAAGTTCTGTTTAATTCGCGGAGGTGATTACCGAAAGCGTCTACTCATTACCTTTTTTTTTCCTGATACTCCCTGGTGCTATCTTCGCGTCAGTTCGGTTCTCCCCCCCCCATTTTCATTTGGTGAATCACTGTTGAGAGACAGCGCTACATACCGTTGGGGAAATTGCGGAAAACTCTTCCCTTTGATTTATTTGATCCCTTGTGGCCTTCGTAGTTTGTATGTTTTGAGATGCATCTTCCTCGTTCCCTTGTTCAGATCGTGATATTAAGGGGATGACGAAAATCTGCACCTCTTTTTTACCCATTCTTCCCTTGGAGACGGTTGAAAAAGCGTTTTCTCGATCTTCGCCTCATTTTTTCCTTTCCCCTTTCTTTTGATAGCACTTCCCCCTCCCCGAGATTGAGGAAAGTCCCCCCCTTTTTCTCCCTGAAGAATAGAACTCAAATTATTAAACCCCTCGCGTTTTCCCGCTGCTCCTCCGATTTCACGGCGTTCCCTTTTGGCCAGGTTCATCCTCCGTGCGTTTGTTCGTTGCGTGGTGAACCATGTCGGCGATTTTCCCTTTGAAGCTTCCGTGTTCACGAAGCCGCTCGGCGTTCAATTCCCCCTCCCGTGTGGCACCCGGCTTGAGACTCAATTCCCACTTCACCCTTCCCCTTTTTTCTCCCTGGCACAGACAATGAGCTTTCTTTGTGTACAACCCGATTCGGTTCCTGTACTCGTTACTGAGGTGCATTTATCGGCTGCGAAGACAGCCTTCCCCCTCTTCCCTTCTCTTTCTTCTTTCAGAGCGCTTTTCCTTCCTGGACTTGTCTTTCCCTGTTCTGACCTTTCTGTTGGTGGAGAGAGCTGTCCGTGTCGACAGCGCAGTGGTTTTGCTTGTTTTAGAAACCGTAGACCGATGGAACCCTTTACCATAATTTTTAGCTGTCTTATCAGCGATTTCCCTTTCTCTTTTCCCTTTCAGCGACGCCGCCCCCGTGGTATTGGATTATATTTCGGTTGTTTCCTTCATTCGCTCTACGATGTGATCCAGCCCCATTCTGGGTTTTCGCACCCCCGCTGGTTTTTGTCTCAATTACTTAAAGTTCTTGTGAGCGTGTCGTCTTCCTTTTGTGCACAGAACAAAGTCCCCCGACGTGAACTTACTGTGTTTCCCCCAGGCTTTCGCTTTTTTTCATGTGGGCCGGTAGTTTGTATGATGTAATAACCATGTTTGTAATGGCGGCCTTCTTTGAATTCAGCGCCCTTCATGGCCGAACGTACCCCTCTTGATGCTGCCGTGATTTTTGCTCCGGGGCTCTTGCTTCATACTTCCTGGAGGCCGAGTGTACCGATTTTGATTTCAAATTCGTAATTTTCCCCTCTCCCAACCCTGCCCCGTGAGCTATAGTACCTTCGCCCGCCATACATTCCCCATCTCCACGCTTTTGGACTTTTTCCCGAACGCTCGACAATCTGATCGGTTACCACGGCTCCATTTCAACCCGTTTTTTCTTTTTACGCCTTTTCAACGGACAGCCACGGCTTTCGGCATCAACGATTGCTTTTCCCTCATCCTTCCAGCGGCTCTGCGCTCCTGTGCAACAAGATGGTGAATTCCTGCGTCAATAGAGACCCCGACACGAAATGACTTCTGAAATTCTGGCGAGTTGAACGGGAGCCCGGTTATGTATGTTATCTTATTCAAACCCAAGCCTATCTCTTCGATCTCTTTCCCTTCCCCCCACCCCGCAGGTGCCCTGGCGCGTCTCGGCACCTCAGCCCCATGGTTGGACCCCTTGCGGCCGCATTCTTGTGGACACATTCTTTTTTTTTGGCTGGAGTACAGATCGCCCCCCCAGTTTTTCCCCACCTCCCACCCAGTTCGACGGGATACCGAAGGACAGTCTTGCTTACTGGTGCCACCATGTTCGTTTCCCCCCCCGTCGCAGTGTTCGAACAGATACAACCGCCCGCGCACAAACAACTCTTCGCTGACGCACTTTTCTCGAAAGATTTTCCCCCCTCACCCCTTCGTTTCTTTTGATAAGGTTTTGACAGTCCATTCTCGGCGTATGTTTTAGCCGCTTGTTTTACTATTTTGCCCCCTGTTTTTGTACTGAAACTATTTGTGCTGGATGCTCTCCTGGCGCTTTCAGGTGGGTTATTAGGTGTCTGCTTGCCGTGGTTTATTTGTCATCGATTCCTTTCTGTGCGAGGGTCTGTCGAATTTTCCATCTTTTTTTCTTTTTTCATGTCCAAGTTACCCAATTTCAAGTCTTTCACTCGATGGGTGGACTGACTTTCTTGACCGTTCTGAGACTACTTCTAAGCTTCCCTGCGCTTTGCTTTTCTCACTCCCCCCCTGCTACACCAGAGCACCGCATGGACGGACCCCATCTTTCCCCACCGCCGTTTCTGACCCCAGCCGCTGCGAGAGAAGCCTTCAGGACCCTTCTGCACTCCTCAAGTGCGTACACCGTTGCAAGAGAGCGTCCTGACCTCGAGATTCTTTTTCATGGGGATTTTTCTTCTATCGACGACGCCTGTTACGTCTCCCGTCCACTCCTGACGCGATTTCCAGTCCTCGCCAGCTTGGACTGCTCGCTGCGATCTCGTCCCCCCCATGTCAAATTTCTATCGAACACAACTCCTGACCTCCCATTCGAGGACCTTGCTCAAGCTTCGTAGTTTGCTCTTCCTCGAACAACCACCCCCCCAATCTCCGGCCGCTTTCTCTGTTCCGCGTGGTCTCCTTACGGTAATGCCATGTGATTCGCTGCTGTTTATAAACTTTTTTCACCCCTCTGCCGCCCCACCCCCGACAACAACAAGCCACACCCCCGTCGCCACGCTGCCCCCCCATGATAACAGCCCGACCAGACCTTGCCCGCCCCCGCCCCACCACCCCCCCCCCCACCCCTAGACCGCTCAAAACGAACATAGCCCCCCCTCTCACACTACCCCCCCCCCCCCCCCCCCGCACCGACCCCGTCATCGTTTCGGGGTCCTGCATGGTTCCCCCTTTTTTCTCCGCAGGCGCTTTTTTCAAAATGCTTTGTCCCTTGGTCAGGGCAGCTCGCCAGAGGTCCCCCCCGTTTACTGGTCTATTCCCTTCTTACATCGGAAGCACGGTTTCATCAGCACTTTCTCCTTCCGTGTTTACCCCCTCACCGCCGCCCCGGTCTTTCACAGCCCTCCCCTTTGCACCTTGCCCTCGAAACTACCATTTTTCCGAACCCCCCTTATTTTGTAGGCCTTTTCTGTTCATTAGGACCCACGAGATCCTTTTCTCAAGTACTGCAGCGCCAGTCTTGGCTCCTTCTTGGTTTAACGAAGCAGCTCGTCTCCCTTCCCTGCTGCATCTCCCGCGATGGACCTCCCTCCCCTCCGAGCTCGAACCGTTTTTCTCGAACACACCAAATTCGTTTTTTTTTCCCCAGCCCCTCCTCCTGGAGGCGACCGTCTCTTTGGTTTTTTTTTTTATCTGTTTCTTCTGTTACGTGGTCCGAGTTAATCAGAAGATGTAGGTCGCCAGACCGTATCGCTTTTTCCCCCCCTCCCCCTGGTATTTCATTATTTTTGCCATCGTCTTCTTTTCTCTCCCTGTTTGTTGTTGTTTCTGATTCCTGTTGGTACTGCCGGACGATTCTGCCCTCCGTGCTGCTGTGGGGCTGGCACTGACTTATGTTACCCTTCCCCGTTTCCTTTTCTCTGGGGATCCACCCAAGACCCCAGCTGTTTTTTTTGCTTTGCCCTCGGTGCGTCCCCCCCCGATCGGCCTGTTATTATTTTTGTTCTGACAACGGTCGAAGCCGCCATCTTGACCGTTGATCAGAGGGGCCTTGGCTTTCCCCTCCCTTTGACCAAGCTTGCCGCACCTCGTTCTGCCACCTGACGCGCTTCCCTCCCCTTTTAGGCCCTATTTCCCTCTTAGAGTTCCTGCTCCGACCCCTGCCCCACCATCGTGTTCCAGTCTCCCTTCGTCGGGCTAGGAAGGGCCAAAAATGTGTCATGACTTCCGATTCGGCGGTTACGAGTAAAACCCTCTGACCGTTTTTTGCAAGTCTTTGTTCGTCTTCTTCCCCGCATTCTTAACAGCTCTGCTTTCCTTCCTCCGCCTTTTTAAACAGTGCGCCTCTCTACGCCGTTTGTGAACTGGGTTCCCTGATTCACTTATTCTATCTGTGTTATTCTTTTGGTCGTACACCATTTGCCTTGTCAAAGCGCAATTTTTTTTTTGCTTTTGTCCTCCCTATTTCCTTCTCGCGGTGGTCCCTCCCCCTCACCCCCAAGAGTCTCCGTGGCCTTTTTCGCGGTGTCCCCTCCCTTTCCTCCCGCGATCTGATTGGAAGATGTTCAGTTTATTTTGGCTCTGACGCTCCACTCGCGTCTCCCGTGCCTGTCTTGTCCATTTCTTCTCTTTTGCCCTGTTATTTACAGGCCGCCGGCGCACTCCGCCATATGTCACTCCCCTTGACGCATTTACGGCCCCTAGTGGGCGCGACGCCCTCCGGGTCGGTTTCCTCGATTCTACTGGGTTCCCATTGACAAGACGACACGGCAGCCGCTTCCCCCCCCCACTTTTGACATCACCCCCCTGCCCCTCCTCGCGTCTAGAGAGTTGTCGTCAAGGTTCCCTTCCACCAAGAGACGGACTTTCGCTCCCCCCTTTCCGGACACGCCTGGCTGCCCTATTGTTGCCAGATTTTTAGACACCCCCTGACAACCTATTTACCTTTTTCTTTCTCGGCATTGATGCCATACGACGCGCAGATCGATTGCCTTCCTCTCAGTTATTTCTTCTTCTCTGGGTTATCGTCTACCGCCACTCGTATGACTCCCTTGCGTGGCTCCGGACCCAGTTTTCTTTATTCTTTCTTGAGAGACCGATAGCCATCATCTACGCGCGAGCATTTTCTGACGACCTGATCGACCTCACATGTTTTCTCCCCCGTGTTTTTCCCTATTTCATGCGGCAAAGCACGCAATTGGCTTGTGAGCTTCTACGGGATACCCCCCCCCCCCTTCACTCCCGACCTTTCTGTTCTCTTCCTCTGTCCGGACAAGTCCCTGAGCCTTGCGCACCTTTTATCGCCTACCAGAGGCGATCTGCGCGTTAGAAATTTCTTCCCGTCGTCATGTTTCTGTATCCGCACCCTTTGACTTCACTGCTCCCCCCTCTCTTTTCCTTCAATGCTACGCATCCGGCCCCAGCGAGCTTTTTTCCCATCGTACCGATTCGGTGGCTTTTCCGACACATCACCGCCCCGGTGCCGCCCCTTTCCTTGCATTTTTCCCGAAGAGTCCTTCCGTTTTTTGGGACACAAATTCCAGGTCTTGATGTTAGAGTACCTTTATTCATCTTTAGCGAGGAACTCGGACCTCCTTGGTTCCCGGACCTGGTGTTTTCACCTTTGACCCTTTCTGCCCATCTGGGCGGTATGCCCTCTCCCCCTCCCCCCCCCACTCAAGTTATTCATTCGGAATCCCCCTTCACCCTTTTCGTTGCCCGGACAACCACTCCAACTGGTTTTAACCTAGAGTTTCCGACATGTAACACCGTAGTCCAACTCTTCTCCTTTTCTCAACCCAGCATGCCTGTTTCCGCACCTTCCCAATTTCTGATCTTTTCCCCCCCCCCTCCCTAGCTCCTAAGTTAGCATCGACCGTAGTGCACGAGGTGTGGTTGCCTGACCTCCCCCGTCCCCGCAGTTTGACGGCTAACATCGACGTTTCCTTGTCATCCCTCGCCCCTCCGTAGGTCACCCACCGGTAGCGTCGTGACTTGTTTCCGTGCCTTTTGGTTTGGGTGGTGGTGGGTTTTGGTTTGTTGTTTTGCATTCCTGCGCATTACTTTCAAAAGTGGGTCTCAAAGGGTCGCCGTTCCCTATTCCGCTCAACAGTCCAGTGACTGTTTTTTTCTTGGAATTTGCAGTTTACCGCACAGATTCGTATTTTGCTAGCTGGCACACTTTCCCCCCCCTGTAACCTATCCTGCCACAGTAACGGATTTCCGTCCTCCCATCGACGTATTTTTGACTCTATCTCGCTAGCTTATTCGTTGCGCCCCTCCCTTGCTTTTTCCCCTTCGTTCCCAATCCTACCTAGAGCCACATCTCGTTTTACACCAGTCCTTCCCGGCGGCTCGTTTATCCGTCGCGCTTTGGTTTTTTTTTCCAGATAGTAGTGGAGTTTTGCACATGTAGACTCGGGCCCCTCCACAGTGGGTGACGCGAGCCGGCCATGGCTGCACGTGTCCCTTTCACAGGTCTTTTTGTCACTCGATGTCCCCCCCTCTGCTCAGTCAACGCTGAGGCGCACAGAATATGTCGACTTTTCACCTCTGCCCGCGAGATTGTCAGGTATCGTTTGCTTTTTCTCCCGGATGTGGTTGCAGCTAAAGGCCCCCTTTTTTTGATCGTACCATGGATGTAAGTTCATTCGCAGTTCTTTTGTCTCGTCGACGATGTCTAATCCCAATCCTGTCTCGTGTTGTCGCCTTGCCTGGTCTCTGTCCTGGTTTGTGCTACGACAGCTCGTTGAGATTGTGTCTCTTTCCTAACCATTTTTTCTGGGGTGATCATATCCGTGCTTGAGGTATTCTTTGTGACCTTTCTCCCCCAATTCGAATATTTTTGGCCCGCGTGACAGGAAATGCGCTGACACTTGACGCAGTCCCCCACGAGCGTACGGCCCCCACTTTTCCCCAACCCCTCTTGCCACCTTATACCCTGGGCTTTTCACCTCCTCCCCCTCTCTTTTAGCTCGACGTTCCATTTTTTGCCACTCCATACGATCTATCCTCTACCTCATTCGCCGTCCCTTTTCTTCGCCGGGCGTCCACCACATGCGTGTTAGTTCTCCTTCTCCTTCTCTCTTTGTTTCGCTTCAGACCCCATCTTCCTTCTAGGGTCTGTGTGTTTTTTGCTGCCGCACTGTGTTCTCAAATCAGAGATATTTTATCTCCTTCTCTAGCAAGGCTTTTTGATGGCCACGACAAAGACGCTTGTTCCCCTTTTTCCGCGCCCCGTGCCTGCCTCGTGAGTGCTTTTCGCCCCCTTCCGTCCCGCTGTTTTCTTTTTCCGCGGAAGCCGTTACACTTGGGATCTCTTCCTCGCACACGTGCCCGTTTCTTACGCATTTCCTGCAGGTCTGCTTCGTGACGACACAGAGCATTTTGATTAGGGCTGCCGGTCTTCTCTTTTAGTTCGCACGTGTTCACTATTAAATGGGTGCCGTACCCCGGTTATGGGTATGAGCCGTGGGCAGGCCCTCTTGATTCGGTCTTTCTGCGACTCACGTTTCGAGCCCTTCCCGTTGAGACATCTCCATTTTTTTCTTGCCCGGGAGCTTTGCGCGTCCCTTCCTCTTGTTTTTTTTTTCGGTGGTCGAGCGAGAGCTTTAGATTTTTTTCCCCCCCTGATGCAATGTTCCGCCGCTCCTTTTAATGCCTATGTGTGCATATCATAGTATTTTTTCTCTTATAAGAAAAGACTGTTAATATCGAATTTGCGTTTTGTGAACTGCGATAGACCATTTTCACCTTTGACCCGGTTGAGCCCGATTATTTTCCAATGCCTATTGCACCCCCCCACTCTCGGCAGCTGTTTTTTTCGCTATATTGCAGGTTCACCGCACGTTTGCAAGGATCCTCTTTTTTTTTTACAGCTCCCTCTCCCTGGTGAAGCCTTAAGCTGCATTTCTGTTGAGGCTTTCCTTTGCTGGTCGGTAAATATTCCCGCCTTTCACCCATCTACTCACATGGATACTTCCAGCCCACGTTTCACGACCAACTTCCATGCTTCCCGGCTGTAGGAAGCCAGCCACGCACGGATCGGGTTTCTCTACGGCGCCTGTGTTTTTCACAGAATTTTTTGAGTTTTTTTTTTTTGGTCCTTCCCTTAGACTGCAATTCCAGCTTTCACCGTGATTTTTGCGTTACCCCCCCTTTTTTCCTTCACTGCCTCCTCCAGGTGAATGTCTGCATTTTAGATTCTCACGTTGTTCGGTTGCTTGCAATGAGACCAGACTTCCCTTTTTCCCCGTTCGCTCGCCCCCCTGCGCCTGCAATCTCGTGTAGACCATTCTTTCGGTTTTGATGGACTATCTTAATTCGATCGTTTTTCCCCTTCTTGCACACCACTTGTTCATCGCTTGCGTGATGTTCATTCTTGTTCCGAGTTCATTTCCCTCTTTTTCCCAGCGATCTGCGTCCGTCCTAGTTCGTTCAGCTACCCCTTGAATGCGTTCTTCCAGCCCAGCAAGCCCCCCGCCCTTCTTTCACCGACCGCTCGTACATGTGACGTCCAAACGACGTTTCTCCGCGGCAAGTAGGAAGAATAAACGCATTTTTTCGCACGTCCCGGTATCCTTCCCCAAAAACATTTCATTGCTTACCCCCCATTGTTTCTCTTTTAACAAGTCTTCCTCCTCAACCTTTATCGCCCGCGCGTTAACCTCTCCCCTTCCACCCCAAACAGGGGCACAGCTTCCATCCCTCTTTCGCGGGCCCTAAGAGCCCCCACCCACGTTCTTTCCCCCTATCTTTTCGCCCTCAATGCGCCCCCTCGCCAGACTGTTCCCCTTGAAGGACCCCCCATCCACCGCCCCGTTTGCAGCATGACCCAATTCCCGGCCCATTCTTTTCTTTCTGTGTCGCCCCGGCTAGGCCGACTCGATGTTTTTTTTCCATTAGCCTTTCAAATCCTATCCTCAATCCCCGAGTTGTTTACATGATGTTTTCCCCCTCACCTGATAGTCCATGCTCCCCTTCTTTCTTTTTTGGCCCGGGAAATTAGTGTGCACCGCTCTTACAACCTTGTTTCGTACTAATACCTTCTGGCCTATGATCACCCTCATTCCCCCTCACACAGGTCGAGATGTTCCAGTCCCTTTGAAGAAGCTGTTGGGATATAGCAGACCCAACCGCGATCCCCCGCCTTCTTTCTGTGCAGACAAGATGTTTTGGACCGTATTTTCTCCCATGCGGTGGCCCAAATAGAATCCCCTCCCCCTGCCGCCCAACGGCTCCCCCCTCCCTTCCCCCCTCAAGAAAGATACCCTATCACGTTTACGTTGCTCTCCAGAAACACGGCGACCCCTTTTTACTAAGTGTCAGTCCCAGTCCTCGACCCTCACCTCCATGTTACCCAATCCCCCGCCCAGATATAGTAAAAGGTGCATTCTAGGCTTTCTCCTCTGCTTTGCGCAAACAAACAGCGGCTCCTTTTTTTTTTTTGATTCCCTGTCTCACTGGTGAGCCCTCTTTCCTTCAGTCGAAACAGACCACACGCCCGAGTGCTTTTCCGGCCCCCTTGCTGTTTCAAGGTATCCATTTTTTCCCCCTTGCGCGGTTTGCAGATATGTATTATCCTATCTGTCCGATCTCCAATTCGGGCTGAAGCCCAGGACCTTGATTTTTTTTTTTCGTACTCCTTGGTATACCCTCTGCAGTTGTGACCCCCCCGGCTCTTCCTCCCTTGTTTTGCTTGTACTCTTTTGTGCCGGATTTTGTTTCCGCAAACGTTTCTTTGCTAATCCAGTACCAGGATTAGACCTACTCTTCCAATAACCACCCCACCCGACTCGAGTGCCGCTCTTGCGCCCCCTTTCTCAGCCCTCTCCTTGACTCTTAAGCATTTTTGATCTTAAACCCTCCTTGTAGGAGTGTTTTCGTTTCCCTGAATGTCGACATTTCTATCGTTAAACTCGCACGCAGTTACCTCAATTTCTTTTCCCCCGGAATTTCACTTCTCCCCCTTTCTCTCAGACGGTCAGGACCCCTTCACCAGTCCAGATCCCTCAGCCTTTCGCACTTCCTACCCCAGTTTCCGTAATTAGTACATTTTCCACCCTATTTGTCCACTCCGCTCCATCTTTCATTTTCCGCGCGTTTGGGGAATTCCTTTCTCCTTGACCCCGTATAATCTTTCCTGCATGTTTGGTGCCTCGCTTCTTGTTTGCATTCCTCTCCTATCGCATGAGACACAACCTCCTGTTAGATCCCCTGCGGCGGACCTCTGTTTCTTTTTGCAAATTCCCCGAAACCGAAAGTGCATTTCTATCCTTCAACTCTCGCCGCCGCGCCCAAAAGTGAAACTTTTTCTGGGACGATGAGTCCCATTTTCCACCTGGACCCTCGCGTTCCCAGCGTGAACCACCCCGACCCCCCCATCATCAGGCAATCCCTCTTTAAGTGGATCGAAGTCTTCCAGACCTACTCACGTCCCCGCATCCCCCTGTAAGGATTTACTTTTTTTTCCCCTTTACGTCACTGCGCACCGCATTGTGTTGGAGCCGGCGCTACTCATTCTGTCCACCCTTGGCTCTGTGTGTGGACACTTGATCTTTTCGATAGTCTATGAGCATTGTTGGAATCTTATCATGAAGTCTCGCTTTCCCTACGATGCCCTCGATCCCCACCGTAGCTTTATGCCCCCCTCTCTACGCCCGATTTGACACCTCCCCCCCCTTTAGAGGACCCTCCCTCTCGCGGCCCTTCTTGACTCAACTTCCACCTTTCGCTTCGTGGACCAGGTATTGTTCGGTCGCCCTCCGATTAAGCCATCTTTCGACGGTTTATCTCATCAGCACGATCGCCCTGGGCGCCCCTCATCGCGCAGATGTAGTCCCCAATAGGCATCCCAACACCACCGGTCAGTGTATTTTTCTTCCCCCTTTAGGCACCCACTCCAGTCGAATCCTCTGTTAATTTCTTTCCCCCCCCAGGGCTTACGTCTTCCATCGGAATATTCCGCAGGATGATCCTTTGACTTTTGTCTATTTCACAGTACGACAGAAAATCCCACACCCAGAATCAGTCGCCCCTGGCTAGAAACGGCCCCCTTCCGGTTCCTTTCCATTGCCCTGCCCGTATCCTCTTTTCGTTGTCGGTACTGTCTGTCTGAGCAGACCTCGTACCCCGACTTTAGGCATTACGTCTTTCTCGGAATACCCTCCCCCCCCTGTTTACCCCCTCATACGCTGTGTGTTACTCTCTATCAGTCCTCCCTTCCAAGAGCCTTCTTCTTTTCTTTCTGGCTGGATATGATGTCCCGACCTGTCTTGAGTGGTAACATCCCTTTTTCCGTTCCATGGCGTGGGCATTAATTCTGTGCCCCAAAGCCAAAACCCTTTTTCCCAACGCCCGTCTTTCATTACCCGAGTAAGCCTCATGACAGCACAAGCGTTTGTTCAGCATTGACGTGTTTTTCCCCCTTCTCAGGGCACTTTGACGCCTGCCAGGGGGGACTTTACGGCGGCACCGCTCGGGTCTTTTTCCTGATTTACGCACTGACCCCCCTTGTTCCACCTGTAAATATGATTTGGGGTTTTCCTGGCCTAAAGGGTGCAAAAATCAGTCCACATGGCCATCTCCCTTAGTAGTTTTTCTTTTCTGAGTTAAACCTGCTCCCTTCTCGTGCGCATCGCCTCTATAGCTTTCTCGCTAACTGCTTTCTAGCTTGTCCCAGCGGATCCACCGCCCTTGTCACCATACGCTGTCGCCGACGCTTCAAAACAGTTAGTAGGTGCCCTCCACTCTGTCGATCCTTGATGTGCGGATTCCCCTCTTCCCTGGAGCTTATGATTCTGTTTCGTTTCTACAACGCCTTCTATTCCATTTCCTTCCACGCTGCGGCGTCGTTGTCTTTTGTTGTCAGCCTCGCTTTCTTCCCAAGGAGAATCGCGTTTTTTTTTCCTCGTGGAATGTTTTCCGGGCTATTTGGTGACGATCGTTTTGCCCTTAAACTTGCCTCCTCTACCGTCTTTTTAACGTCCTTCTGCATTTCTCCCTTAATTGAACGTTAGATCTTCCCCCGGGCCACGCGGCGATATTTTAAGCGTTATGTTATGACATACAGCCATGTACTGCCGTACCCAACGCTCCAACGGCCCCCCATTTCCACCATCTCCGATTGTTTGGTGTGTTTGAAATTGGCGAGGAGTCATGCAGTCTCCCAATATTCCCTCCCCGGTCCGGCGTGTAGTATGGGGGCTGTTTTTTGAGGAGGTCCTAGTCTGAGCTTCACACTCGTTTCCTAGCCTTAGATTCACCAGTTCGCTCCCTTTTACTCCGTAGTGCGCTCTTATGTCCTCCACTCTCCGCTTTCCCGATCTTTTTTTACGACCATTTAAAAGCGACACTTCCTCCAGTAATACCCTGCTCTTTTGTCGGGCCAGTCGCCACGATTTTTCCCCCCCCCTTTTTAGTATTTGCAGGCATCGTCCTGTCTTCGTTGTGCCTGATCCCCAGTGTCACCAGTTCCCTGCCGCCTCCGTTAGTTCTACCCGTGGTTGGCCGGTTTAACGACATACGCAACATCAACACGTGTACCTATTTTCTCTTGTAGTCCACACCACCTGCCCCCCCCCCCCTCTCCTTCGTTATGTTCACCTGTTGTACCCGGTCTCCCAGGATTTAACTCATCATTAAACTTCTTTTGAGCAGAGCCGCGCGCCACCACTCCCCCACTACTCACCACCCTACTTTATCCGCATGAATTAATTTTTGTCCAGCCCCCATTCAGCGGACCCACTGACGTATTGTTGTCAACACTTCCTCGGGCCATGCGTCTTCCCGACCATGCTTTTCCTCCTCCCCCCATTGGCACGCTCGGTCGCTGTATTCGCTCCCCTGACGGCCGATTTTAGCTGGTCTACACTAGTTTGGCCTCTGTTACCGCCAGTTCCCCCGCCCCCCTCCCTGGTTATCTCTTTTATTCCTTCGATCGCCGTATTCCGATTGTCTGGCACTTCACTTCTCCGCTTGAAGCGTGAATTTTTAGATGCCAATCCCCCTGTGTCGCACCACTTACCTGTCTCTTTGTTGCGCTGAGGTTTGTCGCCTCTGTTGATCTTCATCTTTTTCCCGCCCCTTCCCTTTGGCGCCGCCCTCTTTTGGCGCTAAGTCCCCCTCCGCATCGCCTCGGCCCGGCCACTTTTTTTCAACTTACCCGCTACTATGTCATATTTTCATCCCCGTATAAACGACAGAATCCCTATTTTAAATGTGTTTACTTTGTATTTCCCGACCTAGTGTTGTTTGATGTCGGCTTGCACGCCCCTTGTTTCTCCCGGTTTTCGTCACAGTCCAGCTCGACGCCAGCCATCGCGGACCACGGACTTGGACCAGATTTCCTCCAGTCCGATCTCCCTACCCCCTGCAGCCCCAAGATTTTGTCCCACTAGACCGGAGCTGCCTTTGACTTCGCTCAGCTCTGCTTAAGTCAATTGACCCTATAAAATGCCTTTCCTTCGCCAGTTAGCCTTTGTGCATTTACCATCTCGCGCCCAGGACGACCTTTTTTCGGTCTTTCTTTCTCTATTGTGTTACACTCTTTACATCGTGACTGATTGCCTTTTCGCATAAACACGCCCCCATTCCCTCCTTCGTGATTAGGACTTCAGCGTTGAAAGGACCTACGCATCCCCCTTTCACTCGAGTACTGTTAAGTATGTCGATTCCCTAATTATTCTCCACATTTTCCACGCTAGTTTTTTCACCTTTTGTTTCCCCCCATTATCAAGTTGCCCCTTTGCGTCGCGCGACGTTCATTGACCATGCCACCAACGTGCAGGCGTTCATTTACGCATTCTCTTTTTCGAGCCGTGTTGGTGCGTCGCCAGTACAGTCCGAGAAATCATAATAGCCGTCATATCTCTGTGCATGTGTCCCCCCAGCACGGTCCCGAGAATTTCTTTGCTGTGCTTGGTAATTTGATCACATTGGTTGGCTTGAAAGCGATTGCCCGAACCCTACTTTCCTCCCCCCCCGCATATTGCTCCGCTTGTTGTCTTGATCCCAGGGTATGTTCCTCCTTTACCTTTCACTTACCGAAAATCCTGGTTCGGTTTTGTCTGTGGTGCTTCGTTCTAAGCTCTTTTTTTAACCCTCTCTTCCTCAGTCCCTTAGCCTTTTGTGCAGGGGAGATATTGCTCCTTCGCTGTGGATCGGTTTTCTCGAAAAGTCGACTAGGCCCACTGTCGTGTGATCCCTAGTTCGGTTTTCTTCTTTCTGCAGGAGCTCGCTGTCTTCTCGTGGGTCCGGTTCACGCTCGTTTCTTTTCCGGTAATCTGGTTTGTGCTACTGTTACGCGATCCTCAGTCGCGGAAGCATCCCCCTGCGCGGTTGAGTGGGATTTCGAATTCGGGTTTTTCAAGCTCATAGTGGCGGCGGAAAGGTACCGAATGAGGTAGTGGTCGCTGGTGTCCAGTCAGTTGGCGCTATGCCGGAGTCGTTCGGACTGTGGTTCAATATTTGAAGATTAGACGCGTCGTGCCGGTTTGTTCACAATGAGGGACTTGTGCGGGACGGAATCGTTTTCCCCTCTCGCGTGGACGGCCCTTAGTACAAAGCGGCATTGCTGTTTTTGTCCTCCTGAGTATGGATAGTGGATCCCCTAAGTCGATGTGACCTTGGGTCGTATTTTTATCTTTCTAGACGACTGGCACAGTTCTAGTGCATTCGCCCCTTCGCTTGGTGGGCGAAGAATTCCACAATCGCCGCTTTTTTTCATCAAAGGGCTCCCATGAACGAGCTTTTAAACCTCATTTTTCTCCCCCTTGTGCCTTTTTTCTACCCCTTCTGAACCCCCAGTTCCTTTCTAAACGGTGCTCTTCCGCTCTTTTTTGCGGCTCTTAAGAGCTGATCCGACCTTGCTGGTCCCCAAGGCTAGTTTTCCCTTTTTTGGCGGCGCCCCTGACTTTGCCCTCCCTCTGAATTCCCGGCTACTTCCCGGGAGCCCTTTTTAGTTCTTGTAGGACTTTTGTGGATTAGGTTCGAGTTTATTGGTTTGTTTGCTTAGTGTTTTTATAAATTTTACTGTTGCATGTTTATCTTTTTTTTACGTTATGTTTTAGTGAGTGGTATGTTCGATGCTTCCTTCTCTCCAACCAGGATTAAGCTACGCCCAGAGTCAATGGTGGTTTGAACTGATTTTCATCCTTCTTATCTTTGCATTTATTTCATCGAAGATTGACTTTTTTAATGCCTCCCCTCGATAGGACCTGGATCATACGCCTTCCCCTTCGACTGCGGTATAGTAACGAGACATTTTCTGAGGATTTCTCGGGTTCATTTTTTTTGGTTAGAAAGTGGGATTTCCCCGATCTTCGCCTGGTTTTTTCCCCCTCCCCAATATTTTCCTTTTACAACCAGGTGTCGAGTGTTTTGGATTCCCATTTTTGCTCGAAAGTTATTTCTTTTCGATAGTCCCCCCCCATGTAGTTTAGCATGGATTTTCCTTTGTTGGTTTTACATGGATATTTTAGGTTCCTTTAGAAGCTTGTTTTTTCAGCTCGGCCAGAAGTTGTATTTAAATTAGTATTGTGGGTTATGGATGCTCGTCTTCCGTATGGGGAGGGGGGGGATCTTTGGCTTTTTTCGTCATGCCCCCTACGGCCTACGACTTTCTGCATCCTGTAAGAATAGCACCACGATATGTATTAATAACCTTTTTTCTGAGATGACGCGGTCCCCCTCGGCCTATTGAACACACCCATTCTTCCCCTTTGCTGTGGGTGAAGAGGTACCTTCTCCCACGACTTCCGATGGATCTTGATATTTCTTATCAGTTGTTATTGTTTTTTTCATTCGTGACAGCACATCGACTTCCTGACCTAGAAGACTGGCTCCCACCGTTCCCCGGCACTCATCCTTCGACCCCCGGCGATGCGACTTTCCCCCCTTTTTGAAGCTGCCAAGGAAACGCACTACTCCCCAGCACCCCGAGGGCCCGATACCATCCCCCCAAGTAGGGCCCTGGCAGTAGTACTTTCCGCCCCCCACATGTCTCTCATGTGCCCGCGGTTAGTGGAGATATGGCTCGCACTTCTGCGCTCTCTTGCCGACGGAGAAATGACTCCCAGACTTTTGTCCTCGCTTGCTGCTACCCTCGACCGAGGTGGCACAGTGCGATATGGAGGTACTGGGCAGTTATCTTTCTCACGTCCTCTTTCCCCCGCCGAGCGACGACATTGCAGCGGCCTTTTCGGACCCTTTTTTTCAGTCTCCCAAACAGATTGTAAATCTCTCGAGAATCCCTAAGTAGTTCTCCCGCCGGGACCAAAAAGACCCCAAGAAGCGTGTCATCACCCGTTCCCCCGCCCGACATGCCGATCGAGTCGCACTGACTGCACGCAGCGACTTGTGTTAGATTTCGACGACAGTTCCCTGCTGGGGATAGTCTCCCCTCCTGTCTCGAACTTTTCTTTTCTCGGCAATACCTGCAGGCTTTCCCCGGCCGTCGCGATGTGCTGCTTTTGTTTCCCCACCACAATTTGCCCACCCGATCTTGGTTCGGTGTTGACTCTAGCCGACTGCTAGAAATTACTCCTTTCCTCTAGACGTGAGGTTCCAGAGATTGCGCAAGCCTCTACGGTCCCCCTGGCTATACTGTCTCATCAAGGCATGGCACTTTGAAAATGATTTGGAA
>Ga0179593_1565201_pt1 | contig 20867 bp, 20 predicted proteins | sample CZODoug2_1_08_16_FD_185931 | JGI IMG/M metagenome (GOLD analysis project Ga0179593, IMG submission 185931) | Vadose zone soil fungal communities from Angelo Coast Range Reserve, California, USA - CZODoug2_1_08_16fungal (PacBio error correction) | ecosystem: Environmental > Terrestrial > Soil >... | reverse complement strand
CACGGTGGCCGGAATTGCTAGTCCTCTTTTTTGTCAGCTTCTTTCCAGCGGGTCTTCCCTAAGTACGTATAAAGATCCGAAGTTTGGGCTCCCAGCCACGACGTCCTTTTTCAAGAATTCCTTTTTCCGAGAAGCCGCACTCGGTTTTTTCTATCGCGGTGATACCACGTCTCGGGTTCCTGTTTCATTAGTACAGCCAGTCCGCGAAAACGAGGTTCTTCTTGCGATTTGGCGTCGTGGTTCCCGTTGGTACTTTTTTTTTTTCTCCCGGCGAAGTCTTCCTCTTCCCCTTCTGCATCCCCTATCAATTTCTTTTCCTCTTCCCCGCCGAGAGAAAGGCCCCTTCGGTCCTATTTTGTTACGGGTCTTTTTTCCCTTCTTTGACCTGCGCAGAAGACCCTTTCACACTAAAGCTTAGATGTCTGCAGTGCCCCCCTAAGTATTTTCCTCCCGATCCTCTTCCCCTTCTCCTTTCTCCGAGAAAAAGCTGAAAGAAACCCCTTCCCCTGACCACTTCCTTTTGTTCGGACGTCTCTTTACGAGAACACACGCGGGATCTTTCTGCCATAACACTATCCCCTTTCTCCCCCCCTTAGCAAGATTTTTTTCCTTTAACCTGGTCCAGTCTGGCGTGAGTAGCCGACTTCCCTTTTCCCCTTCCGGTTTCTTTCCTTTTTGAAGGCGCCAGGGTCTCCTCCCCCCCATCGTGACCGAAAAGGGCCGTTCTTTTTTTTTGCTATGAGGATTTTCCCTGAGACAGGCCCTTGACAGCGCGCCTTTACCTCCCTCTTCTTCGATTGTCCCTCTTCTAGCGTCAGGAGAAAAGTGAGGGGTCCCCTTTACTGTATCAAGGGTTCTCCCTCTTAACGGGAGCCGTTTTCGCGGGTTTGGGGGTCTCCGGGGGGCTTTTCCCCCTTGGTCTGTGGGTGTTAGTTTTTTGCAGGTAGGTATAAGTACAGAATCTTTCTTCTTCCCGTTCCCCCGACATCGGAAAGACTTTTTTCCACCCCGGAAGCCCCCCCACATGCTCTCTCCTCACCGCTCTTTGATCCATCCTCTCGTCACGGAGAGACGACTCCCATGGTTTGTGGGGACATACCCCCCCCCCCCCCCCCCCCCCCCATTAACTATTTTGAAGAGGAGGATCTTCATTTCGCGTCCCTTTGAAGGATCCTTCCTTGAAAAGGGGCTATCACCGCCCTCTGCCGACGGTTTTTTCCCTGGGTAACGTCCTTTCGAATTGTTTCTTTCCTTCACACTGGAGGGAATTTTTTTTCCCTGGTCCCTCCCCGTCGTTTATGTCGCTTTTTCCAGATGGTAGAGTTGCATGTGCCATCAGGACTTTTCCATTCGTGTATGCTGCTCCTTCTACAAGGACGTCCTCCAGTCTTCCCCCGTCCGACCTCTAATAGAAAAGAGCCAGGCCGTTCTTCTTGGCCAGAGGTACTTCTCCTCCTTCGACCGTTCGGTGTTTTGATTCTTGAGGTACGTGCGCGGGTCCCTCCCCTTTTTAGTACCCTTCCCTTGTCCCCCCCGCCAAGGCAGAACGCGGCCCCCTTTTTTTCGCCGTCTTAGAACACTCTGAAAATTTGTAAGGAAGTCGTCTCTGTTCTTCCTCTTGAATCTCCCTTTGCCGCCCCGATTTTTCCCCCGAGGTCACCACCTATGGCTTCGTATGGGGCGCCTTTTTTTCTTTACCCGGACCTCTATATGCCGGTGTTCTTTTTAGGGTAGAGGCTGACCCTCGCATTAAGACCCTTTTGGATTGAAATGGGCCCGAACGCTTGGAACGGAGGTCTTTTCTATAGCTTTTCCTCTCGTCTTCCGTTTCCCCCTTCCCACCGGCCGCCAGGGGGACCTCTTTGGTAGTCACTGTTCCTTTCTGGGACCTCTTTCTGGGTTCTCTTTTTTTTGAATTGGACAGGTAGTGTCTTTCTCCCGAAATGCTCTCTCCCTTCCGTCCGCACCCCCTCGAGTCGACTTTCCCGTCCTGGTTCTACGCAGCTGGTGTCCCTATCGATTTTTTCTGTTTTTTGTGTTGCGAGATCTTTTTTCCTTTTCATGTAACGGTGTACGGAAAAAGGCGGATCTGCGTCATCGTCCTGAAATAGCTTTTTTTTTTTTCCCACTCACACTAATGCGTATTCCATCCCGGGCCGCTACAAGCCCCACCCTTCACAGCCCTCCCCGTCCCCCTTCCCAACGTCGCGCCCCAACCGTTGAACGGTCCAACGCCTTCTCAGAAGCGATTACCCCCTGCACATATATTGATTCCGTCCTCCGCGGTCCCTCTCCGCCCGTTTTCCCCCAGCTGATGAGCTTTGGCTTATTCGCCCAGCCCCTTTTCTCTTAGCAACCCTTTGAACCTACCAGGCGCCCTGTACGTGTAGGCCACCGACGTCTCGGAACCCCTCCGCCGTTAGCCCTCTGTTGCGGCCGCTTCTTTGCATCCTGGCCATCGCATGAACTCTTCCGGGGCCTTGGAGCAAGTGCTCTCCCGGTTGTAGATTTCTTCGCGGAACGCATCGACGGTGAGTCACTTTCCGGTCGTCGTCAGGTTCGTAAGTTTTTTTGCCATCGCTCCTCCTGTACGAGAAAAGCAACCGACCGGGTTCAGTATCAGAGATCCCCTTTCTTGTGACCCCGTTTATAAGTCCAGTAGGCTGGCCCTTCTTCCTCTCTCGGTGGGTCTTTTTAGGATGGCGTCCGGGCTCGTTCTTCATTCCACGCATGCTCCGACTTTAGTAAAGGAGGTTTCTGCCATCCCTTCCATTATTCCCCTTTCACCCTCTTGCGCGGTAGGGTTACCCTTTCCTGATTCCCGAAAGTCTTTCCCCCCCCCCTATCAGATGAACCGACCGTCTCCCCCTGTGAGCGATCCACCTTCCTCTTTTTCTTCTCCCCCAGGCCGTTATCATCCCGGAAAGGCGAGAATTATTTTTGCCCCCGCCAAATTCCTTTCACCCAGGGATGGCACAGCGTTTCAGCGTAGATCGGGACGGCAGAAGGTCCTCCTTTTCGGCGCTTTCCCTCCTTTGGTTCCGGGTTCGTTTTTTTTTTTTCCACAGTTGGCACCGATGGCTGTTGACCTTGTTCCCTCCCCTCCCCCTGTCTGTACTTTTTTCCCACACGAACCCCCTACTCTCCCGGGGGACGGCAGCCCCCCCCCAAACCCCCCCCCCAAACCCCCCTAAAAAAAGAAACAAACCCCAAACCTACCAAAACACCCCCCAACCCCGCCAAAACAAAAAACCCCAAACCCCCCACCCCCCACCCCCCAAAAACCCCCCCCCCCCCCAACCCCCCCCCAAAAAACCCAAAAAACCACCCCCCCAACCCCCCCCCCCCCCCCCCCCCAAAAACCCTCCATCGGGTCTCGAAGTACCCCTGCTTTGAACAGATTACACTACGGGACCCCTTTTCTTTCCTTCAGAGAAGATGAGCTTTTTCTCGCGGATTGTGGTGTCTTTTTTCTCTAGGCACCCCCCCCCTTCCGTTTTTCCCTTTCGCCCCCCTCCCCCGTCCTCTTTTTCGGGCAGAGGTTCTTGGGTTCCCTTTTTCTCTTCCCCGGGGACTCCCCTCCGCGCAGGGAAAACCTCCACGTAGATCCCCCTCACGCCCGCGGGACCATGTGGCGCTCCTTTTTCGATGCAGTGCCGAGGGCCAGAGATTTTGGTGATAAGATTCCGCGTTGCTCGTCATAGATGCCTTAGAGAGATGGTTTTCCGTTTCTTCCCATTTCAACGGGTTTTTCCCTCAGTGCGAATCGTCAGTATTTCCAGCGAGCACTTGACCGTGCCTACTTCTCTTTAGACCCCCCGGCTTTCGAGGTGTGCCGGTTGCTGGGTCGCCTTTGCCACGACGTGACTCCCTTGGACAACACTTTCCCCCCTTTTTTCGACCGGCGGGGACGAGCCTTCCTCTTTCTCGGTGAGGAGCTGGTTTTCCTCTCCGTTCTTCGCCTCCGAGGAAACAGTAACCAAGGTCCCCACGACCACACCTCCGCCGTTCTCCCCCCTTTTTCCTTCTTTCTCTTGTCCACTTTCCCTTCCCTCAGTGGTAGCTCCTCTTCTCTGTTCCCCGAACGAGTTCCCCTTTTTCCTCCAAACAGGTGCCTGATGCTGTCTTTAAATTCCCCCTGCTCCCTGTCAGTCTGGGGCTGGGAGACGTCCAGTCCCTTTTTTTCTTTTTTGTTACTTCGCCGCAATCCTTTCGCAGCTGATAAACACCCAGAGGGAGTACTTCCTTCTTCCCCCCTTTCCAACGACAAGATCCTTGTTTGTTGAGAGAGATCTGTAGTTCTCTTGGCATGTATCTCTCTCCCCTGCTGGGTGTGATCAGTTTTCTTCTTGGCGCATTCCCTCCCTTAATGGGACGGGCCGGCGCTACTCCCCTCCCAAGAAGTTATCAAGAGATGCTTGCTTTCATTTCATGCCCTTTTGTTGAGAACCCCATCGCGTCGGGGCCATCTCTACTACTTTTATACAAAGGCTTTAAAGCTTCCCCTTCCCCCTTAGGTTCGTTCCGTCTTCTGTTGTGGTTACAGTTGGTACTGGTGCTTTCTTCTCATACTGTGAGCGGACCTTTCCCCCTATGAAAAGGCTTAGTGATGTATTCCCCGATCGGACACAGAAGTGATAGTCGACTTTCCCCAGGGAGGTTCCCTTCCTTGGCCTGCGCCCTTCAGGAAAAAATCGACCGATTTCTTGTCAGAATCCCCCCTCCCTTTTCCGATGGTCGGTAACGTCGATGTAAGAACCTTCCAGAGCGCAGGAGGTTATCTTGTCGCCTCCCCCCCTTCTCTCGCTATTGTAATAGAGGAAGAGAACACGCGAGTCTCTTCTCCCCCTTCGAAATACCCCCCTCACGACACCCTTCAGCCAGCTTTCCTTTGAATTCTCAATTTTTTCCCCAGCGGGTCGTGAGTATGCTTTCTCCTTTTTCTGGCAACTTCCTTTTCTCCGTGAAGGCGCACTTCTCCCCTCCTCGTGAACGAAACGGGACGGGCTGCCTTTTCGATTCGGCGGGGATGTTCCCCCAAGGGTGCGAGCTCCCTGTACTCCCTCTCTTCTTAGCGAGCTTGTCTCTTTTCCTTTAGGCTTCTTTCGGTTTCCCCACTTGTCCTACCTGTTAAGGAGAGCGAGGTCCCCCTTTTTTTTGTGTCGATTTTTTCCCCCCCCCGCATTTGGGGTTAGTGTGAACCCCCGGTAGGTATAAGTATCCTTTCGGTTGATGTTCCCCCCTTTTGCACTCTGTTAACCCATCCCCCCAACGCCCCCCGTCTCCCTCCCGCTGACCCTTCCTTCCTCCGCAAGCCTTCGCAGTCACCTTGATTACTCTACTGGTGGCCAGAAACTATTTTGAAGCTTTTCCTTCACTTTGCTCCCATTCGCCTTCCCCTGCCTGGCGAAAAGGGGATACATTTTTTCCTTCAGGACGTGGACTTTTTTTTCATTTTGCATTCCCCACTTCTTTACATGAAGTGGTCACATGGGTAAAAAACCTTTTTTTCTGTCAGATAATGACACTGTAGTTTTTAGCTTTTCCCCTGGACTCCAGCGGTCTTCTTTCTCTCCTTCTCCGAGAAACGCCCTTTTCTCCGTCCGCGAGGATTCCCATTCTGGCCAGAAGAACGTCTCTTCCCTCTTCCTCATGGTCGTACTTTCCTTCTTTTGCGTTTCGGATCGGGCTCTTGCCGCTTTTTGCTCCTGGCATCCGTCCTCTGAAGCACCTGACGACTCCCTCCGCGACCGTCGATTCGTTCTCTCTTAGACAACGCGACCCTTCTTCCCCTTCCCTGCTCCAAGACTTTCTCTGGAATGGATCTTTTGATCCTCTTCTGGGCGGCCGCCCCCTTTTTTATGTGGGAGCCCTTCCTCCGAGCTTCCCTACACTCCCCTTTTTTAGCGATGGATATATTGCTTTTCCGATCTTTTAGAGGCCCTCTCGTCAGACAGCTGGGTTTTACCGGTGCGTCCATTTGAACCGATAGTGTTCTCAATAGATTCTCCCCGTCTCGTCTGCGTCCGCCTTTTTCAGGCGGTGGCCGTCCCTTCGTGGAGAGACTTTTTGGTTTTGCGATGGTGGCGTTGGACCTTGGATTTTCTTAGCCCCTCCCGAGTGCTTCCCGTCCGGATCGAAAAGGGAGTTCGTCTCTTTTCTCATCCTCATTTCCTCCCCATCCCGATCCTTATTTTAGCTTCCTTTTTTTTTTTTTGCGAGTCTTCTTCCACGGTTTAAGTGTACCCCCTTTCTTTGAATTCTTTCGACCCTAGAAAGGTGCGGACGGCCTCCTCACCTCACAACTTCTCCAAGAACATTCTCACCACGGTCCCCTCTTCAGCCCTTCACCCTTAGAAGAAAGGAAGGGCCCCCCCTCCCGACGCAGTTAAAAGGTCCCCTCTCTTTATCAGTAGCCCTCTTTTTCAAATTTTCCAGCTTCGCGCCATTTTGCAAGCTTCGAAGAGAAACCTTTCACCCCCCCTGTAATATATTCCTTTCTCTGTAGTCAATCTGAGTCCTCTTAGAAACCCCTTTTGATGGGGCCTTTTTTTTCTCATAGGGCGTGTCCAGATTCTCCAGGAAAATCGAATTCCCCTCGAGCTTTCCGCGCTCCCCTAGACCCGTGGTTTCTCTCTCGGCTGGAACGCTCGACTTTCTTTGGCGTCTCTTCTTTTTCTCTGGTATCTTGCCCGGCTCCTCTCGAGAAAGCACCCTCTCCTCCCCGACCGAACGGTTCCCCTCTACAGAAAAATGCTGACCCCGTTCCTAGCCCAGGTCCCCTTGCCTGGCTTTCTGGCAGGGTCTCTTCTTTTTCGCGGCTCCTGCGCATTCCTTTTCTGGAGTCAAGGAGGGCTCGTTCCTTCCCTCTTGATATTATCCTCGCCGGTAGGTTTTACCCATGACTTTCATGGGTATTCCCCCCTCCCATTGGGAAGGCCTTCAACTGATCCTATCCCGTCGCCTTCCGCTTTTTCTCTTCGCAAAGGAAGTATCTGATCTTCCTTTCGCCTTCTGCTTTCCCTTGAAACAAATGAGTTCTGGCCACCCCGCATGTCGTCGTAGACACCCCCCCCCCCCCCCCCCCCCCTTTCCTTTTTCCTTTTCTACTGTCGCCGCCTCAATACAATGTGAAACAGAAGAGAAATTTTTTCCCTTTCGAGGACAATCGCCATGCGCAATGCTATCTCTTACCTCTTATCCTCACTGATTATTCAGTAGACTCATACAGGATAGTATACGACAAGTGTGTGAGACGCACACTTGTGTCAGAAGCGCTTCTCTCTCTCTTTTCTTTGAGTTTCCTCTTTTCGACACTACGCTCTGTACTTTAACGCCTCAACACATTAAATGGTTGGTCCCGCTACTTCCCCCCCCCCCAGAACCTGATCCTGCTCCGAAGTCCCGCACCCCATACCCCCCCCCACACCCATGCGTTTTTTTTCAGTACCTCCCTTTTTCCCGGGGACGCTTCCCGCGCACGGTCGTTCATCTCCTTCCCTTCGCAGTCGGCTCTTTTTTTTTTTTCCTATCGCCCTTGATCAGTAGAGACATGGGAGATTCGAAGAACCATGTGTTCGGCCACACTGGGAGAATGAACTATCTAAGCAGATGACTAAGAACGCGCGTGATCTTGTTTCAGAGACTCTTGCCGCCGTTTTTCCTTTCTCCCTCGTAGACTAGACCTCCTATTCTTCAGTTCCTCTTTTTTAAAATATAGGTTGAGTCGTACTACGCGTTTACTAGCGCATAATTTGAAAGATATGTGAGGAATCCTGAGACCTTTATCATTCCAAGACCTTCTGATCTACTTCTATAATCATCTTCCAAACCAGCGACAACCAGAAAGGATATAGCAACACTTCTCCTCCATCTAATACTTCACTCTAAAGTAGGAGGGAGATCCCTTCACATGTGATGTCGGTACTCCTTCGTTATCCCGTCCGCTTCTCTGTCTCAGCATTACAGGGCCCCCCCCGGGGCTGACGTAAATGGCACGGAGCCCTTCGTTTCCCCCCCCCCCCCTTAGAGTCCAGTGGAGTTTTTGCAACGAAAAGTGAATAGGATCCCGCTTTTTCACTTACAGAGCTTTTTTCCCAGGTGGCCGAGATAGAGAGGCTTTCTCGGGTGCAATCCTGAACCCGCTCACGAGAGCCGTGTCCTTCCTAGCGAATCTCCCCCCCGAAGTAACCTCCCTCGATTTCTTTTATATATCCATCACGCACCTTTTATGCTGATAAGCGAACCAATTTAGCCACAATAGTCGTAAGGTTCAGTCCCCTGTTGTACGGCGGGCCACGTCCAATTTTTCCACCCACAGAGACTGGTTCTATTCCTTCCTGAAAACAACATCGACACCCATCCTTTTCCCCTGTGGCCTCCTTTTCCACAGTACTACCCTCCATCAATCCTTGGAGGTACTGTTCTACCTGATGGATACAAGCCCCTCTCCTACTACCTATTTTCTACTTCTACCGGGAGAACGAGCCCCCCCCCTTTATCCCTCCCATAATTCCCCCTCAAAACAGAAAAAAGCTCTCACGAAGGAAAGCAAAGAAAACATCACTTTGCTTCCCCCCTCAGGCTACATCGGAGATATGGCGACGCCAGTCACACGTCCAGACTACGCAACCGATGTCATCTGATCGAGCACCTTCCCCGACCGCAAGTCCCCTTTTCTCAACCATTCCTTGATGGCGCGAAGCCTGCACTCAGCTTTTGAGAAAGTATAGGGGTCGCGGAGTAGTTCCTTCCCATGTCCTGTCTAAGTATAGTTCCTTCCTTCACTCCCCCTTTCACCCAAGATGGGAAGGAACAAAACGTCTCCAGTAACTGATTTTTTTCCCGTTGACGGAACACGCATCTGGACACCGTGACATCCTCCCACAAGGTTGTTTTTTCTTTTCACGGTGGCCGAAGCTATAGCCGACCTCCACTCTTTTTTCTGAGAGGCGGGAACACAAGCGGGTCACCTCTTTTTCCTTACAGGTGACGTAAGGTCTTTCTCCTCCAGACCCAGACGTTCTTCCTGGAATCGATGTTTAAGTCTCATTTGCCTGGTTTTTCCCCAGAGCAGACGGGAATCGAGTCGTTTCCAGCTCCGGTGATAAAAAGGAGGACACCAGGGTTCCTCCCTTTAAATCCTTTTTTTTTTAGTCCGTAGGCGGCGGTGCTTCTTAACGTTGTTATGGATTGCTTGTGGCGCGAGCCTTTGAGTCGGGTCCCGGGAGACCGATCAATCCACCTTCGTGATGTATTCCCCCCTCCCTTCCTTCAATTTCTTCTTTTTCATGGTGGGGCAAGGGAGGTCACCCTTCCCTGTCGTTGACATGTCCCCCCCCTAGAAGCCGTCTCTATTAGCATAACGTTGGATGGTCTCCCGCAGTCTGTTTGCTTTCCTTGCCCGATTAGCCGTTCCCCGCTCCCCTTTTAATTGCATGCCCCTTGACGCGAAATGTTCGGTAGTAATAGATGCCTATCCCCTCTTTATCTGATCAACCTCCCCTCCCCCCCTTGTGAACCCTGCATCGACTCGCTATTGGACTCCCCCCCCCATTTTCCCCCAGCGGAGTGAGTACTTTCCCTTTTTTCTCCTCTTCCTCCTGAAGGCGCCCCTTCTCCTCCCCATCCCTTTTCTCCTTGAAAAGGGCAGGCTGGCCGAGCCTTTTTGTCTTTGCACTGAAAGGACCCAAGGGTGACTGCGTAAACCCCTCCCTTGGCCGACGAGGAGGCCTCCCAGCTTCTCTTCCCCGTGAGGGGTAAATGCTTTTGGTTCCCGCCGGGGAGCTGGAGTCTTCTCTGCTAGTACGCGGTTTTCGTCCCCGGGAGTAGGGTCTGGTTGTAGTTGCCCCATTCCTGTCTTATAAATCTCCGGTGCTTTTCTCCTTCCCCCCTCCAGATGTCACCCCCCCGAACAGGAGAACAGGTCTTTACCTCGTGAACGGCCGTTTGCAGCCTCGCCGTTCCATCTCCGCTCTTCCTTTTTTTTGCCTAATCGAGGATTTCCCTTCTTTCTTCGCGCGTTCTTTTCCAAGGATAATGCCTGGGCGAACTTCCCCCTCTGAGCGAATTTTTCCGTTGGGTACGTGTCCACATGGGTTAATCGATATTGTCCTTTCCTTGACTACCCCCCTCCTCTTTAAACCCTACGCGCGCGTCTGTTTTTATAATGACCCGATGGTCGAGTTGCCGTTGCTCCTGGACTCCTTCCGGCGTGATCTCGACGCCGCTCCCTGAAGCAATACTCCCTCTTCCCTCTATTTCTCAGCGAAACGGTCTCTTGGACCCCCCACGGCCCCTTCATGTTCGTATATACTTTTTTTGTTCTCTTCTTTACGTGCGCCTCCCGATGGCTGCCGGGGCAGCCATTCCCCCTGCCCTTCCCCGCCGCCTCGGACGTTTCGTCTTGCCGTATTAGACAAAGAGACCGTCCTTTCCTTTTTTCCCCCTTTCAGCTCCGGTCTTTTTTGATTGGAGATCGTGCCGCCTATACCCTCTTCTGTGCCGGCGAGGGGAGAAGAGGGACGTTTCCGTCCCTCCCTACGGCTCGCTTCCTGGTGGATAATTTCTCGGGTCTTTCCGAGAATTTCCTACCCCTTCCCCTGTGGACGTCTGGCGGCGCAGCAGTGGAAACTCTTTTTGGACGGTTTGCGTTGCACTCGCTCAGCTCCCTAGGGGAATCCCTTTTTAAGGTTTTTTATTTAGAGATGTGACTGGTTACTGATGAGGGTGGCTTTTTCTCTTCGGTCTCTTCTGGCCTTAGTCACCGCCAATTTCTTCCCCTAGAACTTCTTTCCCTCCTTTGCGAGTCACTATGCTATCAGAAGCATTGTTCCCTTTAACCGTGACTTCCCCCTTTCCTCCTCCCTTTCTTCTGGAGTCTCAGATCGCGCTTCCCTTTTCTTCCCAGGGCGGCTCGCTTTCATCGTAGAAAATCGCCCTTGCCGGCCGAAGTCAAATCCCCTCATTTCTTCTAGACCAGGACTCCTCCACGGTACAACGCTTACGGAACCCCATCACTTCCCCCCCGTCGACGGTCCCCCACCCCCTTTAAGGCCACCGGCCCCAGGAGGACGCTCAGCCCACGCCCCTAGGGGATTCCGTCTCCCGCGGTTCCCCTTTTTTAGACGAAGGTCAATCCCCCTTTTTCTTCTCAGGGGGCTTCTTTTATCAACCCGCTTTTTATCACCCCCTGGCAATCTCCCCCCTGCCGATGTCTTCCCAGGCCGACGTCTTGCAACATACGACATGCATATTGTCGGCCGCCCTCCTATTGGGCCGGTGCACGATCTCCATTCCCCGCTTCGCGAACGTTCCCTCGGTCGCTCCTCCGGACGGCGGTTAGCGTTCTTTTTTTTTCCGGTTCACTTCCCAGGTAGCTGCCGGCGCCCGCAAGAGAACGTATCCGAAAACCCGGTGGCCCCTTTTCTCCGTGTTAAGAGTCCTTTTTCCCGAGCCCTTTCCCAGGGAGATCTCGTTGACGGCAGGGCTTCCCTTCTTTCCCTTTCGCGGATTCTTCTCTCTGCCAGTCCCTTGGATTCCAGTTTTGAAAAGGATTGAAACTCGACCATTTTTTCCCCTTCTCCCCCCAAAAGACTTTTTTCCCCTTTACCCCCCCCCCCTTTTCCCGTTCCATTGGGAGTCCCTTATCGATGAACTGAAGTACCCTGTTTTTTTTCTCTCTCCCTTCTCCAGTCCGCTTTGCAGTATCCTTGATCCCATCTTTCGGCATGATCCTTCTCTTCCCATAGTTATGGCCCCCTAGTCGTGAGCCCGGACCCGTCCCTTATTAATTCAGGCCTTCCGGCGCAGTTTCAGTCTTTTCTTCACCTTTTTTATAGGGGTTCTCTCACAGATGGCTTTTTTCCTCCCCTCCCCTCAAAGATCTGTACCTCCCTTCTTTTTCCCCCCCCGGACCCTGGCCTAGGGGGACTATAAACTTTCGTTCTTCAAAAAAACCTCCCCTTCGCACGTAACTTCCCCTTTATGTTTCCCCCCCGTGTGAGCCCCTCCCGGGTCGCTCTACGATCGAAGCTTTCCTCTCTGCCGCTAAGAATAGATGAAAGTGTTCGAGCGGCCATTGTTCCTTGGTCCCCGCCGGTCCCCGTTTAGGGCATTTTTTCCCCCTTGCTCGGCCTCCTCCCCCATTTCTGTCCTAGGGCTGCTCCTCTCCTTTTTTTTAATATGGTACTTCTCACAATTAAGCCCGATCCTTTCAAAGTTTTTCCATTGGCCCCGAGGACCTTTTCCCTATGGCTTTCCCCTGTGGGAAGAGAGGTAGGTGATACTGATCCCGTTTCCTCTCCAGAGCCCCATGAGCGGCAGGGTGGTGCCCCAGTTAAACGTTTTCCCCTCCGTGCGCATCTTTGCACTCTTCCTGCAGCGCGCCGTGACCGGGTTTTTCTCCTCCTTCTTTTTTTTCAGTTCCTCCCTCTGACGCGTGCTTTTCCCCTTGCTTCTTGCATTTCCCCGCAGTGCGGTGAATTCCCCTCCTGTTCCCCCACTCTGACCTTTTTTCGGCTTCCGATACCTCACCAAGCCGTTTATCGGTGGAGGCCTTCTCTGCCCGTGATGCTCCTAAGCCAGTACCAACGGGAAATCCTCCCCCTCCATGACGGGAACGAACCTTTTGACTGATGGACCCAATTACGTCCGCCTTTTTTTTCGAGCTGTCCCGACCATTTATGATAGCATACCTGTTCCCCTTTCCTTCTGATGAAACTCTTTTCTTTTTGGGAGTACGCCTTCCCCCCCTTTCTTTAGAAGTCCGTCTCCCCCACCCTGGATGACCCCCTCTTTCCTTTACACAAGCTTTTCTTTTTCTCTATCCTTCTTCTATAAAAGAAAGATATATCTTATTTCCTCCTTCTCTGAGATCTGTAGTGGATTCTCCGACCCGTCTGGGTGTGGCCTTGCTTTGGCCGGGGTCAATGCTTTCGGAGCATTTACCCTTTTTTACCCTGGGGACTGTTCCTTTTTTCCGACTTTCTACAGCAGTGCTTGGTGTTCGAAATGAGTTGAATAAGGTGGGCGATTTTCCCCTTTCCCTCTTTTTTTGAAAGATCCCCTTTGACGCTCAGGTTCCTCTCTGTAAGTGTTTGATTTTGTCGTCCCGTCGGAGGGTTTCTCTTTCCTTTTTTAAGGGGCGCGGTCTCCCCGAGAGGAAACGGGACTATCTCCTCACCGAGACCCCCTCGCCAGGCAGTGATTTCCGGTGGTTTTCCCTTTCCTTTCCTTGATAATAACCGGTCACCTCCGGACCACCCCACCCGAATCCTCTTTACATCTACGCGCCAAGAATCAGGTAAGGATGGTCGGTTCTCCCTCTCCTCGGCCTTTTTTTTTGAGGTTAACGAGCCCCTTCACTTGTCTCGCCCGCACCCGGCTAGTCCTCTTCCGTCATCTCTTCCCTTCCCTTGGATCGGATCACCTTTTCATAAATATATTGCCCCATTGTGCACCCTCCTCCCCCCTTCCTGCCAGATTAATGTTCTTTTTTTTTGTGAGTATGCCGACTCGACTGGTTCCTGCAATCTTCCAGGAAGTTTTTTATTTTTTTTTCTTCTCCCCTTCTCCCCTTCCACCCATCTTTCCCGAAACGGCCCGGACGAGTGCACGATGCGCCTTTTCCCTGCCACTCGGACGTTTTCCCGGTCAAGGGGTCCGCCTTCCAACCCCCCTCGTACCCGTTGGCGTCTCTTGTTCGAAGCGGTCAGTTCTTTAGTCAGACCAGTGAGGGTCTTTCTTTTCTCAACGGTCTTTCTCTTTACGGAGCGCGCTTTTTTTTGGAGTGTTTGGGTTTTCGAACTAGTCCCCTTTTCTTTTTGTCTGGGGGGATTTGTGACACCACCAGGAGGTATTATTAAGTCCTTTTTTTTATCCCGACATCCCCCCCCCCCATCGTGGTCCCCCCTCAATCCTCCACCAGTGATGATTAAAGAGCTGAATCTCCTAAGGTCCTCCTCCCCTCCTTCGCCCCTTTCCCTCCTTCCTCCTCATGATGGTGCTTCCCAAGAAAATTATTTTTTCTTCGCCGTTGCCGGCAAATCGCACGTTCCGGATCTTCCAAGGATACGCCTGGGCTCAACCGGGGCTATAAACCTCTTCCTTCAACCTTTTTTTTAATCCCCGATACTTTTCCTGTTGGGTTTTGCACTTTTTCCAAACCCCCCCTCCTGGAATTAAAGGTCGTTTCCCCTGGGTAACCCCTACCTCTCTTCGATTCCTGAAACGCTCTTCTTCCCCTTTTGAATCCATCTCTCTGCGTCCGACCTCCGCCCGGACTAACCCGGCAGCCCTGCCGTCTTTTTTCCCGATCCCGCCACCCTTTTATACCGCGGTCCTAATGTTTAGGAAGATTCGACCGTCGGGTTTCTTTTCTTTATACTCTCTTTTCGGCCCGCTAATTTTTTTTCCGCACCTGAACTCCCCAGATCCGTCTGCGGTTCCCGCTGCCGTCTAAAAAGAGACCGCTTTTCTACTTTTTCCTCCTCCCCGGAACAGGTCTTTTTCTGGATCTTTCCCCTGAGGGCGACGCCCCTCTTCGGCTTCTTTTTCTCTCCCAGTAGACTCTGTCCAGAGAAGGATAGCGATGGATCCCTCCTTTTGGTGGCCCTTTCTCCAAGCGGGCCTGTTACCCTGCCTCAGAGGTTCTCCTTTTGCAGCCTTTTCACCTCGTGACGGCCGCTTATACATCGTTGGAGTTTCTCGGAGTCCTGCCGTCCTTTGGCCGTAACGTTCCGAGACGTGGAGCGCTGACTGTGTGTGATGCTTTTTCTTTTGACCTCTCGTTAATTTCCTTTCGTCCGGTTTTCTTGGTCTGACGGCGTCCGCAAACTCGACGATGAAGCAGTATAGCCTTTTTCCTCCCTTGAAATTCCCCCCCTTCTCTCAGTTGTGTGTTGAGATTGATATCCCGATTATTTTCCCTTTTACTGGCACCAAGGACCTCGTCTCCCCTTCCGCCCTCAGAAACTCCTTCCTTTCCTTGTAGAAGGACTTTAATTTGCCCCTCCCCTTTTTTCCCCAGAATCCTCACAAAAAAGTCCCCTCTCTCCCACGTAGCTCCCTTCCCAACCCGGGCAACCCTGCTTCCTCCCTCGGCGGTTAACCGCCACCCATCCGTCGCCGTACACACAGACCCTTATGCTCTACTGTCAATTTTTTCCCCCCCGCTGTTCGTTGGGGCCTCCATGCTTCTCCGCTCATTTAGAAAACCCGGCCCCCTCCCTGCGCGAAGGCCCCCCCCAGCGCGGACTTTCGGCTCCCCCCAACTTATATACTTCGCAATAATAGGGCTTTGCACGATATACCCTCCCTCAGGCCCTCCCTGGGACTGGAGCTGAAATTTCCCCGTCCTCTCGTCGCCTCAAGACTTCTCCTTCATAGACTGTCTCTTTCTTTGCGTAGTAGGTAAGGGACTTCTTGACCGGCTCTGCTACATCCTCCCCCCCGAAAACGCACACGACCGTTCTCTTAAATGAGGACTCTATCAAGAGCAAGCGTGGTTTTTCCTGTTATCTTCCCCTCTCGCGGACCGGCGTTCTGACGAGGGCTGGCGTCCGGGTTCTTTTTTTTTAGTAGAAATCTTCCCTCCCATGCTGTAGTTCCTGGGACTTCTAGCAACCTGACATAATTGCCTGTCTTTTCTTTCCCCCCTTAATGTTGCTTTTTCCCCTTTAAGGCCCGAGCCACCCCCCAATATAGATGACTTCCTCCCCCCCATGGTGAGCGTTCCCCCCCAGTCCGCTTTTTCCAACTTAGACCCCAGACCCCCCTCCCTTTTGGACTTCGCTTGAAGCAAATTCATCTTTTAAAATAGTATGGCCCCTCCTGTATGCGTAGCTCTTTTTTGCTTGCTGGCCTCGGTATCGCCCGTTCCAGCCTATTTTCCGTGGGTTCTCCCCCCTTGAACGAGGCTTTTGGACCTGTCTCACCTAAAGATAGGATACTTCCTCCCTTCCTGTTGTGCCCCCCCTCCAATGTCCCCGGTGTTTATTCGCCCCCCCTTCGTACCCCCCCCCCTTGAACCTTCTCTCCAAGGCTCCCCTGCTTCCCCTGGAGACTTTTACCCATTTCCCGATACGAAGTGCCTAATCTTTCTCCTCATAGATTGCCATTTTTTTCGAGCAGGCAACCTCGGTAGCAGGAACAAGTTTCGTGCCCCCCCTCTATTCGACCCGGATTTTCGGGAACTTTGTAGGCGCTCATTGTGCGCCCCTTCACGGGGTTCTTAGGACCCCCTTCCTCCCCCCCTTTTTACTCACGCCTGCTTCCTGTGGAGAGGACATGGATCTGGTCCCTTTTCTCTTCAGGTTGTGCCCCCCAATTGGACTTCTTTATGGCAGATTCGATCCCTCTTTCCGATGAAGAGAAAATTAGAGAGATGGTCACTTTTCCATTCCCCGGGTGCGCCCCCCCCCCCGAGCGCATCCGGGCACTTTCTTAGTGCGCGTCTCCTTTGGAACGTTTCCCTTTATCGACTTTCTTTCCCCCGACGGGTCGAGTGGCTTGTTGAGAGGGGCGAAGGGCCCTTCCGTGACCTGACCGCCCTGACCCAATTCTCCCTTTTCCCCTTGGCCTTGGTCGCTCGGCGGGGGACTTTTTCCTTGTGGAGGCTCTGGGTCGCCTGTTTCCCTGCGCAGCGCCAACCAGGCAAGCCTCTCCTGGAAACAACGACGGCCCTCCAGGTCGGCCTTGGATCGGAAGTCGTGAAACCTGGCCCCTTGTAGACACCCCCTCCGAAAGAGAGTTCTCTCATAATGATGCGAAACCATTTTCCTTTCTCCTTCCTGACATCGCTGAATGGTCTTTTGCTGGGAGTACGCCTCCCCCAGCCCACCCCCAAGGGGGGGGGTCTGTTCCCTTTGGCGACTCTTGTCCCCCTCCGCTGAACACACCTGGCGTAGGATATAGAAGGGGCCCCCCTCCTCTCTCTTATTTTAATTTTCTCATCGTCGTGGATCACTTGCAAAGGTATCTCCGACTCCCCCCGCTGGTGGGGTCTTTTCCCCTGGGTCAAGCTGTATACAGGACCTGAGGACTGCTCCGTCATCCCAGCCAACAGGAAGTTATCTCTTTTCTTTTTCTCATGGCATGGGGGCTCTTCCCCGCCGGAACTTTCTTTGAGACTTTTTGGGTGATACCCCCCTTTTTTTCTTTCCATTTTTCCAGTGTAGACGACCCTGAGGGGTCTTCTTGGAGGTGAGTCGTGTCTTTATTTTTTAATTGTGGCGAGTCCCTTTTCGACAAGCGCCCGATTAACCCCTTTCTTTTCTTAGGTTTGTCCCGACGATCTTTTTTTTTGCCGTTTTTTTCCCTTTCAGCGTACGGAATACACCGTCCTCCCTGCGCCAGAAGCAGACCCTCTCCGCAAGTAGCTGACAGAGAGGAACCTTTCTAATGGTAAGGATTTTTCCCTTCTCTCTTTCTGACAGATGAGACGGATTTCCAGAGAGAAAAAGTGGAACTTCCCCCCCCTGAGAAAAGTCCTTTTTTTTTCGTCATCGCTTGAAGTCTCAACCTCGTATAGATCACCTTCTGCTTCCCATTGTGCAACCCCTTCCATCGCCCCCCCCCTTCTTTCTCATTGGCCTCGCCACATTAAGGAGTGAGTATGCGATCGGGATTATATCCCCTCCCTCAGGTTAAATAGATCCTTTTTTCAGAACCTCGTGCCCTCCAGGGCTGCTTTCCTCTCCTGGCGATGCGTTCCTTGCCGGACTTTGCCGCGCGAACCCATTTTGGCAGAGAGGGAAGTTCTCTTTCCTCTCGCCAGCGTAGACTCTCCCCCCCCCGGGAGTCCGTCGAAGGGTTTTCCCCTCCAGGGAGCATGGATCCCTTCTTTTTTGGTTTTCCTTTAGTCCCCCTCGGTGATTTTCTGGGGGGTTAGGGCACCCCCCTGGAAGGTATCCCCTTTCTCTTGAGGATGTATTTTATCCCCCTCCTCGTGCACTGTCCCATCACCGCCCAACCGGGGCAAACATGATGATTAACTCTCCCCCTCCTTGGAAGGACTGTCCCCCCTCCCGTCCTTTACGACCTAATTTTTTTTCCATACATATTTTTAAGTTTGATCATCTTCCTCCCCCTTTGATAAAGGATAATGGTCTGGCAATGATATCACCAGCGGACTGCGACGTTATATCGCTAACCTTTTTTTCGTATAGTGTCTCGGGCCTCACCGAGATTTCCCGGTTTAAAAGGTTAAACCCTTCTTCTTTATGTCGGATAATGACAGATCTTTTCCCTTCCTTGAACTCCTTTTTTCCTTTCAGCGTGATTCCGATGAAATCTAGACCCGGACGACATAAATCTTGCGTATTTCATCTTTATAAGCCGACCGGGCTCTTGACCGCGGATAATAATGTTCGTCTCTCCCCTTTCTCCCCCCTTGAGGGTGTTCCCCTTGCGCGCGCTTTAGCTTTCATCTACCTGTCGTCCCCCTCCGACGCCCTCCCCCTGTAGGGCGTTCCGGCTTAGAAAAAGAGACCGCTCCCTTCCCCACATTTTCGCCTTTTCCCCGGTTTCTTCGTCTTGGTCTCTTCGCCCTATTTTCTCCGAGTTCCCTCTTCCTGCCTGGGGGGCGCTAGGACTTCTCTGAAGAAAGAGACGGCTCGTTTTATTCTTGCGGTGGCCCCCTTTGTGAGCGGCTTCTGAGTTCCTCCCATAGCAGCCGTTTCCTCCCCTGGAAACCGCCCTCGGGTTGGCGACGTGAGCCAGAGTTTCTCTTTCACCGTCCTTTTTTACCGCCTGCTTTGGCCTTCCCCCCCTTGGCGATCCCCCCTGGGGGGACTGCGCGGGGTTTGGGGAACATTGGATTCTTTTTCGTAAAGCAATGATCCTTTGTCAGCAACTTGATTTCGCTATTCCCCTTCATTCCGCCTGGTGCCTTCTCCTCTCCTTTTGAGAGAGATGCGATGTCCGGTTGAACAAGGAGATAGAAGGCCATTTTCCCCCTTCCTCCGTGAGGACTCCCCCATCCCACCCGCTTGAAGAAAAGGGTCTTGCACCTCCCACCCCCGCACCCAGTCCCCTCGATCCCACTGCAAAAGGAAAAGGGACTTTCCTACCCTTGAACAGGGAACTCAAACTCTTATTTTACCCCCTCGCCGTCTTTTAACCTCTTCTTTTGCCCATCAAACAGCTGATGGCAAGTCTTGCTTCAATTGAAAGAAGTAGAAGATCCCCCTCTTTTTAAGGCCACCCTCTCCGCCGTTTTTTTATTAGTGCGCCCTACGTAAGCCTTCTCCTCCAGGGCAATAGTGCTGGGCGGAAGCACTCATTTTTTTTCTCCTTCTTCCTTGCAATTCTCCTGCCCCCGGGACCTTGGAGCATCAGTTTTCACGTTCCCTTTTCTTTTTTGTATCTCAGGTTCGCGGGCGGTTGGTCCAGGTCATGTGTAGTAAGCTCCTTTCTTCCTGAGACAATCGACGGCGCATCAATACCTTTGAACCTCCCCCCCGTCCCCGGGTCTCTCTCCTTTGGGACCTCTTTTCTCCCGGTGGATGGCTAGGGTCTATGCCTGCCGTGAAGGGCATGAAGAGGTGGTTACGGTCTTTTCTCCCCCCTCTCACGCTGACCGTTTCCGGGATACATCCGGGCACGGCTTTCCCCATCTTTCCACACACACCTCCACTCCTGGTAGGGTTTAACCCCCTTTTAACCTCATGGGTATTAAAGAAAGCCTTCCCTTCCACAATATATGTGAAGCGATCACGTTTCGAAGTTTTTTTGATCGCCCTCCAGTGTATCCTTAGCTCACCGGAGCGAAAATGACTCTCTTTACTTGCTTCAACCCCCTCTTAGTCGTAGATCCGTTCCCGTGCTGCGTTTTTCCCCCCCTCCAGGCCTTAGGCATCTTTTTTTTTCCCCGGGGGGCTTTTGGGGACAAGTGAAGTGCACGAGTTCCCCCTTCTCCCGCGCCACGCAAAGCTTTCCCCCTGTTGTTTTTGCACCCGAACCCCCCCCCTTTTTTACGCCTGAGAACCCCCAACCAGATACCCTCTCTCTAGCCATACCACTTCTCCACGGCTTTCGACAGCCTGCCCCAAGGGGTAGCTGAAAGATCGTCCTTTTTCCCTCTAGTCGGCCCCGGGTCGAGGTTTTTTGTTCACCCTTGTCCCTCTCCTTGCAGACGTCCTCCTCAGGTCGGCAGCGGTTGGGAGAGAGTAGGGGTTTTTCACTTTCACGGGGATCCTCTCATTAACACCTTAAGCCCGCCCTCCCTTTCCCCCTCCTATTTTACCCTTTTCTTCCATCTTGGAGAAGGGGGTCGATGGGCCGTTTTGACCCTGGGGCAAGAGTTTCGGAAGTTTTCCCCGAGCAAGCTGGTCCCGCTGACAGTCTCAGAACCTGAGCTGGTCCAGGTTGTGAGCAAGGGTGCGAATTTTTCCTCGGTGCAAGGATTTTCTTTTTTCCCCGACCATCCGTCCCCCCTCCGTGCTCGATCCCCCCCTCCCATTCCTCAGGCTGCGGGCGCAGGGTCCCCCGTGAGGTGTGAGCTTTCCCCTCCGGGACCTATCACTGGCATGCCTGGATTTTCCCCCTCCCTTCATCACTAAGCTTTTTTTGCAATTTGTCCCTCTTTGCCGCGCCCCTGTTTAGTAACCAAAGGGAACCACCCTCCCCCCCCCCTTCCTCGAAGGGACGACTTTCTAGTTCCCTTGAATCCCTTTTTTTGTAGAAACTTCCCCCCTCCCGAGTTACGTCCTAGCCTACTGATGCGCACCCCTTTTCCTTTTCCCCCCCTCCACGGCAGCTGTTTTTTTTTCTCGGCCAGTCCCAGGCTTAGACACGATTCCTTCTCCTCCCACATCTGACCCAGTCTGGCCCAACAGAGTTTTCCCCCGGCCACGGATCCACGACAG
>Ga0179593_1276905_pt1 | contig 20868 bp, 17 predicted proteins | sample CZODoug2_1_08_16_FD_185931 | JGI IMG/M metagenome (GOLD analysis project Ga0179593, IMG submission 185931) | Vadose zone soil fungal communities from Angelo Coast Range Reserve, California, USA - CZODoug2_1_08_16fungal (PacBio error correction) | ecosystem: Environmental > Terrestrial > Soil >... | reverse complement strand
GCTGATAACATCTACGCGTTTTGTACCCTTTTCTTGCAGGTCGTCCCGTACGAGCACGGGCCGAGGCGTCCTGTTCCCCCTGCCGGTCCGGGGGAACGTTTCTTTCTGAGTCCCTTTTTTGTCGTGCTCCTTTCCTTTTTAACCGGGAGGTTTCTTGAAGATTAGTCTACGGAGGCCCCGCCCTGGGCCGTCCAGTCGCGTCCCTTAAATTGACCTGCTGCCTTTGGCGACCTTTCACGGAGAACGCGGCTCGGTCCGCCGAAACTTCGACTCCTATCGCCGCCGTTCTCCGATGTTGCCTAGGTGTTAAGACTTCCCTTGGGAACTTTAACTCACGCGACCCCCTTTCCTCTGTCTTCGTTAGTTTCTCTGATGCCCTAGCCCTAGTCCCCAAACCCATGTCGCTCGGTCTTTTTCGTCCCCGAGGCCCGGTGTCTTTCTTTCGTGTTTCTCTTTTGCAGAGCCCGCGAACACTTTTTCGGGTCAAACCCGAGTGCAGTGACCCCGGCGATTTTCTAGCCCTTACCGCGGACTCCCTTCACTTTGTTAGGGATCGGTCCCGGGTTGTTCGCCCTGTGACACTCGTTTCCTGTGCGCCCTCCAGATCACCCCTAACTTCAACCAGCTAGGCCTCCCGTTTTTACCCTCCTTTGATTGCTTCCCCTTCTCATTCGACGACTCTTTCTCCTTTCTTCCTTCGGACATCCCTTCGTTGCGTTTTCATCGGCTGATACTCAATTGCTCCACACTCGTCGCCTTGGGTTTTCCTCTGGGCGGGTCGTTTACTGCGTGCATCCCCTACCCTTTTGGCCCCGATCTTAACGGACCGGCCCGTTCCCTTCTTGGATTTTTACCTTTCTGCTCGTCGGTTTCCTTGACCTAACTTGCTAGTGCCTAGACGACCTCTTCGCAGGTCTGACAGTGCAGTGCCTTTGGAATGCCTTTCGCCTATTCGGATGTACCCGTTTTCCCTGGCTGGGTTAGCTTCTCGCTGGACCAGCTGTTTCCTTTTCAATTCTGATACTCCCCCCGCTGGATTCCCGCTTAGTCTGTTAGACCCCACCGGTGACTCTTGATTGCCGTAGCGGGATGCCTTCCCCTCTTTAGGACGGGACCTCGGCCGCCGTATGCCTTCACATTTGCGAGATTAGGCGAGCTTTGCAACGCCTTGGCCGGGCTGGCGGTCCTCCTAGGTTTCCTGTCCGCCCGTCTCGGATGATGGGCACGCCCCCTTCCTCCCGGGCAAGGGGCCTCCCGGATTGCCCCCCTGTCCCTGGACAAGGCCCCCTGTGGACGCTTTAAGAATCGTTTCGCGACTTCTGTGTCCCCGCGACTGCCGTTTCCGGTGGGGGGCTGTGAGGCTGGACGTCTTCTCCGAGCAGGCCTTCGTCCAGTTCGTTGAGCAGGCCGCGGTCTTTATTTCCAGAGTTTCTATTAGGCTTTTTGGTACAACGGACCCGTTCCCCTCTCCTTTGACGCGCCTTCACATGGCTACTATTCGGACGCCGGCCTACCGATAGTTGCACAAGCTTGACGCATGCTCGCCGTCTCAACCGGCTCGCGGCTTCTTATCATCGAAGCGGGAGCCCCCCTATGGCTTTTCCTTTGGATGCGCGCGGGGATTTTGCGGTCCTTTCCAGTTGGTTACCTGATCGATTTTATCCGCCACGGACGACGGTCCCTTTGATACTGTCTTTTCGCTTTTTTCCCTCGGTCTGGAGACCCTTCAGGGTTTAGTGGCAGACCTGTTCGTCCCCTAGATCCCTGGGCTGACCCCCTCTGTTTTCCTCCCAGAACAGACGATGGTCTTCGCTCATGGTCCCCTTCATTCGAGGTGGGCAAGGGCCGGGTTGGGGTAGTTTGTTTAACGGAGGACGGGACCGGCGGTCTCAAGCTATTCGTTCCCCTAGACTCTGTTCCTGGTTTTGTTTCAGAGGTGCTTTTATGACGGCAAGTCAGCTTGGGGTTGGTCCCGTGGACTTGTGTTGCCTTTTCCCCATGGACGAGTACCTTAGGGTCGACGTTCTTTGCCAGTAATCGTTCCCGCTGGACCCGAATCGCAGCTTTCCCCGCCCCCGGTTTTTGATCCTCGGGCCGCGAACGGAGAGCTTTTCCTGGGAAGCCCGGAATTGACCCTGGTAATGAGTCTATCCTTTCCTCGGCTTGAGCCGGTTAAGGCGTTTCCCTTTTTCCCGCTAGCCCTTAGACAAGTCTGAGAGCCTTTACTTTCTCACGCTTCCGTTAGTTTTTTTCCCCCAGACTTTTTTGATTCTCTTTTGGCTGCGTCACCCGGTCCACGGGAGCTCGGCGTTCCAGCGCGACTCCGGCTCTCCTTAACAGCGGGGATCGCTTTTGTGTGGGACCGAGGCCTCGGTCCCCCGATGTTTGCGCTTGTCCTTCCTTACGGTCCTCTGTAGAGGGTCATGTGCGGGATTTCCTTCTTTTTTCCGGAACGTGCCGTCCCTTCCTATATCGGTTCAAGCGGTCACCTTGGCTTCCTCCTCCTCTTGTTGCTCCACCAGACCGGATCTTTTTCCCTTACCAGCTGTAGAGGTTTTGATATGTCTGGACGTGTTTTTATTTAAACCCCCGGCAACGCATCCAAACAGGTTTTTGGCGCTGGAGATTTTCTAACCTCCCCCCTGCGTTGTCTCCGCTTTGTATCGAGGTGGGTCTTGTTCCCATCTTGTGCTAGTTTCTTGTGTTTTTTTCTTGCGCCCGCCGTTTGCGACCGCTTATTTTTGGCCAGGTTGGTTGGACGAGGTGTTGAGGCGCGGCTCGCGGGCGCGAACGCGCGCGGCCCCTCGTCTTCCTCCTGGTGCTAGCGGTTTTTTTTGCACTGGTTGTCTTTCTTTCGACAAGGCCCTTAGCGATTCCGGCGGCCCGTCTTTACGACTAAGGACGGGCTGCCTTGCAGGCGGGGTTTGCTGTGGTTCTCCCTCTCTCCATGTCCCGGGCCAGGACTTTTCCCTTTCTGGATTGCCTCATGTCCCCTGCTCTCCCTTTTTGCACGACCTGGGCGGCCGACGCTTTCGTTTCACCTCCTGAAGTTCGTCCCTTTCCCGGTCATCCTTCTGGGTTTCCCGGTTGTCCGGCGATCCTAGGCCTCCGACTTTTCCGGCTCTCGGCCTTTCCTTCCCCCTCGACTCTGACAGAAACACCGGCGCGGTGTCACTTTTACTCAGATTTTCTCTTTTTCCCTTCCCCCTTCCGTTTTTGATCCTTTCTCCCCCCCGACAATTGCTTCACCTGAACCTACATGATAGTGTACCTCTTCGGAGGCTCTTACTCAGCTCGGGTAGTGTCTGTCCCTGTCGGGGTTTAGAGCGGCGGCAGGCACCTGTCTTCCCCGTTCGTGCGACGACGTTCTTTTTTATCAGCGCTTTCCCCCCTTTAAGTTTAATTGAAACTGCGGTCGGGTTGGGTCCTGTTCTTTGTTCGCTTTGAGGTCCCGTGCAGCATCCTTTCTGTATCATCTCTCTCCACCCTTTAGATGAGACCTTGTTGCTTCACAAGAAGGAAGACCCCCTGCGGTTTTCTCCTTCGACCCCAACACCTCTCCAGTGGTGGCCCTTTCGGACTATACGGTCGATAGTCCTCGGCGCATCAATCACTTCTCACGACGGCTGTAACTTTTCCTTACTTTTCATCAAAGCCAACCTTGCACATAAAGTAGATAAGGCCCATGGCGGGCCTACGCTGCCCGTCCGATCCTTTAGCTTCCATTTTCCAGTTTCTTTTTTCCCTATTAAGCACTCCGGGAATAAGAGCAGGAGAAGTGTCGCCCCCCGTGTTGTTTCTTTTCCTCGGATCGAGGACTCCCTTTTCTATCCACGGCGAGCGTTTTTCACTGATATCGGCTTCTAGCGCAGTTTTTTTTCACCGGGGCGTCCCCTCGCTGATTTTTGATTGGAAACGGCGGTCGGTGCCCCCCCCTAGGGCGGGTGTTCTTCCCATGTCGGTGCACCCCTTTGTCAGATAGTCTCTGCGCACTCGCCGAGTCGACAGGTTTCTTGGCGTCCCCCCCCCAAACCTCCCTTTTCAAGGCTTCCGGTGTGTTAGCCCCCCCTCGTTTCGCGCGCTACTTTTCCCTTCCTGGTCGGAGTCGTAAACCTCCCGCTGAGGGAAACGACGGTCCCCGGGCTTACGAGGCGCGATGCGTCCGCCGCTGGCACCACATAAGTTTCATAGCATCCCTTTACAGACCCACCGGGTCAGAGTAACGCGTAAGCGGTCGATTATGGCTCTCAGGACACGGTTTTCGCCCCTCGGTTTACAGCGTTTGATCCACATAGCTTTGATTATGATCATCTCTACCGGGCATTACACGGTTGACCTCTAGATTTTTCTGTCCTCTGCCGTTCGGCCCTCTGCGTTTCCAGACGCCTCCTCTCTGTTACGGAGTCTTCTACGGTAAAAGTTATTTTTGTCCGTCTGGCTCGGACTCGCGCGCGTCAGCCCCCAAAACAAACTTTTATTAGAGGGGTCCCGTGGGTTTCGGGCCCCCTTCGGCACTCCTCTTCCTGACGACGATTCCCCAGTATACCGGAGGCTACGGACGGGCAACACCCTCAAGAGGTCCGGTCTCGGGGTCCCCCGCTCCTAGGCCGTTCCCTGTAGACTGCGTAGTTCCTTTCGAGCTTTCTTGCAGGTGTGTCCCGCCCCCCCGTCCTCTCCAGATTAGAACCCTAGGGTCCCACGTACCGACGCAGCCCTTTTCGCGTGAGCCAGTGGATATTTCTCGTCTTCTCTTCTAGAGTGGCGTCGAGGTCGTCTTCCCCTTTGAACTGACTTCCCTCTCCACGGGCCGTCTCCCCCCCCATTATTCCGTACCGTATTAATTGAGGCAGCCCTTCTTGACTTCCGGTGCGTGATTAACGTTCGCTCACACCCTTTTTAGCTGCGCCGCACACTTTAAGTTTTTCGCGTCTCCAAGGGGGCCCCGACAGCATCGCCTGGTTGCAGAATCGAGCTCTTCTAGTACCAACGGAGGTTATTCACGCCACCAAAAGCTCTTTTCCCCGTCCCTTTGATGTGCAAAGGTCCTTTGCCGTCCCCATTAAAATCTCCAGTGACCTGAGTCGCCCCCCCTTTGAGGACTGCAGGCAATGTCTCCGGTCCGACCTGCAAGATCGACCGGCCCCTCCCCTAGATTGCGGCTTTACCTCCGATTCCAGGGGTCCTGTAATCCAAGCCAACGTTTCCCCAAATGCTGCTCGGATTCATCAGGCGGCACGACTCCGGTGCGCTCCTTTCCCAACAGTTCGTGTCGAGTTCGAGCCCTTTGAGACCCGTGACCCCTGTGGAGGTCCACTCGGACCCTCCCGAAGTCATGCGAACACTGCTTTTTCAACCTTAGCAAGTATGACTCCTCCCTTTTCTTTTACGAAGTAGACTTGAAAGTGCAGCCCTCCCCCCCACCCCCTAGAGTTGGTCACGAAGACGCTCGGCCGTCCGTATTCGGCCTTTTGCCAGTCCCGGCCCTTTTCCCTTTCACTCTGTCATTTTTGCCCCCTGTGGCGCGTCCCTTGCCCTGTAGATTTTGGTCCGCCCCACTACCCTCCGACAGCGAGCGTTGCCCGCCTTCTACCTCATCCCCTGAAATGGCTCTTTGCCGCGCCGGACTTCGCGTCCCCACCTGACCCCTTCACGGCCGCTTCCCCAACGGCATAGTTGCGAGACTCCCGTATCCAGTTGTCCGAGAGTCACTTTTACTTGATTGGCCAGTAGCCGTGGTGTCAGGAAACACCGGGCTGGGGTTCCTGGACGATTTGAGCTGGATTGCCCCATAGTTGATCGAATTGTTGGTCTAGCCGCGGCACCGGTGGGCCGCGCCCGTGCACAGGTTTTTCCCCCCAGATCTACGAGGATTCCTCCGAATCACTCTGACTCCCTGCCCTGACGCTTCGTTAGATTTCATTACCGCGAGGGAAACCATTAGTTGATTTTTAAGCGAGATCCAAGGTGGTGGCGATCTGCAATCGTTCTGACCCCATCTTTTTCCCTCCAGTCTCTTGTCAGGGCTTCCCGTCATACCCCCTCCCGGTGAAGGTACGCTTGAAAGAGTCTCCGATTTCCTGCCACGGACTGATGTATTTCCGCACGGTAATTTCAGCTGGCGGGCAGGCTGTTTTAGAACACGACGAGTCGGGATACTCGGTACTTCGATACTCTTGGACCTTCTCATAAAGTAATTCTGTCTCATAGGTAGGACCCCAGCACCCCGGTCGGGGGGCCTCCCCCCTCCCGCCCGCGGACCCCCTCTTCTAAGACTTTCCTCTTGCATCCTGTCCATCGCGTTGCCTGGACTGTTTGGCCTGATCAAGATTCCCGGTTTCTTTCCCTTTTCAGCTAATTCTGTTAGCGGAATCTGGCTTCCTCGGGGTTTTTTACTGGTTTCGATGTTCTTCTTCGGTTTTGAGAAATTGGTCCTTGGAGGTCACAGTAGGCCGATTTCCCTCCCCCCCGAATTCTTCTTGCCGGATGCGCTCGCGCCGTTTCCGAGAGAGTGCCGAGGTGACGCCTCTTTTAGGTTGAGCCCGTCAGCGGGATGCGCACGGCCGTCGCTTTGCGGGCCTCACTGGTGACTTTCATCGACCTCTGGGAATGGGCTCCGGTTTTATGCGTTCATCTTACCGCGGACATCCATAGCGGGGTTTATGTGGCGGGCTTGTTAAAATTGGTGACGCGGCCCGTTAAACTGTCTGCGAGAGCGTCGCCAAGTCCATTTCTTTTCTAAGACTGTCCTTTTCTCTACTCGAGTCGAACTTTTTTTTTCACGGTTTGAAGGACAGATGCTTTTTCCTGACGCCGGTACGGGAAGCTATTCCCCAAGGCACCTATTCACCCATATTAAGGAGCCCTAGACCTGAAATCAGCGATGCAACGTTTATAAACCTAGACTTTTTTTTTCTGACGGACTACTTATTTGAGCGTTTCCGAGTGAAGGTTCTAGTCCTGTTGGTCGGCCGGGGTTTTGGTGATCTTCTTCTATTGAATACTCTGGTTGATAGTATCCCCATCGACCCTAACCCCTTTTTAAAGGGGATCAACCTGGTCCCGACCCTTAATCGACATTACGCAAGGGAGTTGGCAAACTACCCCTCTTTTGAGTCGGGTGACCTTCCAGAGGAGGATACCCCCCCGGTGTAGTGATCGTAGGGTTGGAAAACTGCACTTTTCAGCTCCCCTCCCTCGTAGGGCCGGCCTCCCAGCCGTCGGTCCGTGCACGTGAACCTTGACTTTTAGCTTTCAGGCTGAGTCGCCCCGAGTTCGGATCGCCAGCGCCCCAGGACCGGTCCGGAATCTTCCGCGTATTTTTTTTTTTTCCGGGTTTTTTCCTTACGGTCGGGTATTGACCCCCCGACCAGCGCTCCCCCGCGTCCCTGTGGTCGTGATGCCCCTGGTGTCCCATTCCATTATTTTTTTTTTTTTCGCTTTCCGCGCCCCCCGCCCGTGGTGTGCGTTTTGCTGCCCCGAACAGGCTTACTCACCCACACCTAACGAGGCCGCGGCGAACCGCTAGAGGACCCTGCTTCACTGCCCTCCGCGATCCCCCTTTCTGTTCTAGGGACGTCCCTGTCCCGCCCACTTGTGGTACTCCTTTCCCAATACTCGTTCGTGTTCGCAGCAAGATCATTCTCATTTTTAACAAACATTAACCGCTAGGCCTCCACGACATTCCGCTACAGAAGTTCGTGGAAACACCACTATCCCCGACGCCTTCTGATGTTCTCATCCAGGGCGGCGTCTGTTCCATCGGTCTTATCCATTACACTTTCTTCTTTTCTTCGCTTTCCGGGATGTCCGTGGCTTTGTTTCGCACGGGCGGACCTAATCCCCGGTCGGCCGAGCCTTAGGAGGGTCGAGGGTCGGGGACTACAGTGATTTCAGGTCCCCCGAATACTGCCCGCTCGTGGGGTTCTCCCCGAAAATGCCCGTGCCAGTCGTGCCGTTGCCGTTTCACTTCCGCTGTGTATTTTGCCTCCTCGCCCCGTGTTCGGACGGTTATTTCCCCTCGCGGCTGGTAGCGTCCACTTACCAGACGTGTGACTTCCTGCCTTCTTTGGCACCAAAACTTATTATGAGACCCCTTAGTTGGCTGACTACCTACACAACGTTTCTTCTCCTTCGAGGGTCGTGCTCCTAAGTGCTCCAACGCCGAGGCCGACGTAAATTGATTCAAGACACTGAGCGGGTAGAAGTCCCATTTGAGCCCGGGGGAAAGGACTGGGGAGTTTTTTCCAACGGAGCTATTTGCCCGCCCCGGCCGAAGATCTGGCCTCTTGTACGATTGGCCAGTTGATTGGTTCCCTTGAAAGGTGGCAGGCGGGACATGAATGACGCGACGGATCCTTCCCCGTCCATGATTCCTGTCTCCACGAGTGACGTTGTTCGTCATTGACGGGCTTGTCGTTGGATCGATGTGACGCGGAGCGTCTACATCCTCCATTTAGTCTTGCCGGTTTGTCTCTTGATTTGGGCCGGCGATCGGGCGGTCCCATGGGCGTCCAAGTACCACAGTCTACATCAGCGGGTACGTTTTTTGTTACGATGCGGGTCCGCCCTCCGTGTCCCTTTTGAGGGCACAGATCGCCTGCGATTTCTGCTTCTCCTTCGGCCCCGGACGGTGTGGAGGGCATCGTGCTCTCCGGAGCCTTCCCCCCATTGCCCGGATCATAATCTTCTTTCTGAGTCTATCATCGGTCCTCAAGTGGTGCGGGAAGTCTGGGAGATAGCGTGGTTTGCCCTCCAGTTCGAGCCCGGGTTTTGGTCCCCCGCTTGGGTCCAACGTGCCAACTCGGACACTGCTTTCCTCACTGACCCCGCCCGTCCGTGTCAGGGTTTTCAGTGTAATCTAGCTCCTTCCCTGGTGGTTCCCCCGCGCTATTATTTTCCGCAGGCGACCGTGCCGAGAGTTTTAAGATCATTGGTGCGCCATGCTATTGTGGTCAAGTGGTGTGTCTGGCGTTCCCTTTTCAACGGTTGACAGGCGCCTATTTCTAAATCAGTTGTTTGGCCGTATTTTGGGATTGTGTATAATCGTGTGACGCAAGTCTGGGCTTACTTACTTTGACGTGGTCCTTCTTTTTTTTTTTGAGTTTGCTTCGACATTCGTTGGAGCCGTTTTACCTGGTAGGAATCGTCGGGAAAAGCAGTACGTAACGCAGCCTCTATGAGGGATAAGCCCCTTTAGTAAACGGTGTTGGATAGAGGCCGCCCGCAATTCGTTTCGTAGGCGAATGTGCTATACTTCCGTGGGAAGAAGTTAAGGACCTTACGGGTAATTGGGAGACACCCGTGGCTGATGTGGCGAGCGGCCTGCCTGCCCCCCCCTCCAGTCCCCTCTCCCCCTCTCTTCTTACGAGTGACCCCGAAAGGCCGGGAGCGGTAATTTTTTTTAAAGTCTCAGCTGAATTTTGGGTGTCTCACCGGCAATTTAAGCTCCTCGTTTCTGAGAGCCTTTTCCCTTTGACCGCGCGGTTTCCGCAGGGTTGTGCCCAGATTAAAGGCCGGGCTTGTTTCGCGGTTCAGTCTTGCCTGAGGCCCCGCGCGGGAGCTCTGCTCCTATTCGTTCTTACGGGACTCTTCTGGAAGTGAACTGGCCCTTTCCCCCCTCATCGGTATTCAACCGTAACATTGGCTTCCTTCATTTCGAGCCCCCCTACGGGTTTCAACCCTTCCCTTGTAAGGTTCTAGTTCCTCCCCCGTTTTGATGAGCCTCGATTTAGCCAGGACAACCACTCATCGAACCCATCAGTCCTCTAAGTGGGAAATCTCCCGTGCTCGGATTCGACGTCGTTGCTCTTGTGACGGTCCTCTAGCGGGCTGCGACTTCCGTGAACACGTTCCCTGTGTGTGCCTATTACGCTTGTGCAGTTTCTGGCGGGTGAGGACGTTGCTTGTGAACGCTCTCTTATTTACGAGCCTCAGAAGGCCCTTTTTCCCCTCAATCTTTCTAACTCATTTCGCGAGCTCCCCCTTCCCCGGCAGGACAGAAGATTCGGGTCTTGCCCGGGGTCAAACTTTCTTCCTTGAGTCGGGCGGCTTGTGCTGTGGTTTTTGCAGTTCGACCTGTCGACCTTTTTTACAGATCGAGTGCGCAGGTTTTTGTCGCCGGGGCTACTTGGGCTGTCCTAGTTGAGTTCACCCTCGTGGAAGTTGGCCTCCCCTTCCAGCGTTGTTTTTTGGCCTCGGGCCCAGAGTTTTTTAGAATCCCCCGGGCCTTTCTCTAGCCTTTCTTCGGTCTCGACCAGGGTCAGAAACCCAACTTAGCCTCCCCTTTCTTCTGACCTTCCTTTGCTTTCTTCGGCAATGTTTGCTTGCTGAGTGATGCGTCCACTGGATACAACACAAACTCCCCTTCGCGGGTGTACGTTTTTTGCGAAAGACGGTGGCCGTTCACGGCCTTATTGTCCCTTTATCGGAGGAATAGGAGGCTCAGGCACCGGGACATTCCGTCCTTCGCCGGCCTTTTATTATTGCTTTCCTGCCCTACTTAAGTAGATTTCCCGGCGGGCGGTTTTGTGTCGAGACTCTTTTTCCCTTCTTTGCGAAGTGAGATACCACGGTTTTGGTTCATAATAGTTTTTCCTCCTCCGCCCTGTGGTTTCTCGAGATGCTGACCCTCTCCTTTTTTTTTGACGACTAACTTTGCCGTCCTTGTATCCCTTCTCGACAACCTGCAGGTTATAAGCCAGCTTTACCTTTTTCGACCTTCTTCATACATCAATCACAGGCACGAAGGATACCTGCGGGCCTGCCCCCTTTTATGCAACAGTACCCCAATTGCCTACAAAACCCCCTTCGCTGAATCCTCGTTCCCAACGCGACAGTCCCCGCGATTCCATCCCTTAAATTTTTGTATCCATTTTATCTGGCATTCTAAGCCCAACCATCATTGCAACTAGTTTTTTCTCAGGTGAGAGCCCGTTGGTGTTTGGTTCTGTATAGAGGTCTCTTCCTTTTCCTTTCTTCAAGGCAGAGGGTTTTTCCGGCTCTTCCCGTGCGGCCGAACACGCTGACCCTTTTTACTAACTTCCCACTCTGCTTCGGTTATCAACGCCGTCGGTTGGCCCCCACAGTAGTGCCCCACCAGTGTCGAGCAGAGCCCCTCCGCCCCTGAGCACCCATAATGTTGTTGAGACAGGTCTACAATGCGGAGGCATCCACACAAGCACCAGACTTTTGACGCAAGGCAGTTTGTCTTGTGTGGTTCAATTCCCCATGTTTCTTCGATCCTGATCAGGACCCCTCAGCTATGTTCCACCCTACTGAGTGCTGTTTTTCCACACTCAGAAACGGATGTGACATCGCCTCCTAGCGAGATGTGAGCTCCGCTTGCAGTTCTTGGCAAGCCCAAATACCAGCATTCACCATTAGTTTTCAACGGAACCTCCCGCTTAAGTGCAAGAAGAGACACTATATTAAGAAGAGGTCCAACGGGTTGCCCTTGCTGCCAGGACCTACTAGTTTCTTCACCACTTGTCCCTTCGGCTTTTCCCTCGATGACGCACGAGATCATAAAGTCACGTGGAGGCCTTTTTCCCGTTGAACATCTTTTTCCCATCAGCGCCCCCTGGGCGATTCTTTTGCAGTTGTTCACTTTCTACCCGTTGAGGAATAAGGCTCCATCAGTGGCTCCTTCTCAGTTCCTCCTTTGTTATGGGTGATGCGGGACCGGCCCAGAGGAATAAATGCCCTTTTTTGCCAAAGTCGCGGTTTTACTGGACTTTTTTCTAGCCAGCAGAATAGTCAAGGCGAGCATCGAAGAGTCATGTCCTCACTTTTCCCCTAATAAACTCAGTCACGCCGCCTAGAGCACTCGAGGTGGCCTCTTTCATGCTAATAACTCGTCCCTCCACTAGGTCATCGATCTCCCTTTCACCCACATCCGCGCTGCCGTGCCTGTTGTGCGCGACCACAAAGTTGTCCCTTGCAAACCCCCCGGCCATACCCGCTCCTCCCACTGCCTCTTGCTCCTACGATCGTCAGGATCTGGCTTTTCTGGCGTCGCATTGCGAGTTTCGAATCCCGGATAAGTCCCATTTGAGTCTCTCCCCATCCCCCCCCACTCAACTTCGTCATTCCCCCTTCATGATTAAAATTTGCGCCTGTTGAGGGACCCATCGGCGATCAAACATGATCTTCATCCCCTCTTCCCGATCTTTTTCTGCCGATTATGCCTTTTCTGAAGAATCCCCTCGCTGTCTCTTCAAACAGGTTCGCGCCGCCGGACCCCCAGACTCAGGATTCAATAGCGGAACGGGCATTTCCTTGCCTTCCAAACCTTTTTCCCCTAAGCCCATTCCCCACGGACTCACATGATGAGAATCCGCTCGGCCCTTACTAGGGGGACCTCCCCCTCCCCCCGCCCCTTGTACACGTCCCGCCACCCATCGCTTCCAGGCTGACTGTCTCGTTGTTGAACTGATGCGTGGGCAGCACCTGGTCTCACTATTGCACAGCTTCCCCTAGACGGGCGGCTTTCACCTCTGGTGCTGTCGCAAAGTCTTACCCAGGTCGAGCCCACCGACCTTTTCTCTGTTCCTGACAACGGATCTGGCCTTCCTGTCAGACGAGAACGTTTGCCTCTCACTGCGCAGTGGTTTCTTGACAGAATTAGTCTCGAAGTCTGCCCCTCCCCCTCCTTTTCGCGCTGATCTCTAGCTTGAAAGAAGATCGCCAATACGCCTTCCCCCCAGTTCTCCCCGGTGTTACCGGCTCGAAGTTATAGGTTTGAGCCACGCCCGCGACCGACGTTCCTCCCGTCGATTCTTTCCCTTGCACTCTATTCGAGTTGCGGAAGAGCGACTCTTCCAGACCCCCCCCCCCCGTCACGGCCGCCGTCAACTCACTCTGTGGCACTTGTCTTGACCCCCTTCTTATTAGTTGGCACGCGTTTTGACAAGGATTGGCGTTTACTGCTTTTCTGCCCTGGCCGCGTCGGACTTCCTTTCCAGCTCTCCTTTGCATTCACCTGTTCCTCTCGTGCAGTACTTTCCGGCCCTCGGGGTTTTCCGCCGGTCGTGGTCTCAGGAAGTCCCCGTTGGCTGATGAAGTTCATTTTTGCGAGTTCCGCTCCGGCCGCGTACGCTCTGATTTTTTTTAGATTAGTCGTGACCTTGAATCATTTTTTTCATTCCACCTCCCCTTTGTGCGCGGTCGCTCCATACCTGCACGTGAACCTCCCCTCCCGCGGTCGCTATTCACCGAATTCTTGGAAGCACGTCCCATTATTGCTTCCTTTCTCGACCTCTCCCTCCCCCCCTGAGAGGTAAGTCTTTCTTTCCGGGACCCGTCTATTGACCTCCGACCTTAATCATTCCTTCCCTCCTCGCCTTTGAGCTGATTCCCTCTGCACGGTACCCATAAATCCGGCTGCCTTCCCAATCGCGTCTCGTTTTCCTTGGCTGAAATTGGCTTCACATCCGAGGAGCTGGATGTCTTCCCCTTGATTTCGGTTTGTTCTCCTACCTCCTCAGGTGAGGCCGTTTTTGATGTCTTCCCCCTGAGTCCGGATGCTGATATTGCTGAGTTGGGAGCCCGAAGTGTCCCGGCTTTCCCGGCATTGCGCGTTTTTCCCGACGTCCCTAGCAGAAGGACGCTCCCCTCTTCTCTCCCCTGACGTGGTCCGCCCCCCCCGAGCGGTAGATACGTTAGCTATACTGTTCGCGACGGCCCCCTGTCTTGCAGCCCTCGGGTTCATGGTGACTCCTATTCAATGTGCAACTTTCCTAAGGGCTTATCTGTCCCCGACTGGTTTGTAGCTTGCCGGGCTGGTCGCTGTCCGGGCCGGGTAAGAGACCCGTTTAGCCCTTTCTCCCATTTTCCCCTTCAGATCGCTTCTTTGCCTGGTAAAGGGATCTCGGACGGCCACGTTCCTCCCCCCTTGTTCGAGACCTGTCGTTTTCGCGGTCTGACGATGGCTGTCCCGCTTTTCTGCGGTTTAAGCCTCCCTGTTGAGTCACGGTTTCCAAGCTGCCTGCCTCGAAAAGTGGTGTTAAGCTGTTGCCCGGTTACCTCCCATACCCCTGGTAGATCGCCGTGACCCTATTCTCATCCTTTGCGTACGTCCTATTTTGTTGGCATTTGTTCAGATTTGGCTGTTTTTCTTCTTTATATCTATCTCTTCTCCTCTTTGTTGTTGATCTAGTTCCTCCTTCTCCCTCCTTCCAGTTCTCCGACCCCTTTTCCCGTTCAGCTAAGACGTGTCCCCTACGACCCCTTCCTAGTATTCGGACTTTTCCAATGAGGAAGGGGGTCTTTCTTTTCTTTAGGTTCAATCTTTGTTACAAGTCAATTCCCTTACCTGCAGGCCCGCCTTTTCCTCACTCCCGTCCCCTTGAGATAAATTTGATTTGGTCCCGCGAGCTTTCTTCCCCGCGACGGAGTCGAATTTCCTACGTTAATTCTTGCTCTCTGGTCCTCCTCCCTGCGTCCCAAGGGGAGGACTTTTTCGCCCCCGGACACAGGTCCCTTCTATCTTTTCCGCTTTTTTTTCCGTGATGCCTATAGACCCGTAACCCCCCCCCCAGCGGCTCGGTCCTCTCCACCCTGAGGGAACATGAGCGCGGCCGTGGCTGACCTCCTTTCTCTGCTCCTCTAACCCGATTCTTCGCGTCACCGTCTAACTCCAGAGGACCCGGCGCGGTCCCCTCCCCTACGCTCTGCGGTTTTTTCTTGCTGTCCCAGGCATTTCATTGCGCAAGGTTTCATCGGTCTACTCACTGACAAGATACATCCTCCCCCACTCCCAAGATTAACGACCTTTCCTCACAGCAGCGGCTAGCTCCCCCTTTACCTTTTCCATAGAGCCTCCTTTCTCGTGCCGAACGCTCTAGTTTTCCGGATGCTCCTTGTTCCTTAAAACCCGTCGCTCTTGCTCGCCGGATTTTTTGAGATGTTGCGAGGGCACTCCAGCAATTTTTCCCCCTGTCAAGGCCGTGGAACGTTAATTCGGGAAATTACGCGGCAGTGATTAAGCAATAATGCTTTTTTTTTCTATCTCACATCCGGCCCGCCCGAGGATTCTTCAGTTACGGCAATATTAGGAATTTTTCTTTGACTCGCTACTAGCATCCCGTTTCCTTGTAGGGGTACGCTTGAACGCCGTGTGACGAATAGGGTATTTTCCCCACTCTTCTTCAGAAACCTGTATACCCCGGTTTGGATTCTTTTTTCCTCCTCGGCCGTCGCGTTGATTCCTTTTACTCTCCTGTCCCCTGCAGGGACCTTACCACCTTCGAGAGTCCTAGGATAATTTGCGAAACATTCTTTCCCCTGTCTGTCCTCGCTTCCCGGCTCTAGGCAGACCCCCTCTACGATCTTGGCCTTCTCCAGCCGCTTCCCCCCCTTATCCCCCTTACGTTTTTTTCCTGGGCTTCCTTCCCTGCTTGCCCTTTCTGACACTGACTCGGTCCGAAATGCTTATCTTCCAAGCAGTGCCGTTGGACGGCGATTCCTTGCTGGGTTTACGTTAGCTTCTTACGGGTGGACTCCCGGTTCTACATTGCTGTATGTGTATCGCCGGAGGATTAGATGTCGGCGGTGCACCGGGTTGTTCCCTCTCAGTTGTCCTCTGGCCACCGTTGGTCAGCGTTCCCCTAGCTTATTTTGTCTCCTGCCGGTTTACCTACCTCGCTCCCGTCCACGGCTTCCTGTGGCTGTTGCGCTGCCGACTGAGGCGCTACCCGTGTGTAAACCACTTTTTTTTCTGCGCGCTTGCGCGTCGGTTCGGCGGGACGGTTACCCGCCTGCTTTTTTCGCTCCGAACATTCAAGTCCCCTTTTTAACGGGCTTCCCTCGTAGTTAAAAGTGAGTCTCACGACCGGAACGTTTGAGCTTTGTGGCACGTTAGTCCTCGTCTCTCCCATGGTGATGATTCTCGTTGTTTTTCCGTGGATTTTTTTCCTCGGACTACTCGTCCATTTTTCAAGCGCAAGCGCCGTTAGGAGCTGCTTTCTTCCCCGGAGTTAATTCCCTCCGCATCCGCCTCTCCTCTTTCCGCCCTTTTTTCTGTTGCTGGGTTCCAGAGGTTGTGACGTCTACTTGAAAGGGACTCGTTTCCCAGTTTGGATGTTTTCCTCGTTAGAGTCGATACCGCGCTTGGTTTCCCTCCCTGAGGAGGGCCCGTATTTCGCAGACACGCGGTCACCTGGACCTTAGTAACCTTGGATCTCAGGCCCGACCATGCACTCGAATTTAGCATGGTCTGCTCCGTCCTACGAAGGTGGCTCTTTCCATCCATCCGTCCTCTTTTTTTCTTTGCCTGCGGTGTCGCCTCGCCGGAGACCCCCCCCCCCTCTTTCCCATTCAAAGATCTATGGTTTATCTGCGTGCTCATTCCCGGGCCGGGTCCGTTTGCACCGATGGGTTTTCGTCCCTCTTTCTTGTTCGTCGACACCGGTCAGGAAGCTCGTTTCTGCTTTTTCGAAAGTCCCTTTCTCCTGGACCGCCGCGGGGACGGTTTTTTCCGTCTGGACGACGTCAGGCCGCCTGTCGGCCGCGATTTGTCCTTTCTATGAGACGCCTTGGTGGTCCCTTGGGGAGACGGGACGCTGATCGGCGTTTTTTTTTTCCGTCCCAGAATCGGGTCGGTTACATGGTTCCTCGGCGACCCACCATTAAAGGGGAATCCCTCCGGAGATTACTCTTCCTTTAGTCTTTTGACATTTGTTTTACATTTCCCCACGGCCCAACCAGCCTCCGCCGGGAGGTACACGAGTCCACTGGACCCCCTTCTTCCTTCGATTCGTCTGGGGGAGCCACCGGCCCCCCTGGGTGCGACACCTTTTTTCTGCGACGTCTTTTTTCTCCGTTACAGCAGTAGCGTCGGGAGGCCCGGTGTGTTTGAACTCTTTTCGGGAGCTGTATTATTTCGTGCTGGCGCAAGCGCCTAAATAAATAGTCGTTCCCCGCCCTTTTTAGAGTTGTATTAGTTTAGAGAATTTCCCAGTCCTTCGCCGAGACTTTTGCATTTTCGCCTTACATTTTAGTGGTCTCTTTGCGGTGATTTTTTTTCTTGGCCCTTCTTTCCTACGCCCTTCCTCCCCCCTGATAGATTGTTTTCGAGTTCCTGTTTGCTCTCCCTTGCACGCCTTTTCGGGCAAGCCTTTCCGGTTGTCACCCAAGCCTCTTGAAAAGTAGTCCATTTCAAGTCAGCGTTTCTTGTTTTCAGAGTTCAGGAAGATCCTGCGGAGTTTTCCGGCATAGACGGGATGATACCACTCCTCCGGGGTCATACACACGTTCCGCGCCCCCTGAGCTCTACTGTTTGATTGTTTTGACGGCCCGTTCCCTTTTCCCCCCCACATTTCAGCGAAAGCTCGCTACCCTTTCTTGTAGCTTTCCGGACTTTGCGTGTCGGCGCAATCCCCTTTGAGGGCAGAGGACACTTCTTTTAACAGGTTGACATTACCGTTACTCTCTCCCGTAGGCTGTTTCACACCCCCTTAAAGTCGGCCCTTGACAACGTTGGCGTTTTGTCGCTGAGCTTTTTTCCCTTGTCTTTTTAGTGAGCACCACGTGGTCCTCTATCTCTTTCCTTTTTTTGAGAGAGATGTCTTCCCTTTTTTTCCCCCTCACCGCATTCTAGTTCCTCCCCCCCCCCGCCCGTGCCAGTGAAGTTTTCCGGTTTACGCGCGTCTTCTCCCCCTTTCCCGCGTCGCAAGCCCTAATGTCAGGTGCCTGTCATGTCGGATGCTCAATCTTTCCCTACCGTAGGCCACTCTTCTCACCTTATCCCAAGGTACCCGATTTATCCTTGCTTCAATTGTGCGTTCCTTCCTTCATCCCCCAAACATTCCTGAATTAATAATGCGAGTTACCTGTTTGACATGTTCCCCTTTTTATCCTCTGGCTGAGAATACGTTGTTCCGCCGGGCAAGGCCCCCGCGCCGGTCTCTTTTAGCCCCCGTCGAGTGGAAGGCGAACTTGGAAATTTCGGTGAACCACCTGCTTGGTTTTTCTTGTAGAAACCCTTCCTCTGAGGACTTCTCCCCTGAGCATCGTCCCTTGCGCCGGGCGAAAGGACCTTTTTTCCCATCACACCCAGCACTTCCCGCTCCGAAGTCCGTCGGTTTGTCTCCGCCGGGGCCGAGCGCCGTTCCTTACTCCCGATAGAGAAAATTGTTCTACCCCGAGTGCGCTTTTTCCTCCTGAGTCCTTCCGCGCTTCGCGAGCTGCACTACTCAGCGCCCACACCATAGGGGCCCCCTCTGGGCGCCTTCCCCTTCGTCGGTTAGAAAAGTCGTTGGGCGCAGCCCCTTGCGCAGCCCCCCGCGGTGGCCGTCACGCTGACGAACCTGACCCCGTTTCTGAGTCCTTAACCTTCTCTCGTCCCGTTTTCCGTTGCCGGTGGCCCTGGCTAAAACCGTTTTTCTACTCCTCGGCGTATTCTCTTTCTTTTCTGTCCCCCCGGTGGGTGATGGCCTGGCTCGGGATCGGCGATTTGCCCTTGACTTTTTTTTTCCCAGTGATGGTTTGGCTGGCAGTATCAGTTCTGCTCTCCTTTCGCCGCCAGGCGAAATTCCCTCTCCTACTCAGGTTTTCAACGGCCGCGCGAGCCTCTGAGTGGAGGGAACGGCACGGTCACCCCCTCCTTCCCCGCTGAGGTCTTTCGCTAGATGACAGTCGCCTCTCGCGATTCCCCTGCCCCCTCATCGTCCGATTCGATCCCCCTCTTCTTTTTCAATACCCGGCAATTTTGAGAACGCGGGATACCGTGTTTTCTCTCTTATTCTAGTTTGGTTTTTCTGGTCCTGCCGGATACTCCCCCTCCTTCCGGATCCCTAAATCCTTTTTCCGTACTTGCCGAAGTGGCACATCTATCGCTTGGTGCGTGTCGGCCTCTTTCTCACAAAGTTTGTTAGAGTCCGCCCTCAGATCTTTTTCGGACCTTGGGCAGAATCGAGCCTGACGCCTTTGCTGTCTATTCCTTGGAGAGTCCTTTCTTCCCCTCGGTTTACTATAAATTTCGATGTGCACCGTGGAAAGCACTTCTCCCCCCCCCCTCTTACACCACCTTCATCGGTTTTAAAAGACTGCTCGACCGGGTTTTGCCGGTCTGTAGCTTCCAGCCAGATTCAGTCCCCTTTGCACCCTCCTTTGGCTGACATTTCGCGCGTCCTGTCCTAGCTTCCCGAGGTCTTAGCCCTGGTATCTCGATGAAGACAGGTCGCATCCCAGCCGCTTCTTTACCAGGGATGCTTGAGCGCCGTTACCCCACCCTTTCGTCCGTTTTTTTTTTCTTCTTTTGCTAACCGTCCGGGCGAAAGTGCGCCGACGGTTTAGCAGCCCTGTCTTCTTTTGGATCCTCCCGCGTCGAGCGCATCCGCCACCCTCCAGACCCTTTTTCAACAGCCCGACGTTGCCGCATTTCCCCCACACCCCGCAGCTTTGCAATACTGCACGTTTTCAAGAGGTTTTCCCTGACGGCGCCCTTTTACCTTTTTTCCTTTTACTCACCTGACCGCGGCTTTGCGCCCCGAAACCGCTATCTTCTCGCGACATGAGAGGCCTTTTTATTTCCCTCTTCATTAACCGCCACTCAACCGCCGTCCCCCCCTTCCTCGGTGGCAACAGTTCTTTTCGGTCAGTCGCGGCTTTCTTTTCGGTTCGGGAACCCCTGTTTGGCCCCCCCCCTTGCCGCGGTGTCTCCCCGCTTCATGCTCGCTGTTTTTTTTCTTTCTTCCGAGGTAATCTGGCTTCTTCCGGTTGCTCCCCAGCTAGCCGGGGATATTTTCCTTCTGCCGTGTCGTGGTCCTCTTTTTTTCTTGTTCGGCCGAGGCTCCTACTTTAGTGGCCCGATTCGGCCCCTCGTTTTTTGTCCCCGTTTGGGGCTCTTCCTTCCCGAATCGTTCTGAATCCATGTTCTCGGTGATGTCACTTTTCGCTTTGAGTACGCATCCGCGTGAACGGTCGACCGTGTCCTCTTTTTTTGGTACCTTTCACGGCCGAAGAGTGACGATTCTCAGAAGGTGTCTGCGGAGCTAAGCCTCGAGTTTAGCGTATTTCGGGCGACTTCCCCTTCCTTTGCTTCCCCCCGTCCCAGCAGTTTTTTTTTTTTTTGGGATCGAGGCCACGACAGTTGGTCGGGATCCGACCCGTCCTCCTTTTCCTTGATGACCCTCGCCCTTTGCGAGGTGTCCCCCGGCCCTGATGAACCATGGCCTGATGTTTGCGTCAAGCTTAGAGCGTTTTTTTTCCCTGAAATGTTCCTCTCCGCTCCTGTCCTTTTTCGTCGGCTGGAGCATCTGTTCGATTTGTCTTTTTGCTATATTTCGTTAAGATACCCGTCTGGTCAAGGGCGGGCCGTCCCACAAGGAGCGGAAGATTCCGACTTCTTTTGAGACGTGGAGCCCGCTATCTTCTTCTTAGAGCGGGGTTTTTTCCTTGTCGTTTTTCTCTTCCCTTCTTAAGCGCTTTTTTTTTCGGCAGCTTTTTCCCTCCCACTCTGGTGACGAAGCCGACCTCCCATGTTTTTGGGGATTGAGTGCATCCATCCAGACGCCCACCTTCCCTCCTGGTGGCGTTTTAGCTGTGTGAAGTTTTTGGTGCAAGAGACCCCGGGTTATTTTTGTTCTCGTCCGCTTGCTCAAGGGGTTTTGGCTTTTTTTCTATTCCTGACGGACCCGCGTCGTCCCGAATGGTCGCGCAGGCCTTTTTTCGTGCTGACGCGCTTTTTTTTGCGAGGTCGACGGTCTGTTCGGCTTCACTCCTAGCCACAGTCCCCCGCCCCTTCCTGCCCCGATCCCTAAGCCCTTCCCTTCCCCCACTACTTCTTTTGGTTTGGCGCTGTTCTCCCTTCCTTCGCGTGTGCCGCTGATTTCGTGAGTACGCACTGTGTGTACTTGGTTTTTTTTTCTA
>Ga0179593_1568136_pt1 | contig 20871 bp, 31 predicted proteins | sample CZODoug2_1_08_16_FD_185931 | JGI IMG/M metagenome (GOLD analysis project Ga0179593, IMG submission 185931) | Vadose zone soil fungal communities from Angelo Coast Range Reserve, California, USA - CZODoug2_1_08_16fungal (PacBio error correction) | ecosystem: Environmental > Terrestrial > Soil >... | reverse complement strand
CCCCAGCCCCGCCATCCCGCCTGGAGCACGGTGAATTTTTCTTTTCGCGAAGGGAATGGATGTTTTTCTTGTTCCGATTTGTATCTTTTTTTTTGGTGCTGCTCGCCAGCGAGAATGACCCTCCCCCCCCCTTTTTTAGCAATGTTGCTAGGGCGTAAACGCTCTTTGAAAAAAGAAGACCTTTCCCCCCCTTTTTTCCTTTTTTATTTTTGCACACTCCCCCCCCCTCCTTTCCTTGCGAGAAGGAAGCAGATTCGTCCCCTTTCTGTAGAGCCGGCCTTTTTTTGGTGATAGTTCGGAATGATTTTTCTTTTCTGGTGCCTTTTTTCATCAGAGCGGGAGTGAATGAGCGTCTGGATGCCGAACAGCAAGCTCCCCCCCTTTTTTCTGTAGTTGTAAGTATTGGTCTTTTCTATTTTCTGACCACCTTTTCCCTCCCCCTTCCTTTTGATGACCCTCATTTTTAAGAGGTAGAGAGAAGAGTATCCTTTTTCAGCAGATTCTAAGATTCCTTTTCCTTCAATAGCTCCTTTCCCCCCAGCGCGCACACTGGTGTCTCTCGCACCATCGACTAGCTTTTCTTCGAAGAAAAGAGTAGCATCCCCTCAGAATGGTATGTTTCCTTTTTATCCACGCAACAAAGACCCCCCCTCCTCGACAGCCATAGCCTGCGGACACACTTCCAATCCTCCCTGGGGTGCTACTTTTTTTTGCTAGCGCTGCGTGAAGTTCCCTCCATGGACCCATGAAAATTTTTTTTATCGCATGGCTGCTCGGAAGAGGGTCTTTTTTTTTCCCTCTGCGCCCCCCCCCTTCCTCGGCGAGCAATAGAAGATTTTCTCTTCACTTCCCTGTGCCCAATAATTCCTTTTTTCTGCATATCCAGATCATGGATAATAGCTCTTTTTTTCATTCCTTTGACACCCCCCTTTCCCCCCTTTTCCCGCGACAGCGGAAAAGAAGCCCCTCCTCTTTCCGACCACCCCGCATACGGCTTCTTTTTTCTTCTTTCCAGAGGGAAGAATAAGTTCTTTCTTTTCACATGAGCTCCCCCGTAGCTAGAAGAACGGTAAATGTTCCCTTTACGAAGGAGGATCTCCCCCCCAGATCGGTGATGGTTTTTATGTGTTCATTCCTTTTCTTCTTTCTTTACCGCGACCTGCTCGAATAATCCTCTTTACGCGCGGTGCGCCGATGCCTTTTTTTTTTTTATTTTCCAACGATCAAAAAGAGTTTTTCTCCTCCCCCCTCGGACCATTTCGATCCCCCCCTTTCGATCGCGACGATGTTATCTCCTCCCTTTTCTTTTCGACGCGGAAGCCCCTTTTTTTATGCCAAATAAGACTTTTCCGTTTCTAAACTTTCTTCCTCCCCCTCCGCCTGACATAGTCTTTTCTTTTGTCGACTGCGCGGCCTTCTTTCCCCCTTTCGCCCGATGAGAACCCCTTTCTTTTTCTCTCTTCCTTGCCTCCGACCAGCATGGGCAGATACCCCTTTTCTCCCCCGCTCACCGTGAATTTTCTTTCCTCTCGTCAAACAGCATTCCTTTGTTTTCGGCCTAGCCCGCGGTAACTCCCCCCTCCTTCGAGTCCGCCTTTCCTCCCCCCCTTTCTCACAGCACCGCGAAAAGGACTTTTTTCTTTCTTTGACCCCAGCTCCTTCTTGTTCGGTGAATGATGAGAGAGCCCCTTTTTTCTCTCCTCCTTTCGCGGCTCGTCGATGAGCCTTCACGTCTTTTTTTGAATGGACGGAACCTTTCACTGGCCCCCCCCTGGCGGACGAAGCCGACCCTCTCCTTTTCCACCTTGAAGACGAGACGTTTTTTTTTTTTCCTTCTGCACCGTTGTACAGAAAGGAAAACTTTTCTCCCCTCTTTTCTTTTCCTCCCCCCATGCGTGCGAGACGACACTCCCCCTCTTTGCGACGAAATATGCTGCACTTTTTTTTTCCCCATCCGAATCCCCCCTCATTTGCCCTCGCACCGATCCGTTCCCTTTTTTTCTTCAATGAACAGCCGAGATCCTTCTTTTTTCCCCTCCTCGAGGAATGACATGAACGCGCCCTCTCTACCTTGGCGCCCCCTTTTCCCTCTTTTCCCTTTCGCTATCGGAGTTTTTTTTCTTTCCATTTCTCAAGTCGAGAAATTCCCTTTCTCTCGGGACACGCACGAGGTCTTTTTTTTTTTTTTTTTCTGGAGACGCAGTTCTATCCCACCCGCGACTGTCCCACCGATGCTTTCGAGGGGGACAGTCCTCCTTCCAATCCGAACAGCAGGAAAATCCTGTTTTCCCCCTTGTCGATGTGAGAGTGAAGCTTTCTCCCTTGTCTTTTTCGTAGCGTTTTCCCTTTTTTTCCTTGCGGCCCGCGGACTCGAGCAGGGGTTCTTTCTCTTTTTCGATGCGCGGTAGCAGCCAAGTAGCTCTTCCCCCAACCCGGGACTAAAACAAGAGAGGAAGGACCCCCCAATCTGTTCATTTTTTTTCTTCCACCTGAGTCGTCTCCTTAGTTCGCGAGCAGCAAGTTCCCAGGACGCTACCTTGTGGCGAGCCCCCTTTTTTTTCTTCCCGTACGACACGCTTTTGATTCTTTTGATCGCGGCCATGAAAACCCCCCCCCCTTTTGCGATCTCCTCGAGCGCTGCGCTCCCTCCCCTTTCGGACCACAGATCGCGCAAACTTCTTTTTTCCCCATTTCGGGTCAGGAGTCTCCTTTTTTTTTTTTTTCGCGGCAGTGGTAGTTGGCTCCCTAATCCGATCGGGATGACTGCTCTTCCCTTTTTCTTTCCCCGACAACGGAGAAGGTGGCTTTTTTCCTGACTGACGATCCTTTTTTTCTTCGAGACCCCCAGACGGCAGCCCCCTCTCCTTCCCGATGAGGCTATATGACTTTTTCTTCTTAAAAACAACGAACACTGCCGCCCCCTAACCTCCCTTCCTTCCCTTCCCTTATCATACGAAAATCCCCCCTCCCCCCCGACACAGCGCTAGGCAACGCCCTTCTAGGACACCTTTCCCCCTTTCCCCCCGAAGACCCCTCGTCCCGATCGCCTAAAAAAAACCCCCCTTCTTACTTTTTCGTTCCGGGCCGAAAGGCAAGGATGTTTCCCCCCCCTAGAGTGTTTTTTTTTTTTTTTTTTCTTTTTTTTTTTTTTGGTTTGGGGGGGTTTTTTTTTTTGGGGGGTTTTTTTTTTTTTTTTTTTTTTGTTTTATTTTTTTTTTTTTTTTTATCTTTTTCCCCCCCGCAGCAGTGCGAACAGCACCTTTTTTTTCCTTCGAGCCGCAGTCGCACCAGGGACGTCTTTTTTCTGTCTTCCTCGGCGAAAAGTGGCCTTTTTTACTTTTTTTCGACGAGTCCCCCTTCCTCTTCCGCCCCTCTGGCGCAGACAGGATTCTCCCCCTTTTTTTTGACCCGAGAACTTCCTTCCCCCCCCGCAGCATTGCTGCCTTTTTCTGAGCAGTCCCCTCCTCTTTTTTTTCCACGCCCCCCGGACCAGCCCCCCCCTTCGTCGCTTCTTAGGCAGCAGAGCACGATGGCCTTTCTCCCACCCCCTTCCGGTCATGACGAAGCGTTTGTCCTTTTTTTTTCCTTCTTAGCTTAGTCTTTCTTTTTTTTCCCTCTGCTTTTTTTTCCCTTTTCCTCCTACTAAGATTTTCTATTTCCCATGAACGCGCGTTCCTCCCCCCGCTGCGGTACGTAAGCGCTCGCGACGTCTCCCCTCCCTTTTTGAGAGCCTCGGTGATTCCTCTCATCTCCGTGTGGACCATAGGTTCTTTTTTTTTTGCGTGGGAGAAACCCCCCCCCCCCCCCCAATACCAGACAATACCCCCCCCCCCCCCAGCCACATTTTTTTTTTTCGCCTCTGCCTGCGCCAAGAGTACGAATACTTCCTTTTCTCCTTTGGGAACGCGTGAGCGTCTCGGCCCCTCCCTTTTTTTCTGTCAAGCGTGGCAGGGGATGTTTCTTTTCTTCACTTTTCAGAGGCCTTTTTCGTCCTCCCTTGCTGCTGCGTGCCCGCGTGCCGCTCGCTTTTCTGACACGCAAACACGGCGAAAAATTTTTTTTTACTTTGTGTCAAATCCCCTCTTTCCTTTTTTCCGTCTTTCGGGCGATCCGCCTTTCTCTGTCACGGAAGACCTGGGAGGGCCGAGTGTTGAGGCTCTGTGCAGTGCGGACGTTTTTTTTTTCAGGTTCCCTTTCTGGGGCGTTTTCTAGCCGCTGGTCTCGCCGCCCTTTTATCCGGCGACCGGACTTTTCTTTTCTCTTTCGTGAAGGATAAAGAGTTCTTTTTTTTTCTTCTGGCAGAGAGAGGTCCCCCTTTTTTTGGCTCCGCAGCAAAAAAAACCCACGAAAAGAAAACCCCCAAAAAACAAACCTTCTTTCGTCACTACTTTCTTTCCTTTTTCGTATCGCAATCCCCCCTCTTTCTGCGTCATCCCGATCGTTTCCGGCTTTTTTTTTTCCCACGCAGCGGAAGCTCGCAGACAAGCAGGTGAATTTTTTTTTTTGTTCGAGGAACCGCCCTTTTTTTTCTTTTTTTTTTTTTCCCGCAGGACGCGCCGGTGATGGAGGGATTTCTCTACGCGAAGAAGAAGAAGAGGTGCCTTTTTTTCCTTTTTGTTTTGCTGTCCTTCCCCTTCCCGGCACTCGCCGGAAAGCTCTTTTCCTTTTCCCAGCGAGGCGGTGGTGATTTTTTTCTTTGCTCCCTCTGCAGGACGTTTTTCCTTCCACTCCTGAAAGTTTGATGTCCCTTCCTTCCCCTTTTCACCCCCTTTTTTGTCTGCCGGCAGTGGATGACCTTCTTTTGGGGCCGTTTTCGCGAAACCCAGCGCTATTTTTTTTTTTAGGCCGGCTCCACCTTCCTTCCCTTCCCCCCTGGTTTCATTGCTTCCTGCAAGCAATCTTACGTTTTGTCCCTTCCCCCCCTTTTGGCCGCGCTGGAGCTGAATAGAGGCAGTGCCTGATGCTTTTTTTTTTTTTTCCCGGCTGCAGAATCCCTAGTGAAAACCTTTCCCCCTCTCCTCATACTCCCTGTTCCCCCCTTCAGCTATTCCGACGAAGTCTCTCTCCCTTTTCAGGACAGCTCAGAGTAGGCAGACGAGTCACCCTTTTTTCATCCTCGACGTAGATCAGTTCTTTTTTTTTTCTCCTCTGTTTCTCCTTCCTTTTTTCCTTCTGTCTCTCACCGGTGTTGCTCCCTCCCTTCCCCCCCCCTCCTCGGTGCAGGCATTCTCGAGCTCTCTTCCTTCTCCGTCATTGAAGCACGTAGTGAAGAGGCTTATTAGGGGCTTTCTCTCTTTATTTGCGCACGAAAGTGAGCATCTCCTAACTGCAGCGGTGAGGGGCGCTCCCTTTTTCAAATGTGGTCTGTAAGACGTCTTTTTTTTGCTGGGCCAGATTTTTCGCGCGTCCCGCGACGGCATTCCCTTTTTTTTCTTCGGCCCGCCCGCTGACCATGAAGCGAGTACCTCCGGCGCGATTCCTTTAGGCGACATCCGCTGGAGCGGAAAGTAAGTCCCCTTCTTTTTTCTCAAGTCCCTTCCTCGCGCTGCTTCCTTAAAGAAGACCTCCTCTTCCCTTCTCTCGCAGGCCCTGACTTAAAATCAGGTTCGCTTTTTTTCTTTTTTTTTTTTTTCTTCTTTTTTTTTTCTCTTTTCTTTCTTTTTTCCTCATCCTCTCCGGTAGAAAGAGAGGTTCCTTTCTCCGCCTGCATGCGGGGACGAGATTTTTTTTTTTTCTTTTAGAAGCCAGAAGAGATGTGGTTTTTTCTCTTCGAGACTTTAGCTTCCCTTCTTCCTTCTTTCATCTTCGGGCGAGAGTGAAGCCGTCTCACTCCCTTTTCTGCCCCGCAGCCGACGGAAGCCTCTCTTTTCCGAGTGTCTAGACGGACCTCTTCTTCTCCCCGCCGGCCAATGTTCTCTTTTTTTTTATTTTCCCGCTGTCTCCGCGCAGGTCTCTTTTCCCACATCGTCGAGATCTCCCCTTTTGCTGACACGAATTAAGAATTCCTTTTCATAACTTTATTATGCCCTCCCCTTTCCCCTTTTCCTCTTCCTCGCGCCCACTTTTTTCTTTTCCAGAGCGAGCTTTTTCCCCGGCCGCATAAACGTCCCCCCTCCCCTGCTCGAAGGTATTCCTTCCCCCCCCCCTTTAGCGCTGGTTGCCTCTCCGGCGGCCTCCTTTTCTGCAGGCGCGACTGTTTTTCTTTTTTTTGTCGCTGAAGAAACAGAGAGCTTTTTTTTTCCTTTTCACCCTTTTTTTCGGCGTTCTCGGAAAATTACTTCTTGTCGTGGCGGTTCCTACAACACTTTTTTTCCTTTCTCTCTTTTTCTACCTCAGCAGTGGTTGTTGTTGTCTCGTCCTCCCTTTTTCTTCAGCCCCTCTTTTTTTCCCCTTCGCCGAGGAACCCCCCTTTTGCATTCGCCGTTGCGCGAAACTATGCGCCTTTTTTCTTTTTTTCAGGTTCTTCCAGCGAAACTTCCCTTTTTTTTCGATCTTTTACAATAGTCCCCCTTATGGTCACAGGACGTATCCTCGGAAAAAAGAGCACCTCCCCCCTCCTATCTTCTATGATGAATGAAAGACTTTCTTTCCTCTGGTTTTTTTTCTTTTTTCGGCGAAAGAGTCCCCCTTTCTCTGAGATCTTTCCTTTTGTGCCGGATGAAGACGGTTTTCTTTTCCCTGCGAACTGCTTTTTTTTCCTTCGTGTAATCCTGCACGGTCTGCGTCCTTCCCTCTTCCATGGAGACATGCGTTCTTGGCCCCTCGACGCCGAAGACACTCCCCCCTTCCATTTTTACCTTTTCCCCCCTCCTTTGCCGTTTGTCCTTTTTTTCCCCCCCTTCTCGAAGGTGAGTTTTTTCCGTGCCCTTCCCTCTCTTTTCCTCTTCTCCCGCCGCTGCCGCGACCTTTTTTCTCTCGAGCTCATGGCAGAGCCAGAAGGCTCCCCCCTGCCCGGTCCTCTTTTTTTTTTTTTTTTTTTTTTTTTTCTCCCCCTTTCAGGGCCCGCGTTCTTCCCCTGCCTTTCCCTCGCCGATGACGGGCCCCCCTTCTTTCGCCCAAAATATGCCCTCCTTTTCCCCCCCCCCCCCCCCTGACCCCACCCTTGGGATGTGAGAGGCAAAGGTCTTTTTTTTTCTCCTTTTCGCGAACCCTTTTTTTTTCTCTCCTTTTTTTGTGCGCTAAAACGTTTTCTTTGAGCTTCACGTAGCCAGACCCAGGGTTTATTTCTTATTCGGCGCGATCGAGAAGGAGACGTTTTTTCGCCCTCCCATTAGATCCCTTCTCCCTTTTTTTTTTTCCTTCGACCTACGCCACGAAATGGCAGCAATTAATGCCTTAGGGAAACGGAGGATAATCCCTTCTCGGAGACCCTTTTCCCCTTTTTTTTTGATGAGACTCTTTCTTTACTTCCCTCTCGTCGGAGCGAAAGCCTTTTTTTCCCCATGAGCTGCCTCAAGCAATGAACACTACTTTTTCCCCTCCCAATATTGATTCTTAATTTACCTCTTTTTCCCGAGTTTTTTTTTATCCCTTTCGCCGCCGGCGAGCGAATTTTTTTTCTCAAAGGGAACTTCTCAGGTTCCCCTTTTCTCTTTTCTTTCCGAGCTAGTCCCCTCTTTTCCCCACTTCCTTCCTTCTCAACGCGAGCGATAGCGTCGGCGCGCGAATATAAGGCTTTTTTTTTTTTCTTATTCTCCGGTCGAAGGTATTAGAACAGAGATTCCCTCTTTCCCCCTATTTCGGTCATCCAACTCCCCTAACCTTCCCCCTCCTCCTCCCCTCACCCTTGTTATGAGCGTTCTCATTCTTTTGAGTCCATGACCAGTTGGATACTCTTTTTTTCCCTTTCGGCAGAGCCCTCGAGCGGGTTGTCTTTCCCTTTCTTTTGAAGACCCTTACCGCTTTCCCTCCCTTCTTAACCCTTCTGCCAGACACTTCCCTCCTTTTTTCCCCCCTGCTTTTTCCCCAAAGCGTCGCGCAGGAGCTCCCCCCCTTCGCACAAAGCTTTTCTCTTTTTATTCTTCCTTTTTCCGGAGAGGCTCCCCCTTTTTTGCCGCTGACCACGTTTCCTCTTTTCCCTCGAGCACGGAATGACAGCCGCTTTCTTCCCCCTTTCTCCGCTGAAGACTGAGAGCCACCCCTTTTTTTCCCCCCTTTTCCTCCTCGTTTTCCCCTACAGTCTCCTTTCTCTTCTTTGCCAGGCGAGCACCTGCTGCGGCGAGCTTCGTTTTTTTTTTCCACCAGCGGACCACGCATCAGGGATGAAGCTCTCCCCCCCTTTTTTAGCAGGTGACTCCCTTCGTTCCGCCGATCACCTCCTCCTTCGTGTGAGCCCGAGCCAACCTCTTCCTGGTAGCCTGTCACAGATGCCCATGCATCCCCACGACCCTTTTTTACTCCGCTATCCTTCACGAGAGAATCTTTCCCCTTATATTTAAAGCGTCCTCCCTTTTCTTTCCCTCCCCTCTTCACTGGAACCACGAGACTGTCCTTTCCCCCTTTTTTTTTATCGCCTCCAAACACTACCCAGGTCTTTTTTTTTTCCTTTTTTTGATGCGAACGAAGCTGCCGAAAGCAGCATCCTCTCTGCAGTCCATTAGCTACCCTCCCCTTTTCTCGTCGTGAGCCGCTTTTCCCCTTTTTCTTACCAACTGCTTTCACCCAGAGGACTCCCTTTTCCGACAGAGGAAGAAACTCTCGCTTTTTTTTTTCTACCCCCCCCTTTTTCCCTTTTCTCATCCAGGTCGCGCCCCCCCTTTTTTTTTTTTTTTTTCTCCACGCGCCCAGTCAGAATTGCTTTCTCTTCGCGGCAGGCGTCCTAAGATAGCAGAGACTCTTCCCCCCTGCAAAGTCAGATTTCCCCCCTCTTTCTTCTGCTTCCTTATGGAATCCTTCCTTTTGCCGACCTCAGCACCACGGCAGGTACTTCCTTTTTTTCGTCTCCGTCCACCCCCCCGATGAACGCCTTTCCCTCCCTTCTGCTGAACCACCTCCCTCCCTTCTTCCTTTTTTGTTGTTGACGCCGAGATCCGTACTTCCCTCACCCCCCCTCCTTGCGCGGAAGTAGAGCCCAATTTTCCTGTTTTTTTCTTCTAGACTCCGTGGTGACTGGGCGCGCTTCTTCTCTTGAAGACCTTTTTTCTTTTTTTTTTTTTTCTTTCCCTGTTCGCTGAGGGAAGTGGTCCCGCATTTCCTTTTTTTTCCTCCCCCCCCCCGCCTGCGCAAGAGTAGATTTTCTGATGGCGACGTGGAGCGTCTAAGCGAAACTCCCCCTCTTTTTTCGTTAGTTGTTCTGCCCCTCTTTTCCTTCTCTCTCTTCTCTTTACGCACTGGTCACTGCCGGCTCCCTTAGGTGCTAGGAGATGAGTAATCCTTTTTTTTTCCCCCTTTTATCGCCGCTGCCGACGAGAACATTTTTTTTTTCTCTTTCGCTTTGACTCTTTCCCTTTTTCTTTCTCCTCCGCTGGAGACCCTCCCTTTTTTTTCTTCCGGAGTTTTAGTCGAGAGAATCGCTTTGATTTTTTCCCTTATAGCGGGAAGAAATGTGGCCCTTTCCCTTTTCGTTTTCTAGAAGTTAGTTTCCCTGCCCCCTACTATATTCTTTTTCTTCAAGCGCTTCGCGCGTTTTACTTACCTTTTTTTTCAGAGGAAATGCGCGAAGGTCATGGAATGCCCTCCTTTTTCCTTCGGTCTGCTGGAGATAGGGAAATAAGTCCTTCTTTTTCCTTTTTTCTTCTCGATTTTCCTACTTCTCCCCTTCTATACTCCCACTGCTTTCGATGATGATGGCTGTCATACTCTTTCTGGTGGAGCATCAAGAGGAAAAACCCCCTCCCTCCCTGTATCCGCCTGGAACCCGCGCATAAGAGGTTTTTCCCTCTTTTTTCCTACCAGTGTTTCTATTTTTTTTTTCCCCCTCCGCCGCGGTGATGGACGTTTTTTTTTTTTCTTTGATGGATAGCTGAAGGCATTTTCCTTTTTTCCATGGCAGCGATAGATGGCGACCCCCCCCTTCCCCCCTTGGGGTTTGGTTTTTTTTTTTTTTGTTTTGGGGGTTTGTTTTTTTTCGGCACGCGCAAGAGCAAATCTCCTTTTTTGGAGCCGCTGGTGATTTTTTTCCCCTTTTCTACAGAAGACGCAGATTTTTCCCTGAATCTTTCCTCCCACCATGCCATCTTTCATTTTTTTTTTCTTCCGCTGTCGTAATCCTTTTTTTGCCGGCCCGCGATGAAGAGCGTCTCTTCCCCCTTTTCCCAGTTCCTCGACCATCTCGGGGCCGATGGCCTCCTTTTCTGAATAACGAAATACCTTCCCCCCTTCCTTTTCCTGGGACCCAAAGATTTTCTTACGCTAAACCACCTTTTTTTTTCTTTTTTTTTCTTTGTTCCTTATGTTAGGTCATTTTCCTCTGAGATGCAGATCCGTATTCTTTAGGCATGTGAACATTTTTCCCTTTCCTCCTCGGTGAACACGCTCTGTTTTTTTTTTTTTTCCTCTGCCGAGATATAGCGAACGCAGATCTCTTTTTGTAGAGCCAGATGGGGAGACTTCTTTCAGGAAATCGGCCCTTCTTTTTCCCTTTCTTTCTTCAAGTTTCATCTTCTTTTCCTTTTTTTTTTTCTCCTCGTCTCTAACCCGGTGGTGACCCACTCTTGTTTCCGGCCGGTGCAGGGCATGCCTCGCTTTTCCTTCCGGCATCGCGGCGTAAGTGACCTTTTTTTTCTTTAGAACAAGTCCTTCTTTTTTCTTCGGGGAGTGTTTCCGGAGGTTCAGAGTGCACAAGCCTTCTTCCCCCCACCCCCCCCAACAATCCCCTTTCAGCCTCACAAGAAATGCCCTCTCTTTTAGACTACCAGCATAGAGATTGTGAAAGTGATCTTTTCTCCTTTCTTCTATGTCCCCGGTTTTTTTCCCTTTCCCCTTTACGACGTCTAGCGATTAATTTTCCTCGGGTCGGCTTTGAAGAAAGACAGAATTTTTTCCTCTCTTTGCGCTATCGAAATAAGAAATATTCTTTTCCCCCCCACTCACGTTGAATCCTCTCTCCCTTTTCTTTTTAGACCGCAAGACAATGTCTCTTTTTCACGCGCGTCCGCAAATGAGCACCTTATTCCTCCTTCCCATGCCTTCAACATAAATGTTAGTTTTTTTTTTTTCCCAGGTCTATCTTTTTTTATTTTTCTATCTTGAACCTGCGAGGACTCGTCCTCCTCTCATGCAGCGGAGGACGAGATTTCTTCCCGCCCACGGTGAGAGATCCCCCCTCTTTCCCGGAAGTCCTTTTTTTGCCCTCTCGGTCGAAACAATTCTCCTTTGGCGCGGAGATGTCTTTTTTTTTCTCCAGCGAACGAAAATACATTTTTTCTTCTCAGTTCCCTTTTTTTTTTTTAGTAATCTTACCGGATTTCAGTTTTCTTTCCCCTTCCCCTTGCCGGCTAGTGTTGGGGAATTTTTCTTATCTTGCGGCCTCTCTCTTTGAACCTCCCCCCCTCCGCTCGAAGGCCCTTTTTTCTTCCGCGAAGATCTTCCCTCCCCTTGGCGACGAACCAAAAGGGCTTTCCAGATCCCTTCTCTTCATTTTTTCGAGCCAAAAGCGTTCATTCTGGCGAGCCGTCGCGGCAAGTAAGCGCTTTTTCTCCAAGTAAAAAGCCCCCTCCCGACATCATTTCTTTTTCCCCCCTTTTCCCCTTCCCCCGCGTATGACAGAATTGTGCTTTTCGGCGAAGCATGAGACCCCTTCCTTTTTTTTCCGCGCATGTTAGAGAGAATTTTCCTTCTCCTCGGAGTCAGTCCCCCCTTTTCTCTCCTCATCGCCGAGTTCCCCTCCTTTCTTTTTCCGCCTGAGGCGGGGGTTCCCTTTTTTCTTCCGGTGATAATTCCTTCCACCGGTTTCCCCCTCTTTTTTACCTTTATCTATATCTACTCCTCGTTCGTTGTGGTTGCTCTCTCTTCGGCAATCGGAAAATTTTTCTTTCCCTCTAGTAGACCCGTCCCCTCGAGCTGCCTCCCCCCCCGCCTCGGAAGGATTCTGACGAACTCCCCTTTTTTGCTTTTCTGATTATGCAGACCTTTTCCCCCTCTCCAGAAGAGAGCTGCTTCTATGAGTAAAGGATTCCTCCCTCCTTTACACCCGCGAAAGTTTTCCTCTGCAATCTCACCATGCTTTTTTTTTTCTTGGTGGCTTTGTGAAAGGGGATTTTTCGCGGACTATTACCAGAAAAGAACTTTCCCTCCTTCTTCTTCAGATGCCTCCCTTTTATGTACCGTTCTTTCTTCTATTCCTGGACAAGAAGCCACATCTTTATGCGCGTGATGATCTCTCTTTTAAGTCGATGCAAAGAGAATGTTTTCTCTTTTCTCCTCAGAACACGATATCCCTTTTTTTCCTCGGGAAATCATTTCACACCTCCCCCCCCGAGACAGAGGCCCCCCCTTGTTTTCCCCAATACATCAATGGGTACTCGTCCCTAGAGGTTGTCTCTTTTTTCTTCCCGACTTAGTTTCTCCTCTCGCTCCCTCCTCTGCAAGACGACCTCTCCCCTTCCTTTCTCGATGCTCAGGTGAGTTAAAAGAGGTCCCCCTTCTTTCAGATTCCCTTTTTTCTCCTTCCCTCATTCAGGCAAGCTCGTCTTCCTCCTTCCCGGTCACCTCGAAGAAAAGGCTTCCCCTTTTTTCGCCCAAAATGCAAACTCCCCCCCCCCCTTTTCTTTTTGAGGGTCCTCTCTCCTTCCCCCCCCTTCCTTTTCCAGGGCGCGACTGCTTTTTCTTGTCGCGCCAGTTCGTGCAGGACTCCTTTTTCCTCCTCCTAGTAGAGTCTCCCTTTCTCTGGAGGCACTTCCCTTTTTCTCTTTCCTCTCGGCCAGACCCCGCTCTTTTTCCGAAGCCGGCCGAAACCTGAGCACTTTCCCTGTTCGCGCAGACAAGGAACTTCTCCTCTTTTTCCCCAAAGGGGTTCCCCTCCCCTCCCATCCCCCCACTCTGCAGTTGATCTCCCCTGTCTTTGTTATGATGCGACGATCTCTTTTTTCCCCCCTTTTTTCCCTCCGGTCTGAGGAAAGAACTCTTCCTCAGAGTACCTGTTATGCTCCCCCTTTTTCCCCTTGCCCGCAGACGGATCCTTGAACCCATTCCCTCTCGAGGAATGCCATGCAAAGAGACTCCCCCCTTTTCCCCCCCCTGTTGAGCCCCCAAAGGAGGCATATGTCTATGAGCCTGTTTCTTCTCTCTCTATTCCTTTTTTCTTCCTTTTATCGACAAGAGAGCCTGCAGAGCAGCGCGTTCGTCGATAAGAATTATTCCCCCTATAGGAGGACCTTTCCATATGCGCGATTTGCATTATCCGTGCGCCGGAAAGATGTCCCTCCCCCTCCCCTCCCCCTTCTAGTAAGGATTAGACCCTCCTTTCTTATGCCCCCTTCTTCTCCTTATTTCTGCAAAGGTGCTTTTCCCCCCCAATCGCCAACAGCAAAGGCAAACGCCTCTCTTCCTCTTTTCATGAGCGTGGCGAGGTACACTTTCTCTTTTCCTTCAAGTGATTATTCCCCTTCTTCCTTCCGGAATTCTTCCTTCGCCTCGAGAAGCGTTTTCGACTTGAACGTCCGCCTTCCTTTTCTTGTCTCACCCTTTCCCGCGCGCAAAAAACCTTCCCTGATCTACACTGAAAGATTTCTTTTTTCCTTCAGAGTGATCTTCCCTCCGAGAGCACTCCCTTTTTATCACCAGCCGACTCTTTTTTTCCCTCTTGCCGGCTAGTGCAGAATGCCCCTCTTCTCGCGCCACTTTCTTTCCCCCCACTCCCCTCAGAGTCCGTCTTTGAGCGCCTTCGCCTCCCTCCAGAAACGCTTTTTCGACGCCCACACAGAATAGAAGCACTCTCCTTTTCTTGCGTAGATTTTTCCTTCCTCCTTTTTTCTCCTCTACTCTTAGCGACGTTGAATTATCTCCCTCACAGCCGGAAACGATCGAGGATGAAGTCCAGCCCCCTTCTTTTTCTCCCCCCGGAGCAGGTGGAGAAAGCTTTTTTTCCCTTCCGGAGGAGTTGAGCCCTGATCTTCTCTCCTTTTCCTTTCAGAATAGTTTCTTCATGACCCCGCCCATGTAAGGAACCCCTTTCCCCGCGAGCGCTTCAAAGAGAGAACTCCTTCCTCTTTCCTTCAGCGGTTTTGACCTTCTTCCCTCCAGCGTCACCTGGAACCACAGGTCTTCCCCCCGAATAGCTCCCCCCCGCTCAACGAATATTTTCCCTCCATATTGGATCTTCTATCTTCCCCCCTCTTCCCTAATACTTTTCCCGATGTCGCGGACCCCCCCTTCCTTGCACAGCACCATTGTGCGAAGTTCCTTTCCCTTTTTAGTCGCAACGATGGGCGATCCCCTTTTTCTTTCCACAAGGAAGTCCGCGGACCTTTTCTCCAACGCGAGCAGCGCTTTGATCAGTCATCTCGGTAAGCAAACCCCTCCGCCCTTTTTCGCAGTTCGCGCCCCTCGGGAGTAGGACGTTCTTCTTCTAGCACTTTATCTACCCCTACTTTTTTTCCCCCATCCCCTCAGTGAATGAGGAGAACATCCCCCGACTTCTCGTCACCAGCGCCCACGTACAAATCCTTCCTTTCTGGCAGCAGCACCGCGAAAAGCCCCCTCCTTTCTTCTCCCGATGATTCTTGTCGCGCCCTCTTATTTTTTCCTGACGCGGTCACGGATCCTCTTCCCTCCTTTTAGAGAGATCCGTGAAAGGCGTTCTTCCCTTTTCTTGTTTACGTAAAGCGCACTATAGTGACGGTCTCTTTCCTTTTCACCACCCCCCCCCCCCCCCCCCTCGCTCTGAAAAGCTGCTTTTTCTTTTTTTTCAGTGCCCCTGTCCCTGAATAAGACCCCCCCCCCTTTTTTTTTTTTCGTGGGGTTTTCCCCTCTTTCTTTCTTCTTTTTTTATGTTTGACGCAGCTTCCTCGCCTCTATTTCCTAGTCTGCGGGGCCGCATGCCTTTTCCTCTGGCCGCGACTTTTCCCAGCGTTTTCCCCCTTTTTCCTGGGAATCGCTCTTTTCTTTTCTCGTTCGGAACTCCCTCCTCCTTCTGCTGCGACTGCGGTGCCCGAGTGCCTCTCTTTTTCCTCCTGCTGCGTTCACGGCTAAAAATGGTTTTTTTCTCCTTGTCCCCGGTGCTTCTTTTCCCCTTTTTCCGTCTTCTCCTTTTCGCCGAATGTGTCTCCTCGTTGCCCTCTTGAGGAGCGATCGCGCGTGAGCGAGTTTCTTTCCTGATCCAGGTGCCAGCTGGCGGAGTTCCTTTTTTCCCCTCTTTTTCTTTCTTCACACTGACTAGTTTCTCTTTCCCTTTTTTTTCCTTCCTCTTTTTTTCCGAAGGAAATTTTTCCTTGTACCGCATCGGACCCCTTTTCTTTTTTTTTTTTTCTTCCGGGCCCACGAAAGATCGGTCTTTCTTTTTTTTCTATTTTCCCCCTTTTTCTCTAGCACGTTTTCGATGATGAATTGCGCGTTATTTTTTTTCCGTTCTCAGAAGGGGCAGATACGCGTTCCCCCCCCCCTCGAAGCTCGACGATAGCCGTTTTCTCTCCTTTCCCTTGCGAGTAATTCTAGGTTTCCCCCCTTTGTTTTTTTCCTCCTAGTCTGATGGGCCTTTCGGACCCAAGAAGTCTCTTTTTTCTTTTGGCGGGAGTCTCCCCCCTCTACTAGAGGCTCACGTAGCCTTTTCTCCTTTTTTTCACGCGATAGTGGGCGCGTCTCTTTTCCTAAGATGTCTTCCCCTTCCCTTGCAAGACGAATGAATGCTTCCCCCCCCTTCTTTTTAGGAGTGACTTTGTTTTGCTTTTTTCATCGCCTCAAGGCGCTACTTGCGATAGAAAGTAGCTCCCCCAGCGTCTGAATAGCACTAGGGGGGGTTTTTTTTTTTTGACGGGTTTGGTGCGTGTAGTGTGTTTTTTACCTCTTTTTTAGACCAGCGGGTGAGCGACGGGGGGCTTCTTCTCGCCTCGGCGCGACCGTTCGCGAAACCCTTTCTTCTCCTTCCGGAAAGCCGCCCTAGAAGAATAACACTTTCTTCACTTTCCTTCTTCATGAACAGAGTTTTTATGCTTTCTTTTCCTCTCCTTTTTTTTGATATGCAGAAAGAACAGGCTGCCTCTTTTTTTACGTATTTTTCCCTCCCTTTTTTATAGTGCAATCAGGGTAGTCCTTTCCCCCTTTTGTCTACTTTTTTTTCTTCCTCTTTTTCTCTAGCCTCACGCCGATACGCTCCTGCTCTCCCTTTTGAGAATCAGCTCCGGTTGTCGACCTTTCCCTTTCTCCCTTCCGCGTCGGATAAGAATCCGGGTCCCTCTCCTTTTTCCTCCCGGCCTCGCGTTTCTTTATTTTTGTTCCCGCCGGCAACGATGTCTCTTTCATGCTGCCGCGATTGAAAATTCAACTTCATCTTCTCTTTCTTTTGTCCCCCACTATGTGAATGAGGTAGCCCCCCCTTCTCTTTCTTTTGAAACGTTTTTCCCGTCCTCCATGCTATCCCTGCACGTTATGAGACAGACTCCCCCCTTCCCAAGCCATGCAGCGGTGAGGCGTTTTTCCTCCTTTTTTTTCTTTTTTTGTTCGTTCTCGAAGTGATCCCTCCCCCTTGGTCCTAATCCTACCTACTCTCCAGGAGAACTTTTATCTTCCCTTTCTTTGCGAGAAGTGTCCTCCTCTTCCCCTTTCTTACCCTTTTCTTTAAGGATTAGGCCGCCCGTTTTTTTTTTTCTAGTTCGCGCGAAGGAGGATCTCCCCTCCTGTGGCCCCCCCCCCAAAAATCCGTTTTTTGGCCTACGTGAAGATAATCTCTTCCTCTTTTTTTTTTTGAGCCCACGCAACCTAGAGAGAAGCTCTTCCTCTCCTTCCCTTTGGATGACCCTAGTCCCTATCTTCCCCTTTTTTTTCCTTTGCTTGGTATCTTGTAGCGGGAATGTTTTTGCGACTTTCTTCACGAAGGTGAGTCGTTCACCTTTTCTGTGAGGACCTCTTCCCCCCCTTCCCTCAGAAGGGATGCAACTGTCTTTCCTATCTTTTTCTCCACTTGAGAAAAGGGTGTCGCAAGAGCGAGGTGAGTTTTTCCTTCATCCTTTTCCCTCAGCGGGCGCTTCTTTTCTTTCTCTGTGGCCTCCGTTTTTTGTACGCCAGAGCTACTTTCTCGTGAAGCGATTCCTCCCTCCCTTTTCTCATTCAAACGGTGGCTCTTGCTTCTTACGCGGACTTATTATTTTTTCCTCCCGCCTGAAAGGCCCCCCTTTTTGTTTTTTTCTCCCCTCTGGGCCAAGAGGAGATCTCCCTTTTACTTTCCGACCCCAACCTCTTTTTTTTTTTCGCCCGCCTCCTCCCTTTCCCGAATTAGCGAGATGTCGCGATCATCCCTTTCCCTTTGTTTTTCGTTCCCCCTCGACTATCAGAGACGCTCTTTTTTCTTCTCCCATGAACTTTCCCTGCCCCCCCCTTTTCTGCGGGTAAGCTCCCGACAGCCTGAATCCACGTAACCCCCCCCTCCTGCCCTTTCCCTGCATGGCTGCGGTCAAGAAAGATATAGTGCGCGGCTTTTTGACTGACGCCGTTTTCCCCCCCTACTCTTTCTCCCCTGTGTTGCAGAGAGCCGCCTGTCTTTGTTTATCTGGACGCGCTGTCAGAATTTCATCCCCTTTTCCCCCCCCGCTGTCCATAGAAGAGTTTCTTTTTCCCTCGTTGGGTTTGGCGGCTTTCCTTCCTTTTTTTGCTCCTTCAAGGAGCTGTTTTTCCCCCCCCTCCGATTCCGAATACACTTTCTCTTTCTCCCCGTGGGTTTTGTTTTCGATCTCACTTTCGTTCTCCCTTCCCCTTGATGAGTGGAACCCCCTTTTTCCTGTATCCTTAGCAACAGGAAGTCTACGCTTCCCCACCCAGTGCAAGATTCCTTCTTTCCATCTTAGCTGGTCCCCCGTTTTTTTTTCCTTTCCGCCTACAAGCGTTCCCATTTCCTGGCCCAGAAAAGGTCCTCCTCCTTTTTCCCGGATGAAGGGTCCTTCCCCCCCCTTTGACCGCACCCACCCGCTACTCCCTCGCCAAGATCGTTTGTTTCAGCATGCTGTCGGGTAAGTCGCCCCCCTTTTCTTGTTTGTGGGAAGTGCGATCTTTTTCTTTGATAACGCCGACCCTTCCTCCCCGCTTTTCTGGAATGAGGCCAGCCTGTCTTTTGGTTTCCGATAGACTCTCTCCCTCTTTTTTCCGCTTCCACCTTTTTCTTTATTATCCGAGAAGCGAGCTCGTTCCTTCGCTGCACTTGGCAACGATAGAACTTCCCCCCTCACCCCTATAGCTGGGCAGCACCCCTCTCCTCCGGGAAAATCGGGCCCCCTTAACCCCAAGCCGAGCAGATTCCCCTTTTCTCGAAGGTACCTTCCCCCTCTCACCGGAGACGGTGATTCGTGCCAGTTAGCGTTCCCACGAATGGAGTGTAGCTCCTCCAGACAAAGCCGTCCCTTTTTTTTTTCTTTTCAGTCCGCCTCGCCGAGGCACTGCTTTTACTCGTCAATCCTTCCAACTGCCGCTTTTCCTCCCCTTTTTCGAAGTTTGAGCTGTTCTCTTTCCCGAAATTCCTCCCTCCCCCGCGCGGACGAGCCTTTTTTATGACTTGGCCTCACTCTTCTTCCCCTTTTTCTCCCAACCCACTTATCCCAGTCACCCTGCGTGAAAGGATGTTCCTTCTTTCCTTCTAGCAGCCAAAAAAGATTCCCTTTTTCCCTTTTTTCTTTTATTGGCTACTTTTCCTTCCCCCTTTTCCCTCGCTAGTAGCTTCTGCTTCTTGCGCCCAGCGGTGATTTGCCCTTTTGACGTATTAGGGAAGATACCTCTCCCCTCCCCTCCTAGCGGGACCCGGATAAGCCTCTTTTCCCATTAGGCACACTTGATAGCCGCTTCTTTTCGCGACATAAAACTAACTTTCCACTTACATAGAAAAGTGCCCCCATCTTCCCCTTTGTCCCACGAACCCACCCCAGCGCCCTCCCCCTCTGACGGGTTTTTTTTTTGCCCCTAACGATGCCGTTTTTATCTTCCGAAGATGCTCAAATTTTAGGAGTGACACCCTTATTCCCTCTGTCGACAGACCAGCAAGTCCCTCCCTTCTCTATTCTTCCCCCGGACGTGAAAAGAACGTCTTTTGCCCCTCCCCTTCCCCGTCCGCCGAGGAATGGTTCCTTTCTCGCATGAACTAGACCTCTTTTCTCCCTCCTCCCCACCTTTTCGAGAAAGCGAGCGTCTGCCCTCGCGCAGTCACGTGGAAATTATCCCCCCTTTCTTCTTTTTCTTTTCTCCTCCCGGCAAGATTCGCAGCCCTCCCCCAAATACTAGTTTTTCTCTCATTGCCATTCTCCCTTCGGCGAAGCCTTTTCCCTTAGACTTTTCCTCCTTCGCGGACAGAATAGAGAGATCCCTCCCTCGCATCGCGCCCTATTCTGCGGTTTTCTTTCACCCTTTCGGTCGTCAATCCGAACAGAGCGCCTCCCTTCTCTCCCGCCCCTTTTCATGAGAGCTTTTCCTCTTTTCAATGGACCCCCAGGCTTGGGATGCGTCTTTTCTCCCCCTTCTTTCCCCGAAGACTTTGTCGCCTCACGTTTCTTTATCCTTTCCGCGCAAAGTTTCAGCCCCCGCCGTTTCGATACACCCGGCCTCGCGATAAAATTCCCTCTTTGCCTTTTTTGTCGATCGGGCCCCATCTTTTTTTTTCCAACCTCCAGAGCAAGCTTCTCCGAACCCCCCCAAGTCCACACAATTCACAGCGGCCCCGCCAGAAAAAGAGCACCTTCCATTTTTCCTTTTCCTTTCTTTTTCTTCCCTTCCTTTTCTTAGGCATGAAGCACGAACACGACTTTTCTTCACACCACTGACCGGCGACGAATAGCGCGATTTTTTCCGCGACTTGAGAGAAAGACCAGTACCTCATAGATCCTCTGCTTCCCCCCCCTCTTTCGCCGCAAACTCCGCGCTCTTCCCTCGTCTAGCCAGAGCCGCGTCTTCTTTTTTTTTTTTCGACCCACCTGCCGCCGAGAGATTTTTTCTTTTTTTTTTCCATCTGACCGCTCGTTGCTGATTTCCATCTGATCGTGCTCTAGACAACGCGAGCCTTTCGCGCCGACGGAGACCTCCTCCCCCTTCTCGTGCAGGACTTTTCTCCTCTCGCTCCCACTTCCTTTTCCTTCTCTCTTGTCATGACTCCCATTCCCCCTTTTTACCTCTCCGCTATAATTAAACGCCCAGTCTATTCCGACAGAATTTTTCTCCTTTTCTTTTTCCTTTCGAGCGGACCCCAGCGGCCTCCATCAAGTGGAACCACTCTTTTTTCCCCCCAGCGCTTTCAACGCGTAAGAACCCCCCTGTTATCCCATTCTGAGCCAAGGAGGATCGCCCTCCTCTTCCGAACAGATTTTCGCTCCCCCCCTTCCGACATCCCCATTGTGCAAGACTTCCTTCCCCTCTCCATTCGCACCAGGGTCTCTCCTTTTCCCCGCCTACAAAGAGCAGCAGTCTTTCCCCTTTCCCCCGAGAGCAGTTTTTTACTCGACCCCCATAGCAGCAGCCGGTCAGCCACCAGCACCGCCCACGCCCTGAGAAAAGCCTTCTTTTTTTTTTAGCCGCGTCCACAGAGAAAAGAAGCTCCTTTCTTCATAAGAGCGCGCGTGTGTCTTTCCTACTTCTTCCCATCCCCACGAAACGGCCCTCCCCTTCCGCCACGCCGGTCGACTTCCTTTGCGCCATATCTCTTTTGCCGCCGTGCCAGAAAAACGGAGCGTTCCATTCCTTTCCTTTTTTTTTTGAGACCCGTCTCTTTTTGTTCTTTCTTCCCCTTTTTCCCCTCCCTGCCTTTCAAGG
>Ga0179593_1380786_pt1 | contig 20871 bp, 24 predicted proteins | sample CZODoug2_1_08_16_FD_185931 | JGI IMG/M metagenome (GOLD analysis project Ga0179593, IMG submission 185931) | Vadose zone soil fungal communities from Angelo Coast Range Reserve, California, USA - CZODoug2_1_08_16fungal (PacBio error correction) | ecosystem: Environmental > Terrestrial > Soil >... | reverse complement strand
CGGTTTGTACGAGCTTTGAGAATTTCTGTCTTGGGACAGCTTTCCCCCCTTTTCCTAACATTCATTTGGGCTTCTTTTGGCCTTTTGCAAGGAAAGCCGTTGTCTGTTTCTGGCAGGTTTTTGACTTCCCCCCCCCCCTGGAAAAAAGTTGTCTCAAGACTTTCTTCGGTACACCGCCCCCCCCTTTTCCTCATTTCGAGGTTGCCCCCATTGTCCAGGACAACCCGGTTTCCCCCCTTTTTTCCCATGATTTTCCGCCTTACTGGGCTGCCTCGTCAGTAGAAGATCCATCTTTAACGAGTATGGGAGTTCCCCCCTTCCTAGTTAACTTCTGTACTTTTTTGGCCAGTCCATTTTTGTTTCGAGCGCGGCGTCCTGGGTCCCCCTTCTCCTTTTCCTCCCCCCCCATTACCCAAACTCGCTTTCTTTTCACGAACTGGTAATATAAGTTTACTGCATCCCAAGCCGGTTATTTTTTTCAATGTGTGTTACCTGTTCCCCTCCATTTGCTGAAACTTAGGCGCTGTTCCTTTTGCGTGGCTTCAATCGTTGTAATGTTCACTATTGATACAGTATTCCCCCTACCTCTGTCCCCCCAACTCCCCCCCCCCCGTGCGCTTATGACCCAGGTCAGCCTATAAACCCTTTTTTTTGGTAATGTTTCCCCCCCATCTTAAAGTGACCATGAGTAAAAAGTTCGTCGGACCCTTCTCTTTCCCGAACCTTTTTCACCCTCTTCCTTTTGTATCTCCCTATGCGACCGTTTTTCCTTACTGCAATTGGCTTCTCCCCTAAAGGGATAGTCCCCCTTCTTTTTTTCCGAGTCGTCAAAGTTTTGATTAACCATGGTTCTTTCCAATGTCGTTGGTTTTTTTCTAATTGCGCCGGCTTTCTCTTATGTCGTCCTCTCGCCTCATTGGGGGACTACCCCCTCTTCCCCCATGGGTTGACCCCCCTTAAAAGTTCCCGATGTTATGGGCATAAATGCTCTTACTGGCTTGCTTTTGTTGGCTGATGTGTTGTCTCCCATCCCTTTGTGGTTCAGTTCACTTCCCATTAATTTCTGTTTGCCAATAACCAAAAACGTTTATTTTCTTTTTCCATCCGTTTGTCCCCCCCAACCAATGCCCCATTTTTCATTCCTTTCAACCCCTGCCCCACAACTTAAAAGAGTAGTGCCACCTTCCCTTAATGTCTGGCCCCCTTATTTGTCCCAGCGCTTTCTTCCCAAAGCCTCTTCTTGTTCCCTTTCCTCTAGATTCTGGTAGGAAGGGGTTTTTGTAAAGTGGTGAATTATTGCTTCTTTTGGGGTCCTTCCCCCCTACCACCGTCACGAGTCTTTTCTTGGGGAACCCTTTTGTTTTTTTACCTGCGTCCATCCTTCTAGTTGTTATAGGTCGGGTGTTCCCCTTGTTAGTTGGCGGCGCGTTCTTTCTTTTCTTCTTTATATGGCTTTTTTACCTCACCGCTTCCCGTCCCGTTCCAATTTTTTTCCTTTTTTGGGGATTTCTTCCCTTCCCCTTTGCAATTTTCCTCCAATGTGGAATGAATTATTATGTCGCTTTTTTTATTAGTGCGTTTCTCACCTAAGCTCGTTGCGTAATTTGATTTGGGAAGTCCTTGCTTTTTTTCTCCCCCCCCTTTGGACGGGAATGGCCGGGCCGCCTTTGGATGTGTTTTTTTTCTGGTGGAAGAAGAGTTTTTAGGATGTATTTCTTTAATCCCATGGGCCCTGGCTTTCTTTTTGCACTTTCAATCTTGTCATCACTATATTTTTTAAAAAACTCTTTTCTGGACCAACAGCCCCCTTTCATCGAGAATTTCCTCTTTCAGAGGAAGGAGTTTCCTGATGGAGGAGCTGGCTTTTGGACCCGCGTTGAAGTCCCCAATTAATCTCAAATCTCCACCTTTATTTTCCACCCCCCAAGATATCTATTTTTCGTTTTGTCTGGTCATTTTTTTTTTCTGCCCACCGTGTCCCTTTCAATGTTTTTTTTTTTCCCAGATTCCCCCCCATCATTGAGTACGGGCTGTGGGGCAAGTGGGGGGGTGTTTTTGGTGGCCACCTCTTTCTTTTATCCCCCCCTTTTTTCGAAAGGATCTCCTGAATGTCGACGTTCACTATCATGGTGACATGCGTTTTGACGTAGTCCCGCTTTTTTTCTTACCCGTGCCCTTTCCTACCAATCTTGATCCAAGAACACTCTCTACATCAGAAGTCCTCCCCTCCCAATTTTTGTGTCCAGCCGTTTTTTGTGAGCCCCCCCCCCGGCCCTCCCAAGCACGGGGGTGTGTGAATAGCTCCCTTTTTCAGCATAACGCTTTTTCCGTGGCCTTCTTTTTAAGAGTGCCAGCTGTGCAATAAGTAGAGACGGTCCGGAGTCGGCATTATCCTGCGCCTCCCGACGTCCCCAAAACCCCATGGTATCAGTTTCCTCGTTCTTCTGCATGATGTCAAACCCGAGTTAGTGATTGGAAATCTTTGGGATGATTTTTTTTGACCAAACCACATGATCGTTCAAGGCTGCCGGGTTTGCCTTCCCCTTTGTCAACCTTCTCTTTGGATTGGACACTTATTGCTGCAGCCCGGCCTGTCTTTTTGAAGCCCAAATTTCCCCCGCTTCTATTCTTTCTCCCTTACACTCGTGCTGTCAAAAACCCTTGCTTCGATGATGTTTGTGGTTTGACATTTTCTTCTAGACTTCTTTTTTGATTTAACAGGCTGTGCGAGTTTTCCCTTTTGAATCCGCTTTTACGTCGGGGCTGGATTTTATCAAATGTTTTTTTTCCACGTCTTATGTCTTCCCATCTACAACTGATCTAGTCAACCTTTTCAGTGAAGTTGATCCAACCCCTTCCGCCTCGCTAAGTAGCCCTAGTTTTTTGCCTCTTTGCCCACTTCCACCTTGGCCAGTGGTTTTTTTCACCAATGTTGCCTTTTTACCAGCACCCTTTTCCAAAGGTCCCCTTTCTCTTCCTTCTTCAATTGTGAGTGTAGATTTCCGGTCGGTTTCTCCCTATTTTCCCGTTGTTTTTTTGTCAGTCGGGAGGTAGTATCCCCACCGTCCCCGACATCTACTTTTGTTTTCCCCCCCCACACAAGTTTTGGGTAAATTTTTATCGTGTTGAATTCCTATGATGCCCAGTGAGCTTGAGTCCTTTGGCAAGTTTGAACGTGGTTGTGTCTCCCCCCTTTACCTTTTTCCTTGAACCGGTTTTTGTGTTTTTTGTTGGAACAACCTATTGCATGCAGTTGGGGCGGAAAGTACAGTTCCCCACCTCTTGATTTTTGAATCCCCAAGGAGTCATCGTGGCCTTCTAGATTAAGGTGGCGACTGTGGTTTGTTTTTTTTTTTAGTCATGGCGACGTTTTCCCCATCATTTTCTCATATTCCTGGACTGTCACCCCACCTCTTTCCGGCTTTTCCCCGTCGGTTTTCATCCTGCCCCCCGCTGGGACGTCAGCGTTAAGGCCCCTGGGTTCTGTCATCCAAGGAATCCCCTCATTTTCCCTCCGAGATTGTTTACCGATGTCTAGGTGTTATATCTTTTCCTACGTTCCTTCTATCGTGTGGGTTTGGGAAATTCCTCCCAATGCGTGGGATTTGCAGCCACTCCCCCCTTTTACCTGCAACATTCCCTCTCTTCTTTTTATTTTCGCGGCTACCAAATCCGCGGGTGTGCTTCAACAAAACTTCTCCCCGTTTCCCCAACCGCCCTCCTTAGAGTTCCTTTTCCCCATTCCCCCGAGCCCTTTTACAGATGCCCCTTTTTTTGTCCCCACGTCCCGCTAAGGGGAGGATCTTCCCTCACTCCATCTTGATCCCCCAATCACATCTTTTCCCCCTTCTTGGCACCACGTTTTCTTCTGCAGTTCGCCCCTTGATTGCCCCCGAAAAATCTTCGCTTGCACAGTCCGTTTCTTTTTCATGCTGTCTCACACACGTGGCCACCCCCGTTCTTTTTCGGTTATGATGCTTTTCGATTGTATGGATCAAGATGCTTGGACCCTCGAAGTTTTCCCTGCCCAAATGCGGCCTCTTGATTTTTCTCAGACCTTCGGTAACATTCTGTGATCTCTTCTCGTGAAGTGTACGACCTACACCCTTGTGCTTCCCCCTCCGTCCTTTTGGATCTTTGGCCTCCTTTTTTTGATAATTTTCCCCCTTGCCCCCCACGTCGGTTTTTTTTTTTCCCCACTTAACCGTTGGACGAATTTTTCACGACATATATTTTTTCAACCAGGTGTCCCAAAGGTGGTTTAGGTGTCTTATTGGCTTTTTCTTTCGACAAACTCTTCCCATGTCGCCCCAACCCCCTTTTTTTGAAGAGTTCCCTTTTTAATGTTATACAACCTCTTCTCTCTTGATTTTGTCGTTTTGTTCCAATTCTTTCTTTGACCTTTTTTTCGCCCCCCTCCTATTCACATTTTTCCCCCCCCCCAGGAATTGACAATGGTCATTCTTTAACGGACCCCCTTCCCCGAAATTCTCTTCTTCCCCACCTCCCTACGACTTCAAGGCGGCCGTCCCTTCCCCCAATGCCATCCCTTCTTCGTGTTTGGCAATCCCCAGCAAGAAAAGTTTCCTTTTTCATTTCCCTCCCGCCCCCGTGTGCGCTAAATGTTTTCCCTCCCCCCCGCGGGTTTCTTTCATTGACAGGGATTTTTTCCCCGAAGGGTCATCTCCTTCTGCATTGCGTGTAAATGTCAGAAAGTGTCTATCATTTTCCTTTATGTCACACTTTCCCCCCGCATTTACGTTAATTTCAGTCCTCTTCGCCCCTAGACCCCCCCGGTCCCCACATCCCCCCCATTTCAATTTCTTTGAAGAAATAAATCCTTGCACCACCCGAGCCCCCCCTTCCCCCTCCTTTTTTTTTTCCCCCCGCACGATGTGTGACTGCTTTCAATCCCCCCCACGGTCCGCCGACCCAACACTTATTTTTTCCGTTTTTGGTTTTTCCCGTATTCTTCCCCTGCCCCCAGTCGCAACCATTGCACCCTTCTTGTTTTGTTTAACAGGCAACAACCCCGTTGCCCCACTCCCCCATCCGTTTCCCTTATTTCCTGCCGTTCCCCATCCCTTTTGGAACCCCCCAGGTTGCTGCGGCAACTTTCTCTGTTTTGGCACTGCCGTCCCCCCATCCCTCATGATTTTGTCACTTTTTTATAGATGTAAGTACCCTTCCCGTTCCCCCCCTGGGCTTTCAGTATTGGCCCATAACAGAAAAAAAAACTTTTTTGGCAACCTTTTTCTTTGGCGAACACAACACTTCCTTACTATTTTTTTTCCCCTGAAAACAGTTTTTGTGTCTTTTCTCCCCCTCCCCATTCTTCCCCACCCAACTAAAGTCCAGCCCCTTGACGTCATTTGAGGAACCCAACAAAGTTGTCCCTCTAATGTGTTTTGCCCCATTCCAGTAGTCTTAGAATTCTTTTCCTCCCCTCTTGGACCTAAGTGGTCTCCCAAACTGAATGGACCCCTCCACCTGTCCGTGTGAAAGCCCAGTTTCCACCCTTTCCAATATCCCCTCCACAGGTGGCTTATAGTTTCTGTTTTTTTCAACCTTCACCTTCTACGTAACAGGTGGATCCGAGGATTCCCACCGGAACTTTTGTGCCAGTTCAATGGCTTTTTTTGGATGTTTCGCTTCCTTTACTTCTTCCATGTTTTTGTCGCCATTTTTTTGACACTTGTTTTTTTAACACGTTTTTCCCCGGGCTGCCCCTGGTTCCTCGCTTGGCACGGAGTTTTTGATAAGTCTACTTTGTCCTGTGAATGGTTTTGAGTGGAAGAAGCAGGGTACCTTTGCCTGACGGACCTGGGCCGTCCCCAAAACGGGACCCCCTTTTTCAAGCCAATTTTTCCTGAATTGCTTGATGACCTTAACTTTTTAACCCCGTTTTAGGCTGACTCTTTCCCCCCGTTCTTCTTACAAGTTTGGCACCCGGCCGCGCTTTGCAACTTTTTAGTTATTTTACGAAGGTTTCCTAACTGTTTCGGGCCCTAGCAAATTCTTCTCCCTCCAAATGCTGCGTTTTTAAAAATACAAGTACGTTCTTCAATTGACCCTCGCAAATCCCTTATAATGGCTGTGAAAAATCGGTAATCCCTTAGTGTTAGTTTAAATGACCCCCTACTTTTTTTTCTCCATTTTTGTTTGGTACCCCCTACCTGGGGCCGTGACATTTGGCTCGCCAGGTCCAATTGTTTTGATGCCTTTTTACCCCTACCCAGTTCTTATTCACACTTTTATTACACGGTTCTGTCAATACATCACGTTTCTTTTTCACTTCCGGAGGACCCCCCCCTCCCACACCCTTCGTATGTTGAACCCTACCCCCCATTTTCTCTACAGGACCTGCAATTCATCAGTGCATCGGATCTCTTTCTTTTTTTCCATACCTACTTTTTTCTTATCTCTCGTTTTGAGCTGATTGAATGACGTCTGGTTAAGCGTACCTTTTTGTATGTTCCATCCAATAATTTTTTTTGGTCTGGAGTCCCTAACTTTTTCAAACCGGTCTCGACTTAGGCATTGGACGAACCCGTTTCACTTTAACCAAGTTTTTTTCCCCCCTTGGTTCCGTTCGGTCCCACATGTCATCAGTCCTGGCGAGCCAGGGGTGCCTTAACCTTTTTTTTCTTTTCCCCCCCCCAGGAGGGACTCTTTAAGTTTGTCCCCCCTCCGTATTTTTCGTATTTGATGCCTCTTTTTCATGCCTGAGTTTTTTTCTTCTTTGAGAAGTGAAGAAATTATGTTTTGTCTTGAGGTCCTGTTTCGCGATCCTTTCTACTGTGTTTTTTCTCAGATTTTCTCCACCATTCTTCGTTTCCCCACCCTTCCGTGCCTGGCCAACTGTCATATCCCTTCAGTGAAGCCTTTAGACTGTTGTTTTCTTTCCCCCCACTAATCCATTTTCTTGCATTTATGTGGGGTCCAGGTTTGATTAATAGGGGACAAGGGCTTTGTACTCCATTATTCATTTGTTTCCGAGCCCCCCTCCCCCCCTTTGTGCCCTCCCTGGTGATGAACGTTAAGGGCCTCGACCCCCCTTTTTTCCCCACTTTTGAGTCCACGCCTTTGAACTTGGAACACGTGAGTCAAGTCCGTTTTAGACAACCGCACCCGCCTTTCCCTTTCCACAAAGTTTTGTAGCTTTTATGATCCCACCGGTACAGTCTCCTCTTGTTTCTACTCTCTCCCCCTTTCTTTTTCAGATCTTCCAAAGGTTTCTTGTGACAACAGGGGTCTTTTGTGGTCGAAATGTTCGTTGCTTTTTTACTTCCTTTTCTCCCTGGTCGGGTTCATGGTATTTCCTCATCTCCTCCTCAGAATATTTTCATTTTTCGGACACGCTTCCTGCTGTTTTCCCGATAACATTCCACGGCTGTGCTTGAGTTTTTGTTCCCCCTTTTCGCACACTTTCTGTGGTTTCAGGGGAAAGTAATGAGTTTCGTGTCCCCTGACCCTTTGGTTGTCCCCCTTCCGTTCAAAAAAGTATCGGTTTGACTTGAGTCCTATATTCACCCCCTTGCCTCATTTTTTCATAGGGAGTGTGACCTCTTTTTTGACAAGCGCACACCTTCTTTGTCTGTCTTCAGTATACAAGAAGATCGTCCCCGCTTTCCTCCCTCTTACATGGGGCTGGGATACGGTGCTGCTTTTGTTCCCATTTTTTCCCCCCCTTTCCCCTTTTTTTTTTTTTTTTCCGGGTGTTCACTGTGGCACGTCTTCACCCAGATTGCTGTCTGGGCTGTGGGACTTTTTTTTTGACTTTAACCCCCTCATGTCTTTCTTATGGGTTCCTGTTGCAAGTTTATTTCTCCTCTGGGTGGATTCCTTGCGTTTTTCTTCTTTTTCGTTCAGAAATCTTCACGTCCCCCTCCCTTTCACTGTCGGGCTTGCTTCAGGACTTTAGACATTCTTTCCTCATTGATAATCGATTTCCTTTTCTCTCCTTCACTGTTTGGTTTCTATAACCTGCGGTTTTTCCGGCGAACCCCCCCCCCAACCTTGATTTTCAGATGGATTATCCTACATCATCATTGCCTTTGCTGGGAACGTCTCCCCTTTTGTGTCGTCAGGTCGTTGATCCTCTGAGTTCGTTTATTCTCCACATTTGGGCCCACTTTGGCTTTGTGCCCTTTTTTCATTTTCTCTGTTTTTTTCATCGCTCCTTCACGCTGGACACCCCACCTGCCTCAGAGATTTTACTCTGTGTCATGTGCAGTTGGATGGGCTCTTGTAAGTTCCCGCCCTGTAACGCGTTGAAGCAGCCTGACCATCCTGTCCCCTTTTGTTACACGCTTGAACCTATTTCTCGTCGTGGTCCTTTTTCTTTTCTTTGACGTTCTGGGAAATGATCTTGAATCTTTCCCCAATGATCTGCTCCGTTTGGCTGTCGACTGCATGACTTATTCGTCTTTTCCCCTTCCGAGTCATTAGAGCTTGTGCAATTTTTTCTTCTTCCCATTTCTGGACCTCGACCACGTGGTGTCTTGGCTGGGCCCAAGAGGCTTCTAAACCTCTTATTCCCTGTCCCATCGACTCATACCTTCCCCCTGCCTTTCGTTCTTTTTTTGAGAACCCAGCATCAACTCACTGGATCCCGTTACAGTGCGGTTTGCCCGTCCTTTTTCTCTTTTTCTCCTCACGTTTGCAACACTCTGTTCCCTCTTTGGTTTTTTTTCCTGTAGAGTTTCGCCACGGTCTCCCTGTCAAGGGCCTCAACTTTCGTTTAGTTGCGTGAGGGTCCATTCATTCGGGGCCCGGTTATTTTCCTTCCCCTTCTGACCCGTTAGCGGTTGAGTCTTTCTTCCTTTGTCGCATGAATGCCCAAATTTCGTGAGCAGCGACGGGCAAGGACTCTTCTTCTTTTGTGAATTTTTCTGTGGCTGCCCTGTCTTTTTGAATTCAAATGCCGTGATCCCTCCTATTCTAGATTCCTTACTCTTTTTTCAAACAGCTCGTTTTCTTCATTAGGCTGTGCTTTGCAGAACCTGTTTTCTTCCACTGAGTTGCGTATTTTACCATTTTATCCCTCCCCCTCCTTTTTTCTTGTTCGGACAGGTTATTTCTTTCAATGGTGCCTTCCTTCGGCCTGTACAAAAGCCGTGAACTAGTTGCTCCCATTTCCTGTGATGGCCGATTTAAACTTTCAACTTAGGTTAATCGCCGACCTCGTCGTCATGTGTTTGTAACACTTTTTCTGAAATGGTTTTTCCACCTTGCCGCCAATAATTGCCTTTCCCCCCCCCCACTATTCATTTTACTGCTTTTTTCGTCCGGATTGTTAAATTTTTCTTTCTCTTTTCCCTCCTTCTATATTTCTTCTTTTCATCCTAGTTTGTGTTTTTTGATAGCCTTAACTCCGTTACACTTAATGCAAAGCTTGGCCATGTGCTTATTTATAATTTTTGTTGATGTGACCCAGTTTCTGTCCTTTGGTTTTTCATGTTTTGCCGCATTTGGCCCCCCTTTCATGTGCGATTTTCTGGAATGCGTGGGGTCGGCGCTTTATTTTATATAACCTTCTCGATGAAACCGGTGTTTCCAGCCTCGGCTTACCTATCTTAGTAAGGTTGGACCGGACGATGGCGTTCTCCTCAACTTGGCGGAAGTGTATGCAATTTTTCTAATGTAGTGAACGCACCCCCCACAGCGTCCTCGTGGAGATCTTTAATCTCCGACGCTGTGGAGGGGGCCTGTTCGGTAGTTTATTCCTCCTCCAATATCCAATTCAGTGAATTGAAGCTTTTACTCGGCTCTGTTTCTTGAGGCGGACTACCCAATTGACCCCGGCTTCCAGGTTAATTCTTCCTTTATGCTTTCCCCCTAAAATGGGTTCCAGTTCCCCATCATCACGGCGGTTGCACTTGGTGGATTTTGTGGCTCTGCCCCTCAGTTTTTACCTTCGGTCACCCCCCACGAGCAAAAAGCTTCCCACAACACTCTGCCGATAATTCCCGGGGCGCAAATTTTTAACTGAGACCACCCATGTTGTTTGCACGTTCCCGCCTGATTTGCGTGGATGCGGCGCCTTCGACCCCTTCCTTTTCTTAGCCCCGGAATCATTTGCCTTTCTTGCCACCGGTGTCCTGTGCTTTAACTAATTCTTGCCACCCCAAACTTCTTTGCCGGGCGAGCCGTTGATATTTCAAACGCATCAACCAGCAGGGGGCTGGGGGACATGATTTCGTATTGGAAGCTTTTATCTTATGGATCTTGTATCCCCCCGGAAGATTTCCCCGGTTACAAATGGCCTATTTTAGATGGAGGTCTTATTCGTACCAAAAATTCGATTCTTTAGGTAAAGCTGGACGACCTTCATCTTTCCTTTTAACGTGGCAGGCCAGTAGAAGGATCTTTGGACAGTTCACTCCTTTTTTTCCTTCCCCTGCCACGGTCGGGATTTCTGAAAAAAGGCCCCCTCGTCCGAACCAATTCTTCAGCGGTGACCCGACCGGCTTGCTTTTTTATCTTGCTTCTGCCCCTAGATGCTTTCCGCCTGAAAAAAGCGACAAGCTCCTGGATCCTCATCTTCATTTTTCCAGATTTGGTTTGTTTCCCTATCTTTTGGTTATCGTCGGGACCGCGCCTTCCTTCCCCATGGCCAACCCCCCTTAGGACAACCCTGGAGTAGCCCTACCTCCGCCGAACCACACCCAGCTTCTTACCTTCCCCCATTACCGCCCCCTCGGCCCGCTGCCGCAACAGGCCCACTTGATGGAGGTTTTGCGAACCGTTTTCCCCCCCTCAGTGGCTTGCTGGCGCCACCCAATGCGTTGACACGATCCTGTTGCGATCGCGTCCAATCTCCTCATTGGTCCCCGTAGAAGCTTCCGTGTCTTAGAAATACTAAGTTCCAGGACCGTGGCTTTCGAGTTAAGGACGTGAGTGATATTCGCCATCTACCCGACACACCAGCAGCCCTGCCCCAGAAGTACTCTCCCTTCCGCCCCATCAAACATCCCCGGCCAACGCCTTCGCCCTCCGAATCACGTGTCAAGGACTTGATATCTTTTCCAAACCACCCAGTCCCCCACAACCAATTTTTGTGCCCAAAGTTCTGTAATACCGCCCCATCCGCAAAGTATGCAGGGTAAAACCTTCCCCGTCATCCACCGTTACGCTACGCGATGCTCTTCGTGAACAGGACGCTTTTTCACTGTAGCTCGGCAAAGTGAGCTTTGTTTCCGTTTGCAAATTCCCTCGCATAGGTCCCTTGTTTATCTCCTTAAATGGAGTAAATTGCCCACCCCTTTTTTATTTTTTTTCTTGTTGCCCAATTCCACCCAGTCCTTTGTTGCCAAACAACTTTGGGAAACTCACTAACTTACACAATAACAAAGATATTCCGAACCCTTCATCAAAACAGTTACCCGGGTCACCTTATTGTGCTTCCCACCCACTAGACGAGGGGTGAACCCCATCTTAGTCTTTCTTTTCTTCGCATGACCGTGCTTTAATGACTCCCCGGCGCGCCCCAAATGTGCTGGGTTACCATTTTTACTTAGAGCCAACTTTTTCAAGTACAACAGCCATTTTCCCTCCCCTTCCCCATCAGGTCGGTAACTCCCCCTAATCGGGTCTTTCCGAGTCTTGTTGGTCTCCCCGATGATATCAGACTCGTCTTTTTTCTTGATTTTTCGGAGGCCGAATGGGCGGGAGGGGTTTCCCTTGGGACTCTCCCCTTGGTGGTTGGACTTTTCAGGTTCCTCTTTTTTTTTTTTTTTCCGGGTATTTTTTTTCACCTGTTCTCGGCTGACCTGGTCCGCTCTTCAGAGTTTGGCTGGCGAGGTCCGTGCATTCCAGGTCTGGTGGGGGACAAGAACTCCGGTCCCCCCTTTTATGGAACTTTTCGCCAAAATTCCTGCCCCCCCATAATTTCATCGATTTTATGACAGTTGTACACCTGCAAAGGCAACGGTGTCTTCCCCCTTGATATAATGGGCCTCTGTCCACCTGCGCGTTGTTCCTTGCTATATTTGAAGTCGCCTGGCCCGGCCGTCCTTCCCGATTTTGCCCAAGACTGCGACCACTTCAAAGAACGCTTTTTACCAACAAAGGGCTTAATGTCCGAAATGAGTCATTTTGCTGTAAAATTTTTGGTTCCCTTACCGGTTTCCTCCCTGTGGAAAAGGGTGGGGCCGTTTTTCGACCTGGGCCTCCCCAAAACTTGACATTCCGTCGGCCATGAGAAATTCCTTTTTCCGCCACCTTGTAATTACGTTCCCCCTGCCTACATCCACCCGGGCTGTCGGAGCTTTTCCCGCCAAAAACGTAAACAGGCTGGGGCCCCAATCCCTTTGAGTCCCCCAAGGAAATGCTTTCCTTTTCGATCTCCTTATTTTTTCCTCATAAGCAGTTTTGTTGAGCGCGCTCCAAGGATGCGGCATTTTTTGGGAGCGAACACTTTTCTTTCAGAACCATGTTCATTTTTTCGGTTGGCGCCGGGTGCTGCACGTTTTGGGTTAACGTCAAAAACGGTAACCCCCCGTTTCCGTCAGACGTTTCGGTAACTCCCAGTTGAATTCCCCCCTGGTCTTGACACCCAGGGTCCACGTTACCCCCGGTCCCCCCTTGGTCTGATTTCTTTCCCCCCCCAGAAGTACTGACCTCTTTCAGCCGATAGCCCTTGGTGTCATGCCTGAAACTTCTGGTATGGTTCCTGAATTCATGTTGCGCTGCTCGTGAGGCCGTTGGCCCCCCCTTCTCACCTCTCCTCGTCACCTGCAGGATATGATATCCGCAGACGTTTGCTTTAGCCCCTTGCCGGTTTTGTACCGGCCACATACCGCATGCCTTTCCTGAGGTCTTAAGAGTTTGGCGCGGGCTTTTTTCCTAGTGGTCTTTTTGCTTCCCCCCACAGATCATTTCTCTTGACCAGGCCCCCAGCACCAAAAATCTTTTGCGATTCTGACCCCCCCCCTGGTCAGACACAAAGTTTGCCATTGTCCCCGTCCAACCCTTCTGTACCTCTTGGCCAGTTTTCGACAGAGAGACCCCGAAGTGGCAAGGCCTTACTTCCCCCGCGGTCCGGTTTTTTTATTCAGGATGATCCCCCCGGTTCGTTAACCTGTTGTTTTCTTCCTCAGATAGGTCCCCCTATTTGTCAATGGTTGTTCCTTGAAACTGGTTTTGGAATGGTAGTTTTGCCCCTTCCCCATTGCGACACGAGGTTCCATTTCCCCTGGTCCCCCTTTGGCGGCACAGCTTCACGAGGAAGTTTCCAAAACTTTTTCTTCCGCCACCTTTTTTGGGTAAGTCCCCCCCCCCTTTTCTCCCTTCCCCCTGGTTGAGTTGCTAATGTTGCAGTGTCTTAGTGGTGTTTCCCCAGGTTCCGATTCAATTGATGTTTTTTTTCCCGCAATTTCTTGTACCAACCCGTTTCTGGTATTTGGGAAAAACCTCCGTGCAAAAAATATGCAGGGGAATTTTCCTACTTCTTCCCCCCTTCATCCCAACTCCTTGTGGTACGTTCGTGGCCAGCTCCTTTGGCCCTTAGTTGCTTCCATCCGTTCTGTTCCGCGAGATCGCTCAAGCGTTTCTTTGGTCCTTTTTCCCCCGCATTCCTTTCCCTCCGGTGCTTTATCCCATACCCCCCCCCCTTCACTGGACTTTTGTCCTCTGCCCCCTTTTTTTTTTAAAAGATCCTCCTCCTCTTGAGCCGTAGGCGCGTGGGCCGAGTTATTTTTTCGGTTTTTCTTTCTTTGGAAGGGCTTTTGTTCTCTTCTCCCTCTCACCGGGTCACCTATAGCGGGCGTGGCTGTTCCCCCGATTGATCTCCCTTCTTCTCCATGAAGACGATCTCTGGGCACCTTCTTCTCCCCTTCCTGTACATTTGCTCTCGCGGTGTTGTTTTTTTTTCGTGCACCCCCCCCTTAAGAGGGGCCGCTTCGATGGCAGTTCCTCATCATAATTGCCTGTCTGGACGGTCCTCTTTTCTTCGTATTCCGCGCTGTCTTCTTTTTACTCCCCTTTCCCTTGTTGATTGGGGTTTGCCACGGTTAATCGCGGTTTCATCCCCCTGAACAAGATATGGAACCACACTCCTCCCTGTCGATTTTTGGCCTCTTTGAAGAGAGTAGTTTTCTGGACAATGCCGACGCTTGGTACGCGTTGCCATAACCGCCCCCCCTTTCTGTTTTTTAACGCTTGAAAGCATCTTTTCCTGGTCGTTCCTGATAAAGGTTTCCTTCCCCTTTGAGAAGCTGTCCCCCCCCCAAGATCTGCTTGCTTTGTTTCTTTTGCCACGCCCCCCCCGTTGGCACCCTCCGCGAAAGATTCTAATTTTTGCTAATGACGTTGTTCCCCTTCTAAGTTATTCCTTTTGTTTGCCCAATCGATCTTTCAAACACCATCAATCTGGACCCCAGGGCAACACGCTTCAGCCATTCACTTTCCCCCTGTTGTCAGAAGTGGTGTTAGTTTCCAAACCCCCATGTCCAATTATCTCCGCCGCCAATTGGCGGGTGCACCTGAATTTCTGAGGCATTTTTTTCTTAGTTGCAATTTTGGGGATAGAGAGTTTTACGACGGCTTGGAATGGTAGTTCGTCTCCTCCCGGGAAGGGGGTTGGGGAACCTTTCCTTTTTTTTCATAGTTATGATTTTGGCACGTACGGACAGCTTTTCTTTTTTGACGCCCGTAATTGACTTTTTCCCGTTCAGAGCCTTTTGCGGATTGTTCCCCCCCTTGAGACCTTCCTTTTGGTCTGTGAGTAAGCTTTGGTTGGAAAAGTACCATGTAAGAGATCCCCCCCCCTTTTTTTTCCCCTTAACGCGCTCTTTAAACCGCTTGGAATTTGACTGCTGTGAGAGACTACCTCTATTCTTTCCCAGGGATTTCCTTTTATTCACCTTAGAGCAAGCCTCGTCGGGCAGGTCTCTACTTCTCTCACTTTTCCTCACAATAGAACCCCCCCTTCCTTTTTGAGCCCACCTCTGGGGTTTGGCCGTGATCATCCTACTTTTCCGCCTTAGCAAGTCGCCATAGTTGGGACCCCCTCGGGTAGTTTGACTGGATGGGCCCAAAAGGCCCCCAATTTCCACGGTGAATAAGGCTTGCGTCTTCCCGCGCTTGGGAACTTCATTTTCTTATCATCTCTCCTTTTCATTTTCCCTACTTCTTTGTTGTTGTGATTTCGATCAACCGAAGAATATACGAAAATCGTCATTCGCGGACTTGCTTCCAAACTTTTTTGTTGATTGAGTCTTCTGGAATTTCAGCTCTTGGCTACTTGGGAACTCTGGCCCCTTTTCCCTGCCGTTCCTTGGGAGTCGGGTATTACTGGAGGGTCATTTTGATACTTGGCGAGAAGCCTTCCTTTACTTACCTTTTTTTTTGAGAGGGGTTCTTTTCACCATGGTCGTTTTTGATGAATGATTACGTTTCCCCGTCCCCAACCCCTTTTTTTTTTGTCCTGTCCGTCATGCTGGGCTGCCCCTCTTTAAAGCCCTCTTTTCTTTCCCCACAATTCCATCCGGAAATAACTGACTGTTTTTTTTACCGGTTTTCGACGAGCGTTTTTTTCTCGAGCTGAAAAGCTTCTTTATCTCGGCCACAGTAATCCTAGTGAGTTCCCCCTGCCACAGGCCTTACCGGAGACCACCGTTTCTTTTTCCCAATGCCTCGCGGATTGTTTTTTTTTGCATTCATTTTTTCTTTTCCCTCACCCAACCGAGAAGGAAAACGCTCTTCCTTCCATGCGTTACATAACTCTTGCACTTTCCCTTGGTTTTGCTCGGCCCGGTGGTTTGAAGTTGGCGAGATGTCCCCTACCCCCTTAGTCAGTGACCTAAAGGTAGCACAACCCTTCGTGGAAAGAGGGCCCCCCCTTAATCTGTCCCCGGTGGCTTGCCGACTTTATCTTTACATGAGTCGTGCTTTGATTTGATTTCCCCTTCCCCCCCCCCCAACACAACACCAGGATGTTGGAGAACCTGATGATTTCGAGCTTTCTTCACCTAGCTTGTAGCTTCGTGATCTTTCCCTTGTTCCCCCAAATTCCGACCCTTTCCCTTTTCGTCTCAGCATTTTCTTACCCTCTCTCCTTCGCATTGAATAATCATCTTTCTGAAAAGGTCGTTCAGTTTTACCAGCTTCGAAATCAACACTTGTGTCCCTGTCGGGTATTTTCGAACAAACGACCACAAGCGACGCAACCCTCTTAAGTCTTTTGCACCCGAAATTTCTATTGATTGGGATAGCAAAAGTTTTTGACTGCAGTTTCGCTGTTAAAGTCTTTTGCCTCAGGCCTCTCACGGACTTACCATCATTCTCTTGATTCTTTGTTCCCAATCCCTCCTGTCATGCCTGCTACCCCCCCCTCTAATAAAGTGGCCCCCAACCCCCCCCCCCAGCACTTTTTTTAGGGGCCATTCTCTCACTAAAAGACCACTGACCCCATTTTTCGGCCCCCCGCATACGCCAACCCAATGCTCCCCGGCCTTCTCATTTTTGATGAGGGCCAAATTTCCAATCGCAGGGGTTTCCTGACCCACACAGTTTTTTTTCCGCCGAAGTTGGTCCTAGAGCTCTATCTTTCCCTTCTTCTTTTTTGCGGTTTTTAACTCACGTCTTCTCCATTATTTCAACATCCATCCCCCCTTTCTAAGTTTAATGAACCGGGGATATTCGAAACTCCCACCCCCCCCCCAACTGGGCAGGAAACCGCCCGAAGTCGCGTTCCGCCCCCCCCATACCTTCCCGGGAAACCACTATAGATAACCCTATTAGGTCTTCCCCCAAAAACCCCCCTTGTCCTCCCGCCCAAGCGTCTTACTTTTAAATTTTTGCCACTTATTTGCCCCCGCTCAAAAAGGAATTGCATGGTTCTTTAAACCTTCCCATAACACGTATCCGCCTTCGAGCTTCTGGAGGAACACCAAGCCCTTCCCCTTGAATCCCGTCTCGACCCCGTGTGGGTTTTTTTTGTTCCAAGATTATGGTTCTTCTCCGTCCCCGCACCTCCACCCTTTTCCTTTTTAAGGTTTTGCCCCCCATAACCTCCCAAGAATGGTGCACTCCCTTCCCCCCCCAGCCTAGCCCCCCCCTCGCTTTTTTCCCTTCCACAATTCCCCCGGTTGACTACATTTATTCCTTTCCCAACCAAGTTTTTTTAATTCTTTTTGACATTAGGTAGTCTTTTAGTTCTATTCTTCGACAAGACCTGCCGTTGCTCCCCTTCCCCCTGCACCCCCAAACATTGTCGCAAGACCATTTTCAACTTTCGACCCTTCCTCTACAAACAGGTATCCTTCCTCCCCCTTCCGCCCCCGGACCCCCGGGGGATTTCGACGCGTTTCCTGGTGGATGGGAAGGCGTTTCTCCGGCATGTGCATCTATGGGAATCTTCCTTTCCCCCCCCCCGCATGTTTTTTTCTTTCCTACGGTTACTCCAAGTCCACACCTTGTAGATGGCTTTTTCCTCGTCGGTGTACCCCTTAGTTTGGCGGATTGTTTTTTCTCCTTTATTCCTTACCTTTCGAGACTTTCCTTTATGTAGGCCTCGCCCCCCTGACTGCCAGCGTTTTTCTGAAGATGTCGTTCTACCCCCCCACAGGTCACCTTTCCCCTGGGATGTCCCCTTTTTTATCACAGGTGCCCTGGAAACGCCCCGTTTTTTGCCGCCGTTTATTTTGTCAAGGAACTTTCCCTCTTTCTCCTTCGGGGAACCCTCCTTTCGTTTGACCCAAACAATTTTCCATGGTTCCCCCCCCAATCTTTTTTATCGCTTGTTTGTCTTCAAGATTTATACTTTGGAGGAGGTGCACTTTCTTACCTCCACAATCTTTTTCCCGAACGTTGTTTGGACCTGGGTTCTTTCTCCTTTGTATTGTGGAACTTTGGTTTTCCCCGAAAACAATTTCTTAAAAATACACCCCCCCCGGTGTCGTCCCCCCCCTTTTCCCACCACGGGCTTTTCCCCCCCTTTCCTCTCCAGACCCCTTGCCCATGGTCGCACCCTTCGCTTCCTGCACCCCCCTCAATTCATCAGCAATTCTCCTTTCGTTGGTGTGTCCGTGTTTTTGAGATTCTCCCTCCTTCCTGATGAAAGGTCTGGATTGTCGAAATTTCTTTTTCCCAGCATTTTTTTACCTTGGCGGAGGCGGCTCCGTCTTTTGTCTTGAGTTGGGACGTAAACTGTCCACTCCCGTTTTTTCCGAAGGACTGTTTGGCACACCCCACCCACTTGCTATCCCCGGTAAACCCACGGTATTTTTCTGGGTCCTACTTTTTCCTGTCATCCCGAATGGATAATTCCAGACTCCTTTTTTTTCAGAGCTGGGTTAGCATGAGTCCCACTTCTGTCTTCATGTTGTTCGTCGCGGGCGTCCCCTTTTTTTTTGCACATCGTCTTTTTCCCTAGCTTCCCAAAGGTGGCAGGTCTCGAGACGCCTGGTTTCTCCCTTTTTGAAATTGTTAATTATGTCCTTGGCCCCCTTTTTTCAGGTGTTTTGCGGCCTTCCTCTGGACGGTTTCCCCTCTTTTAATTTGCGTTTTTGCCAACTTCTTTTTGGCAGTCTCAGGTCATCCCCTACCCCTTTGTTCCTCTCAAACAGGCTTATGAAACTTCGCCCTGTCTAGCCGCTCTCAATGGACGCCCCCAGACCACTCCTTCATTCTAGTTCCGTTTGTTTCTTTCCCTCCTTTTCTTTCCCCGTAAGTATGAAGAATAAGCCATGGCTGTTATGACCTTGTCCCCTTTTCTTTCCCATGGCTGTTTTTCTGTGATTGCCCCTGTACCTGGCAGCCCGGCAGGCCGCTTTCATCCAGATCTCTCAGAATCCGATGCTGGGCCCCCCCATCCCCTTCCTCCGGTGTGTCCGCAATAAATGTTCGGCTTCTCTTTTGTTGTTTTTTGCTTTGCCTTAGGCCCCATCTTAGGTTGTCACAGGACATTTAATTCTTTTTTCCGCCCCCTTCAACGTTTTATCTGTCCCCATTTTCCGTGAAAACTAGCCTTTGAATTGACCCCCTTGTCCCTACCCCTTTTCCCCCATGTTGGCGTTGGGCACGGGAGGTCCGCGCAAACGGGCCCCTAAGATGTGAACTTTCAGGCTTTTATGTTAACGCATTCTTTTTTTTTGGCGGGATGCCCCTTTTCTGTCCCTGTTTTTTGACCGCACCTGCTTTCTTTTTTTTTTCCACACATACGTGGTTGCCCCCAAGAGTTTCGGTTTGGTTTTGGCGGGTGGGTTTTGGTTTTTGACCAAGTCCCGTCACAATCACTCCTCTTTTGTTGGATCTTTTTGTTTTGAGTCTTCTTTTGGCCTCTTTTCTTTTTTTTCTTTTTGGCTTGCAGTGGCCTTTTCGGTTTTTCTTATTGTGCGGAATATCACCTCTTTTCCAATCAACCCCGTTCCTTCTAGTGCTTTGTGGCCTTTTTTGCCCACCGGTTCTCACTTGAAAAGAATGAGATGTAATTTCCTTCCGTTTCCCACCTTGAGGTTTCCCCATCTTTTTTCCCCAACTGGTTTACTTTAAACTTATGCTCATTTTGTATGTGATTTTCCCTTGAATCTGTTTCTTGAATGACTTTTTTTTTTCCGTAGTGTCGCTTTGATCTTTGTTTTGTTATTTATGATTGCCTACAGTCTAGGCTGTTCCCTTTCTTTTACCATTTGGCCCTGTTTTCTTTCTGTTTTTTCCCCACGGTACCCAATCTGTCTTTACATTGCGATTCCCTCAAGATCATGGACCCACAACGACACCTTTTTTACCCTCTGAATTGCTTTCCACCATTTTTTTTCCCCTTTTTCGATGTTTGTGTTTTTTCTTTGCGCTCTGACGCTTTTTTCTCGTTTATCACCTAAGCCATTCCATTGTCCCCCCAACCCATTTTAGCTTTTTTGTGTTTGCCCGAAGTGCAATTTTCCCGACCTTGAAGGGGTTCTTTTCCACGCTCCCTGTTGTCCGTGTTGGGGGACAAGTGCCTTTCTTTCTCCTTTTGGCCCCAGCTTTGTTGCTGTAAATTCTCTCCCTTCTTTTTTACTTTTTCCTAACGCCCCCTATCTCGACTACGACAAGTAGTCCGGTTTCTTTTTCCGTGAAATCTCTTTGTACAAGAATCTTGATAACTACCCCCTTCTCGGAACCATTCCATTCACCGCTCTATTATCGTTGGTTTGTTGAGTCTTTCCCCCAAGCATAAAAGCCCCTATACTGCGCCCGCGTCCATTTTTCAGGAAGCACACTTCCCCAGTTTTTCCCCCCCGGTGGTCTTTTGACCCGATGTTCTCTTTTCATGTAGAGTGCACCCCCTACGGAATTCTTCGCCTCCGTAATAGTCAAAAAAATCCTTTTCTTTTTAGGTAGGACCATACTCTTAAGCTGCTGTCCGGTGTCCTCTTTTTTTTGGGCAGTAATTGACAACCTCCTGCCTCTCCGTTGAAATTGCCCCCCTGTGACAATTTTCTTTCTGTCAATTACTTTTCTTTGCCTCCCTGTTTTTTGTGTTTAACCTGACCCCGTACCCCCCCACTTCGAATATCTTGGCTCGTCTTCACGCGATACTAAACCCCTCCTTTCTTCATGATTCTAAGAGTCCCCTCTTGTGCCCCCTCCCCAAATGGGGAGCTTATTTCCATCCAGAAGAAGCCTCTTTTTTTTTTCCTTCGGACGGATTTTCTTCCCTGGCATTGTGTTATCCCATTTTTTTTTTCCCATAGAGCGGGATGAAAGTCGTTTCTTCATTTGCTTTCCCCCCAAGTCGTTTTTTCATCCCCCATCCCCCTCCATTTCTTTTAGTGGGACCCTCGCGGCATGGGTGCTTCACACCGTTGCCCAAATTCCTTCAACCAAACATCATTTGCATCTCTCCCCCTCCTGATTGGACACTCTTCCGTATCTTTCTTATTT
>Ga0179593_1358278_pt1 | contig 20873 bp, 20 predicted proteins | sample CZODoug2_1_08_16_FD_185931 | JGI IMG/M metagenome (GOLD analysis project Ga0179593, IMG submission 185931) | Vadose zone soil fungal communities from Angelo Coast Range Reserve, California, USA - CZODoug2_1_08_16fungal (PacBio error correction) | ecosystem: Environmental > Terrestrial > Soil >... | reverse complement strand
ACAATGCTCGTGCCTCTGTTTGCTGGGTTTTGCCCCTATCCGCAAAGTCCCGACCCCCCTTTTCTTTCCGCTACAAATAGCGTCCCCCGGCCCACATGGGCTTGGTCTTCTCTCTTTTCTTTCCCGTTCCGGCTGTTCTGCTTTCTTCGTTTCACGTTTTTTGGAGTATCGACGCTCGTCGCCCTTTTTCGTCTCCCTACCTCCTCCGAGAAGGGCGCCTCCGGCTGTCTTTTCTCCCCCTTTTGAGCGATTGAATTCTGTTTCTTTTATCTTCTTGAATCGTGACCTCAGACGACTCTTCCCCCGTACCTGTTAGACCTGGCGCCTCCTTACTGCTTTTTCCTTGTCTGGTACCCCTTAAATTTCCCCACCCCTTACAGGCCATGGTAGTTTTGACAGGCCCTTTTTTTCTTACCAATCACCCAGAGCATCTTCGGTCGTTTAAGACCGGTTTCCCTTATCCTTTTCGATTCTAACTAAAGACTACCCACTTCCCCAGTTTAAAGTTCCCTCTGAGTACATGTTCCCGTAGTTTAGAAAAGTAAGGTTATTTCCCCAGAACGTCTCCCCTTATCCCCCTCCTTGCTTTTTTCGGTATTTTTTCTGTCGTGGTTTTTGTTTTTTTGTTTTTTTTTCTTTTTTGTTTTTTGTGTGGGTTGGTTTTTTTTTTGTTTTGTGGTGTTTTTTTTTTTTTTTTTTTTTTTTTGTTTTTTGGTGGTGTGTTTGTCGTGTGGTTTTGTTTTTCTTTCTCTGTGTCGTGGGCAGCGAAGATGTTCTCCGTTTTTCGCCGACTACCATAAGTTTTTTGTTGCTTTGTTCCCGTTCTTCCCCTCCCCCCCAGAAATGCTGGCCTCCTTTTTCGCATCCAATCTATTTACACCTGACCCCCGGCACGGAGTAGCGATCCCCCTCTCCCCCTCGAGATTTTCACTCCTTGAGCGGGTTATATAGTCAACCAAGTGCAGTCGTCCACCTCGACCCCAACATCTCGGAACTTCCCCTTTCCCCCGTATTCCCCGTCTCCCAGGTGGTTTTCAAAGGTACATTAGAATTCCTGATGACTGAGTTCCTTTTCCTCATACCCTGTTTCCCCCTGTTTTGTGTTTTGTTTTTGCGTCCTAGAAGTGTCTCTAGTAGGTTCCCCTAGCGTCGTGGACGCTTCTGGCCAGAGAAACCCTTTTTACATCACTCTTTAAGGACAGAAACCTTCGGTTGGATCTTGTTCCTTCTCCCCCCGAGGGTGAGGTTTTTTTTTTCCCTCCGTTCGGGCTTACGCATGGGCCACCGTATGGTCTTTCAACGTCCACCCCCACCCAAAATTGTATATACTCCCTTTCCCTCCCTCGAGATTTAAAATTAGGACCCCATAATTCCCCTTCCTCTTATCTTTTGTTGTTTTGTTGATGGAGCCTTTCCTTTGGTTTTCACATTTAAAAGTGGCCCGGCTATCACTTTTTTTCCTGTTTTTATACTTTTTGTTGTTGCTTTTTGTCCGACATAATCCGTTCTTTCCCCCTTTGCTCTCCTTTTTTTCCCGTCGCCCAGGTTTTTTCCCAAATCGTCGCCAATCTGTTTTATAAGTATCCGGCCATTTCCCGTTTCGTTAACCCAGCAGTGGACGGTTTTCCCGTCCTCCGAGTCAGGTTTACCTCTCGCCACTTTCCTCCTTTCTCTTTTTTCCGGTTGTTTTCCTTTTCTTCTTTCTTTCCTTTAATACGACGTCGAAGTTCCCGGCCCTCGATTTCTTTTGTTCCTCTCGGTCCGGTCTGCTCTCTCGACTGGGGCGACTGCTGTTGGCTTGAGCCTTATGCGCCCTTTCTCCCCCTTTCCTTGTTCTTTTTGCGGTTTTAACTGCTAAGCGTTCCCCGTTCTTTCCCAGACCTCAAGTCTTGAGGCCCTTTTGCTGGCACTTCCTTTGTTTGGTCGGGAGATAAACCCCCTTCCCCACCCTTCCCCCCCACTTGTGACTATGTCGCCTACGCCCACGCACACGACCTTCCCATCATCACTCAGGGGCTCGATGGCTAACTTTCCTTTTTTTTTCTCCCTGACCCTTCTTTTTCCGACACCTGGCGCAGCGTTTTCCTCAATTTTTGTGCTTTTCGTGAAACGGGTTCTGACGGATCTTCTTCCGAAATCCTCTTCGTGGGATTGACTGACCCCCTCTCCTTCTTCGTCGATCCTTTTCCTGAAATGTTAATTGTACCTGGAGGTGGAAATGACATGGTTCCCAAGTTTCCTTACTTAGGTACATGCTCCGTTTTCTTGGGAACTTTTTTTTTTCCCCTTTCCCCCCTTAGGCGTCTCTCCCCGTTTTTCTTTTTTTCGTTAGCACTTTTTTCTCTGAACTCTTCTTCATTTGAATAGCCCCGCCTCAAACGACAATCTGCTCTTCCGGCCCGCTTTCCCCGGCGTTTTTTCAACCCGAGTCTTGCCGTCGAAGAGACATTTGGTGAGTGGGTTCCCGCCCCCCATCCTCCCGGTCTTCCTGGGGTTCATTCCTCCTGAATACCCACAGACCGCCTGCTGTTTTGTGACTCCCTCGGTTTTCTTGTTCTGCTTCTTTTTCTTTTTGATCGGGAACCTGACAGCAGCGGAGCCATACATCTGTTTTCTGACTGCGCCCTTTTGGGGTGACCACCCTGGTCCCACAGATGGCATACTGTAGGGTCAAGAGTACTGGAGGCGCTGTTGGACAGCGTTTTTATCTCCGCGTCCGGTGAGAACGTGAGGTTTTTAAGGGTTGGGTTATCCTTTGCTTCTCCCGGGTTGCCTTTTCTCTTTTTCGGCTTCTGACATTTGCCCAGGCATTAAGGAAAACGCTTTTTTTTCTCCTCCTAGGCGCGTCGTGTGGGGATGGAACTTGGTATATTTTACCCAACCCCCTTTTGCATTTTCCCGTCTTTCTTTCGACTCCCCCCCCCCTGAGAACAAATTTACGCTCTTCGTTTGGGGTTTGGGGTTTTTTTTGTTTTTTTTTTTGAGTCGTGTTCTTGGCCTTTACGCCTTTCTTGTTTTTCTAAATTAGACCCTTTTAAATGCAGATTTTTGAGGTCGCCATGCGTACAGATTTTTCCTTATGTGGTCGCTTGGTTTTCATTCCAGTTTTATCTGTATCTTTATCAGCTAGGGTCTTTGGGTGGTTACAGTCACTCTCCTCCTTTGGTCCCGATTGCGCGACCCCCCATGATCTTCCGAGGTCCCTTTTGCAAATGATCTTTTTTACCATTTTTCTCTCTGTCATCCAAGGTCCTCCTGACTACACTCTTCCCTCTTTTGTGTTTTAATCTCGCCTTGCTTGTCGTTGTCGTAAATTTCTTTCTTTTTAGAACTTTGCCCGATTCGTTTCTAGTTCCGATCTTGTATTCTTCTCTCCCTCTCCCCCCGATATGGAGGAACTGGGCCATGCTATTTTTCCGCACGGATGAAGTGTGTCTCTCCCCCCCGGCATTTCCTCCTCCCCACTCTCCAGGCCTCCCATTTTATTAAACCGGCATTGGTTTGTTTTCGCAACTTTTTGACCCCCCGAACGTCTGTCTTATTTCCAAGAAGCTAGAGCCCACCATAGAAGAGCGTAAATTTGTTTCCTTTTTTCCATTCTATTTTTTTCCCTACTTCGCCCCTTTTTTCCAGATACAACTGGATTCCTCCCCAAAGGTCAGCAAGCGCCCCCCAAGATTTTTCTTGAGAGCTTTGATTGAAAGAGATAGAACTTACACTCTCCTCCAAGTCTCTAGCCCTTCCTCATTTCTTTTGTACGTTCTGAAGATGCTTTTGTGACTACTTCTAGTAGTAAGCGAATTGCTTTTAGGTGACGGGAACCCAATATTTTTTTCTTTCTGTTTTTCCGTGCTAGCTTTATTTATGTTGTCCCGATCGCCCTTCCATTCCCCCCCCGTTCACGACCTCCTTCGTTCCTCACTGGGGCGTTTCCTTTTGTCTTGAGCGCCTCCGCCGGCTTTTGTGCGGGTCCGCGCTCGCTTCGAGGGTCGTTGGCATTTTTTAGTGTAGCCGCCGCCCCTCCCTCCCCCGTCCGTCTTCCCAGTCTGTTATTTTTATTCGGTCGAGTTGCACCCGAGGTTTTTTTGAGAATCTGACTCCTTTCCCTCCAGAATGAAGAGGGCAACGTCTCAATTTCCCCTTCCCCCCTAGTTTCGGTCCCAGTCGGTGACACGGGTGCTTTCTGTCCAACGACAGGTAATTCAACATCTCTTCCCTTACTTTAGGCTGTAAGAGGTTTTTTGTTCCCTTTCCCCTCACACTCCTCTTTTGCTCTCTGTGAATATCGTTTTCGCAGCGCAATTATTTCCATTTCCGCAAACGCAGTTCCGATTCCCTCTCCTCGGCGTCCCTTTCTTGTTGCTAACCCCCGTTATAGTCACCGCACTCCGCCCGATAACCAGCGCATTTTCGTTCTGAGCTTTTCAGTAGGTACTTTTCTGACTTTGGTCTTTTTGAGGAGACCCATAGCCAACTCCGGGGGTTTGATTTGTTTCCTGTTTTCCCACTCCCAATATATTGCCCGTCCCTTCTTTCTTCTTCCGACCCTGCCTCCTCTTTCAATCTTCCTGCCCCAAAGTCGCGTGAGTCACCCCAAACTGCCCGCCCCTCACCAGCTTCAAGGTCCTTTTAATGGAAGCGTTGCGGCAAGGTGTTCTCTGCCAAACCCTTTTTTTACTTAACCAGCTGATCTCCAAAAGGCGGGTCTCCCGTGCCCCGCTTCGATGCAGTCCGTGTCTCGGTTCGGTTTAGTCCGGAGGTTTTGGTGGATTAATTGGAACTTCATACACCCCACAACTACTTTCCTCTTGCTGAGGAGAATTTCTCTATTAGGGGCACCCGCTGTTTTTCCGCTTCTTCCTTTTTCACCCGCATAACTATTCTTTTTCAAGTTGTTCCTTTCGGTCTGGCTCGGGGCTTTCCTTGACTCCAAACATAGGGTCGATTTTGTTCCTTTTCTTGGTCACCCCCTTGTCTTACAAACCTTCTGTCTGGCAACACTCACAACAAGGGTATTCCAATTACCAGTGATTCCCTCTGTTCCCCGATTGTAAACTTTCTCTCCCTAACTAATACCCCCTTTTGATCTAATTGTTGTTTTTAGAGAGATTTTCTTAGGCTGGTGTCCATTTTCCATCTTTCCCCTTTCTACCTTCATCAGTTCCTTCCCCAACTGTTTGGTTTACTTTTCAACCCCTCCTTTCTTGTTTTTCGTTTCCCCGTTCACGCCTTGGTGACGAGAAACTTTGCAAGCGATCTGTTAGCAGTTCCCAACGATCAGGCCACCTCAGTTATTTTCCTCCCCCAAATCCAGTGAGGAAAAAGGTGAATTCCTAACCTTCTTTTCCCTCCCCTCTCTTTTTGCAACCCCTGGCCCTTTCTGCCTTCGCTCTAATGTAAGTTTTGAGGGAAGATTCTGGATCCGTGCAACTTTTCGCATCTACTTGTCGACTTTTCCGGAAAACGTCCCTCGCACCTTGATTTCAATCATTTGCACGTTTCTTCCTTCTGTTTCGTCTTTTCCTCGTCCGTTTTTGATCCAAATATATGATGTGAGCATCAGGCCTATCCTTTTTGTGATGGCTGCACTCTTTCCTTTTCACCGTTTCCCCGAGTTACAGAAGACGGTGATTTGAGCCCCCCTCCCTTTTTTCTCAATAATTCTGCTTTCTTAAGAAGACCCTTTTTTCAAATGACCCAACATTAGTCCTGTTTTGCATACCTCCCCTACCGGTTCTACCTTTCATCGTTCACATCCCCCTCCCCCTCACCTTTGATATGGATTGTTTCTGGAGAAGTATGTTTATCCCACTTACGTTCTGCCCTAATGCAATGGACCTCATCGTCGCTGGTCAAATTAGTTTGATATGGGCATTTTCCCCCTCTGACACTGCGATCTTTCAGTGCCTTTAAGCCAGATATCATTTTCTTCTGTTTGGACCCCAATCCCCGAAGGTCCTCTACCCTTCTTTTACTTCATTTCTTGTAACCCTGATGGTACCGTTTGTCCTGGATCTTCTTCTGCGCCAGCTTTATTGAGGACTTCTTCGTTTCCTTCATTTCCCTTCTTTTTCGCGGTGCAGAAGCATTCCTGGCTCACGCATCAACGAAAGTCTTTCCTCGTCCGCGGGCTTCGGAGACCCGACAAACCGCTCCCTCCCCCTTCCCCCCCTCCTGGACAGGCGCGTTTTTCCCCCTCCCCCAAAGCTTTATCGCCCGGGCCCTCCCCCGAACCTCATAACCACAGACTCCTCGTTTCATTGTCGAAGAGGGTATGTAGGATCTGGATGCTTTTTATGTCCCCTTTCGGTCCTTCTTCCCGAGACGCTCCCCCGAGCATCTTATATCTGATCGCCGCCTTTCTTTTTCCCCTTTGTCCCTATGAGGGATTAGTATTAAGAGTACTGGCGATGTTGTCCATTTTCTTTATCTGTTTCTTTTTTTTTGTGTCTCATTGAGTTTCTGCTGGGTGGGTTTTACTAAGGGCTTTCCCCGTTGTTTTACTCTCGGGACTTATTCTGCTTTCCCCAAGATTGCGACGGACCCCGCTGTTCTTTCTTTCGTGGCTGAGGGGGAGGACCTCACCGGTTATCTGTCACACCTTTTTTTTCTAGGAGGTCCTCTCGACTCAACAATACCCGTTTTCCAGATTGGGGATCTATCTTTTCGTTATGGAATAATTTTTCGATCTTCGCCCAAGTGCGGATCCCATACCTTTCTGCAGAGTGGTTTTTCGTCCATGGTACGCTTTCTTGTGTTCTGTTTCATGCCCATTGTTTTTTTGTCTTCCAGGATCCCGGTTTTTCGGTATCTGCGGGTAATTTACCCAGCTCCCCCGGATTTCTGGGGAATACCCCGCGCAGTCCCCCGATCTTGAATCGCCCCTCAAAACCTTCCCACCCCCCCTTTGACACTTTTTTTTAGTCTTTTTCTGAACTACCACCTTTGTAGGTCGTCTTCTTAGTTTAATAATTAATTTGTTTGTTGTTTTAGTTTGAGTCTTTGCAGTATTTGAGTCATCCATCTCACGCGCGGACACCGCTCGTTGTAAATATTCTCCTTTAGTTATTTGCTTGATAGAGAATCCTGAGCCTCTTTCGCTTAGGACTTGTTCCCCTTTCTTCCTTTTCCGCGCGGTTCTCCGTGTTTCCGCCATTTTTTTTTTTCAGGTCACTAACGATCCTCTACCCAGGTGACCCCTTTCTTATGGTCCGATGGTACCTCAATTGTAGATCCTCAGGTCTTGGATTGCCGGACTCCCACCTCCTTCTATTTCCCCCCGAAGAGCGTCTTCCTTTTATTTCTTTCTTTTCAGTATCCCTTCTATTTAAAAGATGACCCTTTGAAACCTCTTGCCCGCGGCCACTTCCCTTCAACTAGGGCGTTGAGCCTCTTTTGCCTCCCCCCCTCATCCGGCCCTCCTTCTCCCAGCCCCCTTCCTCCTCTTATTTCCCCCCCCTCCCCTTCAGCTTTGTTCCGTCAACCCGGATGAGCATTGCGATGGCCAAAGATTCGACTTGAGCCTGCTCATACCGCGTGACCAGGGAACCCTTCGGCCTCTTTTCTCTCCTTCGATGCTCGGTGTTTTGAGGGCCATGATCCTTACAAAAGGTCCATTTTCCTCCCCTGCCCATACCTCTTCTTTTTTGGTTTGGTGGGAAGGGCGGAGAGTGTTTTCGTGTTACTTTTAAGGCCCTCTTTCTAGAGGGCGGCGGTTTTTCGCCCTCCGCTTTTCCCTTCCTCCCTTTTAAGATGTTGGATTTATTTGAGATTCCTTCGAGTGTATTCCTTCTCCGCCGAAGCCCCTTTAATCCGATTTTTTCCGTCCCCCCCTTTCCCTCTCTCCGTCGCTACGGCCCTTTTTGTTCAATGGCCTTTTCCCGCTCTTTTAGACGATTCACCATTTCATGGAATGGGCTTTCCCTCCTCAATTCTCTGGGTTTGCATCCACCCCGCCTACCTTGCTTTTTTCCCTCGGTTCTTTTCTTTGGCCCTCGGACCAGGTAAATAAGCACGGCTTTAAGAATTCCAGTCCTGAGTCCAGTTATTCGGCTAACCCGGCAGGTTAGAGAGCACCGTTCTCTTCTCCCCCCAATCCCTCTTCCTGATTCTTGATACTCTTGGAATCTCAGAGTCTCCAGGGTCTGCCTCCACGTCCCCCACTGTTGTTTTTTTTTTTTACTGAAGACCAACCGAATTTCTTTCCTCCCCCTGCTTGCCTCCATATCCACCCTGAACTTCCCAGGCATCTACCTCCCTTTTCTAGATTACATTTCCATGATGTCCATGCGTCCGGCCGGTTGGATGCCCCCCCCAGTGTCGCCTCCAGTCCCGTTGAAACAGGCGGTTTTCCAGCAGAGTTCCCAATAACTTTCGTCATCTTCCCACGAGGACCCCCCACCCCCTTTGCTCTTCTGTAACTTCGACCTTCGTCATGAGACGATTCTTGGCAAACCATACCCCTTTTTTTACCCCCCACCACCTCCCCTTTCTTTCCTCCTTATTGTCCACTAGCTTTTTGCCCCACTCAGGGCGAGCTTTAGGATTTACCCCACGGGTCCTTCCCCCCTCTTTGGCTTAAGGAAAAGAAACTTTTTTGCTTTTCCTCTCGATCTTTTCCCTTCAAAAACCCTCTCGTTTTGTTGTATTTGTGGTCTTCACCGTGGTTCCTCACAATTTTTGAAAAGTATTGTAGCGGACCCCCTCACCCCCACCTTTTTTCTCCCTCCTCAGTCCAGCTTACGAGGACACGGTTGAGTACACTCTTCTTTTAATAATACTGTTGTGTTTTGATGACTCTTTTTTGTCTTTTTAGATCCCCATTTTAAAATAGTCTTTTGGGTCTTTTCACTTTGTACTTTCCCTTTTTTGTTCTGTTTCCCCTTTTTGCAGTCTTGTCACGCACCCAAGGGTTTTCAGTCCACCAGACCCTCCTCCCCCCTCTTTTTGTTTAAAGTAGTCTACAGGCAACCCTTCCACTTCCTTTTCCTTCACCATCCCGGTCACACCTTTTATTATAAATAGTCCACTCCGTGTGCCCCACTAATATCGACAATTATACGACGTGCAAGTTCCTTTTTGGTCCTTGAAATTGTTGTAGGATTCCCTTACCTCTCCCCTTTCGAATGTTACCCTGACCAGGATGGATGTCGCGGTGGACCTTCGGCGTTCCATTTTTCTCGTCTTAGAAGGCAATGCTTTTCGAGAAACCTCTCCTCCCATTCTTCCTCTGTTTCAGGGTTTGGTTGCCTAGCAGACTCATCTTTAGTGTCCCTCCTCAAGTTTGATGACCCTCCTTTTGCCTAAAAGGTGATCGTCTGTTAGTCCCCCTTCCCACCGCCCCCCCACAACGGTTTTTTCGATGTCGTTCATCCAGAAAGACCCGGGTATCCCCTCTCGTCCTTGAAGAATCCAGAAGGAGTTTTTCCTGGCTTTTGTTGTTCTTTCCCTGATTTTACGAACTAATGTAACTTTTCTTGGGCCGGTCCTTATCCAGTCGTTGCTTTTTTTATTGATGTGAAAAGGTTTATGACTGTCCCTCCTTTCTCTCCTCTCCCTATAGTCTTTTCTTTGAGTCACCCCCCTTTTCAGTTAAGTCGATACATTCCTTTTGTCCGAGGGTTTTTCCTCCCTTGTCCTTGGACGTGGAACTGTACATACAGCCTTCCCTTTTCTCTTCTCCCCCCCTTTTGCGGACCTGGGTCCCTTTTCTTTCAGGATGACCGGTTTTCCGTTCCTGATTTTCGCAGCCTCCTCGAATTTGTTCACCGTTTAAGACACTGAACGTTGCTTCGTCCTGGCCCGCTTTTACTTCTACCCCCTGCAAATCCCTCCCAGTTTCTCAGAGTCCTTCTCTTCTTTAACCACAAGCCTTTCTCTAGAGCTTGGAAGAAATTGCACCAGCGACCCCGTAGGTGTATGTCAGCCGATGGCTTCTTTCCATTTTCTTTTTCTGAGGATAGTTACTCCGAGTTTCTCAGCTTCCTGTCGAATTATTGATCGCTTAACCCCCCATTCCTAGGGTGTCCGTTTTTTTTTTTTTTTTAGCTGCTTTTCTGTGGAGGTTTTTTTCTCGGGTTCTGTTATCTTTTTTTGCTCGTGCGATGATGAATTTCTTTGTAATAGGGTATTATTTATTTCCTTTCCCCTCCTTTTCTCGACCGTTCCCTCCTAGCCGTTTATTTTTGGTGTTGAGGTAGTGGTGTTGGGGGATTAATCCGGTTTCTTTTCCCTTTGCCTTGGTCTTCGTTTTCTAGCACTTCCAATTCTCACCCTTACGCTCTTTTGGTCCCTACCCCTTTTTTCTTTTGACTTTCCGAATCCGTTAGATTTGTCGCGCCACAGTGCTTCTCTCACGCGGCCCGGACTGAGTTGGAGTCCTCCCTTTGTCGTGATGGGGGATTTGGCGTTGTTTTGTACTGCCCGTTTTTTTTTTTTTTTTCCCTTCTCGGCGGCTGTCAGAGTTCCCAGTCATTAATCTCCTTCTCCTCTGATCGCTCTCCCACCGGCGAATCTTTTGCACTGATTTTTTTGTCAGAGCTTTCTCGTTAACAAACGGGACAAGTGCAACTATCTCTCTTTCTCCCTCTTTGTTGTGTCTCTCTCTCTCGCTTTTCGTGAACGTTTTTGTTCTTTTCGACCCCTAGGAAAAATCTTTTGAAAACATTCTTTGGGTCTGCCCTATTAGTGCTCCTCCTATCCGTATTTCGGCTGATTTCCCCCTTTCTTTCCTCCGACTGTATTGGGAAGAACTACCTGATTCTGAAAAAAATCCTGCACAGCCCTCTCCCCCCCCTGCTCCTCCATGACCCGGTCAGTTTTTGCTTCCCAGCGGACCGTATGTTTGACTTGCCGAAAGACCATTTCTCCCATATAAGTTTGTACATTTGTCTAATTTGTTATACGAGGAAATCTCTCTCCAAAGCTTCCCCATCACACACCTCTTCCCCCGCAGCGCACGTTTAGTCCATCCCAACAAAGGGCGCCGAGACGCTTGGCTCGCGATACTTGCGACCTTACATTCCTTTCAATTTTCATAAAGCTCTAAGTTCTCAGCGCAGCCTCTCCTATCTTATGCTCCAGATTTTCTTTTTTCCCCCAGCGCCTCACAAAGTCTTCCTTAGAATGAAGCCCGCATCATCCCCGTTGACATTGCCCCCATCGGCCAGGGAGGCTTATAATATGATTCCTATCCTTTACCGTGAGGCAGGGAAGATAAGAACTCTCCCTGCCATCACTTTTTCTTCCTCAATTCCACCTCTTCTTCCTAACAATATGCGTGATCTTGTGGTATTATTTCTTTGAGCGGCGGTTTGGTACGTCTTTGTGGGGTAGTTTTCCCTGAGATTGTCTCTTCAGAAAAGGGCGGTGAGAGGTGAGGTCGTTCCTCAGCCGATTCCTGCTCCCCGATCTTTGGGTTTTTGGGTCCTGGTGTTTTGTTGGGTGGATGTTCGGGGTGATTCTTTTATTTCTGGAAAGTATTTCCGGATTCAGTATTTCCTGAACTGACCTGACCGCCGGAATCTTCCCCCCTGTAATCTGGAATAGACTAGTGCGAAGTCCAGGATTTTTACCAGGGTCCGGGCATCGCCCGGTAAGGTCCCAAATCCTTCATTTTGCCCGCCTGTCGGGTTCGAAGCCGGGTGTTCTGTTTATTTTAAACATCCCACACTCCCTTTCTTTTCTTCTTTTTTCCCCAGTCAAAATTTCCTCGTTTTTTCCCTTTCCCCCGGCCCCTAGACAGCGTGAATTTTTTTTTTTTTCAAAGTGGCTTAAGGTTTATTTTTTCTTTGCGCAAACGTTTCTTGTTCGCTAGCACATGCCTTCGCCCAGCAATACAGCGCCTGAGGTGCTTTTTCTTCTTGCCTTCGTCCGAGCTGACGTTGTGGAATGTCCGACATCGCCAACTCCGTTTGGGTTGTTGAGTTTTTTCAGGTTAGGCCGAACCCCCTCAATTTTCTTTCCGTCACCGTCTTTTTTTCTCCAAGACCTCTTCTTCTAATAGACTTTTTTTCCCGGCCTTAGTCCGTGCCTCTCACTCCTCCCGAACCTCCTTTCTCTTAGTGTCAAATGGTGGATTCCAACAGTCCTTCTAACTCCCCGCTCTCCACCACCAGTGAACCTGCGACCCCCCCGTGACCGTCTCGCCTCCGCAGTTGTCTCCTTTCCGTCCCCCCGACCTTTTCGGATGAAGGGAGGTATTTTTCCCTCCTCCCTTTCTTTCCTTTCACAACTGACCTGGCTCTTTAGAATTATCCGTTTTGCTCGTAGTTTTCCCCACTCGCTTCTTTCCTGATTTGAGTTAAGAGAACAGGTTCCACTTTATTTTTCTTTTTTCACAGACCCTTCTTTTTTTCTGATTTTCGGTTTTCAGTGTGACCCACCCCACACTAGGGGTCTGTGTTTGGGAACCCCGTGTTTCCCCTCCATTTTCGACAGTGAGGAGGGTTAAAAGAACACCCCCCACAGTCTTCGTCCCCCTTTTCCGCATTTTCCCCTGTAAAGTTCTCTTTTCGACCTGTGAGACTCCAGCAGAATTATCCCTTCCTCTCGCCGTGGTTGTGTTGTAGCGCCTTGATTTTTGTTCGCTCCCCCATTATTGGAATCCCTTCTGTTCTATTTCCCCTTTTTCGGTTTTCCCTCTACGTTTCTCCTCTTTGATTTACTTCCCCAGTTGTGGTTCCCAGTGACCCAGACCCATCGCCCCTAGGTTTTGTTTTTTTAGGATCTAGCCCCGATCCTCACCCCTTTCTTTTTCTTCACCCAAAGAATTTTCTCTTTTACAGTTATATTATTTCAAATCACCTCTCAGTTTGCCCTTACACTCTCCTACCTTTAGAATTTTTTGATGTGTAAAGGTTTTTTTTTTGGAAATGAAATTTCTTTCTCAATGAAACCCTCTCGTTTTTATTGGGTTCCTCAAGTAGTCTCCGTTTGCCTAGCTTTGGAAACGGTCGGCTTTTTCCTCCTGTTTTTCATCACTGTTTATCGAAGAGCACGCTGGCGATTTCCACCTGCCTCCTTTTCCCAGTTCTTTTCTTATCTCCTCTGGTGCTTTCTTTTTTGTGAAGAATTTCCCCGTCTTTCATAGTGGCAACTAACTCAGTCTGCGCTAAACCATTCCCAGTTTTAATCATTTCTGTGGTCTGTCATTAAGAAACATTCCCCTACCCCCCCCCCCTGTCCGTTGGATCTTCCAGAACCTCTTCCAAGGTCCCCCGTTACTCGTAAAAAGACCCCAACAGGCGCTTGCTGTGCCTGGCCTCCTATTTGTTCTCTACCCTATTTGTGAAACGACCTGTTACCCTGGATGTGAGTGATACCTTTAACGGTGCGTTGCTCTTTTCCATTGCGTTCTTGAAACCGGTTTAGATGACTGCCTCCTCTCACTCCCTTCTGTTTTTTTCGTTTTCACTCAACACTGGTCGCCCCACCTTTCTTTTCTTTACGATGTTTCAGTCCCTTCTTTCGATGGAAATGAAAATTTTTTTTAACGCAATTATTCTGTCGCTTCTTCCTTAGGTTACTTTTTCCTTCTTATTCTGTTACGGTGACATTGCAGCAGCCTCGAATTTTCCTCCTCTTCAAATAAAAAATTAATTCGTCGACGCCGGCCAATGGTGGTCCCCCCGGCGACTGAACAGACCCCAACCCGGCTCCCTCGAACCTCTCCCTTCTCGCTAGAACCCAGAGTTCCTCTTTCCTCCCAGCAGTCCCCACGTCCCGCCCATGTTTTAGGGAAGAAGATTTTGGTCCCTGGACCGGATTGTCCCCCTTGTCCTTAGGCTTATCGGGCCCTCGAAGAAGAGACGGAGCATTTCCTCTATGATTTTTTCCCCTTTCCCCTCTGGTTTCCTGTTCCTTTTTTTGCTTTAGGTCGCTGGGATCCTTTTGGATGCGTGAATCTGAATCCCCGCTTCCCTTTTTCTCATTTCTGTTCGGAAGGGGCGTACTACGTGTTGTCAGACTGATGGGGTCTCTCGGTCGGCTCGACCCTTGCAAAGCCTTTTTTCCACTTTTTTGGTGTTGAGGATTTTTTGGTGCTTGTTTTGGGGAGGTTTCTTTCCTATTGAGCATCATGTTTCGTTTTGTCCTCTCATGAACCCAAATTCCCCAAATTTCCGCCCTTTCCTCTTTTTCTTCGATGTCTCAGGAATTTTCGACTTACGAGCCCTGCTACAAGTTGCGGAAGCATATTCCCCCGTCAGAGGGAGTCGAAATGTGTTGGGGGGCTCTTTCCCTTGGTGGGCTGGTCGTCCCACGGCCCGGCTCGGTGTATCGTCTTTTCTTTCCATGAGGTAGGGGCTCGACTCCTGAGCCCGTCCCGACCTTCCGGCCTTTGCACCTGAGCGGTTTTGCTGACTTTTGCTCGATTTTAAAAAAAGGAAATTTTTCATCTCTATTTTCTCCTTCTATCTTGTTTGTAGATCGATCTCTCCTAGGACTTTTCTTCTTCTTGAACTTGCCTTTTCCCCGCTAGGTCCCAACTTATCGATCTTTCGACTTATCTTTCTCGCGCCTCTAGCCCTATATGTGTCTTATTCTTCAATGGGACCATCTGCCAGAAGAGAGGGCTGTGTCAGAAAGATCCAACTTGATCCCCCCCCCTGCCCACCTTCCTCCTCCTACTTTTCTTCCCCCTAGGTTGCGTTTTGTATCAGAACTCCCGACCGCTTAATTTTTTCCTGTCGCTTCAAAGGAAAAGTCGCCCAACATGAAACCCCCCACCAAAAACCCCAGACCCACCCCCACCCCCCCCCCAAACATACAGACAAGTTGTTACCATCTATCTAGTAAACCTTCTGCCCATCACCGATTTTACCGCTCCCCCCTTCTTCTCCCGAGTCCCTTTTAAACCAACAACAGCGTGGTCCGGTCGACTTTCGTCTCCTCCCTTCTTCTACGACGTTTTCCCCCCCCTTCTAAAATTACTAGAAAATGAACCCTTTCACTCGTTCACCTCTAGGATGGCTCCTCTGTCCTCCCGCTTTCCCCCCCTCTCTTCCATTACTCGTATCGACGAAGACAAGCATATTCCGGTGGACCGGTTGCCCCAGCTCCTTGCGGCTCTCCTTTGTTCAGCTATAAGAGTTCTCAGATTGATGGGCTGCTCTACCGTCCCCCCTGCCCCTGAGTACCGACCTGCCCCCCTTCTTTTTTCTATCCCAATATCGGGAGTGTTGCTTTCTTTGAGTTTGTTTTAGGTCTTCTTCCCTTTTTTTTTCCGCTCCTTTTTCTCGTTCGGTTTTCGAGGGTCATTTAGCACCGCTCTTCGGACCCTATGCTACAGCGCTTTCTGTTTTGGATTCGCTTTCTCTTTGTCCAATTCGAGAGCTTCACGCCGCTTCCCTTTTTGCCCCTCTCCCTCCGAGGAACCTTCCCCCCCCCTTTTTCTTTTACCCTCGAGAGGCGCTCACTGAGGCGGTTGCCCATGTTCATTTCCATCGCCCCGGTACAGGTACCATGTTTGCACGGCCTTTGTCGGTCGCCTTCTTGGTTTAGTTTTACAGAACCTTTCCACGACTGCTTTTAAATTATAGGTCCGTCAGCGCCGTTCCCCAATCAGGACCCATGGCCCAGTTAAAAATTACGTTCCTGAAAGTCAATGCCGGGTCCGCCCCACTTCGTTTCCCGCGGGTAGAGAGTCCTCCCGTTCCCTACTGGACCCCCACATGCTTTCATTTTGCGTTCTTGATGCTTTAAGAGGGCGATTGTTTGAGTTCTGTTCCATGTCCCGTCCCCCTTTTGCCCACCCTCTTTTTTTTGGTTTCTGGCTTGTTTTTACTTGTTTTTTACCAACAGACATGATGTCCTCCCACTTCTTGTCGCATCACACCTTATTCTTTCCCTCTGAAACCCCGGTTAAACAGATCTCCCCTCCCTCCCCCGAGATCCATTCCCTGAATGTATTTTCTTGCTTTTCGTGCGTCTACCTCCCTCTCCTCATGTAATGCGACCGTGCCAACTGCTTTCGAAGCCTCCTTTGACGAAGTTTTTCCCTTTTTTCCCTTCCGGCAGGTCGCAAGGGAGTTCCCTTGGGACTCCTTTCAGGGACAACAAGATGGCACGCTTCGAAGCTGATCCTTTTCCTCTAGTTTCCCTGTTCCCCACGAGCACGGTCGTGTTGTCAGAGGTCACCGGTTCCACTTCCTTGTGTGAGGAACGACAGTGGTATGCTGGCACGGAACCCCACCCTCTTTTGATGGTGTCTTTGTTCGAGCGACGGCGTCGTTCGTTGCCCAACTGTGAGTCCCCTTAGTGCGGGTACAAGAAAAACAACGTTCCCTACTTACCTTTTGTTCTCCCCCCGTCCCGATGGACCTTCTGTCCCTAGAATCCATCTTTCCTAGCGTTTCATTTCCTTCTTTGTGTGTTTTTGAGTTTTTTTTTCTTTGGTTCGTTCCATTTCCATCGTTCCTGGGAGAGAATTTTTGTTAAAGGTGTTTGTTGTTCTTTGTACCTCCTAGGGCTTTCCCCTTTGCTTTCCCTCCCCGTGGTCAGTAGAACAAGCCAAATTGTTTGTTCGTCTGAGCCCCGATCAGGCCACCTCCAGTTTCGTTTCCTCCCAAAAGGTTAGTCCGGTTCTCCTTCCCTCCCCCCTCGTCCCCTGCGCGATTTGTTCCCCCCCTACCACTCAAATCTCCCCTTTCTTTTTTGGCCTGTTATGAAGCCCTTTTATCTTCCCAAGGACCCCCCATCTAGCATTGTGGGACCTTCCCTTCTCCCCCTGTCTGCTTCTAATGAAGGTTTCACAGGGTCCGTTTGCTTTTCCCTGCTGTTTTCCACTTCAGTTGCTTCTTCGACGGAACTTTTTGTCGACACTAGGAAGAAGCTCCCCCTTTCAGTTCTCCCCCTCCTGATGTTTCTTCGGGTGTTCCCCCCTTTTTTTTTTCCAGCCGCTAAAGTTTTTTCGCGGAAAGTATTGCTGGTTTTTTGACAAGAGTGTCCGGCAATCCTTTCTGGTTGGGAAGAAAGGCCAACGTCAAAACCCCGGTCGTTTTTTTTGGCTTTTCGTTTCCACCAAGTGACCCTCCAAGGTACCACAGATAGCCCATTACCCCCGATCCGAACAACCCCAACCCCCCAATCAATCAGGCTCTTCTTTGGTTTTAGAAGGAGGGGCTCTCGATGTTATTTTTTCTCTACTGTACCCTTTCCTACTGAGTCTTTGTAGTCAGATTGGCGTTGCTCTTTTTTCGATTACACGTTTCGCCCTGGAAAGATTAACCCGCCCGAAAGTACCGTCTTTTTTATGTTTGTCATTCACCTTTGGAAGAACGGTCGTAGACAGTCGTTAATTGAAGATTCCCCCAGACTGGACCGTGGCGTTATGGAAATTCCTGGTCACCTCCAAACCGTTTTGCCTAGATCTATTTCACTGGAGGCGGTTCCTCTTCTTCGGATTTTGTCTTCGGCAGTCGATCCGTTAGTGAATGGCCTCTCCCTCCCTCCCACACGTCACAAGAGATTTTTTTTTCCTCTCACCCTTCCCCGATGAGATGCGGCTCCGTCCAAACGAGAAATCCAGTCACCCCTCCTCTCACACCTCACCCCCCCCCCCTCCCGACCCCCCACCCCTCCCTACCTCCCCCCCCCACCTCACCCCCTCCCCACCTCACCAAGTTCTGTCCCAACCCTCCCCCCACTGCACTCCATCTCCCACTACCCTAACCTCTCCCTCCCCCCCACCCCTCCCCCCGCTCTCCATCCCACCCCCCTCCCTACCTCCCTCCCGCTCCCCCTCGTTTCCCTCCCTCCACCCGACTCTCTTCCACCCATCCCGCAATTCCTCTGACCCCCCCCCCCCAGCTCCTTTCGATCACTCTCTCCTCCTCTATTCCCCTCCCCCCCTCTTCCTCGCCGCTCCTCCTACTTTCATTTCCCCTCCTTTCAGACACCCTTGAACCCCTCGGCTCCCACGACTCCCGTCCCCCAGCCTTTCCCCCCCCCGCCTCACAGCACTCTACCATCCCCCCCACTCTCTGCCTCATTATCTTTTGCCTCTACGCCCTCCACCCCCCCTCCCCCTCCCCTCATTCCCACAGCCCCACCTTTTACCACCTGCTCATTCCTCCCCCCCCACACCCCTCCCTTCCTCCACTCTTACTCCCTCCTCCCTTCGTAACCCGCCCTCACCACCCCCCCCCCCTTACTTGGTCCCAGGCCCCACCATGCCAACACTTCCAATCCCTATTCCCGTCCCCCCCTAATCTTATCCACCCACATGCATTCCAATCTTGTACCCCCAGTCGCAAATCTCCGTCTAACCTGACCATCTGGCTTGTACTTCCATTTCCGCCCTCTTTCCCTTACACCCCTCCCGTCCACTACTCCCGTGACCCCCTCCAGACTCCTCATGTCCCCCCACAAAGTCTCCCTAATTTTCAGCAGCGCCCCATTTCCATCGAGGCTCACTGGCCTCTCCCCACCCTCTGCAATATATACCACATAAGACCACGAGTCGAAGACAGTGCGTCCCTCGTCGCCGAGGATAAGACTCCATCGCACGACACGGACTCACGACACCCCATCCTCTTTATTGATCTCCCCCTGATGCCCGCCCACCCCGTTCCCCGCTCGCCCCCCCGCTTCGTCCTTGGGCGCCCGACTGGCCTCCCAACCTTCATTCCCGTCTCAACTCAGACCCATGCCGCACCGCGACCCCCACCCCCTCCACCGTACCAACTCATCCCGGTGACGCTCACATGGTGGTTTTACTCAACCACCCCCCTACGTTCCGTTGCTAACCTCCCCCCGGCACAGGGTAGAGCTATATCTCGCCTACACGCCCCCCACACCGCCTCAATAATACTGCTTAATCGCAACACCTACCGTCCCCACTACCTCCACCACCCCCCTCCCCACACATTCTGTCCACCTCCACCCCTACCCCACACCCCCCCCTCTCCTACTCCCACCCGCCCAACATTCTCCGTTCTTCTGGTTCGTCCCCTTCCCACGTATAGCTTTTCCCTAGGACAATCCCCCCCAGTTCCCACAACTCAGCCCCCCCCCTCCATCCCTCAGCTTTCCCCTCCCTCCCTTTCTTTCCCTTCCCGGACCTGTCTTTCATACCTCCATCCCCCATCCTTTGTAGACGAAGCCCCGGACTCCCACCCCGCCCCACATTGAGTCTCAATCGTCACTCACCCCCCCCGTCCGACTTCTCCCTCTCTACCTGCGACTTTGTCTACTTCCCTAAGCCCCTACCCCCCCCACCTCTCCGCAACACGATGGCCTCCTACCACCTTCCCCCCTCACTTCCCAGCGCCATAGTCAATTTTCTTCTTCCTTCCCTTCCCGACCTCGCGTACTCCCACCCTCCGCTCTGCTTCCCGTCCCTCTTCGTCTCTCACCCCCACCCGTCCACCACTTACGTTCCCCCTTCTCCTTATGTCCCCCCCCAACGCCCTCCGAGAATCAGAGAACCCGCTATCAATCCCCCCACCCTGGCAACCACACCCCCTCCGCTTCTACCTCCCCCCTCGCTCCGGCTTTTCCGGCTCACCCCCTACACGACTACCGCCCCACTCCCTACGAGATCCATCGACCTCCTCTCTCTCCTCTCCCTAGTCTCCTCCGCGCCTACCGCCCAGAACGATACCCCCCCTACTCCAAGCTCCCCTCACACACTCACCGACCAATCGGCAGTCATGCACCTCGGGGCAACACCTGCACTCCCATCTCTCTCCCGGCTGTGAAGAGCCCCCCCACCTCACCTCTTGCGACCCCCCTACCAAGCTCCGCACCCCCCCACTGTCCCCACTGGACATCATCGCATGTCCATTTTCAACCTCGTTGTTACGCCCCGGCCCCTGATCCCACCACCCTTCCCTTCCCCATCCTCTACTCTTTCCCCCACGTCCCAGGCTTCCCTCCGCTTTCCCACAACCTATCTCACCCCCCCCTACCCTGTCCTCCACCCCCAATTTCCGCCACCGCTTCCCCACCACCCCCCCCCGCCCTCCCCCCCTGTACTATCCCCCTCCCATTCCCTACCTACCCCCCCCTCCCCTATCTATCCCCCGGCTCCCCCGCATCCCCAGGCCCTATTGAGTCTCCAAACTCTCATCGTCTCCCCCGCCTCCCCCCTATCGGCACCTACCCTACACATGCCAGGCCCCCCTCCAACTTCCCCCACTTACGCCCTACTCACTCTCTAACGGCCTGCATGAGCACCACTCCGGCTCACCCCTTATCTACTCGGCGAACCCGGCCGCCCGCCGCCTCCTCCACCGCGCCCCCCATAGGGGTAAGTGAGTGACAGTCCCTCCCCCCCCCCGCGCCCCTCCGCCCCCCCTCCCCCCCGGTCCCCCACCCTCCCCCCCCCCCCCCCCCCCCCCCCCCCCCCCCCCCCCCCCCCCCCGGCCCCATTACCTCTCGCCCCCCCCCCCCCCCCCCCCCCGTCTTCTCGTTTCGGCAAGCGGCGCAGGCCCCCGTTGGTGAGTGGAGCCGACATGTCGTGTTGGGGTTGGTCATCCGGGTATGGTGTTTGCGGCGAGGGATTCCTTCTAATGAAAAAAATTCCCTAAGATCATTCGATTTTGGATTTTTGACTCTTAGTATGACAACCGAGGTCCCAATACGCCTCCCCCGCCAGCTTTTCCTTTGCTGCGTCAAGCAAGTTAGACGGCTACGATTCAGGATGCAGAGATAGCCGTACTGATCTGCTCACATAGTAGGAGTCGCTTGACGCGAACTCCTTTTCCCTCCCCACTCCAGGTGAGCGGAGACACACGGCCAGGAGAGGCGTATTCCGTGGTTTTGGCCCCTTTCTCCCGCTGCTACTTGGCTCTCCTCGTCTCCACTCCCAGAGCAAGCTCGCGAAAGATGGAGCATTTCCGAGGAGCGATGATACCCAAACGGACTGCGAG
>Ga0179593_1514438_pt1 | contig 20878 bp, 20 predicted proteins | sample CZODoug2_1_08_16_FD_185931 | JGI IMG/M metagenome (GOLD analysis project Ga0179593, IMG submission 185931) | Vadose zone soil fungal communities from Angelo Coast Range Reserve, California, USA - CZODoug2_1_08_16fungal (PacBio error correction) | ecosystem: Environmental > Terrestrial > Soil >... | reverse complement strand
TCCCTCCCCGGAGCAGGGTCTCCCCTTTTTTTGTTACCTTCCGTACGACTCGATGGATGCGTCTGCCACCTCCGTCCTCTGGCATAACCCGGCGCGCTCTCCCCCCCTTTCTTTTTCCTCCTCCCCGACATAGCCTGTTGATTCCTTTCCCCTTTCTCCAACTATCCCCTGGTCAACGGTGCCTCTTTCTTTCGTACCGGCGACCTCATGAGAGCCGCTGTCCGTGTCATCCCTTTTATCTATTTTGAAAGAACGCGGCTGGCTCCTTTTTTTGGTTTCTTTTTTCCCCTTGCCGTTTTTAATTTAGGCCGAGCTTTCCACCCCTTCTTTTCCTATGTATATCTTCCACTTTCTGGAAGATGACGTTTGACTTTCTCAATCTTCGTTTTTTTTTGGCATCATGCGACGTTGTGCCCTTGGGCTCTCGCGCCCCCACCCCCTTTTTCTTGTCTCCTCCTCCTTCAGAAAAGTGAATCCCTTCTGCTTTCTCCCTCTCCGGTTCTTCTGGCTGTCTACGAGTCTCTTAGTCCGTTTTTTTTTGGGTTCTATCTCATGGAGCCGCGCTCCCCTCTTCCTTCCCCCCCCCCCCCGCTCCTCTCCCCTCAATCCGGCAAAGTGTACAAGTTGTCTCTCACTCTCTTCTTTTTTGGCTTTCTTCCCCTTTATTACCAAGCTCGGAAACTACTTCCCATATATTTTTCTTTTTTCGTCGTCGTAGCCCAGCGTGTTGGACTCCGCTTCCCTTTTCGTGCTTATCATCACGAGCTTGTTGTCCTTCTCTGTTCCGTTACGGGAAAACCACTCTTCTTCAAACTTGAGCTCCTTATTCGTTTCGGCATCAGCGAGGGATGGAAGTCGATTTTCCTTCGCATGGACTTCGTGCCCTCTCATCATCCCCCTCGAGCCTCTTTTGCTTAGCGACGAGGTGCGGTAGGGCCTGAGTTCGGGCCTTCCGCGAAGCCACCCTCGAGCCCACCTTTCCTTTTTTGTCTGGCGTCTGTCGCCACAGATAACTTGTCTACTTCTTTTTCTAGGAACCTCTTGAAGTCGCCCCGATGCGAAGAGTTGTCGAGTGATTCTCTCCCATTTAGATCCCCCCTTTCTTTCCTCCGACGAGTGTAGAATTTTCCGATTTTTTTTCTTTTTTTTTTCTTATAAGCGATCCCTTTTCGACGCCCCGTTTTTTTTTTTGTGTTCGGAAGGGTTTTCAGGCGATAATCTTCTTTTCTCACCGTGCTTCCCCGACTGAGCCAAAAATTCTTACCGTCCCCTTCCGAGTCCCCTGGGGACAGTCGTTCGTCGTCTTCCCCTTGTAGATGATTGCCTTATCTGGGTAGTGACTCTTATAAGGCTGTCTTCGCGCCCCCCCCCCGCAGCTCCTTGACATAAGAAGTCTTCTTCAAGACCGGACGTAGTCTGTTCCTTTTCCTTCTTTTTCCCTAGTTTTCGTAGAACATGCCCCCTCTCCCCTTTAACCCCCCTCCGCGCTCGAAGACCTTTCCCTCGTTTCCTACTACACGCGTAGCGCGGCGCACGAAGGTACTGATCGTATCCTCCTCCTTTGAGAGATCCTCTCTTTCGTTTTTTTTGCGGAGCAAACGACTCCTCTTCTCTTTTCCTTGAGGGCGGTCGGTCTTCCGGTTTCTTGGAGGGACTCTTCTCCTCCTCTTCTTCCCGATTGAAGCACCCCCTTCCTGTTCGTTCTTCCCTATTCTTGATTCCCCGAGCTTCCTTTTCTCGCTAGTAATAGCCGCGATCCCCCCAGATGCCGAACCCAGAAGGAAGCTTTTTTACACCCGCCCTTTTCTCTCCCGCTCGACGGTCCCGGTTTTTCTGGCCCCGACTTGCGCTATTTGGGCATCAGGAAGTGCTTCTACCCATCTTTCGCTTTCTTTATTCCGCTTGACACATCCCCCCCCCTGAAACGTTCTGCTGATCTCAAGGGTCTTGGTTCCCCTATCCCCCCCCCCCCCTCACCAACCCACGAGCCGCCAACCCTTGGCAACTGTGGTAGCTAATTGTTCTCTCTCCACGTTTTTAAGGGCCATTAAACGACCGTCGCTTCTTCCTGATACTTTCCCTCTTTCCGGTTCTCCTAGCCTTCCCTTCCCCCCATGGATATCTCTTTGACCCTTCGCTGACTTCACGCGACTCCCCCACTTGGCCTACAGTCAGTTTTTTCTACCCCCCCTCCTGATGGTTACAGTTAGCCCTCCATAGAGGCGCCTTTCCTCTCCTTGCTGCCATCACCTCGCTTTCTTCCCTGCCCGCCTTTCCGCTCCGCCGGCACTTGTGCCAGTAAGACTTCTAAGCGAGCAAATTGCTGCCTCCTCTTCTGACCCCTTTCGCCGCCATGCGTCGGAGATCCACTTGCTCCCCGACGGACGCATCCCTCTGCCGCCCTCTTGAGTGCTTCTCTCTCTTGGTTCAACTAACTTTTACTCCATCTCCCGTTCTCGCGCCCTTTGACGTATAGCGCCTGTTCACGAACGGTGTCGAGCCCCTTTTCTGGCCGTCACAGAAGCGGTCGGCGCCGCATGTTAAAACAGACCACCCTTTCCCCTCGCTTTTCTGGCACAGACAGTCTAGGCCCGAGGCATCATTCTAGTTCATTCTCTTCATGGCAAGTGGATCTTTTCTGAGCCATCTTAGGTCTTCGGATGCGCTAAAGCTCGATCGGCCAAATGGTCCTCAGCCTCTTTTCCTCCTACAGTTTTCAAGCGACTCCCCCCTGTTTTGCAACACCACCCCCTAATCTCTCCGAAAGTTTTCCCATCCCTCTCTACTTCGGGGTGGGACGGCCTATACCCCCTAGAAAACTGCAAGGACAAGCCTTTTTCCCCTTTCCATGGAAGAAGGCCTTGGTTTCTTACGTTCCCTCCGCTCTTTTTCTCTCCTCATTGGTTCTTGTACCCCCAAGCAAACCTCCGGCCACAGTGACCGGTTTACGGTGCCGGGTTCCCGAAGGACCCCTCGCTACCATGCATGGCGGAGAGGTTTCCTCATCCCCAGAGAGCTCAGGGGCTCGTTTCCAGGTCCGTTCCCCTCTCGAATCGCGGTGGGCCTGCTACATCTTTTCCGTGGACACTTTAAAAAACATGAGGTTCTGACCGTCCTGTCTTTCCCCCCCTTCCTTTTCCTTCCTTCCGTTTGTTTTATAATATCCCGGTTTTTTATAAACCCCTTAATGTTGGTGAATTGGCACTCCCTCAGATTCTTCTCTCAGGCACACAGAGATCAGACGATCGCGAACGTCTCCGGCAATTTAGAGACCGGATTGACCGATCTGGTACATCCTATATTCCCTCTCCGGGTAGATGGAGGAAGTCTACCCATTCGTCCCCGCCTTGGTACAAGGGTCCCCTTACTTTTGCTTGGAAGCCCTTAGTAAACGCCGACTCATGCCTCGGAAGTTTCCATCATCCTCGGCGGATTACTCTTTCTGAACTCCCCATCTTTCCTCTGTTTAGATCGCGCCAGCTGCTCTACACTCGAAGTAGAATTTTTCTCCCTATTTTTCCCCCGATTTGACCGTTTTATGGCGCCAAGAGCGCGGGCTGGACTCCTAAGAGGACTGTCCTTGAAGGACTATCCCGTTAATCGCCCCCGTAGAAGAACTCCCCTTGTTTTTCCCTCCCTCTACCCTGTGTCCAACGTGCTCGGGACGATTTTTGATTGGATAGGACTTGATATGGCTTTGTTCTCGTCTTAAGGGATTTTCACGGTCTTTCCCGTTTTTTCTCCCCTCTAACGACCGCTGATCCCCCTAGGGCTGCACCTCTTGTCTTCCATTATGAGACCCCCCAAATTTTTTCCAAGTTGGCGCCGACCTTTTCTGGCTTGGCGTTGCCCCTTTCCCCCCCCAAGAGGAATTTGAGACCCCGGCGAGGAGGGCTTCGTCTTCAACGAGTGGATATAGCCTGGCTTTTGCCGCTTCATCCCTTTCTTTTTTGTGCTGTCGCTTTTTGTATCGTCGTACGGACCCCCCCTCTTCCCCTTCGACTGGCTCGCGGTAGGCCCGTTTTTCATCGATTTTGTCTGGCGTATGGCCCGGTAAATCTTGTCGGTAGGGGTGTCCGGTCGCCATCCCCTTAGAAAGATTCTGTTGCCGCGCTCTGACGGTAGGCCGTTGTTATCTTCTTTTGGTTCGGGAAACCTCGAACTTTCTGAATCACTCGGTGATGGATGAGATATTCTCTAGGAAACGTCCAATTTTTCCGTCTTAGGCTCGAGCCAGTTGATGCTGGCGTCCCTCATTACTCTTTGTGAGTGGGATATACGAATAGCACGATGTAGGAATGCTCGATTCCCCCTTTTTCTTTTCTGTTGGTCTCGTCATACTGCTCGACCCGTCACGGTCTCTTTTTTAGAAGGTGGTTCTAGCCTTCTCTGTCTCCTTTTTCTACCTTTGTAGGTAATCCGATACTGAGGCCATCTCTGCATCGTAATTCTTTTTAGAAACAGGGTTCCCCTGCGTCCTCTTTTTTTTCAGTTTTTTGTATTGAGATGGCATTGTTTTCGTGCTCTTCCCGGCTGCGAGTCCGAGCCCCCCCTTGCAGCTCCGGGACACCCCCCCCGTCTCGGTGGCCCAAGACGACGTAGCGTTCTGGCGAAGTCCCGGCGTCGGAAGAGCAACCATCCCCCGTTTTTACCTCCCAGACCCCAAGGACCTTCTTTCGTTACTGCTTGTTGACTCGAGTTTGCGCACGACCGGTCTTTTCTCTTTTATATTTCCGTTGTGTGAGGAGAGATCCTTCTCGCCTTCGATGTCGTCGGGGAGAGTTTCCCCCACTCCTCTCCCTTTATTATAGGAGAGTTTGTCCGCTAAATATGGTGCATCTTTTTTCTTTTTCCGATGGATGCGCCTCCTCCCCATGTCTTCCTCGTGGTATGGCTGCCGATAAGAGGAGCTGTCTCCTGCTTTTGGGGTCGCTCGGACTCCCCCCATCTCTCTTCCCTTCCGACCAAGAAGGCCATAGCCCCCCCCTAACCGCCCATTCACCCCCCCCCGACAGGCTTTTTCCTGCCTTTTGCGGTCCCTTGCGCGAGTTGCCTCAGGATGATTTCCCCTTTTCAAGGCGACACCTGGCTTTTAAAGATTATCTCTCGCCACTTCCTCCCCCCGCCGAGAACGGCTTTCCTGATCTCAAGTTGACTTAGACCCCCCCTACAACTTCCCTCTTTTGGCCCTCCCCGTCGCTCACCGTGGTAGCTATTGGGGCCTCCCCATCTCTCGTGCAATCGGGCCCCAGTCCTTTCCCCCCCCCTTAATGCGCGAATCCGATACTCTCCCGGTTCCCCTTTTCAACAGATTACGCTGCCCCCTTTATATATCTCGATTTGTCTCGGAACCCTCGCCAAAATAACGTCCTTTACCCGTCAGCTGGCTCGGCTCGCCAAACTCGGCTTGTCTTACCGGGCACCTACGACCCGTCTTTTCCATAGCCTGCTTGCCATCACCGCTTTTTTCCTCCTACAGGAGCCCCCGCCCACGTCCGCGTTTTTCCGCTGCTACTGCGCGACTACACCCTGCGTGATGTCCTCCTTCTCCGCCGCTACTCACCGCTTGGCGGCCTCGGCACGCACATCCTTCGCGGCCAATATATTGGGATTTCGAGCTTGCCCACCTAAACTTTCCCCCCACTAAGCCTTCGCCGCCACAGGGTCTTATGGTCTGGTGTCCGAGCCCGATATGTCCTGGTCCCTTTCCTCGATTGCTTGGCTCCATGAAGATCTTCCCCCCAAGCCCCCTCCGTTGGCTGAAGAACCTCCTACCCCCCTCGTAGGCCTATCCATCCTTTTCCCTAAGAGCCTTTCCCTTTCATGCACCGGTGCTGACTCGTCTACCTATCTTTTCTTGCGATGGGGCGAACGCCTCCTGGACCCTGGTCCACAGTCCACTTCTTCCCCCTCCCAGCAAGCGTCCCACCGTGGCCCTCTCACCCCGGTCCATCTTTCCATCCTTCCCCAAAATAGAGGATATAGACAGATTTTTTTGGAAGACTCTTTCCTAAAGAGCGGATGATCACCTCTCCCACTTTTTAGTCCCTACTCTTTCTTAGAGGATTTCCCCGGCTTTTTTCTGAGGCCCGTCCTTTCGATCTCGTTCGGCCTTTACGCCGGAGGTGCCCCAAGGTCGGACCCCCTTGAAAGGTTTAGGTGTTTTTCCTCTTTTCCAGTTCCTACCTAAACGTACGATGGACTAGGAGAGTTCCTTCCCCCAAGCTCGGCACCTTTTATTTTCCTTTTTTTCCCTTCTCTTTTACGCTGTCTCGTCTCGATTCCCCCCTTTCATACCCTTAGAGTAGTAAGTGGCCCATTCCCCCACCCTCCTTTTTGGACAAAAGGACTATACCATTCTCCGTGTTGTTGTGATTTTTCTTTTTCACGGCCGTTCCCCCGTTTTTTTTCACCATGGCTTTCACGACTCGAGAGGGATGCCGTACGCCCCGATCCTTCCGCGTCCCTTCCACCCGGCCAGAGTCGAGCCCCCTTTCCCCTTTTTTCTTCCTCCTTCCGATTCCCCTGCATGGGTAGCTGTCGTTCTCCCCGGCCCCAGCCCACGAGACCCGGGTCACGGTCTTGCTTCCCCCCCTTCCCTTCTGGTCACAGCCGGAACCTCATGGAGGTCTCTCCGTGGCCGACTCGGCCTCTATTGTGACAAAAGGTCTTCCCCCTTGCATTGTCGCTTTTACCCCTTAGCCTCGCTTCCACCCCGAAATCTGTTTCGTGCATGGTAAGATGTCCCCTAGATGTCGCCCTTCTTCGTTCTTCCTTCCCAATGAGGACTTCCTTGGTCTTTCGGCAGGTTCTGCTCGTGCCCCCGAAGAACCTCATATTTCTTTTCCTCCTCCCCGTGTGCACCACGTGGCCATGCTCGTCAACTTTTTCCTGATTTGGATGGTAGCCGAGTTTCAAGGTCCTTTTCCCCTGTTGACGATATGCATTGTTCCTCCGTTTAGAAGCCGCTCTTTCCTTGACAGCGCCAGATTCTTTTTCTCCTCCCCCCCCACGTCTCGTGCAGTCCATATGCCCCATTTCTTGAGAGACTGTCTTTTTTTTTCTATACCCTTGCAAGATCCCGTCGGATGCCAGCCTTGTTTTCGTCGAGTCTGAGTTCCGCCCCTCGGTTGGATCTCGGCGATGCCAGCTTCTCATTCCCGCGCTGGTGATTTAGACTTTTCTCCGAGTAGTTAGTTCCCCCGCCCCGGCCTTTCGGCGGATTTTTCTCCGGTCAGGTCATAAGCGAGTTGCCTGTTTGCCAAGGCCGAACCTCGTGTATCTTTCCCTTGTCCATCCCCCCCCCCCCCGCCTGAGTTTGGAGTAGCCGATGCCTCTTTGCCGACCGGATGCTTTCTTTTCGGGCCTTTCCGCAAGACCCCTGCCCCGCCCAGGTGATGTGATCGCTTGCAACGCTCATCTTCGGTATCGTTTTTGAACTCCTCTCAGTTTGATGATTTACAGATTTGGGACACGACTAGAGTGGGGCTATATTCCTTTTCCTTAAACTGTGAAGACGGAGATCCTGGTACTGAGGCCCTTTGAGGTTGTATTGGACCGCTCTTCCCCCCCTGTTAGTTTCACCGTCTAGTTATTTGTTGTAGAGGTGAGGCTCACCTCTTTTCGCCTTGTGTTGGCTGATACGATCCTGAGTCCCCCCTTTTCCCCTTTAATTAGAAGGTGCACCTGTGCGCATGGTGTTTACTCTTGAGGGTGTAGCTGTTTCTTTCTCCCCCCTGTAGATCCGGATGGCGATTCCGGCGCCCTTGCAGCATCATAAGAATCGCATCCCTTTTTCTATGCTGACCAGATCCTTCCTGCTGACCGGCGCCCTTGCCACGGGTCGAATAGGTTCCCCCCCCCCCCCATCTCCCCCTCCGGTCGCCTCGAAGGACCGAGGGCACTCCGCTTGTGGGAGCCCTCCCCCTCTTCTGTCGCGCGCACGATGCTCTTAGCAGCGTATCTCTCTCTCCTCCTCCTCCGTTTTTTTTTTTTTTCGATATCCTTCGTCGCCTTTCTCCCCTTCTCTCGATTTCTCCGTCGGGCCGGAGCCCTACTCTGTGCCCGACTTTATTTCTATGTCGAGGGGTCGTTCCCGGTTAATCTTTTGCCTCTTTCGCCGCCGATGGCGGCGCCGTCAGCTGAGAACCTGTCGGTCTTTGTCCCCTTTCAGCGAAAGGAGTCCTTGCTTTGTGGTAGTTTTCTCTCCCCATATTCTACCCTGCCGACCAGAAGGCCCCTCCCACCAGGACGAATCCCGCAGACGCTGCCCTTTTTCGCCTGCGAATTAATGGTTCCTCTCCCTTTCTCCTTTTTGCTCAGGATCTTATCAACCTACCCAGCAAGGCGCACCCCCCTTTTTTCAAGATTATCGCCCGACCACCTTTCCCCCCAAACTTTGCTGATCTACGAGTATCGCGGATCGAGACCCCATTTCCCCCATTCCCACATAGTCGGCTGTGCCCGGTCTCTCATTTTTCCCAAACCTCAACCACCATTTGGACAGCACCCCCAGTTTCCCCCCTGTCGAAGACGATACTTCGCCCACATTCCCCCCCCCCCTTACGATTCCGAGATAACTAATCCCACCGCGATGTGGTCCCCTTCAGTTGACCCTCCCAAATAATGCCATCACCTCGGCCCCCTCCTCCGGCCCTTTTCGTTTAACCTCGGCGCGATGCTGGCGCCTTTCCCCTCTCTCTGGCGGACGTTCCATTCTCTTCTCCATAAAATCTGCTGATTACCACCGCCTACCGGGTTCCGCAGAAACTTTTTCCCGACTTTTGCCCGTAGGCTACGCGCTCCACTCCACCTTTTTAGATTTCTTTCCACTACGAAGACTCCAATTCGGCCGAGATCACACTGGCGGCACGACCTCTCCTCGGCGAGGAACAACTCTTCCGTGTCCTGATTGGTCACCTAACTTTTTTTCCAGCCACCTCCCCCATCCAGTTCGCGCCAACGGGGAAAAATTTTCTCCACTCCCAATCCTGTTCAGGATCTGTCGCTGCTGCCCCTTATTCAATTCTTTGTCCTCTGCGGCTTTCCAGCTTCTCAACGTCCCCTTTCCCGGGGTCAAGACTTCCAATAGAGACACTCCTCTCTCTCATCGAGTTTCATCTTTAGGCATGGCCTTTATTCCCTGGGCTGTTGCGCTGAAGCATATGATCCTTTTATGTGCTTTGGGAGAACAGTCCCTCACCCTTGGGTCCCCAAAGTCCTCATGTTGTTCCCGAGCAGTGGAGACATCTCCCCCCCTTTCCCCTTCTCCCTCCCCAATAGGGCTATAGAACAGACTTTCGATCCGAAAGGAGTGGCGAATATACTCCTCCCTGCCTTCCCCTTGTCGGTCTCACTCTTCCTCGCCGAGCTGAGGGCCATTTCTCCGAGCCGGCTGGCTCCTCGTTCTCTTCTCTTCTTCTTTCCCCAAGCCGGTACGGCCCCTTGACCCGGTTCTTGGCCCTTTTTTTTGTGGGTATGAAGTCCGACAATCAGGCTCTGCCTTTCTTTTTCCTCAAGCCTCGGTCAGTTTCTCTTGATCTTTTTGGATGGAAGAGTTATAGATCGATATAGTTTTCCTTTCTTCCTCTTCCTTCTTTCTTGCCAAAGTTCACCCCCATTTTTCTTTGACCCTTTTTTTTTTTTCTCCATCCGTTGTGTTTCTGCCCGGGTGTCCCTCCTGTTTGTTAACTTTGCCCGTATTCCTCGGCTCTGTCCTCTTTCTTGAAACCCCTAATCCCCGAAGCTTCCATCACCCCGGCCTTTTGAGTTTAGTTGAGGCAGACCTTCCGATGCCATAGCCGTTTTTCCTTGTAAATCGGAAAAGCCCTTTCTACCCTTTTTCCTTTTTGGGAGCTCCCGTCCGTTTTTTTTTTTAAACTCATGAGGAGACCAAAAGCCGGTTCTTCTTCCTCCCTATTCGGCTTCCTCTTAGACCCCGACTACCTTTCAGTTTTCGCGGTAGATTCTCCTTAGCTCGTCTTCCAACCCCTCGAAGTAGATCTATCACTTCTTTTATCTTTTTACGTTTTTGAGATGGCGCCCCTCGCGCTCTTCCTCCCTCCCACCCAATGAGGACGGGTTCCATCTTCGCTCTTTCCAATCGCACATCCTCAGACCTAATTTTCCCTTGACCTCCCCCCCCCTTCTCCACCACGCCTGCTCGGCGATGACTCGATGGGCCTCTTTTTCTGAGGTTAATTTTTATCCGGGTGGGTTGGCACGTTTTTCGTCTGAATGGACCCTCGACCCCTTTCTTGAACTTGACCGCCAGATCGGATCTCCTTCGTGTTCATGAGCCTTGTCCAGTTGGCGCGAGACTCTATACTTTTTATGTCCCCACGCTCGATTCACTTTTTTTGGATGGATGGCTCTTGTCGTGTGGTGGATCTCTGGCTGGCGGCGGCGTGTTTTTCTCCCTTCTGTCGCGTTCCCTCCTCTAGCCGTGTACCCACTCCCGCGGCAGAGCCGGTTAGCGGTTCTCCTCATCGCTTTTTCCCGCCGATAGGCGTTCCGTCGGAGAGCGGCGGTCCACAGCGCGCGTTTTTCGTTCTCGAGCCGAAGCTGCTCTCGTGATGCATTTTTCTTTTCGTTTTGACTTTACGAGTCCGGTTTGATCCCCACCCTCCGGTGATGATATTCCTCCTTTTCCACCGCAATGTCGAAGGTATCGTCTTCGCCTTCACTTTGCCGATTGCCAGACGAGTTTCCCAGGTTCAATCTTACCCCCAATCTTCCCCCGGTTTGCTCCTTTACGAGGTAGGCCGGTTCCGTTTTTCGGTGTTTTTCGGTGTTCTCGAATCCGAATCCGTGCGCACGGGTAGTCTTTTTTTTTATTGCCATAATACTAGCCTCTTTCTGACTTGCTGGTCTTCCTTTGAATCCTATCCTGAGCCAACCTACCTTTTTCCAGTCCTTCAGCAGAGCGAAAACCGGCCATGGCGGTTTCTCCGTCCTTGAGGGTGTATCTTGCTTTCTGGACATATTTTTTCTCCCCTTTCTTCAGGTTTATTAGCGCCCTACTAGCGGCCCATCAAGAAGCAGTCAGCGTTTCCCCCAACCCGACGTAGAGGGTTTTTTCTTGCAGACCTTTCCCCTTTTTTCGAAGCGGGCCCCCGACCTTCCCCGAAATTCCTTGGCCTCGAAGCACCGCTTCGGCCTTTGTGGGCGCCGTGAAGCTTTCTTCCCTTCTCACCAGGCGACGAAGTCTCCTCTCCTCGTTTGTTTTCTGCTGAAGAATTCGTCGCCCTTCGTGCTTCGTTCCTTGCGTTTTCTAGAAGCGCGTGCCCGTCCTTTCTCCTTTTCGTTACGGATTCTTGGAGGGCCTCTTCGTCGCTCCTCAGTAAGAATGTTCAAGAACCCCTTATGTCTTGGCCCCAGCTTTTGAGGTGTTCTTCGTCGAAGCTGCTAGGAGTCTTTTTTTCCCATCTCCATCCCCCTACAGATGCCGACCAAACCAGCTCTCCTGACTTCCACCGCCAGCTACGACTCCGACTCCCCACTTTTTTCTACCGAGACCATTATTCACTGCGCCTAGTTTTTTCCTGCTCGTCTTCATTAATACCCATCCTTCCCCACCTTCTGATTTCGCCCGACACTTCTAAACAAAGCCCGAGACCGTTTTTGATCTCCAGGGGAGTTTTTAGACGGCCACACTAACCCTTGACCGCGTCACCATTAAACTCGTCGTCGGTCCAAGTGGTACCCCCATTGTTCTATATATCCCCCACAAAGCGTCGTGCCCATCTTTCCCTCTTTGCTCAACTCCTGCGCGAAGCGACCTCTCCGAGTCCGACCTATTACAGAGAACCTTTCTGGCTATCTCGCTGGATATCTTTCTTCCGACCGAGCCCCCCCCTTAACTCTCTTCCTACCCCCAGATGATCCGACTGCCGATCTTCTGTTTTTCTGTTGGTTTCACTTCTCGGACTCCCTCTGGGCTTTTTCCTTGTCCCGCGGCCCCCCCCCATGACCGAACAGACCCCGGTTTTTTTCCCAAGTACTTTCCTTGTCTCTTTTTTTCCCGTTACGGCTAGGTTCACGCACCCACCAGCGAGTGCTAGCACTGCACCGTTTCGCCCCTGAGAAGAGATCCCACACGGGCGTTCGACGACGTCCTTCGCTTTTTTTTTTTGGCCAAAAGCTTGGCCATGTTAACCTCATGGTAGTTAGACCAACCCAGACAGTATCCCCACTGCTCTGTGACACGAAAGTTTTTCTGCGTCTGGTCTTCAAGAAGCTGGTCGGTCGCAGCTCTTCAACCAGGCCCTTGCTGTCAGAACCTAGGGATCCCAGCCCCCAAAGTGCCGATGCCATCCCTCGAGTTCATCGCCCGCTGGTCACGTTGCTGCACCGGGGCTGAGGCGCTACTATCGCCCTCTATTTGAGAAAGAGACGATCGGACCCTTCCAGTCCGCCCTTCCTCCCGCAAGACAGCTTTTGCCCCCACTCTCACCCCAAACGGTCACTCTTCCCTCTGTGCCCCCCTTTCTCTAGAAGAATCTATTTCGAGGGGGATGGATAAGTTTCTTTCTTTTCGACAACGGCAATTTTCAGACGATGTCGGTTTTCCCACTAGCCTTTTGAGGCTGCGGCCACGGCGCGCCCCTGTTCGGTACTGTACGGCGTTTGGCTCCCTCCCTTTTGGAAAACCTGCCGGTTTTTTTGGCCCGAGTTAAATGCGGCACCCCTGCCCCCCCTTTCTGTCTGGCTGAGGTCTTCCTCAAGCTTCGGCGGTTTTCTACGAGTTCTCTTCGCGCTCTCTTCCCTTTTATAGGCATCCCGCGTGTGTGTGACCCACCAACATGCGGTTCTCCCCGGCCGGGCATTCAATTTGGGGTTGTGAGAGGATGGCGCCGTTTTTCCCTTTTGAAATTGCCACGTACGACTCGAGTTTTTCCTGCCTCCATGCGGCTTGATTCCTTATCTAGACCAATCCCCCCCGGCCAGCGTCTTCTCCCTTTTGCCTTTAGTTAGACCTCTCCGATGCCCTCTGTAACTCGGACAAGTGAGCACGGGTCTTTCCAGTTGGTTGGGAACCTCTCCCTCCTAACCTCATTCCGAAGCCGACGGATCGGGCGGCCTGTTCAGCTTTGTTTTCTCCTCTTTTCTGACCGACAGCGGCTTAACCCTCGGTAGCCGAAAGCAGCAGGTCGGCCCTCTCCCCCTTTATCTAAGGGTTAGACCTTTATGGCCTTGACTTTTGATAGGCGCCCGGAAGCGCGGGCTGGAAGGCGGCCATCCTTGACTTTCATTGTTTCCCTTTTCCGCCATCCCAGTCGAGACCTCTGTGTCGTCCAACAGTTTCCCTGCTCGCGATTAAACTCGATTCTGGTTTTTCTCTTCTTTTTCTCATAGGCTGGTCTCCGTCTTCTGCAGGACTGACAACCTCCTTGGTTAAGCTCTGCCTCGGCTCCTCCTTCCTTCCCTTCTATTGTACTTGACCAGCGCCAGAGCCTCCCTGTCTTAAATCATTTTTCAGAAACAACTTGTCCCTTTTCGCTTTTCTCTTTTTCTTTTTTTTATAAAAATTCTTTGACCAAGCTCCGACTGCAAGATTCTATTGGAAGAGGCCTGATTTTTCTGTTGAGTTTGTCTATGAAGAAAAGAGGCTTTCGGACTCTTGTTGCTCATCCCTATGGTTCTCAGACGTTGAGAGAGCTTAGACTTTCCCGCGTCCCCCCCAGTTAGGGAGGTTGCCCTTCCTTTTTCAGCGAGGTCAGGCCGTTTTGCCCGGACCAGAATCTTTTCCCGTAGACTGCCCACGGGTTGCGTATACTTAGATTCTTTTTCTTTTTTGCCCGTCCCTTGATGGCAGTTTTTCCTCAAGCCCACTTCGAGATATCCACGCCTGTATCTGAGACGTTTCCCTGTCAACCGCTCCCACTCGAAGGTATTCTTGCTTTTCTTTTCTGCTGGGCAAGATTGCACGACGAGTTTCGCCTGAACCCATTAGATACCCCTCAGACGACTGATGTAGGTGGTTCCGCGCCTCTGTGCTGTAGTTGGTTCTCCCATTTCTTCCCTGCTATCAGGCGAACGGTCTAGTTTGACTGCGCTTCTTTCGCCAGGCTGTTCATTGCTGGGTACTTGAATGTCGGCCAACTTTTTTTTCCCCCCCCCCCCAGTACCCGCAGGTCGAACGTCCGTCGGATTTCTCAGTCCTGGCGGTGTATTTACGCTGTCCTTCTTGTCCCTCTGTAGATCGCTGGCGCTTTTGATTCGCCCCCAGCCTTTTCTGGACATCCCCCCTCCTTAAGTTTTTTCTCGGCTGCAAGACCGACGTAGCGGGTTTTCTCATCCGGCGTCGAAGTTCGACCTAAAAGAACCCTTAAATTCCTGTTCTTCAAGACCGAGTAGTTTTGCGTCGGGTCGCCCGCCCCACGACACTCCATCTAGAGTCTGAATACCTTACTTTCCCTTCTATATTAATCATCCTCCGTTGTTGTGAGAGCCTTCCTTTCGTGTCCGCTAGATCAGGTGTCTTTTTCGTTTGAGACCCACGAGATGTCCACTCGGTGTCTTCCTCTTGCTTATTTCCCCCTTCCTTTGTTTCTTTGGGCATCTTCGACGCCGGGCGCCGTCAGACGTACGGTTCCCCAGATGTCGGTTCCCCTATAAGAGATGCGTCTTGCTAGGAGCTTGCCCTTTTCTTTAGATCCTTCTCCAGACGATCTAACAGATGCGACCCCGGGCCCTCTTTTCTCAGCATACCCCGCCCTCTCCACGGATCCCCGCCACTTACGTCCCCAGACGGGCCCTTTCGTTTATACGGGGCGGTCAATGCGCTAGTTTCCTGTATCAGCCTCGCAACTTGCGCACAAGATTTAAGCTCCTCAACGTACCAGCATGATCCCTGATCTCCCTTTCTTGTTTCCTTTCTTCGAGAACCTACAAAGTCACCGTTTCTAAAAGTAAGCTCGTTTGCCCCTTGGAGTTTTGCTCACATCGATTCTTTCCCTCCCCCTGCACAAAGTGCTCACCCTGTCTTTTGAAGCGCCCGTCCTGAGCCCCTTTTCCCTTCACCCCTTTCCTCCTTCATCATCACCGCGCTATCTCTTTTGACCGCAAACCCAACCCCAAAGGCGGAACTACCCCGCGTCTCCATCGGCCTCCCTCTGTCCCTCTCTGATTGCACGACGGAATACGATTTCTTTTTTTAAATGAGCCCAGGATTCATCCGTCCTCCCCCCGGCAACTACTTTTTCCCTTCCCGCCCATGGCGCGGTTTCCCGACGGTACTAGAGCACGTGACCGCACACCTTTGACGAACAGGCCAGCCATCACCCAGCGAGATCCACCGATGGTCCTTGATTCTCCATAATAGCAGATTCCCTCCTTGGAAGGCCTCCTCGAGATTTCCCCAGAATGCCCTAAAAACGCCCACCCTTCCTGCGCCACTTGAAAATTGGGCTATGCTCCTTTCTCTACATGTGTTTCGACCCCACTATGGAGGGTTTCATTTAGTAATTTTCCCCGGCGGCTTCCTCATGCCTCTGTCCCCCCCTTTTTGCCCGGGCCGGACCCCTCTTCTTTCCCTTCTCAGCTGGACACCATCATGTCACGGTCCGTGGTGGATGCAGGGCTTCTGTCTATGAGGTCCGTTCCTTCCGATGTTTTTCCCGCATCGGCCCAATGGGCCACGTTTGATGTCCGCTCCGTGTTTCCTCCCCCTCTCCTCACACTTTTCCCCAATTTCTAGCCCCCTTATGAACCGTCCTTCCTACTTCGAGGTTTTTGCCCTTTTCCGGCTTCGTCTACCGCGACAATGCCTTTCCGGTCTCTTCTCCTGGCAAGGCTGTGGACGTTTTTTTCCTTTTCTTGGCTTCAGAGGTTTTTTCCTTCCCGTGATTGCCCACTCAAACTTTTTTCCCCGTGCTGTCTCGGTGGCTGGGGACGGGCCCAGATACCAAGTGATGGCCCCTTCTGGGTCATTCGCCGGCCGACTCTGTTCCTTGATGGACGTCCTTTCGCTCTCGGTGGGACTTTGCAGTAGGAATCACGCTAGAGGCCCCAAGGAGGTTCGGTGAAAGGGCCCCTGGTTATCCCCCCACCTACTTTACGTTTTTTGGATCTACCTCCCGGGTCTTCCAGCATGTTGGTGAACTTGGCCCCCCGATTTTTCTTTCCGTACCTTGCCCACGAGATCGCGACCGATCACCCCGGCCAGAGTCGCGGCAAGGCTTGTTTTGAGCTTGAGGCGACTCCATAGCCTTTAGGGGCATGGCCCAGTCCCCCCCGAGAAACGGTCACGTTCCTCCTTTTGCTTGGTCAGCCTCCGCTTTTCCCTTTCCTCATGGAGCAGCAGGCTAGGCTTTTACGGTTTTTTTTCGACAGGTTCCTATTGTTTCACCTACGGCTTTCCTTTCCGTTGTTGGTAGAATCGCCACTGGAATTTCTTTTTCCCCGAAGTATTTTCTGTTCATATCCTACACTTTTTTCCTCTTTTTTATTGAGCAATTTGAGCGCGTTTTTCGGCGGCCACCCTCCGTTTCACATGGGTCGTCCTTTTCCATCGCACCCCCCGTCCGAGACCTCCTTCGTTTTTCTTTTCTCATTTTTTCTATACCCCGTGGCCATGATCGGCCTGACCTCTTTCCGACTGATCTGGCTGGTACCCTGAGGTTATTCAGTTTTTTTACAGGTATGCGCATCTGCATGGAGCTCGTCAGACCCCGCATTCTTATTGCCCCCCCCTGTTCTTTTTTCGACTGCCCTGTGTCGCAGTCTGCTCCCTTGTCGAGAGACTGCTTTTGTTCCCCCCCCTTCCCACGAGATTTAACTCTCCCCCCCCTATTGGCCGCGTGATTCTGCGTCGTTTTCGTCCTTTGTGTTGAGATATAGGCGTGGAGGAGGGTGCCTGCTTTTTTCGGTCTCCCCTTGCTTCCCGCGTATTTCTCATCCACCCCTCACGGCGCGCCCCTTAGGTCCCGCTTTGAGGGATGGAAGCCCTTGGCCCGGCCCCACTCTGAGTCAGGCGTGCCGGTCGTCCTAAGGCGCTTTTTTTTTTTTAGCCGACTGTGGTAGGGCCATTTGATGTCCCTTTCTCCGTTCGGTTTTTCGAAGTCCGACCGATCCTCTCAACTCGCGTTTTATGAGAGCCTTATATTAGGCCCCGACAATGTATGTTCGCGCAGGCACTAGCAAGTTTTTGATGCTGTGCGATTCCTTTTTCGTTATTTGGATATATCCGAAACCACGGTGCACGCAACCCGATTATTCAGGGTGCGGCTCGTTTTAGTTTGGTCTCGAATCCTAGCTTCTGTAGAAGGCGCACGGTCGTCTTTTTGGTCGCTTAATTGAGCTTTTTGTTTTTGCTGCTTTGGCTCTGAATCTTTGTCCAAACTAGCCTCCCTTCCCCGCCCACGTAATTAGAGGTCTCAAAAAAACGGGGTCGCGGTTTGACCTGTTTCGTGGAGGTTCCGTTGCGGGCCTGCATCTGGCACTTCCTTCTTTTTTTAGCTTGCTGGCGATCGATACCCCCGCCCTCTCAGGCTCCCATAAGAATTCCTTTTTTAGCGGATGAACCCAAGACCGTCGAGGTACGTTCTATTTTTTTTTTCCCCACGGCGTCGAGAGACCCAATTGGGTAACTTCTCAGGAGATCGCCAGCCTGAGTTTTTTTCCGTTGTTTTTTTTTTAGGCCTCACTCTTCCCGCCCCAGCCATCCTTTGACGAAGGCCCTTATCTCTCTTTTTTGTTTGTTTAGAGAGGATACGCATGTAAGTGATCGGCTCGGGGAGGGCCTCCACGGCTAGATTCATACTTGTCTGAGTTCGGTATTCCGGTTTTTTCTTGTTTTTCAAGTTCCCAGAATGGCTGAGCCGTCTCCCAATGAACCCTCTAAGTCGTCTTTGCAGCCGCTTTTCTTTTGCATGCTCTGTTCGAGTGCCGTTTTTTCGCTCGGCCTCGCCTACGTTCCCCCCCTCTTTACCATTTTAAGGCCAGCTTCTCCACCTCCCGGTATCCACCCAGTAGACTCCGCCTGCCCCTGTTTGGCGTTATTACGGCGGTCCACGCGCTAGTTTGGCCCCGATCGGATTTTCCAGCCAGCATTTTTTTTTAACACATCCAGACTCCTACCACCCTTCTACAACAAAGACGGACCCTGATCTCCATTTTCTTCTCGCGGCTTGACCCACTACACACTTCCCCCTCTAACTTCCCCCATCGTCTTCCCCCCCTTTTTTGGTCACCGTGGTAGTTCGTCCTCCCCCACCTCGACAAATCGTCGTTTTGCAATCTGGCCATCCCTTCATTGGTCTGCCCCCTAAGACGCTTCCCCCCATTTGAGCGGTTCCCCTCCCTTACCTTTTCTTCCCATCACGCGAGTCTCTCTTGCTTCGCCGTTGTTCCCGACGTTTTTTTTACCCCACGGCCTCCTCCCCCTAAGGAATCTCTCCTTTTCCAAATGGAGCAGTGATTCCCCTATACTCTACCTGAGGGCGGTTTCAGGGGATGAAACTTCGAGACTCGCCTACCCCGAGCCCTCCACCTCCTCCCACCCGTGTGGGAAAATTATCCGCTTCACTTTTCGTTTTCCCAAGAACCTTGCGTTTGATGAGTCAACTCCTGACCCTTGACTAGAGCTTTCCCGACCCGGGCGCTCGCCATCCCCCCTCGGACATATTCCGATGTTTCCTAGTTAGCTTTTTCCACCCTAAATGGTTTTCTCTCAACGCCTTCTTCTTCTTTTAGGCCAACTGGACCGGGTTTCACGACAGGTGTCGATTCCCCCTGGTCAGTAGTTTGGCCTTGCTCCCATTCCGATTCCATACCGTGCCCCGGGCCCTGAAGAACTTCTACCCATGGCCATCGATTTCAATCGCCTCTATGGTTCCCCCTTTTTGACCTTTTTGGCTTCTGAGCACCCCTCTGGTTCCTCCCCTGTGTGCGACTGGTCCCGCCTCCCTTCCCCAACGACACTTATGTTTGGAGCTTTTTCACGCCCTTGGCCCCCCATATCACCCCGGCCCTCCCTTTTGCCAATGAGGATATGAACGATTTTGGAAGCTTTCCTAAAGGCGCTTTCGATCCTCCTCCCCCCCTTCCGTAGGCCACTTCTCGTTCCCCAAGAGGAAGCCGCCGAGTTGAGGCCACGGCCTCGTTTCTCCGGCTACCTTAGGTTCGGCGGTACGCTTAGGACCAACTTTTCCTGCCACTGACCCGTTTTATCGTTTTTTTTTGGCGTCACATGCCGGCTCCATCCCAGGCCCCCGATGGTTTTTTCTGGTCGCGGTCTTCCTCCAGTTGACCTTTTCCTCGGCTTTTTTTGATGGACGCGTTCTCGATCTTTGGGCCTGCAGTACTTGAATCCTTCGTTGACGTGGTCCTACCCCCCTTTTTTTCCCCGGGCGTCCCTCCTCTCCTTTGTTGGGTTGAGATGAGTCTTTTTCCCTTTCTTTGGTGAACTTGGCCACGTATGAGTTTTCCGCAGGCCCCTCTAATCGCTCCCGAGACTTTGCAAGGTGAGTCGACCCTTGCCTTGCGATTTGGCAGACCTCCCGATGCCATTTGGGTTCTCCTGGAGGCCCCCCTTTTCCCACCCCACGTTTGAACCGGGTCAAGGGTTGTTTCATCCCTTCTCAGCCCTGCTTTCCCTCACCATGTCGTCTCGGCTTCGTGACTCTCGTTCGGTACTCTTGGAGCCGACAGTTACCCTGCCCTCTTGGTTTAGATCGCCAAGCTTAGCACTCGAAGTATCTGTTCTAGATCCTCTCTTGGCACTTTCTGGAAGATTCCTTGTTTCCCCTTCGGGCGGGTTTTTGACCCATAACTTCCCCCCATTGGGCGTCCCTGCGTTCCTCTCCCATTCGCCCGACCTATAGTGATCGCGCATACCCAGCAGTGGCCTGCTACGGCGATGAAAGATTGATGGCCTCCTGGTCGATTTAGACGACCTCGCGGGGCAGGTCTGTTGACGATCTTCATTTCGCCCCTCCCTCCTCTTTTATTAATGACAGCGCATCTCGGTCTCTCCCCTTTGTCGCCTCCATCATCCCATTCCTTTTCAAGATGGCTGTCTACCAGACCCTCTAGTCCCCTCCTGCAAAGGCTGTCTCCTCCTTTGATGGCGTCGTCGATGCCGCCTTGTTTTTGGCGGCGCGTGCTTGCTCATCCCCCGCGCTGGGGTTCCCTTGTTTTTTTTCGAGAGGTATGTTCCCCTTCTTCTAGCGCCCTTTAGGTTATCATTCTAGGTGGCAGCGTTATGTCCTCCCCGGCTCGTAGCGTGCCCGCCCCCTGAAGAGTGCGTCGCTCGCCTTTATTCAGGGTGATGGCCACCTTGAAGTCCGCGAAGCAACTTTTATACCCTCTCTTTTTGAAGATCGGGTATAGGCCTCCCAAGTTAATCGCGCCGGACCCTTCTGAAAGTGATGCTTTCTCCTCCCTTAGGTACAGGTGGATTCCCACTCTTTCCCCCGGTGCGCCGCCGATGTCTGTGTAGGCGATAGTTGAGTTTTCTCGAATCCTCGCGACTACCATTTAGCTATCCCCGGCCAGTATTTGTTGACGTTGGTGAAGGAGCTCCTTGACTCTTTCGTTGCATTCTTTGTAGGTTATCCTCCCCACACTCCTCGAAGTGAACGCCCTTCATTTCTCCTATAACCCGGCGGCATATATGTAGTCTTTTGATCAGTCCTTTCGTTGGTAGCTGAGCTGGTCTCGTATTGAACTTTTTATATCACGTGATTCCGAGCTCCCCGCAGTCTCCCTGCCCTAAGACGCTCCTGGGCTTTCCATCCCGGAAGAGAGGGAGCTTTCCCGACGAGAGGCCTTTCGTGAGGCCCCTCCCCCCCAGAACGGTTTTAACCCCCTGCCTCGACTCCCCTTCGGGCACTCTTCGTGGGCGCGCCTCGACCCAGCAGACCGTTCGCGACAG